>Ga0114939_10000359_pt1 | contig 38505 bp, 33 predicted proteins | sample AshMeaCrysSpring_FD_87196 | JGI IMG/M metagenome (GOLD analysis project Ga0114939, IMG submission 87196) | Groundwater microbial communities from Big Spring, Nevada to study Microbial Dark Matter (Phase II) - Ash Meadows Crystal Spring | ecosystem: Environmental > Aquatic > Deep subsurface >...
CAAGGCCGTGGATCTGCTGACCCGCGCCGCGATCAAGGAAATGATCCTGCCGTCGCTGCTGCCGCTGATCATCCCGATCCTGGTCGGCCTGTTCCTCGGCCCGGCCGCGCTCGGCGGTCTGCTGATGGGCACGATCGTCACCGGCCTGTTCGTCGCCATTTCGATGTGCACCGGCGGCGGCGCCTGGGACAACGCCAAGAAATACATCGAGGAAGGCCATCACGGCGGCAAGGGCAGCGAGGCCCACAAGGCCGCGGTGACCGGCGACACCGTCGGCGACCCCTACAAGGACACCGCCGGCCCGGCGATCAACCCGCTGATCAAGATCATCAACATCGTCGCCCTCTTGCTGGTGCCGCTGCTGCCCGCCACCCTGACCAGCAGCGAGAGCCTGCACGCGCCGGCCGCGATCGAGGCTCCGGCAGCCACGGACCCGGCGGCCACGCCAATGGAAGCCGCTCCTGCAGAATCTGCGCCGCCTGAACTTGCACCGGCTGAAACGGCATCGACCGAAGCGGCACCCGCCGCGGAAGCCGCCCCGCAGTAAGCCTTGCTGCAGCTGGAAACGAAAGCGGCGACCCCCGGGTCGCCGCTTTCGTTGGTCCCGCCTGATCCCTCAGGGCTTGGCGCCCTGCATCCAGGCCTCGATCTCCGCCACCTGGCGCGGCGCGGCCGCTGACAGGTTGCTGGGCGGACCGGTGGTGATCAGGACCGCGTCTTCGATACGCACGCCAATGTCAGCGAACCTGATCAGGGCGGCATCGATGCCGGCGCGTTCATTCGCGGGCAACGCGAGATACACCGGGCTTGCGCGCACGTCGGCGGCCCGCACGTAGATGCCCGGCTCGTTGGTGACGATCATCCCCGGTTCCAGCGGACGACTGCGATCGACGACATCGTGCACCCGCAGGCCTAGCTGGTGGCCAAGGCCGTGCGGGAAATACAGGCGGACCTGGTCGCGTTCGTTGCGGCTGACCAGCCCGAGCCTGAGCAAGTCCCTGCCGAGAATCCGGATCGCTGCCTCGTGTACGTCACTCATCTTCGTGCCCGGCCTCATCAGGGCCATGCTCTCGGTCTGCGCGCGGAGCACGGCCTCGTAGATCTCGCGCTGCTCCGGGCTGAACCGACCACTCTGCGGATAGGTACGGGTGACGTCGGCGGTGTAGCCGCTGACCTCGGCGCCGATGTCGGTCAGCAGCAGGCTGCCGGGCGCGATCGGGTCGTTGTTGGCCTGGTAATGCAGGATGGTGGCGTTCTTGCCCGAGGCCACGATCGAAGGAAAACCCCAGCAGCACGCCCCGAGGTTGCGGAACGTGTATTCGATCGTGGCCTGCACCTCGTACTCGTGCCGCGCGGATTTGACCCGCAGCATCGCAGCCTTCTGCGCCTCGACGGTGACGTCGATCGCGCGCTGCACCGTGGCGATCTCGGCCGCGTCCTTGACCATGCGCATCCCGGTCAGCAACGGCAACGCATCGCGGAATTGCAGCTCCGGGTAACTGCGCCGCAGCTCATCGACCAATGCCTGCTCCGCCGTGGCGGGGCTGCCGAAACCGCGATCCTCCAGCACCATCCACACCACCGCCTTGCCATTGCGCACCGCGCGCTGCCAGTTCGGCAGGCCGGCCGTGGCGAAGGACCGGTAGGCCTGGCTGGTGCCCCAGGCCCGTCCCTCCATCGCCGCACGCAGGAACTCGCGGAAGCGGGTGCTTGAGGCCACCTCCTGGATACCGCTGTGCGCGGACACCTCGTCGAACGCAGGCGCACGACCGTTCCACAACTCCCGGGCCGGGTCGCTGTCGGCGGAAAAGACGATCTCGCGGTGATTGGACTCACCGGGTACCAGCACGAGGGCGGTACCGGCGTTCTCCAGTCCGGTCAGGTAGAGCAGGTTGTCGTCCTGCCGGAACGGCCAGTCGACATCACCATTGCGGTTCTTCGGCGGCGGCGCGAGCAGGATCAGCATGCCGTCGGGGCCGATCTGCCGCATCAGCGCGGCGCGGCGCGCGGCGTGGTCGGCGGCGGTGGTCGCGGCTGCGCTCCATGGCAGCGCCAGCAGCATCAACAAGAAGTATCCGGGAAGGCGCATGCAGGCAACTCGGGAGTCGGGTTTGCCGGATGCTAGCAGGGCGCCATTCGCTGCATTGCAACAATCCGGCGCGTAGAATGCCCAGCCCAGACCGTCCGCGCCGGCAGCGCGCGGGCACAGCGCAAACGGAGCAAGCACATGGGCCTCGACCTCGTCCCCGCCGGCAAGAATCCGCCGGATGAACTCAACGTCATCATCGAGATCCCGAAGGACGCCGAACCGGTCAAGTACGAGGTGGACAAGGCATCGGGCGCGATCTTCGTCGACCGCGTGCTGTCCACCCCGATGCGCTACCCGTGCAACTACGGCTATGTCCCGCACACCCTGTGCGGCGACGGCGACCCGGCCGACGTGCTGGTGCTGATGCCGCTGGCCCTGATCCCCGGCTCGGTGATCCGGGTGCGCCCGGTCGGCGTGCTGCGCATGGTCGACGAGGCGGGTGCCGACGAGAAGATCCTGGCGGTGCCGATCAGCAAGGTGTTCCCGGGCTACGACCACATCCAGCACATCGACGACGTGCCGAAGCACTGGCTGGACCGGATCGGCTACTTCTTCGAGCACTACAAGGACCTGGAAGCCGGCAAGTGGGTCAAGCTCGACGGCTGGGGCGGCCGCGACGAAGCCCGCCAGCTGCTGGTCGAGTCGGTCGAGCGCTTCGAGGGCGCGGCCGACAAGCCGAAGTTCTGAGCCTCAGTCCCGGCCCTGGCGCACCGCGGTGAGGCTGATCAGCCGCGACACGACGGTGGCGAGGTAGCCCACGCCGGTGAACATCTCCAGCATGACCAGCACGCGCGCCGGCGCGCCGAGCGGGAGGATGTCGCCGATGCCGACGCCCGACAGCGTGGTGAAACTCAGGAACAGCAGTTCCATCCACCGCCTTGGCCGCTCCGGCTCGACCACGCCGACGAAGCTCCCCGGATACCACGCCTGGCAGACGAAATAGGCATAGGCAAAACCCCAGGCAAGCAGGGTGAAGGTCGCGCCGGCGGCGAACAGTTCGTCGGCGGTCACCTTGTGGTCGTGCAGCATGTACGAGATCAGGCTGCCCGCCGCGTAGAAGTACAGCGCGGCCTCCAGCAGCGCCGACCAGGGCAGCAGCGCGTGCGCGTCGAGCAATACGCCGGCCACCGTCAGCGCCATCGCCGGGATTGCCAGCAGCCAGGCCACCGCGGTCACGAACTGGCTGCGGTTGACCACCCACACCGCCAGCGGCACCACCACCAGGGCGACCGCGCCGAACAGCATGCGCCCGCCGGCGCTGCCGTCCATCAGCGGGTACAGCAACAGGCTGAGCAGTTGCGCGGCTAGCAGGAATGCGGACGGGTGTCGGCGCGCGATGATGCCCCAGAGCCTCAGCCTTGCCGATGCCTGCATGTCGCTCTCCATGGCCCGGATTGGCCCCGGCGGGATTGTACGACTCGGCCTGCAACGATCCCGTGGACTCGGAGGGCCGCTCAGGGCACCTGGCGCATGGCCTCGGCAAGCACCGGCTTCAGCGCCTGCACCTGCGGTGCCGGGGCCTGGTCGACCTGCACGTACAGCGATGCCAGCAGCCCGGCCAGGTCGTGGCGTCGCGCCAGCCATGCCGGGTCCCGGTAGGCCAGCGATGCGCCGCCCAGCCTGGGCGGCAGTCCGGCGAACCACGCCTGCCATTCGGCGGGGGTGTACAGCCCGCGCCGCATCAAGTGGAACACCGGTGCCGCCAGCCGCTCCTGTTCGCCGAACACATAGGCGTGCGGGATCACCGGCACTGCCTGCGCGGCGACCGACGCCAACACGAGATCGGCATCCGCCCTGGCCAGCGCCGGATTGAGGGTGAGCTGCATCAGCCAGTCCGCGCCGTGGGCCACGCCGTGCCGCCAACCCTCGCTGGCATCGAAACCGCGGTAGTCGCGCACCGAAACCACGTAGTCGGCGGCCCGCTTCGTCATCGCGCTGCGCTCATCGGCCGCCATCCAGGGCGTGATGCGGTCGGTGCGGGCGACTTCGGCGAGCACCAGCGCCGCGAATGGGCGGGCGAAGCCGTCTCCCTCGGGGCCATCGAGCATTGCGTACAGGCGCGCCCGCAGGCGGCGCAGGGCATCGACATCCAGCTTGCCGCCGCGCATCCACGCGGACAGCGCCTCGTACGCGACCCCGTCGCGGATCGCCGGATCCGGGTGGGCAAGGCAATCGACCGTCGCCAGCGCCGAGGACTCGACGGCGTCCGGCGCACCCACCGCGAACCCCGAGGCCTTGAAGGCGGCGATGGCGTCCTTGCCCCGGTCCTGCCACGGACATCCGGCCCTTGCCGCGCCAGTGGCCAGCGCCAACGCCAGCGCGAGTACGCCGGCCAAACTGCTCGCCTGCATGGTGTCCCTGCCTTCGCCCGGAGTGCGCCGCTGGTGCGGGCCTCAGCCCACCACCAGGATCTTGAAGTGGTACCGCAGTGCGTAATAGATCACGTAAAGCCACGAGAGCAGGCCGTGCACGATGACCCACAGCAGCGACTTGTTCGCCGTCCACGAGATCACCATCGCCAGCGCGCTGCCGAAGGTGATGCCGGTCCTGACCACTTCACCCTTGCGCATCATGTTCATGCCTCCCGGTAGACCTCGGCGCCCTGTTCGCGGAATTCGGCGGATTTCTCCGCCATCCCGGCCTGCAGCGCAGCGTCTTCGTCGACGCCGTGCCCGGCAGCATAGTCGCGAACGTCCTGGGTGATCTTCATGCTGCAGAAATGCGGGCCGCACATCGAGCAGAAGTGGGCGACCTTGTGCGCCTCCTTCGGCAGGGTCTCGTCGTGGAAGGACTTCGCCCTTTCCGGGTCCAGGCCGAGGTGGAACTGGTCCTGCCAGCGGAACTCGAAGCGGGCCTTGCTCAGCGCGTTGTCACGCACCTGCACACCGGGGTGGCCCTTGGCCAGGTCGGCGGCGTGCGCGGCGATCTTGTAGGCCATGATGCCGTCGCGCACGTCCTCGCGGTTCGGCAGGCCCAGGTGCTCCTTCGGCGTCACGTAGCAGAGCATCGCGGTGCCGTACCAGCCGATCATCGCGGCACCAATGGCGCTGGTGATGTGGTCGTAGCCGGGCGCGATGTCGGTGGTCAGCGGGCCCAGCGTGTAGAACGGTGCCTCGCCGCATTCGGCGAGCTGCTTGTCCATGTTCTCCTTGATCATCTGCATCGGCACGTGACCGGGGCCTTCGATCATGGTCTGCACGTCGTGCTTCCACGCGATCTTGGTCAGCTCGCCGAGCGCTTCCAGCTCGCCGAACTGCGCGGCGTCGTTGGCATCGGCGATGCAGCCCGGACGCAGGCCGTCGCCCAGCGAGAAGGCCACGTCGTAGGCCTTCATGATCTCGCAGATGTCCTCGAAATGGGTGTAGAGGAAATTCTCCTTGTGGTGCGCCAGGCACCACTTGGCCATGATCGAACCGCCACGCGAGACGATGCCGGTGACGCGCCCGGCGGTCAGCGGAACGTGGCGCAGCAGCACGCCGGCATGGATGGTGAAGTAGTCCACGCCCTGCTCGGCCTGTTCGATCAGGGTGTCGCGGAAGATCTCCCAGGTGAGTTCCTCGGCGCGGCCGTCGACCTTCTCCAGCGCCTGGTAGATCGGCACGGTGCCGATCGGCACCGGCGAATTGCGGATGATCCATTCGCGGGTTTCGTGGATGTGCTTGCCGGTGCTGAGGTCCATCACCGTGTCGCCGCCCCAGCGGATCGACCACACCAGCTTTTCCACTTCCTCGGCGATGCCGGAGCTCACCGCGCTGTTGCCGATGTTGGCGTTGATCTTGGTCAGGAAGTTGCGGCCGATGATCATCGGCTCGCTTTCCGGGTGGTTGATGTTGTTCGGCAGGATCGCGCGGCCGCGGGCGATCTCGTCGCGCACGAATTCCGGCGTGATGAAGGTCTGGATGCTGGCGCCGAAGGATTCGCCGGGATGCTGCTTCAGCAGCAACGCGTCACGCACGGCGTCGAGGCGCTGGTTCTCGCGGATGGCGACGTACTCCATCTCCGGGGTGACGATGCCCTTGCGCGCGTAATGCATCTGGCTGACGTTGGCGCCGGCCTTCGCGACACGCGGCAGCGCGCGCGAGGGGAAGCGCACGCCGGCCAGCCTGGGATCGTGCTCGCGGCCACGGCCGAATGCGGAGCTGAGCTGCGGCAGCAGTTCGGTATCGCCGCGCTCCTCGATCCACTTCGCGCGCAACGCAGGCAGGCCGGCCGCCAGGTCGATCCGCGCGTCCGGATCGGTGTAGGGGCCGGACGGGTCGTAGACGGTGACCGGCGGGTTCTCTTCGCCGCCGAACAGGGTTGGCGTCTGCGTCTGCGCGATCTCCCGCATCGCCACCCGCAGGTCCGGGCGCGAACCCTGCACGAAGATCTTGCGCGAGCCGGGAATCGGCCGCGTCACCTCCTCGGAGAGGCGTTCGGTGTCGCGGAGGAGTTGCGAGGGCACTGCATTCATGGCGTTCGTCCAGGAGGAAGTTGCGGACGAAGCGGCGGCGCGCACATGCATCGATGTGTCGCGAAGCTTCCCTACGGCGGTCTCAACCGCATCAGGTTCGAAGGGTCTGTCTCAACCATCGGCAAGCGCCGGCGGTACCCCCGCTTCAGGCGCGGATTAGACCATATCGCCGGCGGGGCCGCCGACCCGGCCGGCGTCGGGCAGGGACAGGTCGCGCACCGCGCCCTTGTCGGCGCTGGTCGCCAGCATCGCGTAGGCCTTCAGCGCAGCGCTGACCCTGCGCGGGCGAGGCCGCGCGGGCTTCCAGCCGGCCGCATCCTGCTCGCGACGACGCGCGGCCAGCGCGTCATCCGCGATCAGCAGCTGGATGCTGCGCGCGGGGATATCGATGCGGATGCGGTCGCCATCGCGCACCAGCCCGATGGCGCCGCCGGCCGCCGCTTCCGGCGAGGCATGGCCGATGCTCAGGCCGGAGGTGCCGCCGGAGAAGCGGCCGTCGGTGAGCAGCGCGCAGGCTTTGCCCAGTCCCTTCGACTTCAGGTACGACGTCGGATAGAGCATTTCCTGCATGCCGGGCCCGCCCTTCGGACCCTCGTAGCGGATCACCACTACCTCGCCGGGCTGCACCTCGTCACCCAGGATGCCCGCCACGGCCTCATCCTGGCTCTCGTACACGCGCGCGCGGCCCTCGAACACAAGGATGGATTCGTCGACGCCGGCGGTCTTCACCACGCTTCCGTCCGGCGCGATGTTGCCGCTCAGCACCGCCAGTCCGCCTTCCCGCGAATACGCATGCTCGAGGCTGCGGATGCAGCCGCCGGCGCGGTCCTCGTCCAGCGTCGGCCAGCGGGTGGACTGGCTGAACGCGGTCTGCGTGGGGATCCCCGCGGGGCCGGCGCGATAGAACGTGCGCACGGCTTCGTCATGATTGGAGGCGATGTCCCACTGCGCGATGGCATCCCCAAGCGTCTGCGTGTGCACGGTCGCCACGCCCGTGTGCAGCAAGCCGCCGCGTGCCAGTTCGCCCAGGATCGCCATGATCCCGCCGGCGCGATGCACGTCCTCGATGTGGTACGCCTGCGTATTCGGCGCGACCTTGCACAACTGTGGCACCCGCCGCGACAGTCGGTCGATGTCGCGCATGCGGAACTCCACTTCGGCCTCCCGCGCCGCGGCCAGCAGGTGCAGGATCGTGTTGGTGGAACCGCCCATCGCGATGTCCAGGGTCATCGCGTTCTCGAACGCGCCGAAGGTGGCGATGCCGCGCGGCAGGGCCCGGCCGTCCTCGGCGCCGTACCAGCGATGGCACAACTCGACCACGGTGCGCCCGGCGCGCAGGAACAGCTGCTCGCGGTCCGCATGCGTGGCCAGCACGGTGCCATTGCCCGGCAACGACAATCCCAGCGCTTCGGTCAGGCAGTTCATCGAGTTCGCGGTGAACATGCCGCTGCAGGAGCCGCAGGTCGGGCAGGCGCTACGTTCGACCGCGGCGACCTGTTCGTCGCTCGCGGCGGGATCCGCGGCCAGCACCATCGCATCGACCAGGTCCAGCTTGTGGCCTGCCAGCCGTGTCTTGCCCGCCTCCATCGGCCCGCCGGACACGAACACCGTCGGGATGTTGAGCCTCAGCGCCGCCATCAGCATGCCGGGCGTGATCTTGTCGCAGTTGGAGATGCACACCAGCGCGTCCGCGCAATGCGCATTGACCATGTATTCGACCGAATCGGCGATCAGTTCGCGCGATGGCAGCGAATACAGCGTGCCGTCGTGGCCCATCGCGATGCCGTCGTCGACCGCGATGGTGTTGAATTCCTTGGCGACGCCGCCAACCCGCTCGACTTCACGCGCCACGAGCTGGCCCATGTCCTGCAGGTGCACGTGTCCCGGCACGAACTGGGTGAAGGAATTGGCGATCGCGATGATCGGCTTGCGGAAGTCGTCGTCGCGCATGCCGGTGGCGCGCCACAGCGCGCGCGCGCCGGCCATGTTGCGGCCGTGGGTGGAGGTTTTCGAACGGTAATCGGGCATGGGGGTTCCGCTGCGTGGTCGCGGGCGAATCGCTGGAAGCCTTGATTCTGCTGGGTTTCCAAGGTTTCAGCTGCAACCGTCGTTCATGCGAAATCGGAATGACGGCGGCAGTTGACACTAGCGCATCCGCCGTGTTCTGCTGGATGCATGTTGCACTGCCGCACACCGCTGACGCCGCCCGTGACCGCATCCGTTGCGGCGGCCGTCCTCGTCCTCGTACTTATTACCTCGCCCACAGGTGCGGGACGATCCGGCGCGTAACAACGAAACACAGCCCAGGAATCGCAAACCCCGCACCGCAAGGTGCGGGGTTTTCGTTTTGGGCCTTGCGAATCCACTCCAACCCAGGAAACAGCACGATGACCAGTTCCACCAAACCGCGCATCACCATCGTCGGCTACGGCAGCCAGGGCCGCGCACATGCGCTCAACCTGCGCGACTCCGGCTTCGACGTCACCATCGGCCTGCGCCCGGGCGGCCCCACCGAACTCAAGGCGAAGGCCGACGGCTTCACGGTGCAGGCGCCTGCGGACGCGGTGAAGGACGCCGCGATCGTCGCCATCCTGACGCCGGACATGGTGCAGCCGCAGCTGTACGGCGAAGTCATCGAGCCAAACATCGCCAAGGGCGCCTGCCTGCTGTTCGCGCACGGCTTCAACGTGCATTACGGGCAAGTCGCGCCGCGCGAGGATCTCGACGTGGTGCTGGTGGCGCCGAAGGGCCCGGGCGCGCTGGTCCGCCGCGAGTACGAGATCGGCCGCGGCGTGCCTGCGGTGTACGCCATCCACCAGGACCGCTCCGGCAATGCCGAACAGCTCGCGCTGACCTACTGCGCCGGCATCGGCGGCGCCCGCCAGAACGCGATCAGGACCACCTTCAAGGAAGAAACCGAGACCGACCTGTTTGGCGAGCAGGCGGTGCTGTGCGGTGGCGCCACCAAGCTGGTCCAGGCCGGCTGGGAAACCCTGGTGGAAGCGGGCTACCAGCCGGAAGTCGCGTACTACGAGTGCCTGCACGAACTGAAGCTGATCGTGGACCTGTTCTACGAGGGCGGCATCACCCGCATGCACGAGTTCATCAGCGAAACCGCGCAGTACGGCGCGCTGACCCGCGGCGACTACGTCGTCGACGACCACACCCGCGCGCAGATGCGCCGGGTGCTGAAGGAAATCCAGGACGGCACCTTCGCCCGCCAGTGGATCGCCGAATACGCGACCGGCAACGCCAACTACAAGGCGATGAAGCAGGCCGACCTGGACCACCCGATCGAGGCGATCGGCAAGAAGCTGCGCGCCAACATGAAGTGGCTGGCGTCGTCGCAGGCGGCACCGGCGAAGCCGACCGCCAGCGCAACCGAACCGCAGAGCGAGGCCGCGTGATGAACGGCGCGCGCTGGCTGGTGCAGGCGCTGGAGGCGGAGGGCGTCGATACGCTGTTCGGTTATCCGGGCGGCACCATCATGCCGTTCTACGACGCCCTGCACGGCGCGGCGCTCAAGCACGTGCTGGTGCGCCACGAGCAGGGCGCGGCCTTCGCCGCCAACGGCTATGCGCGCGCCAGCGGGCGCGTCGGCGTGTGCGTGGCCACCTCCGGCCCGGGCGCCTCCAACCTGGTCACCGGCATCGCCGATGCGATGCTTGATTCGGTGCCGATGGTGGTGATCACCGGCCAGGTGCCGACGACCCTGATGGGCACCGACGCCTTCCAGGAGCTGGACGTGTTCGGCATGACCCTGCCGATGGTCAAGCACAGCTTCATCGCGCGGCGCGTCGAGGACCTGCCGATGATCGTCGGCGAGGCATTCCGGCTGGCGCGCAGCGGCCGCCCGGGCCCGGTGCTGATCGACCTGCCGAAGGATGTGCAACTCGCCGATGCCTCGATGCTGCCACCGCATGTGTCGTCCGGCATCGATGATCCGGAGCCGCCGAAGGATGCCTCGCTGCACGAGGCGCTGGCGCTGATCTCGCAGGCGCAGCGCCCGGTCATCTATGGCGGCGGCGGCATCGCGCTGGGCAGCGCGGTGCAGGACTTCCGCACCTTCGTCGATGCCACCCAGATCCCGACCGTGCTGACCCTGAAGGGCCTGGGTGCATTGCCCACCAGGCACCCGCTGAACCTGGGCATGCTCGGCATGCACGGTTCGCGCGCGGCCAATCTCGCCGTGCAGGAATGCGACGTGCTGATCGTGGTCGGTGCGCGCTTCGACGACCGCGCCACCGGCAAGCTGGCCGGGTTCGCGCCAGGCGCGCGCATCGTGCACATGGACCTGGATGCCTGCGAGATCGGCAAACTGCGCGCCGCCGATGCCGGCGTGCGCGGCGACATCCGCACGACGCTGACCAAGCTCACCCTGCCCTGCGCCGCCCACCTGCACGGCCGCAACGGCGCAGCGCGGCGCGCGTGGCGCAGCCAATGCCAGCAACGCGCGCAGCAGCATGCCGCGCGCTACGACGCCCCCGGCGACACCGTGTACGCGCCGGCGCTGCTGAAGCGGCTGTCGGAGCTGGCGCCGGATGCGGTGGTCGCCTGCGACGTCGGCCAGCACCAGATGTGGGTGGCGCAGCACTGGCGGCTGGACGATCCGCGCAAGCACCTGACCTCCGGCGGGCTGGGCGCGATGGGCTTCGGCATCCCCGCGGCGATGGGCGTGCAGATGGCGAACATCGATGCCGGCCAGCCCGATGCGCGGGTGGTCTGCGTCAGCGGCGACGGCTCGATCCTGATGAACATCCAGGAGCTGGCCACCCTGCGCCGCTACGGCTTGCCGGTGAAGATCGTGCTGCTCGACAACCAGGCACTGGGCATGGTCCGCCAGTGGCAGGAACTGTTCTTCGACAAGCGTTATTCGGAGATCGACCTGTCCGACAACCCGGATTTCGTCGCGATCGCGCAGGCGTTCGGGATCGAGGCGCTGCACATCGAGCGTGCCGACCAGGTGGACGGGGCGCTGCAGGCCCTGCTCGACGCCAAGGGCCCTGCCCTGCTGCACGTGGCCATCGATACCGCCGCGAATGTCTGGCCGCTGGTGCCGCCGAACCGCAGCAACAGCGAGATGCTGGACGACGGCGTCGCCGCGGCAGCCCCCGCCATCGCCGCACCCACCCCGCTCCCCGAAGCCACGTCCGTCCAGGAGGCATGACATGCGCCGCTACCGGCTCGACCTCACTCTGCGCCATGCCGAAGGGGCGCTCGCGCGCGTGCTCGGCACCGCCGAACGCCGCGGCTTCCGCCCGCTCGCGGTCGAAGGCGAAACCCGCCCCGACGGCGACCGCTGGCACCTGCAGATGACGGTGGAAGGCGACCGCCCCGCCGACAACCTGCACGAGCAGCTGGCCAAGCTGTACGACTGCCTGGACGTGCAGGTGCAACCATGCAGTTGAACGACGGCCATGCGCCCGAAGCCGGCGGCGATACCGTGCGCAGCGAACCGGTATCGACCGACGCCCCGCAACGGCTGTGGTTCGATGGCGAGCTGCACGAAGCCGGCAAGCTGCAAGCCACGCTGGGCACGCATGCGCTGCACTACGGCAGCGGCGTGTTCGAGGGCATCCGCGCCTACGCCACCCGCGACGGTGCCGCGGTGTTCCGCCTGCCCGAGCACCTGGCGCGCATGCGCAAGGGTTGCGAATTGCTGGGCATGGACTTCGACATCGCGCAGGCGACCGAAGCGGTGCTGGCCACCCTGTGCGCCAACCGCCTGGGCGATGCCTACGTGCGCCCGCTGGCCTGGTACGGTGACGGCGGCTTCGGCCTCGACGTCACCGGTCGCTCGCACCACCTGATGGTCGCCACCTCCGCCACCAACCTGCATCTCAACGGCAACCGCGCGCGGGTGTCGGTGTCCCGGTGGCGGCGAAACCCGGCCAGCTCGCTGCCGCCGCTGAAACTGTGCGGCGCCTACGTGAATTCGATCCTGGCCAAGCGCGAGACCCGGGCGCGCGGCTTCGACGAGGCGATGTTCGTCGACGACAACAACTACGTCGTCGAATGCACCGGCGCCAACCTGTTCTTCGTGCGCGATGGCGCGATCACCGCGGTCGAGCATCCCGACGCCCTGCCCGGGATCACCCGCGACACCCTGATCCGGTTGACCGGCGCGGATTCGCGGCCGGTGAGCATGGAGGAACTGCTGGACGCGGACGAAGTGTTCGCGTGCGGCACCGCCGCCGAAGTCGCCCCCATCGCCGAGATCGACGGCCGCCGTTTCGATGCCGAAAGCCCGCTGTCGCGCGAGATCGCCGCGGTGTACGCGGCGACCGTGCGCGGCGAGAGCAGCTGGTCCGGCCGCTGGCTGACCCGGGTCTGAGCCGATGCCAGGCAGCGCCAGCAGCGATGTACGCATGCCCACCGCCGGCGACGTGCTGGCGGCGCATGCGCGGTTGCGGCGTTACCTGGATGCCACGCCCGTCCACTATGCGGAACGCTTCGGCTGCTGGCTGAAGCTGGAGAACCTGCAGCGCACCGGTTCCTACAAGGTGCGTGGCGCGTTGAACGCCCTGCTCGCTGCGCGCGAGCGCGGCGATGCGCGCACGGTGATCGCCGCCTCCGCCGGCAACCACGCGCAGGGCCTGGCCTGGGCCGGCTACCGCCTGCGCATGCCGGTGATCACGGTGATGCCGCGCTGCGCGCCGGAGACCAAGGTCGCCGGCGTGGCGCACTGGGGTGCCACCGTGCGCCTGCATGGCGACACCTACGACGAAGCCAAGGCCTTCGCCATCGAACTGGCCGCACAGAACGGCTATCGCCTGTTGTCGGCCTTCGACGATCCGGACGTGATCGCCGGACAGGGCACGGTCGGGCTGGAGATCGCGGCGGCGTTCACCCCCGACATGGTGCTGGTGCCGATCGGCGGCGGCGGCCTGGCCTCGGGTGTTGCGCTCGCGTTGAAGTCGCAGGGCATCCGCATCGTCGGCGCGCAGGTCGAAGGCGTGGACGCGATGGCACGCGCGCTGCGCGGCGACACCACTCTGCGCGATCCGGGCGCAACGCTGGCCGACGGCGTGAAAGTGAAGGAACCCGGCCTGCTCACGCGCGCACTGCTGCACGACCTGCTGGACGACGTGGTGATCGTGCGCGAGGCCGAGCTGCGCGAGACCTTGGTGCGGCTGGCGCTGGAGGAACACGTGATCGCCGAGGGTGCCGGCGCGCTGGCGCTGGCCGCTGGCCGGCGCGTGGCCGGCAAGCGCAAGTGCGCGGTGGTGTCCGGCGGCAACCTGGACGCCGGCGTGCTGGCGCGCCTGCTGTCCGACGTGCGGCCGCGGCCGCCCCGCAAGCCGCGGCAGCGTGCACAGGAACGACTTACCCCGCCGGCGACGAAGCCCGCGCTCCAAGCGAGCGCGCTTCCCGCCGGCCTGTTGCCTGTCCTGCCCGCCGCGCCGACGCGCGCGACCACCCGCCACGCAGAAGAGCTCCACGCATGAATGCCCTACCCCATCCCGAACGCATCCGCATCTTCGATACCACCCTGCGCGACGGCGAACAGTCGCCCGGCTTCACCATGAGTGCCCCGCAGAAGATCGCCTTCGCCCACGCGCTGGCCGGGCTCGGTGTCGACGTGATCGAAGCCGGCTTTCCCAACAGCTCGCCCGCCGACTTCGGCGCGGTGCAGGCGATCGCGCGCGAGGTGCGCGGCGCCTCCATCGCCGCGCTGGCCCGCTGCCATCCGGCCGACATCGAGGCCTGCGCGCGCGCACTGGACGGTGCCGCCACGCCGCGCATCCATGCCTTCATCTCGACCAGCCCGCTGCACCGCCAGCACAAGCTCAACATGATCCGCGAACAGGTCATCGAGCACACGGTGATGGGCGTCGAACTGGCGCGCAGGCACGTGGACGACGTGGAGTTCTCAGCCGAGGACGCGTTCCGCACCGAGCGCGAATTCCTCGTTGAGGTGTTCGATGCCGCGGTTGCTGCCGGTGCGCGCACGCTCAACGTGCCGGACACCGTTGGCTACGCCACGCCGGCCGAGACCCGCGCGCTGTTCGAGTACCTGCGCGCCAACGTGAAGGGCGCGGAGGGCGTGGTGTTCAGCGCGCACTGCCACAACGACCTGGGGCTGGCCGTGGCCAACTCCCTGGCCGCGATCGAGGGCGGCGCGCGCCAGGTGGAATGCACCATCAACGGCATCGGCGAACGCGCCGGCAACGCCGCGCTGGAAGAACTGGTGATGGCGATGAAGGTGCGCCCCGGCTATTTCAACGCGGATACCGGCATCGACACCCGCAAGCTGCTGGACACCTCGCGCCTGCTGTCGCGGATCACCGGCATCCATGTCCAGCGCAACAAGGCGGTCGTCGGGCTGAATGCGTTCGCGCACGAGTCCGGCATCCACCAGCACGGCATGCTCAAGCACCGCGATACCTACGAGATCATGCGCCCGCAGGACGTGGGCTGGCCGGATTCGCAACTGGTGCTGGGCCGCCACAGCGGCCGCGCCGCGGTCGCCGACCGCCTGCGCCAGCTGGGCTACGTGCTGGAGGACGAACAGCTGGACCAGGTGATCTCAGGTGCCAAGGCGCTGACGCAGACCCAGCACATCATCCACGACAGCGACCTGCAGCGGCTGGTCGAGGGCGAACGCTACGGTCCCGGCTGGCGCATCTCCGCGCTGAGCCTGACCGACTATGGCCAGCGCACCCGCGCGCACGTGGACCTGTCGGATCCCGATGGCCGCCACGTCATGCAGAGCGCCGAGGGCGAAGGCCCGGTCGCCGCCCTGTTCGCCGCGCTGGCGCAGGCCACCGGCGTCGATTTCGAACTCGAGAGTTACGAGGTGCACAGCATGGGCATCGGCCGCGACGCGCGCGGCGAAGCCAACCTGAGCGGGCGCATCGATGGCGAGACCCTGGGCGGCCAGGGCACCAGCCGCGACGTGCTGGAAGCCAGCGCGATCGCCTGGCTGGACGTGGCCAATCGCGTGCTGCGCGCGCGCCAGGCGCAACCTCGCGTGGAGGCTGCCTGATGTCCGCCCGCACCCTGTTCGACAAATTGTGGGACGCGCACCTGGTGACGCCGGAAACCGAGTCCGCGCCGGCCGTGCTCTACGTCGACCTGCACCTGATCCACGAGGTGACCTCGCCGCAGGCCTTCGCGGAACTCGCGGCGCGCGGCCTGCCGGTCGCGCGGCCGGAGCGCACCATCGGCACGCTGGATCACTCGACCCCCACCCTGCCCACCGACGCCAGCGGCAAGCTGCCCTACGCGAATGCGGAGGCCGAAGCGCAAGTGGCGAAGCTGCGCGAGAACGCCGCTGCATTCGGCATCGAGCTGTTCGACTTCGGCAGCGCACACCGCGGCATCGTCCACGTGATCGGCCCGGAACTCGGCATTACCCAGCCGGGCATGACCATCGTCTGCGGCGACAGCCACACCGCGACGCACGGCGCGTTCGGCGCGCTGGCGTTCGGCATCGGCACCAGCGAGGTCGGGCACGTGCTGGCGACGCAGTGCCTGCTGCAACGCAAGCCCAAGACCCTGGCAATCACAATCGACGGCGAACTCGGGCGTGGTGTCACCGCCAAGGACCTGATCCTGCACGTGATCGGGGTGATCGGCGTCAACGGCGGCACCGGCCATGTCATCGAATACCGCGGCAGCGCGATCCGCGCGCTATCGATGGACCAGCGCATGACCGTGTGCAACATGTCGATCGAGGCCGGCGCGCGCGCAGGCCTGATCGCGCCGGACGAGACCACCTTCGAGTTCCTGCGCAACACGCCGCGCGCAACACGGGGCGAAGCCTTCGAACACGCCGTCGCGAAGTGGCGCGAATTCCGCACCGATGAAGGCGCGAGGTTCGATCGCGAGGTGCGCATCGACGCGGCCGACATCGCCCCCACCATCAGCTGGGGCACGCATCCCGGCCAGGTCGCGGCGATCGCCGCGCGGATTCCCGCGGACGCGACCAGCGACGATTCCAAGGCCCGCGACTACATGGGCTGGGATGCGGAATCGCCGTTGGCGGGCCGCGCGGTGGACGTGGTGTTCGTCGGCAGTTGCACCAACTCGCGGCTGAGCGACCTGCGCGATGCCGCAACGGTCTTGCGCGGACGCAAGGTGCATCCGCGCGTGCGGATGCTGGTGGTGCCCGGCTCCGAGCAGGTGAAACGGGACGCGGAGGCCGAAGGCATCGATGCCATCGTGCGCGCCGCCGGCGCCGAATGGCGCGAACCGGGTTGCTCGATGTGCATCGCGATGAACGGCGACATCGTGCAGCCGGGGCAGCTCGCAGTGTCCACCAGCAACCGCAATTTCGAGGGCCGCCAGGGCAAGGGCGCGCGCACCGTGCTGGCGTCGCCGTTGACCGCCGCGGTGGCCGCGGTGACCGGGGAGATCACCGATCCGCGCGAGTTCCTGAAGCGGATTTCTGTGCAACAGGAGGCCGCATGATGCAGCCCTTCACGCACCTGCGTTCGCGCACCATTGTCCTGCGCGAGCGAAACATCGACACCGACCAGATCATCCCCGCGCGCTTCCTGACCACCACCGAGCGCGCGGGGCTGGGCAGGCACGCGTTCAACGACTGGCGCGCGCTGCCGGACGGCTCGCCGGACCCGGCGTTCCCGTTCAACCGCGAGGAGAACCGGGGCGCGCAAATCCTGGTCGCCGGCCGCAACTTCGGCTGCGGGTCCTCGCGCGAGCATGCGCCCTGGGCCCTGCTCGACCTGGGCCTGCGCGCGGTGGTCAGCAGCCAGATCGCCGACATCTTCCGCAGCAATGCGTTGAAGAATGGCCTGCTGCCGATCGTGCTCGACGAGGCCATCGTCGACGAGCTGCTGGCAAGCCCCGGCATCGAACTGTCGATCGATGTCGCCGCGCGCACGCTCACCCTGCCCGACGGCCGCCGCTTCGAGTTCCCGCTGGATGCGTTCGCGCAGACCTGCCTGCTCGAGGGGGTGGACCAGCTCGGCTACCTGCTCACCCGACAACCCGACATCCAACGATTCGAAGCCGCGCGCGACGCGGCGGGAGCTGCCTGATGAACGCGAACATCCTCGTCTTGCCGGGCGACGGCATCGGCACCGAAGTCACCGCCGCCGCAGTCTCCGTGCTGCGTGCGGTCGCCCGCCGCTACGGCCACGAATTCCACTTCGAGGAGCGCCTGATCGGCGGCGCCGCGATCGATGCCACCGGTGACCCGTTGCCCGCCGCGACGCTCGACGCCGCGCGCTCGGCGGATGCGGTGTTGCTCGGCGCGGTCGGCGGCCCGAAGTGGTCGGACCCGAAGGCGACGGTACGCCCCGAACAGGGCCTGCTGGCGATCCGCAAGGCGCTGGGCCTGTACGCCAACCTGCGTCCGGTGAAGCCGCACCCGGCCACGCTGGGCGCGTCGCCGATCAAGCCGCACCTGCTCAATGGCGTGGATCTCATCGTCGTGCGCGAACTCACCGGCGGCATCTATTTCGGCGACAAGACCCGCAGTGCGGACACCGCCAGCGACCTGTGCAGCTACAGCGTGGCCGAGATCGAACGCGTGGTGCGCCACGCCGGAACGCTGGCGCGCACACGCCGCGGCAAGCTCACCTCGGTGGACAAGGCCAACGTGCTGGAAACCTCGCGACTGTGGCGCGAAACCACCGAACGCGTGGTCCGCGAGGAATTCCCGGACATCATGCTGGAGCACCAGCTGGTCGACTCGATGGCGATGCACCTGCTGGCCAAGCCGCGCGAGTACGACGTGATCGTGACCGAGAACATGTTCGGCGACATCCTCACCGACGAGGCGTCGATGCTGGCCGGCTCATTGGGCCTGCTGCCCAGCGCCTCGGTGGGCGACGGGCGCAACGGCATCTACGAACCGATCCATGGCTCCGCACCGGACATCGCCGGCAAGGGCATCGCGAATCCGTACGCCGCCATCCTCAGCGCCGCGCTGCTGCTGCGGCATTCGCTTGGGCTGGAACGCGAGGCGGCCTGCGTCGAGCAAGCTGTCTCCGCCGCCCTGGATGCCGGCGTGCTGACCGGCGACCTCGCGCCCGCGGGGCGCGGCGTGCGCACGGCGGAGGCCACGCGCGCGGTACTGGAAACGCTGGAAGCGGATTGCTACGTGGCCGAACTGCGCGATTGATACTTCCCCCCCCTTGTAAGAAAGGGTTCAGTGCGCCGGCTTCACCCGGAACCACGCCGCATACAGCGCCGGCAGGAACAGCAGGGTCAGCGCGGTGGCCACGATCAGCCCACCCATGATCGCCACCGCCATCGGCCCGAAGAACACCGAGCGCGACAGCGGGATCATCGCCAGCACCGCCGCCAGCGCGGTCAGCACGATCGGGCGGAAGCGGCGCACGGTGGCGTCGATGATCGCATCCCACGGCGCGCTGCCATGCGCGATGTCCTGCTCGATCTGGTCGACCAGGATCACCGAGTTGCGCATGATCATGCCGAACAGCGCGATGGTGCCGAGCATCGCCACGAACCCGAACGGCACCCGCATCAGCAACAGGAACAGGCTCACGCCGATCAGCCCCAGCGGCGCGGTCAGCCACACCATCACCACCCGCGAAAAGCTGCGCAACTGCAGCATCAGCAGCGTCGTCACCACCAGCACGAACAGCGGCATGCCGGCATTCACCGAGTTCTGCCCGCGCGCGGAATCCTCCACCGTGCCGCCGACCTGCAGCAGGTAACCGGACGGCAGCGCGGCGCGGATGTCGTCCAGCGTTGGCGAGATCTGCGCCATCACGCTCGACGGCTGCTGCTTGCCGTAGATGTCGGCGCGCACGGTCACCGTCGGCAGCCGGTTGCGATGCCAGACGATGCCGTCCTCGAAACCGTCCTCGAGGGTGGCGATCTGGCTCAGCGAAACCGCCTTGCCGCTGGCCGTGGGCACCGCCAGCGAGCCGAGCATCGCCAGCCGGCCGCGCTCTTCATCGGGACCGCGCAACAGGATCTCGACCGCCTCGTTGCCTTCGCGATACGTACTCACGGACGTGCCGGACAGCGAACCGGACAGGAACTTCGCCACCGCCGCCGAACTCACCCCCAGCGCACGCGCGCGCTCCTGGTCGATGCGCAGGCGCACCACCTTGCTCGGCTCGCTCCAGTCGAGGTTCACGTTGGTCACGTGCGGATTGGCGCGCACCTTGTCCGCCACCTGGCGGGCGAGCGCCTGCACGCGATCGATGTGTTCGCCGGAGACGCGGAACTGCACCGGGTAGCCGACCGGCGGACCGTTCTCCAGGCGGGTGACGCGCACCTGCAGTTCCGGGAACGCCGGTGCCGCCTCTTCGATCAGCCACTTGCGCACGGCTTCGCGCGATTCGATGTCGTGGGTCAGCAGCACGAACTGGGCGAAGTTCGCCGCCGGCAGTTGCTGGTCCAGCGGCAGGTAGAAGCGCGGCGAACCGGTACCGACATAGGCGACGTAGCTTTCCACGCCTTCCTGCTTCTGCAACATCGCCTCAAGCTTCTTGGCCTGCGCGGCGGTCGCCTTCAGCGACGCGCCCTCGGCCAGCTCCATGTCGACCATCAGTTCCAGTCGCGTGGAGGCCGGGAAGAACTGCTGCGGCACGAAGCGGAACAGCATCAGCGAGGCGATGAAGATCGCCACGGTGACCGCGATCACCGTCTTGCGATATTCCACGCACCACGCCACCAGCCTGCGGAAGCGCTGGTAGAAGGCCGTCTGGTAGGGATCGTGCGCCGCTTCGTGGTGGTGCTTGGCGGTGATGTGGTCGGACAGCGCGCCACCGACACGCGGAATCCGCGACGCACCGCGCGCGAATGCGTCGCGCAGGCGACGGAACGCGCGCGAGAAGCGTCCCTTCGGCGCGGCTTCGGCGCCCTGTTCCTCCAGCAGCTGGTAGCCGAGGTAGGGAATGAACACCACCGCCGCGACCCACGAAATGAGCAGCGCGATCGTCACCACCTGGAAGATGGAGCGCGTGTATTCGCCGGTGCTCGACGCCGCGGTGGCGATCGGCAGGAAGCCGGCGGCGGTCACCAGGGTACCGGTGAGCATCGGGAACGCGGTGCTGTCCCATGCGAACGCGGCCGCCTTGACCCGGTCGAAGCCCTGCTCGATCTTCACCACCATCATCTCGACCGCGATGATCGCGTCGTCCACCAGCAGGCCCAGCGCCAGCACCAGCGCGCCCAGCGAGATCTTGTGCAGGCCGATGCCGAAGTAATGCATGGTGGCGAAGGTCATCGCCAGCACCAGCGGGATCGACAGCGCGACCACAGCGCCGGTGCGCAGGCCCAGCGACAGGAAGCTGACCAGCAGCACGATCGCCACCGCCTCCGCCAGCACCTTGATGAACTCGTCGACCGAGCGGGTCACCGCGAGCGGCTGGTCACTGACCTTGCGCAGCTGCATGCCGGCCGGCAGGGTCTGCTGCAGGCGCGCGAACTCGGTTTCCAGCGACTTGCCGAGCTTGAGGATGTCGCCGCCATCGCGCATCGACACCGCCAGGCCGATCGCGTCCTCGCCCATGAAGCGCATGCGCGGCGCGGGTGGATCGGAGAAGCCGCGGGTGACCGTCGCGATTTCGCCGAGGCGGAAGGTGCGGTCGCCGGCGCGGATCGGGAAATCGCGGATCGCCTGCACCGAATCGAAGCGGCCGGTGACGCGCAGTTGCACGCGTTCGCTGCCGGTCTCGAAGTAGCTGGCCGGTGCCACCGCGTTCTGCTCGTCCAGCGCCTGCTGCACGCTGGTCAGCGGGATGCCCAGCGACGCCAGCTTGGTGTTGGACAGTTCGATGAAGATCTTCTCGTCCTGCAGGCCGAGCAGGTCGACCTTGCCGACATCGGGCACGCGTTGCAGCTCGAGTTCAAGGCGCTCGGCGTAGTCCTTGAGCACGGCGTAGTCGAAGCCCTCGCCGGTCAGGGCGTAGATGTTGCCGAAGGTGTCGCCGAATTCGTCGTTGAAGAACGGCCCGACCGCATCGCGCGGCAGGCTGGACTTGATGTCACCGACCTTCTTGCGCACCTGGTACCAAAGCGGCCCGATGTCCTTGCTGCGCAGCGAATCCTTGGCGATGAAGATGATCTGCGACTCGCCCGGCCGCGAGTACGCGCGGATGAACTCGTACTGGCCGGTCTCCATCAGCTTCTTTTCGATGCGGTCGGTGATCTGCCGGGAGACTTCCTCGGCGGTCGCGCCCGGCCAGATCGTGCGCACCACCATCGCCTTGAAGGTGAACGGCGGATCCTCGGACTGGCCGAGGTGGCGGTAGGACCACGCGCCGAGGAGGCCCAGCATCAGGATCGCGTAGAGGACGAGCGTGCGATTGCGCAGCGCCCATTCGGAGAGGTTGAAGCGCATGGCCGCTTACTTCGCCGCGGCCGCGGGCGCGGCGGTGCCGGCCACGGGACGGTTGTCGCGATCCACCGGCGCCACCAGCTGTCCATCGCGCAGCAGGTGGCCACCCGCGGCGACGACCCATGCATCGGCGGCCACGCCACCCATCACCGGAACGGTGTCCTCGGCATAGGTGCCGAGTCGCACCGGCACCAGGCGCACGCGGCGGGTGGCCGGATCGACCACCCACAGCGCCGATGCCTTGCCATCGGCGCCACGCTGCACCGCGGACAGCGGCACGCCCAGCGCAGCGCGTTCGCCCGACTGCTGCATGTACACGCGCGCGCTCTGGCCGAGCTCGACGGCGGCGACCGCTTCGCCTTCCAGCGCAATGCGCGCGGCATAGGTGCGCGCCTGCGGGTCGGCTGCGGGGGAGATCTCGCGCACGCGGCCCGGCAAGCGCTGGCCCGGCGCGCTCCACAGTTCGACCAGGACCGGCTGGCCGACGCGCACTTCGCGCATGCGCGATTCCGGCAAGGCGATCGCGACTTCGCGCCCCGCATCGCCGGCCAGGGTGTACACGGTTTGCCCGCCGGCCACGGTCTGCCCGGCTTCGGCCAGGCGGTTGGCGATCACCCCATCGCGCGGCGCCAGCAGACGGGTGTAGGCCGCCTGGTTGCGGGCCACGTCCCGCTGCGCGCGCGCGGCGCGCACCTGGCCGGCGGCCGCGGCCTGCGCGGTGGTCTGCGCATCCAGCACGGAGCGGCTGACCAGCTCCTGCTTCTCCAGCGCGGCATAGCGCGCGCGGTCCGCGCTGGCCCGCGCGAGTTCGGCCTCGGCCGCCGCCAGTTGCGCTTGCGCGGCCCGCGCCTGCGCCGCGGCATCGCCCGCATCGAGTTCCGCCAGCAGCTGCCCACGCCTTACGCGGTCGCCGGCATCGACCAGGCGCCTGACCAGGCTGCCGCCGATGCGGAACGAGAGCGCGCTTTCCTCACGGGCGCGGATTTCGCCGGCGTAAGCAGTGAAGGCCTGCTGCGCGCCGCCGGACGGATGCACCACCAGCACCGGACGCGCGGCTTCGACCGGCGCCTCCGGCCTGCTGCATGCAGTGAGCAGGAATGCCAATGCCAACGCCAGCCTTGCAACTTTCATTCGCTGCCCCATTTCGCCCGAGAGCGGTTCGCGAGTATTAATGAACTTCGCGGTATAGTATAAATATCAAACCAAGTAGTCTAGTATTCAGGCATGACGTCGTCGGCTTCAATCCAAGCGCTCGGGACCAGCGCCGCCAAGTCGGCCGGGCCGGGCCGTCCCAAGGACCCGGGGAAGCGCGCCGCGATCCTGGATGCCGCCAAGCGGATGTTCGTCAGCCAGGGCTTCGAACGGGTCAGCATGGACCAGATCGCGGCCGAGGCCGGCGTGTCCAAGCTGACCGTGTACAGCCACTTCGGCGACAAGGAGAGCCTGTTCGCCGAGGCCGTGCGTGCGCACTGCGAGCAGGGCATGCCGACCAGCTTGTTCGTCGCCGATCCGGACACACCGGTGCGCGAGCGCCTGACCGCGATCGGCATGGCGTTCTTCAGCATGATCATGACGCCCGAGGCGATCGCCGGGCACCGCATCCTGTGCTCGCCGCAGGTGGCCACCAGTGCATTGCCGGCGGTGTTCTGGGAAGCCGGCCCGCAGCGCGTGCAGCAGGGTTTCGCGGAGCTACTGGAACGGCGCGTGGCCAGTGGGGAACTTGAAATCGCGGATTGCCAGCGCGCGGCGTCGCAATTCTTCACCCTGCTCAAGGGTGAGGTGCATGCGCAGGCGGTGTTCGGCTTCTGTTGTGGAGGTAGCAAGACCGAGAGCGCGGAGCAACACGTGGCATCGGTGATCGACCTGTTCCTGCGCGCGTATGCGGTACGCCGCTGAACAGGGCCCACCAGGGACCTCCCGGGTGGCGCCGGTACTGGTGACTTCCGGCACTGCGTATCGCTGTGCTAGCACAGCGAAACTGTGCGGCATGACGGTGGGCACCGCCACTACAATGAGTGGTTCCCCGCAACGGATTCCAAGCGCATGAGCATCGACTACGCCAAAGCCCGCGAAATGATGGTGGAGCAGCAGGTCCGTCCATGGGACGTGCTGGATGCCCGCGTGCTGGAGACCATCGCCAGCGTCCCGCGCGAAGCCTTCGTGCCGGAGGCGCTGCGCGTGCTGGCCTATGCCGACACCGCGCTGCCGCTGGGCCATGGCGAAGCAATGATGAAGCCAGTGCTCGAAGGCCGCGCCCTGCAGGCACTGCAGCCGGGTCCCGAGGAATGCGTGCTGGAGATCGGTGCCGGCAGCGGTTACCTGACCGCCTGCCTGGCGCGCCTGGCGCGCGAAGTGGTGGCGATCGAACTGCACGCGGATCTCGCCGAGGCCGCGCGTGCGCGGCTGGCCGCCCAGGGCTGCGGCAACGCGCGGGTCGAGACGGCCGATGCGCTGGCCTGGGACAACACGCAACAGTTCGATGCGATCTGCGTGAGTGGCGCGGTGGACACCGTGCCCGCGCGGTTCCTGCAGTGGCTGAAGCCGGACGGCCGCATGTTCGTCGTACAGGGCCGTTCGCCGGCGATGGACGCCACCCTTGTGCATCGGGACGTCAACGGCGTCCGTATCGAGTCGTTGTTCGAAACCGACTTGCCCTACCTGGCCGGCGCCGCGCCGCGACCGGTCTTCACGCTCTAGGCATCCTTCGTTCCGACCAGATCGTTCCCCCGAACGTACCCGCGCCAAAGGACCCCCCATGCTGCGTCGCCCGCTTGCCTTCGCCCTCGCCATCGCCCTGCTGCCCGCCGCGGCGCAGGCGGACGACCTGTTGCAGAGCTACAACAACGCCCGCAGCAGTGACCCGCAGTTCGCAGCCGCGGAATCCATCCGGGCGATCGCCGCGGAACGCCCGGTGCAGGCGCGCGCCGTGCTGCTGCCGCAGATCGGCGGTTCGGTCGGCTACGACCTCGTCAACCGCGGCGACACCGATGGCGACGGCAGCAGCGATGGCACGTCCCGCAGCGGCTCGTGGGGCGTCAGCGCGAACCAGTCGATCTACGACTACGGCAACTACACCGCCCTGCGCGCGGCCAAGGCGCAGGATCGCGCCGGCGGCTTCGACCTCGACGCGGCCAGCGACAACCTGGTCACCCGCACCTCCGCCGCCTACTTCAACGTGCTGGTGAAGATGGAGACGCTGACCGCCGCCGAGGCCGCCGAGGCCGCGCTGAAGAAGCAGTTCGACTTCGCCTCCAAGCGCCTGGAAGTGGGCCTTGCCCCAATCACCGACGTGCACGAGGCGCGCGCGCAGTACGACGCGGCCCGCGCCAACACCATCCTTGCCCGCAACGCAGTGCAGGATAGTTACCAGGCACTGGTGGAAATCACTGGCACCCCGGTCGCCAACCTGAAGGGGTTGCCGGACGACTTCAAGCCCGCGTTGCCGGAAGCACGCGACGTGGATGGCTGGGTCGCCACCGCACTGTCCGAGAATCCCTCGCTGAAGGCCCAGGCGGCCGACCTGGAAGCTGCCGAACACAACGTGGAGACCGCGCGTTCGGGCCACTACCCGACGCTCGGCCTGCGCGCGTCGTATGGCAAGGCCATTCCGGGCCTGTACGACAACCCCGCGTTCTTCGGCAACAACGACGCCAATACCAGCGTCGGGCTGACCCTGAACATCCCGATCTTCTCCGGCTTCGCCACCCAGTCCGGCGTGCGCAGCGCGCTGGCGCAGCGCGACGTCGCCCGCGACCAGCTGGAACAGCAGAAGCGGGCGCTCGAGCGCAGCACGCGCAGCGCCTACCAGGCGCTCGTCGCCGGCATCAGCGGGGTCGAGGCGCGCCGCCTGGCGCTGTTCTCCGCACAGAACGCCTATGAGGCATCGCAGGTCGGCCTGGAAGTCGGCACCCGCACCGTGCTGGACGTGCTGAACAACCAGCGCACGCTGTTCGTTGCGCAGGAGGCCTACTCGCTGGCCAAGTACAACTTCCTGCAAAGCCGGCTGCTGCTGGAACAGGCGGCCGGCACCCTGGACGTATCGGACCTGGAAGACATCAACCGGCTGCTGTCAACCGACGTGCCGGTCAAGGCCGCCAACACCGCGCCCTGACGCCAGGCCGTGGCCTGGCTTACCGACCCACCGGCGGCAACGCCGGCTCCAGCAGCGCCATCGTGCGCTCCAATGCGCCGCGGCCCGCCTGCAACAGGAGTTGCGCATTCGCGGCCATGCGTTCGCGAACCTCCTCGTCGGCGAACAACTCCACCAAGGCCGCGCCCAGCGCCGGCGGATCCTCGACGATCCGCATCGCATCCGCTTCCTGCAGGCGCTTGGCGATATCGGCGAAATTGTGCAGGTGCGGGCCGCTGAGGATCGCGGTGCCGGTCGCCGCCGGCTCCAGCAGGTTGTGGCCGCCCACCGGCTGCAGGCTGCCGCCGACGAAGGCGACCTTCGCGCAGGCATAGAAGCGCGCCAGCTCGCCCAGCGTGTCAATCACGAAGACCTGCGCACCGCCACCGACACCGGGCCAGCGCTGGCCGCTGCGCATCGCCACCGACAGGCCCGCATCCGCCGCGCGCTGCGCCACCGCGCGGAAGCGCTCGGGGTGCCGCGGTGCCCACAGCAGCAGCGCATCCGGATAGGCCTGCAGGACGGCGAGGTGCGCTTCGATCACCGCGCTTTCCTCGTCCTCGTGGGTGCTCGCGGCGATCCAGGTGGGACCAATGCCGCGATGACCGCGGAACTCGCGCACGAAATCGGTATTGTCCACCGGCAGGGTGTCGAACTTCAGGTTGCCGGTGACCACCACCCGGTCCGCGCGCGCGCCCAGCTTGATGAAGCGCCTGGCGTCCTCGTCCGATTGCGCGGCAATCAGGTGCACGCCGCGCAGCGCACGACGGATCAGTGGATCCAGCACCCGGTAGCCGCGCAGCGAGCGCGCCGACAGGCGCGCGTTGAGGATGTGCGCCGGAATCCCGCGGTCGCGGCAGGCGAACAGGAGATTCGGCCACAGCTCGGTTTCCACGATCAGCGCCAGCGCTGGCTTGAAATGGTCGAGGAAGCGTGCCACCGCACCCGGCAGGTCGTACGGCAGGTACACGTGCACCACCGCATCGCCCCATAGCGCCTGCACGCGCTCGGAGCCGGTGGGGGTGATGGTGGTGACCACCAGCCGCAGGCCGGGATGGTCATGCAGGAGCCGGGTCACCAGCGGCGCGGCGGCATTGACCTCGCCCACCGAGACCGCGTGCAGCCACAGCGGGGTCGGCGCGGCGACCGCGGGATAGCTCGCGTAACGCTCGTTCCAGCGCTGGAAATAGGCGCGCTGGCGGAACCCGCGCCAGATCAGGTGGTAGAGGGTGATCGGCGCCAGGATGTACAGGGCGGCGGAATACAGGCCGCGCAGCACGCGCTCGGTGAGTTGGGCCCGCATCGGCACAGCATAGCGAAGCCGCGTGGCTGGGTAGAATCCAAGCCATGTCGCGAACGCCGCCGCCCGAACTGCCTGTCCCGCCGACCGGCCCGCGTCACTGGCCGGTATGGTTTGGCGTGGCGGTGTGCATGGGCCTGGCGCGCCTGCCGTGGTCGGTGCAGCGCGTGCTCGGCGCGGGTGCCGGTTGGCTGGCCCTGCGCCTGATGCCCGGCCGTCGCCGCGCCGCCCGCACCAACCTGGCGTTGTGCCTGCCCGAACTGTCGGAACAGCAACGCGAGGCCCTGCTGCACGAGAACTTCCGCGATGTCGGCATCGGCCTGTTCGAATTCGCCCGCGCCTGGTGGGGCGATGCGCAACCGATGCGCGGCACCGCCTCGATCGAAGGCCTCGGCATCCTGCAGCGGCTGCGAGCGGAAGGCCGCGGCGTGTTGCTGGTCTCCGGGCATTTCATGACCCTGGAGATGTGCGGCCGCCTGGTCTGCGACCACGTGCCGCTGGCCGGCATGTACCGCCGCCACCGCAGCCCGGTGATGGAATGGGCGGTGCTGCGCGGGCGGCTGCGCTACGCCAGCGCGATGTTCGGCAACGGCGACACCCGCGCCGCGATCCGCCACCTCAAGCGCGGCGGCCTGCTCTGGTATGCGCCGGACCAGGACATGCGCGGCAAGGACACGGTGTTCGCGCCGTTCTTCGGCATCCCGGCGGCCACCATCACCGCCACCCACCAGTTCGCGCGGCTCACCGGCTGCGCGGTGGTGCCGTTCTTCCATCGGCGCGAGGGCGGCCGCTACCTGCTGCGCGTCGGCGAGCCGCTGGCGCCCTTCCCCACCGCGGATGCGGTGGCCGACAGCACCGCCGTCAATGCCGCGATCGAAGCGATGGTGCGCGAAGCGCCCAGCCAGTACCTGTGGCTGCATCGCCGCTTCAAGCGGCAGCCCGACGGCGTCTCCCGCTATTCGCGCGAGGCGTCCTGACGCTGCGCCTCCAGCACCTTGGCGTATTTGAGGAAGGCGTAGAACGCCTGCGTCCTGGCCGCGAAGTAGCCGGCCCAGCCGTTGAGGAAATAGCGTTTGCCGAGGTACAGCTTGAGGAAGGCGACCGTCGGATACGCCAGCAGGCGCAGTGCCATGAACCGTGGCTGCTTGCCACGCTTGTGTTCGACCAGCCCCGACGAATACCGGTTGACCTTGTCCACGCGATCGGCAAGCCGCGGCTCGCCGTAGTGGCGGAACGGCGCATCCAGGTCGAGCACGCGGCCCGTCACCTCCGGCGCGGCATGCACCGGCACGTCATTCATCCGCCCGCAGTCCTTGCGGAACAGCCGCAACTGCCAGTTCGCGCGCGTGGCGGGATGCGGCCAGCGCCAGAACAGCCATTCCTGGCGCGGCAGGCGGTAGCCATCGGCGCGCGGCACGGCAAGTTCGCGTTCGATCGCGATGCGCCCGGCGTCGGTCAGGTGCTCGTCCGCGTCCAGCAGCAGGATCCAGTCGCCTGACGCCAGCTCGATTGCCATCTGCTTCTGCGGACCGTAGCCGGCGAACGGTTGCGAGGCGATCCTTGCGCCATGCCGCCGTGCGATTTCCAGGGTGGCGTCGGTCGAGCCCGAATCCAGCAGGACGATCTCGTCGCAGAAGGCCAGGCTGGCCAGGCACGCCTCCAGCGTGGCGCCGTTGTCCAGGGTGGTGACCACGCCCGACAGCCTGGGCGTCATGGCGGGTCGCGCCCCAGCAGACTGCCCGCGTAGAGGGCCGCGAGCAGCAGCAGCACGCCGCCCCAGAACGTGGAGTACGCCGCAAGGTGCGTATTGAGCGGGAACACGGTGACCGCCAGCGCCAGCATCGCCGGGCGCGCATGCGCGCGTGCGGCGGCATCCGCGTAGCGCCACGCCCGCCACGCCATCGCCGCACCGGCCAGCCACAGCAGCAGGCCGATACCGCCGGTTTCGCTGAGCACCTCCAGCACGACCTGGTGGGCGTGCAGGGCCGGGCCGGTGCCCCATGCCGCCCGCGTGCCGACCTCGGCATCGCAGGCCGGGAAGGCATCGCGGAAGCCGCGGGCGCCAACACCGTTGAATGGATGCGTGCGGGCCATGCAGAACGCAGCGGACCAGATCCGGCTACGCCCGGAGAGGGCGTGGTCGATGCCCTGTGCATTGCCCACGAAGACCGCGGTGCTGCGGTTCATGCGTTCCGCCACGGTCGGCGACACCAGGGCGGCCCCCAGCAGCAACGCCGCGCCCAGCCCGAATACGGCAAGCAAGCGCTTCCAGCCGAGCAGGCGCCAGCCGGTCCAGGCGAGCACCAGCGCGTAGGTCACCCAGGCCGCCCGCGAACCGGCCAGCAGCACCACCAGGCCGACCAGCATCGCCGCCGATGCCCAGCCGATGCGACCATAACGCCGGCCCGCCGCGTCCAGCGCGAACGGCGACAGGCTGGCCAGCACGATGCCGAGCTTGAGGTTGCACGGGCCCAGCACGCCGCTGAGGCGGTCCGCCGCGGCCACCTGCGCCGCCGTGCACATGCCATGGCCGCTGAGCGCCTGCTTGGCGTGGTCGATCGCCCAGAACAGCGGACTGGTATCGGTGGCCGCCTCGACCAGCGCATCCAGCGTCCACACACCGACGATGACGGCCAGCCCGCCAAAGGTGCGTCGACGCCCCTCCTCGGTGGTCACCGCCGAAGCGCCGATCCACAGGAACGGCAGGTAACGCAGGTCCACCAGCGCCTCCCGCAACGCGCGCGCGCGGTCCGCGGCATCGATCGCGGAAAGCGCCTCCGGCAGCCAGTAAGCGAAGAACAGGACAGAGGTCAGCGCCCACGCCGGACCGCTCAGCAAAGCCGCGCTGCCGCGGAAACGCGACAGCAGCAGGCGCAGGATGCCGGCGATCGCGCCCAACGCCAGCACCGCCTCGGCCAGGCCGGGCACGGGCCACAGCGCGACGAAGACGAGCACCCACGCCGGCGCCCAGCGCCAGCCGGGCGCCGCGTACGGCACGCTCATGCGTCCACCAGCGATTGATACAACGCCAACGTCGCCTCCTGCATGGCGTCCAGTCGATAGGGCTGCATCCTAGCGGCTGGCGTGGGCGGATGCGCCAGCAGGCTGCGCGCAGCGTTCGCCAGCCCCGCCATGTCGAATGGAGGCACCGCGCCGACGGGCTGCAATTCGCCCAGCAACTCGCCCACCCCGCCATGCGCCCATCCGAGCACCGGCCGGCCGACCGACAGCGCCTCGATCACCGTGCGCCCGAACGCTTCCGGCTTGCGCGAGAGTTGCAGCACCAGGTCGCTGGCCGCATAGGCCCCGGCGATGTCGTCGGTGACTTCGGTCAGCGCCACCGCGTCCTCGACCCCTGCGGCCTGCGCGAGGTCCTCGAGTTCGGCGAGGTAGGCCTCGCGCCCCTCCTGCACCGCGCCCGGCATCCAAAGGCGGGCGTCGATGCCAGCCGCGCGCAGGTTCGCCAGCAGGGCGATCGCATCGGCATGCCCCTTCAGGCGCGTGCCGCGTCCGGGCATGAGCAGCAGCGGGCCGGTGCCGGCGAGCTGGGGATGGGCAGCCGCGATGCGCGCACGGGCGGGACGGTCGGGCATCGACGCCTGCGGGAACGCCGCCGGGTCGATGCCGCGCGGAATCACCACCAGCCGCCGCGGATCGGTCGCCGGGTAATGCCGCAGCAGGTACTCGCGGACCGTCCGCGAGACGCAGACCACCCGTTCGCCGCGGACCATGATCGCGCTGTAGCAGGACGGCGAATTCAGGCCATGCGCGGTGGTGACGAAGCGTGGCTTGTGACCGCGCATGCTGCGCAACGCGAGCCACGCCAGCCACGCCGGCAAGCGCGAGCGCGCATGCACGATGTCGGCATCGGCTTCACCGAACAACCCCCGCAACGCAGCGACGTGGCGCAGCACCAGCGGCGACTTGCGACCGATGTCGAGCCGGGCGTGTTCTGCGCCCAGCGCCTGCAGGTTCGGCAGCAGGCGACCGCCCTTCGACACCACGATCGCGCGGTGCCCGGCGCGCGCCAGCGCCTCGGCGATCTCCAGGGTGGAACGTTCGACGCCGCCAGTGTCCAGGGCCGGCAGCAGTTGCACCACGGTCAGGCGGCGCATCGGGTCAGGAACGGATCAGTCGACCAGGACGTAGGTCGCGCCGCAATAGGGGCACTGGCTGCTGCCGCCATCGGCCTCGATCGGCAGGTACACGCGCGGATGCGAATTCCACAGCGCCATCGACGGTAGCGGGCAACTCAACGGCAGGTCCGCGCGCTGCACCTCGTGGCGTTGCTGGGCATTGGCGGGCGACGAGGCGGTCTGGGTCATGGCGATGCGCTGCGGTTGCGGTTACCGCATGAGTTTACTGCATGTGCGAGCGGCCTCAGCCGCGACGACCGTGCATCGAGGTCGATGCTGAAGCCCCGCCTACAGCGGCAGGTCGAACAGCAGCACGTCGCTGTCGGCGGCGGTACCGCGCAATGCCCGCTCGCCACCTTCCTCGACAAGACCCAAGGCACCGCCCGCCACCAGCACGTGGTCGCCGAGCTCGACTTCCCCGGCGGCCACGTGGAGCCAGTACCGTCGCGCCGGATCCAACGTCGCGGCCAGCATGTCGCCGGCCTGCAGGCGGGTGGCGCGCAGGCTGGCCTGCTGGCGGATTGCGATCGAACCGTCCGCGCCATCGGGCGACACCAGCAAGGCCCAGCGCGCGCGGCGGGCGGCGGGGTCGAAGGACGACTGCGCATACGCCGGTTGTGCGTTGAGCCGGTCGGGCTGGATCCAGATCTGCAGGAAATGCACCGGCACGGAATCTGAATCGTTGTATTCGCTGTGCTCGATGCCGTGGCCGGCGCTCATCCACTGCACGTCGCCGGCACGGATCACGCCGGCGTTGCCGGCGCTGTCCTTGTGCGCCAGTGCGCCCTCCAGCACCACGCTGATGATTTCCATGTTGGCGTGGCGGTGCGGGGCGAACCCGCCGCCGGGGGCGACGGTATCGTCGTTGATCACACGCAACGGGCCGAAGCCCATCCATGCCGGGTCGTGGTAGTGCCCGAACGAGAACGTGTGCCGGCTGCGCAGCCAGCCCAGGTCCACGTTGCCGCGCGCGGCGGAGGGGCGCTCGACGATCATCCTGGCATCAGCGCCTTCGGCACCGAGGCTTCGGTGGTGATGCGCAGGGTGACCTCGTCGCCCACGTTCGGCGCATAGGCGCCCACGCCGAAATCGGTGCGCTTGATGGTGGTGGTGGCATCGAAGCCGATCGCCGGCGCCTTGGTCATCGGGTGCGGCGCCGCCTTGTTGAGGGTGGCGTCCAGCACCACCGTCCTGGTGATCCCCTTGATGGTCAGGTCACCGGTGATCTTCAGCTTGCCGTTGCCGGCGGCCTCGACCCTGGTGCTCCTGAAGGTGGCGACCGGGAAGTTCTCGGCATCGAAGAAATCCGCGCTGCGCAGGTGCGCATTGAACTTGTCGCTGAAGCCGTTGAGGCCGGACAGCGGCAGGGTCACCACGACGCTCGACCTGGACACCTCCTCGGCGTCGTAGACCAGGGTGCCATCGACATCGCCGAAGTGGGCGAACGGATTGGAGTAGCCGAAGTGGTTCCAGCTGGCCAGCACGTTGGTATGGGTGGGGTCGAGCTTGTAAGTCACGCCGGCGGCGAGGACGTTGGCGCTGGCGGCCACGAGGGCGGCGGTCAGCAGGAGGCGCTTGAGCATGGGAGATCCTTTGCGGAATGTGGTGGGCGGGCGCGTTTACGCGATCTGGCAGGCTTCGTCGAAGGACAGCCGCGGCGAGCGCGGGAAGATGCTGGCCGGGTCGCCGTGGCCGAGATTGACCAGGATGCTGGAGCGGATCGGGGTGCCGGCGAAGAAGGCCGCGTCGACCTTGGAATTGTCGAAGCCGGTCATCGGGCCGCAATCCAGCCCCAGCGCACGCGCGGCCAGGATCAGGTAGGCGGTCTGCAGGCTGCTGTTGCGGTTTGCGACCCAGGCCAGGTTGGCCTCGTCGCGGTGCTCGAACCACGGCTTGGCGTCGGCGTGCGGGAACAGCACCGGCAGCTTGTCGAAGAAGCGCATGTCGTAGCCGATGATCGCCACCGCCGGTGCCGCCATCGTCTTCGCACGGTTGCCCTCGCTCAACGCCGGGCCCAGCTTGGCCTTGGCCTCCGCGGACTTGACGAACACGATACGCGCCGGGGTGGTGTTGGCCTCGGTCGGGCCGAACTTCAGCAGCGCGTAGAGCTGGTGCAGGGTCTCGTCGGCAACCTCGCCGGTGAAGGCGTTGTACGTGCGCGCGGTGCGGAACAGCTGGTCGAGCGCGGCATCGTTCAGGGCTTGGGGCATGCGATCCTCGGAATCTGGCAGGCAGGCGGCAAGTGTAGAGTTCCACGAGTGAAACCAAAGCCTTGCAACCGGAACGGATCGATCACGCCCGTGGAACGACACGGAACACGCAGCGCATGAGCGCAACGGTCGCGCTGCACGATGGCCGCGCCGGCAACGCCCGCCAGGCGCTGGCACTGGCACGTGCGCTGGATCCCGACGCCGGCGAATGCACGCTGCAGCCACGCGCGCCCTGGCGCTGGCTGGCACCCCACCTGCTGCCGGGCGCCGCCGGTGGGTTTGGCGGGCCATTCGCGGCACTGGCCAGCCGGCCACCGGCGCTCGCCATCGGCTGTGGCCGGCAGGCGGCGCTGGCGACCCGCCTGCTGCGCGAACGCGGCAGCCAGGCCGTGCAACTGCTCGACCCACGCATAGACACCCGCCATTGGGACCTGGTGATCGCGCCCGAACACGATGGCCTGCGCGGCGACAACGTCATCACGATGCTGGGCAGCCTGCATCCGGTCGACGACCCCTGGCTGGCACAGGCGCGCCGCGAGTTCGCGCACATCGCTCCCTTGCCCGCGCCGCATACCGTGCTGCTGGTCGGTGGTCCGAGCCGGCATGCGGCACTGGCCGATGAAGATTTCGCCGCGCTGCTCCAACAGCTCGCGCACCATGTGCGCGACGAACACGGCAGCCTCAGCGTGATCGCGTCGCGACGCACGCCACCGCGCTGGCGCGAACTGCTTGCCGCGCTGCCGTCCGGCCTGCCCGGCATCCGCTGGCGCGACGACCGCGACGGCGCCAATCCCTACGCCGGCCTGCTCGGCCATGCGCAGCGCATCGTGTGCACGCCGGATTCGGTGAACATGCTGAGCGAGGCGGCGGCGACGCTGGCGCCGGTCTTCGTATGGTCGGCCGGCATCGCCAACGGGCGATTGCGGTTGTTTCTTGATGCCTTGCGCAACAGTGGCCGCGTTCGCGATCTCGACGACGCGCTCGCGCCGTTCGAAGCGGAACCGCTGCGCGAGACCGCACGCGTCGCCAGCGAGGTGCGCCGGCGATTGGCCGCTGCAGGCATGCAAGCGCGTAACCCGACAGGATGACGCCCGCCGACGACCACGCACCCGCACACCGCTCGCGCTGGCGGCGCTTCTCGCCCTCGATGGGCTGGAAGGCGTTCTGGAGCGAGATCCTCATCGTGGTGCTCGGCGTGGTGATTGCGCTGGCGGCCAGCGAAGCGGTGGAGGACTGGAGCTGGAAAGCCAAGGTGCGCGATGGCGAGGCGCGCTTGCAAGGCGACTTGGGGCGAGCCTTTACGTGGGGCGCGGAACACTACGTAATCCAGCCCTGCGTCGAGGCACAACTGGATCTGCTCGCCAAACGCGCGGTGGAGAGCGGTGCCAACCTGACGCCGGCACCCGTGTATTCGGATCCCACCATCCAGATCCCGGCCAAGCCGCGCTTCGTGGTGCGCGTCCCCGTCCGCCCCTGGCGATTCCCGGTGTGGGAGGCGTTGATCGCAAACGGCACCGCCACGCACTTCAGCCGCCAGCAGCAAGGCCTTTACAGCAGTTTCAACGACAGCATCGCGGCGGCGCGCGACTACAAGGAGGAGTTCAACCTCTTGTCCGGACGCTTGATGGCCCTGTCCTACCCGATCGCGCTGGACCCCGCGGCGCGCCAGGCTTACCTGGTGGATATCGAAACGCTACGTCGCCTGAACTTTTCGACCTTGATCACCGCCCGACAACACATGTCGCTCATGCTCAGGGACGGCATGGCGCCCACGCCTGAATCGGTGGACGCCCTCCTCAAGGACTCCGGGACGGTGAAATTCTGCAAGGAACACGGCCTGCCGCTGGCGGACTGGCGCGAGGTGAAGCCAGCCCCACCAGCCCGCTGACACAGTGCAGCCAACTTCAGGTGTCGAAGCGCAGTCCCTGCACGGAAACGGCACCGCGAATCGCAGCGCGGGCGGCCTCGATGGCCGCATCCGGCGGCACCCGCCGCGGACGCCGGTCCAGCGTGCAGCGCATGCCCGCATCGAGCAGGCTGGCGTGCGCCGCCAGCAGTGATGCGTGGGCGTCCGGCGTGATTGAACCGCTGGCGAGCACCGCATCCAGCAGGGCCGGTGTCGCCCGCGGCGCGCGCAGGGCCGGGTGATCGGCGGCATCGCGCAGCAGCAGGAACTGCAGCAGGAATTCCAGGTCGACCAGGCCGCCCTCGCCCTGCTTGAGGTCGAACACGGCGGCATCGCTGCGATCGAGTTCGGCGCGCATCCGTCGGCGCATCGACGAGACGTCGTCGGCCAGCGATGCGGCATCGCGCGACCTTGCGAGCACCTGCGCGCGCAGCGCATCGAAATCCGCGACCAGTTCCGCATCGCCCGCCACCGCGCGCGCGCGCACCAGCGCCTGGTGTTCCCAGGTCCACGCGCGTTCGCACTGGTACTCGGAGAAGCTGGCCAGGCTCGATACCAACAGGCCCTTGGCGCCGTCCGGGCGCAGCCGCACGTCGACCTCGAACAGGCGGCCGGCGCCGGTGCCGGCGCCGAGCAGGGCCACGATCTTCTGCCCGAGCCGCGCGAACCAGCGCGGCGCATCCATCGCGTGCGCGCCATCGGACTGCGCATCGCCCGGCGCGTCGTACAGGAATACCAGATCGAGGTCGGAGCCGAAGCCGAGTTCCTCGCCACCCAGGCTGCCGTAGCCGAGTACGGCGAAGCGCCCGCCGGCGATGCCGCCGTGCGCCGCGCGCATAGCTTCCAGCGCGATGCGCAGCACGCTGGCGACCACCGCATCCGCCAGCCAGGCCAGCCGTTGCGCGCAGGACTGCGCATCGCAACGGGCATCCAGCAGGGCCAGCGCAACACGGAAGCTCAACGCCTGCCGGACTTCGTTGAGGGCATGCAGCGAGGCCTCGGCATCGCCCTCGCGCAGGGCGGCCGCGCACTCGGCCGCCATCGCCGCACGATCCGGCAGGCCGCCGGCGACCCGCCGGTCCAGCAATTCGTCCAGCAACAACGGATGCGCGGCCAGGCGTTCGCCCAGCAGCGCGCTCCGCGCCAGCGCATCGACCAGCCGTTGCAACGCCACCGGCTGCTCGTCGAGCAGGGCGAGATAGCTGGCGCGTTTCAGCAGCGTGTGCAGCAGCGGCAACAGGCGGCGCAGCGCCGCATCCGGCTGCGGGGACGACGATGCCGCCTGCAGCAGCGCCGGCAGCACCCGGTCCAGGCGCGCGCGCGTCGCGTCGGACAGCTCGCGCACGCCGGGTGTGCGGGCGAAATCGCAGAGGCTGCGGTGCAGGTCCTCGCTGGCATCGAAGCCTGCCGCGGCAAGCGAGCCCGCATCGGCATCGTCGGGCAGGCTGCGCCAGTACACGGACAGGTCGCTGTCGGCGCTGGCCGCCGTGCGCGGGGCCAGCAGCGCGGCGAACTCGGACGCCACCCGCGCGCGCACGTCCTGCGCTTCGGCCTCCAGCGCGGCGCTGTCCGCATACCGCAGGCCGCGCGCGATGCGCGTGCGTTGCATGGGATCCGCCGGCAAGGCATGGGTTTGCGCATCCCCGAGCATCTGGATGCGGTTCTCCAGCACGCGCAGATAGCGATAGGCGTTCGCAAGCGCCGCGCCGGCCTCGGCATCGACATGGTCCGCCTGCACCAGCGCCTGCAGCGCCGGCAGCAGCCGGCGACCGCGCAGCGCGGGTTCGCGGCCTCCGCGGATCAGTTGCAGCGCCTGCACCAGGAACTCGATCTCGCGGATGCCGCCCGGGCCGCGCTTGATGTCGTCCGCCAGTTCCTTGCGCACCACCTCGGCGGCGATCGCGGCCTTCATCGTGCGCAGGCCGTCGAGCGCCCCGTAGTCGAGGTAGCGCCGGTACACGAATGGCCGCAGGCTGGCGAGGAAGCGCTCGCCGGCGGCGAGGTCGCCGGCCACCGGCCGCGCCTTCTGCCAGGCGTAGCGCTCCCAGTCGCGGCCCTCGCGCTGGAAGTACTGGTCCATCGCCGCGAACGACAGCGCCACCCGCCCGGCATTGCCGAACGGACGCAGTCGCAGGTCGACGCGATGGCAGAAGCCGTCGGCGGTGATTGCATCGAGCAGTTTCGCCAGCTGCTGGCCGAGCCGCGCGAAGTAATCCGATGCGGCGAGCGGACGCGCGCCATCGGATTCGCCCTCGTGTTCGTAGGCGTAGACCAGGTCGATGTCGGAACTGAAGTTGAGCTCGCCGCCGCCCAGCTTGCCGAGCCCGAACACCACCAGCCGCTGCGGCTCGCCATCGGCATCGCGGACGACCCCGAAGCGTTGCGCGAACTCGGCCTCCAGCGCGGCCAGCGCGACCTGCAGGGAGGTTTCCGCGAGCGCGGTGCTGCCGGCCAGGATCGCCTCGACCGGATCGCAGGCGATCACGTCGCGCCAGACCAGCCGGGTGGACTCCGCCTGCCGATGACGCCGCAGCAGGCGCGGCCAGTCGGCGCGGTTGCCCGCGTCCAGCACCGGCGGCGGTGTTGGCCCGACGCCATCATCCGAGCGCAGGCGTTCGATCAACGCCGGTTGGCTGGCCAGGGTGGCGAGCGCGAAGTCGCTGGCGATGGCGAGCGTGCGCAGCTTCGCCATGAACGCCGCATCGGCGCGCCAGGCCGCGTCCATCGGCAGGCGTGCGAGGTGGCGTTCAAGGAGCTGCGGGAGATCGGGCATGGCCGCGATTGTGGCATCCGTGCCGCGCCGCTATCGTGACCCGCCATGAGCGAACTGCAGGACCTGGTGGCGCTGATCCGCGCCGAAACCCCGTTGCTGGTGATCGAGACGCCCGACGAGTCGCGCGTGATCGAGCTGTTCCGGCAGTCGCTGATGCACGCCTGGCGCGCGCTGCACCGCTGGTCGGTGACCGAGGGCCTGCGCCGGCTGGACCTGGACC
>Ga0114939_10000360_pt1 | contig 38502 bp, 32 predicted proteins | sample AshMeaCrysSpring_FD_87196 | JGI IMG/M metagenome (GOLD analysis project Ga0114939, IMG submission 87196) | Groundwater microbial communities from Big Spring, Nevada to study Microbial Dark Matter (Phase II) - Ash Meadows Crystal Spring | ecosystem: Environmental > Aquatic > Deep subsurface >...
GCTGATCACCGACCTCGAGCGCTGGCTCGCTGCGGCGACCGGCTACGACGCCGTCTCGGTGCAGCCCAACTCCGGCGCGCAGGGCGAGTACGCCGGCCTGCTCGCGATCCGCGCCTGGCACCGGGCGCGCGGCGAGGGGCATCGCGACGTCGTGCTCATCCCGAGCTCGGCGCACGGCACCAACCCCGCGTCGGCGCACCTCGCCGGCTACCGCGTGGTGGTCGTGGCGTGCGACAGCGACGGCAACGTGGACCTCGCCGACCTGCGCGCGAAGGCCGACGCGCAGGCCTCCCGGCTCGCAGCGATCATGGTCACGTATCCCTCGACGCACGGCGTCTTCGAGGCCGGCATCCGCGAGATCTGCGGGATCGTCCATGAGCGCGGCGGGCAGGTGTACCTCGACGGCGCCAACCTCAATGCGCTGGTCGGCGTCGCGCCGCCGGGCCATCTGGGCGCCGACGTGTCGCACATCAACCTGCACAAGACGTTCTGCATCCCGCACGGCGGCGGCGGGCCCGGCGTCGGGCCGGTCGCGGTGAAGTCGCATCTGGCGCCGTTCCTGCCCGGCGATCCGCTGCTCGGCGGCTTCGGCGTCGGACCGGTGAGTGCGGCGCGCTACGGCAGCGCCGGCATCCTGCCGATCTCGTGGGCCTACATCGCGATGATGGGCGCGGCGGGGCTGACGCGTGCCACGCAGGTGGCGATCCTCAACGCGAACTACATCGCGAAGCGCCTCGAGCCGCACTACCCGGTGCTCTACACGGGCGACTCGGGCTTCGTCGCGCACGAGTGCATCATCGACCTGCGGCCGATCAAGGACGCGTGCGGCATCAGCAACGAGGACGTCGCGAAGCGGCTCGTCGACTACGGCTTCCACGCGCCGACCATGTCGTTCCCCGTGCCGGGCACGCTGATGATCGAGCCGACGGAGAGCGAATCGAAGGCGGAGCTCGACCGCTTCTGCGCCGCCATGATCGCGATCCGCGAGGAGATTCGGCGCGTCGAGACCGGCGCGTGGCCGCGCGAGGACAATCCGCTCAGGCACGCGCCGCACACCGCGGAGACGTTGACCGCCGACGTCTGGTCGCATGCGTACTCGCGCGCCGACGCCGCGTATCCGCTCGCCAGCCTGCGCGCCGCGAAGTACTGGCCGCCGGTGGGCCGGATCGACAACGTGTACGGCGACCGGCACCTCGTCTGCACCTGTCCGCCGCTTGCGAGCTACGAGCGCGAACCGGCGCCGGCGGACGCCGTGTGAGACCGCGTCTCGCGCGGGGTGACCGGCCGATCCGATAGAATCGAAGGTTCGCAAGCCTGCCGGCCGCGTCCCCCCTGGCGCGGACCGGCACCCATCCCCTGCTCGCACAAGCCCCGGAGGTCTCGATGACCGACAAGTACCCCGGCGGCGTGGAAATCCACGGCCGCGTCACCCCTGCCTACGCCGAGATCCTCACCCCCAAGGCGGTTGCGTTTGTCGCGAAGCTGCACCGGCAGTTCGAGGCGCGCCGGCAGGAGCTGCTGGCGGCCCGCGCCGCGCGGCAGAAGCGGTTCGATGCGGGCGAGATGCCGGACTTCCTCCCCGAGACGAAGCAGATCCGCGAGAGCGAGTGGACGGTCGCGCCGCAGCCGAAGGACATCCTCGACCGGCGCGTCGAGATCACCGGGCCGACCGACCGCAAGATGGTGATCAACGCCCTCAACTCCGGCGCCTCGACCTTCATGGCGGACTTCGAGGACGCCAACTGCCCGACCTGGGCGAACATGATCGAGGGCCAGATCAACCTGCGCGACGCCATCCGGCGCAACATCAGCTTCGAGCAGGGCGGGAAGCAGTACAAGCTGAACGACAAGACCGCGATCCTCTTCCCGCGGCCGCGCGGCTGGCACCTCGACGAGCGGCACATGCTCGTCGACGGCAGGAAGGTCGCCGGCGGCATTTTCGACTTCGGCCTGTATTTCTTCCACAACGCGAAGGAGCTGCTCGCGCGCGGCTCCGGACCGTACTTCTACCTGCCGAAGATGGAGTCGCACCTCGAGGTGCGGCTGTGGAACGACATCTTCACGCTGGCGCAGGACGAAGTCGGCGTTCCGCAAGGCTCGATCAAGGCAACGTGCCTGATCGAGACCGTCGTGGCCGCGTTCGAGATGGACGAGTTCCTGTGGGAGCTCAAGGACCACTCGGCCGGCCTCAACATCGGCCGCTGGGACTACATCTTCTCCTGCATCAAGAAGTTCCGCGTTCACAAGGAGTTCTGCCTCGCGGACCGCTCGCAGGTGACGATGCTCGCGCCGTTCATGCGCGCCTACGCCCTCGGGCTGGTGAAGACCTGCCACCGCCGCAATGCGCCGGCGATGGGCGGCATGGCGGCGCAGATACCGATCAAGAACGACCCGGCGGCCAACGAGGCGGCGATGGAGAAGGTGCGCGCCGACAAGCTGCGCGAAGTGACGGACGGCTGCGACGGCACCTGGGTGGCGCATCCCGGCCTCGTGCCGATCGCGAAGGAGATCTTCGACAAGCACATGCCGGCGCCGAATCAGTACAACAAGCAGCGTCCGGACGTGAGCTTGAGCGCGAAGGCGCTGCTCGACTTCCAGCCCGAGAAGCCGATCACCGAGACCGGGCTGCGCCTGAACATCAGTGTCGGCATCCAGTATCTCGGCGCCTGGCTCGCGGGCAACGGCTGCGTGCCGGTGTTCAACCTGATGGAGGACGCCGCCACCGCCGAGATCTCCCGCTCGCAGATCTGGCAGTGGATCCGCTCGCCGAAGGGCGTGCTCGACGACGGCCGCAAGGTGACTGTCGAGCTGTTCCGCCAGCTGCTCGCCGAAGAGCTTCCGAAGGTGAAGACCCATCTCGGCGACGAAGCGTACGCGGCCGGCAAGTACGAGGAAGGCGCGAAGCTTTTCGACAGGATCACCACGGGCGAGTACGTGGAGTTCCTCACGCTGCCGGCGTACGAGCTGATCGACTGACGGGGCGGGCTTCTCAGGATCTACAACGGGGCGTCGCCCCGCAGGTTCCCAGTCCTTCCCCCTCTCAGGGGGAAGGCCGGGATGGGGGTTCGGCGGTCGAACGCCCGCAGCGAGACGCCCGCTCTTCGGGGGCGTCTTGATGTCCGGAGGGCTCGCGTCTCAGCTCGAGCAGGTCGACCGCAGCCGCCGCAACAGCTCCCCCGATTGCGGCAAGTCGGCACGGTTCTCCCCGGGGAAGTAGTCCTGATCGGCCGGCAACGCGTTGCTGCCCGACGGCGGCCAGCCGCGCACCGCGACGACGCCCGGGACGAGTTGCGCGAGGTTCACGGCGCCGTTCGCGACGTCGCGCTGGCACACGAGAAAGACCGCGCCGCCCTGTGCTGCGCGATCGCGTAGCGCGGCAACGTTCGCCGGCGCGCTCAGTCCGAGCGCCTGCGTCTGAGGCGGGAGCGAGAGCACGAAGAAGCGCTGCCCCGAGGGATTCATCGCCAGGCCTTGCTCGACGGCCTGCTGGAAGGTGAAGCCGGCCCCTGCGATGTAGAGCCCGCCGCCGTCCGTTTGTGCGACGGCGAGGGCGGTAGAGCAGGCGAGCGCGATCGCGACCAAGCGGTGCATGGGAAACGAGATCGTGGGACGGGAGCAACGACTATAGCGGCGCTGGCCGCCCCGCCGCCTCGTCCGGTCGTGCACGCGGGCGGCGGATTTCACGTCCCGGGCCTACGATGCATTGCCGCGGCTACGGCTTGACCTCGACGCCCTTCCAGAAGGCGACGCGCCCCTTGATCTGCGCCGCCGCCGGTTTCGGATCGGGGTAGTACCAGACCGCGTTCGCGTTCTGCCTGCCCTGCACCGCGAGGGAGTAGTAGTGCGCCTCGCCCTTCCACGGACAGTGGGTGCGATGGTCGCTGGCGGTCAGGTACTCGCGCTTGAGCGCGCTTTCGGGGAAGTAGTGGTTGCCCTCGACCACCACGGTGTCGTCGCTCTCGGCGATCACCACGCCGTTCCACGTCGCCTTCATCCGGCCTCCATGTGCACAAAGTCGCACCGGGCCCCATCATGCCATCGTCGTTCGCGAAAATGCCGCATCGGCTTGATCCGGATGAAGCCCGGCCCGTACGCCCATGTCATAAGGCCGCAAGACACTCTGGCGTTCCCGGCAATGCCCCGACTACAGAGACAACCGCACCTGCGCGGCGACGTGCCGGCCTTCCCGCAAGCCGCCGTGTTCGCGTAATCGAAGCCGTGTCCGCCGCCCGACTTCCGCGTCTGCGCGACGCGTCGCACGCTGCCTGCATCTGGCTGGCGCTTGCCGGCCGGCTCGCCGCGCGCGGCGTCGTGGCGCTCGTACTCGCCTGTGCCCTGGTCGCCGCGCCGGGTGTGCGTGCGCAGGACGGCGCCCCGGCGTCTGTGCAGCGCATCGAGGCCTTCGTCCGCGAGGGCTGCCCGCACTGCGCGGCCGCGGAAGCCTTTCTCCACGAGCTCGCCAAGGAGCAGCCCGGCCTCGAGATCGACATCCGCGACGTGCAGAAGGAGCCGGCGGCGATGGAGCGGCTCAAGGAGCTCGCGCGCGAGACCGGCGCCGGCGTGCCGCGCGTGCCGGCGATCCACGTCGGCGGCCAGCTCATCATCGGCTACTCGCCGGAGGCGAGCACCGACAAGCTGATCCGCGGCGCGCTCGCCGGCGCGCGGGTGAAGACGCCCGCCGGCGCCCACGGCGACACCTGCGTTGCCGAGGTCGAGTGCAAGCCGGGCGAGGACGAGGCGGAGGCCGAGCCGGAGGAGTTTTCGCTGACGCTCTTCGGGCGCACGATCACGCTCGACGAAGTGGGGCTCCCCGCCTTCACGATCGCCATGGGCCTGCTCGACGGCTTCAACCCCTGCTCGATGTGGGTGCTGCTGCTGATGATCTCGCTACTCGCTCCGCTCAACGACCGCAGGCGCATGGTCGCGATCGCGGGCACCTTCGTGCTCGTCGAGGGCATCGCCTACTTCCTCTTCATGGCGGCGTGGCTCAACCTCTTCCTGCTCGTCGGGCTCTCGCGCGCCTCGCAGCTCATCATCGCCGCCATCGCGATCGCCGCCGGCCTCATCAACGTCAAGGACTTCTTCGCCTTCGGCCGCGGCATCACGCTCGGCATCCCGGAGCGCGCGAAGCCGGGAATCTACCGACGCATGCGCGGGCTGTTGCACGCGCCGACGATGAGCGCGGCGATCGTCGGCGCCGCAGTGCTCGCGATCCTCGTGCAGGTCGTCGAATTCCTCTGCACCTCGGGCTTCCCGGCGCTGTTCACGCGCATCCTGACGCTGCGCCAGCTCGACACCTGGAACTACTACGGCTACGTGCTGCTCTACAACCTCGCCTACATGCTCGACGACATCATCGTCCTCACGATCGGCGTCGTCATGCTCAGCCGGCATCGGCTGCAGGAGAAGGAGGGGCGGGTGCTCAAGCTCGTGAGCGGCGTGGTGATGATCGCGCTCGGGCTCTACCTCGTCTTCCTGGCGTAAGACGCGAAGGCAGAGTACGAGGTGACCGCTCCAACCCGCCGCCTAGGGCCGGCAGGCGCACGCTCGCGCGCGCCGACACCTGCACCCTGACTGCGGGAGAATGACGCGACGCGAGTTGCCCTCCGTCGGTCCCCCATGCCCATCGTCCGTCTTGCCCAGGCCTCGCTTGCCTACGGCCACGTGCCGCTGCTCGACCGCGTCGATCTCGTCATCGAAGCGGGGCAGCGCATCGGGCTCATCGGCCGCAATGGCACCGGCAAGTCGAGCTTGCTGAAGGTCATCGCCGGCGATGCGACGCCTGACGACGGCGAGGTGTGGCGCGCGCTGGGCTTGCGTATCGCGCGGGTCGGTCAGGAGCCCGAGTTCGCGACGGGTCAGTCGGTCTACGCCGCCGTCGCCGATGGTCTCGGTCCGCTCACACGGCTGCTCGTCCACTACCACGACGCCGCGCACGTGCTGACCGAGCGACCGGATGACGGCGTAGCGCTCGAACGCCTGCACGAGGCGCAGGCCGCGCTCGACGCAGCGAACGGCTGGACGGTGCAGCATCGTATCGATGCGACGCTGGCGCGCTTCGATCTCGATCCCGACCTGCTCGTCGACCGCCTCTCCGGCGGCACGCGCAAGCGCGTTGCGCTTGCCCGCGCGCTGGTGAGCGAGCCCGGGCTGCTGCTCCTCGACGAGCCGACGAACCATCTCGACCTCGCTGCCATCGAGAGCCTTGAAGAGCGGCTCGTCGCGCTCCCGGGCAGCCTGCTCTTCGTCACCCACGATCGCCGCTTCCTCGATCGCGTCGCCACCGACATCGTCGAGCTGGATCGCGGCCGGCTTACCGTCTACGGGGCGGGATTCGCCGCGTATCAGGCGCGCAAGGCGGAAGCCCTCGACGTCGAAGCGGAGCAGCAGAGGCGCTTCGACAAGCTGCTCGCGCAGGAGGAAGTCTGGATCCGCAAGGGGATCGAGGCACGCCGCACGCGCAACGAGGGCCGTGTGCGAAGGCTCGAACGCCTGCGCGTCGAGCGAGCCGCACGCCGCGAGCGCCTCGGTCGAGTCGAGCTCGCGGCCTTCGAGGGCGACCGGTCCGGCAAGCTCGTCGCCGAGCTGGAGCACGTGACCAAATGCTTCGGCGACCGCGTGGTGGTGAACGACTTCTCCTGCCGCCTGCAGCGGGGCGACAAGGTCGGCGTGATCGGCCCGAACGGCAGCGGCAAGACGACCTTGCTGCGGCTCATCCTCGGCGAGGAAACCCCGGACAGCGGCACGGTGCGCCGTGGTACGAAGCTCGCGGTCGCCTACTTCGACCAGTTGCGCGCGGCGCTGGACGAGGAGGCGACGCTTGCGGAAACGATCAGCCCGGGGGCCGATTTCTTCGAGGTCGACGGCGTGCGCAAGCACGTCGTCGGCTACCTCGCGGAGTTCCTGTTCCCGCCGGAGCGGGTGCGTGCGCCGGTGAAATCGCTCTCCGGCGGCGAGCGAAACCGCCTGCTCCTCGCGCGCCTCTTCAGCCGTCCGGCGAACGTGCTGGTGCTCGACGAACCGACGAACGACCTCGATATCGACACGCTCGAGCTGCTCGAGCAGCTCCTGCAGGATTACGCCGGCACCCTGCTCCTCGTCAGCCACGACCGGATGTTCCTGGACAACGTCGTCACGCAGACGATCGCGGCCGAAGGCGATGGACGGTGGAAGGAGTACGTGGGCGGCTATGCCGACTGGCAGCGCATGCGTGCGGCGACCTCAGTCGTCGCGCCGCCCGCTTCGCGTCCGGTGGCGGACGCGCGCAAGGCGAGTGTGCGCGCCGAGGTGCCGGTGCCGGCGAAAACCAAGCTGACGTACAAGGAGACCCGCGATCTCGCCGAGCTGCCGGACCGCATCGAGGCGCTCGAGCGCGAGCAGCGCACGCTCGCGGCACAACTCGCCGACCCCGAGGTCTACCGCGACGACCCGGGCGGAGTGCGGACGCTGCAGGCGCGATTCGCGGCCATCGAGAGCGAGCTCGAGGCGGCGTTCGCACGCTGGGAGGCGCTGGAAGCGAAACGCTCGGCCAGCTGAGCGGCGGCACGGGGGATCGCCCGCACCGACGAGCCCTGCCGCTGCCCTGGCCCACACGGCCGACCGATGCAGAGGATTTCGCGGGGACAGGGTACCATCGGGCGCCGATGGCCACCTCCACGCGACGCTGGACCGCCGATCTCACGCGCACCGTGCTCGGCGTCCTCACCATGGGACTGTTGGTCGGGGCGTCGTTCTGGATCCTCAAGCCGTTCCTGCCCGCCATCATCTGGGCGACGATGATCGTCGTCGCCACCTGGCCGGCGATGCTCGGCCTCGAGCGCCGCCTGTGGAACCGCCGCTGGCTCGCGGCGATGGCGATGACCCTCGGACTCGTGCTCGTCTTCGTGGTGCCGTTCTCGATGGCGATCGGCACGATCGTGAGCAACATCGACGATATCGGCGAGTTCTGGCGCAAGCTGCTCGAGTTCCGGCTCCCGTACGCTCCCGACTGGGTGCGCGAGCTCCCGGGTCTGGGCGCCGCCGTCGCCGATGGCTGGGAGCGTTTCGCGGGCGAGCGGCTTGCGCAGTTCAGTCAGCACCTGAAGCCCTACGTCGGCGTGGTGGCGAAGTGGTTCGTCGCCGAGGTCGGCGGCGTCGGCGCGCTGCTCGTGCAGTTCCTGCTCACGCTGGTGGTCGCTGCCGTGCTGTATGTGACCGGCGAATCCGCCGCCCAAAAGGTGATCGCGTTCGGCTGGCGTCTGGGCGGCGAGCGCGGCGAGGAGGCGGTGCGGCTGGCGGGCAAGGCGATCCGCAGCGTTGCGCTCGGCGTGGTGGGCACGGCGCTGATCCAGTCCCTGCTGGGCGGGCTGGGCTTCGCCGTCGCCGGCGTGCCCTATGCCGGGGTACTCACGGCAGTGATGTTCGTGCTGGCGCTGGCCCAGATCGGCGCGGTCCCGGTACTCGTCGGCGGCATCGTCTGGCTCTACTACCAGGGCGAGATCGGTTGGATGGCGGCGATGATCGCCTGGGCGATCGTGGTCGGCACCATGGACAATTTCGTCCGGCCGCTCCTCATCAAGCGCGGCGTCGATCTGCCGCTGCTGCTCATCCTGGTCGGCGTCATCGGCGGGTTGGTGGCGTTCGGCCTCGTCGGCATCTTTGTCGGGCCGGTGGTGCTCGCCGTGACCTACACACTGCTCGACCACTGGATCGTCGAGGGGGCGCAGCAGCCCGCGGCCCTCGAACAGACGCGCCATCAGGCCTAGGCTTTCCGGATCATCCGCCCGCCCTCCGCAGTCGTATGTTCACGCAGACGGCACGACGGGGCTATGCGCGTCGAAGATATGACAATGGCTTGAGGTGGAACAACATTTCACGGGCCTCCGCTGCGCGGCGCATGTCGTGCCGACCCTACAATGGGATGCCTGTTGCAGGGGCGTTCACGAAAGAGGTGCTTCATTCCATGTTCGCGGATCTCGAGCGCAAGTCCTTCGAACTCGGCCAGCGGATGGCGGAGAAAGGCTTCGGCTACGACGACAATCCCTACAACAGCGTTCAGCCGCGCCTCGCCGCAAAATGGGACCAGGGGTTCGCGGCGGCTTGCGCGATGCAGGCGCTCGCCGAGAATCTGAACGCCATGGCCGCCACCGCGCAGCCGGTCGAGTCGCAACCGACCGCCGCCGAGGTGCAGCGCGCGGCACTGCGGCTGGTCAACGCCGGCTGAGCGCTGGTGAAGAGATCGTTGCGAGCCGTCCGGGCACGAAGCGCAGCGACGAGACCCCGGACAGGCAGGCAATCGGCAAGTACCGCGTAACGCCGCGATCGCGGCCGCGGTGGATTCGTTCACGAGCTCCGAGGCGGGAACCTTCGTCGGCGAGTGAGGGCGCTCGCGAGATCGCGATCCTGCCGGCGGCGGCTGATCAGCGGGGGGACGCTTTCGTGTCGGCGCCCTCAGCCGAGCTCGAGCTCCGCGACCACCGGCGCATGGTCGGACGGGCGCTCCAGCCGCCGCGGCCCGAGATCGATCCAGCAGCCGCGGCACCGCGCCGCCAGCGCCGGCGAAACCAGGATGTGGTCAATGCGCAGGCCCATGTCCTTCTGGAACGCGTTCAGCCGGTAGTCCCACCACGTGAACGACCGCTCCTTCTGTGGGAAGAGGCGGAAGGCGTCTTGTAGCCCCAAGCCGAGCAGTCGCTGGAACGCCGCGCGCTCCGGCTCGCTGAAGAGCACCTGGCCGGCCCAGCGCTTCGGGTTGTGGACGTCGATCTCCGCGGGCGCGACGTTGTAGTCGCCGAGCACCGCGAGCTTCTCGTGCGCACCGAGCTCCTCGCCGAGCCAGCGCGCGAACTCGGCAAGCCACTGCAGCTTGTACTCGTACTTGTTGGTGCCGACCGCCTGCCCGTTCGGCACGTAGGCGCACACCACGCGTACGCCGCGCACCGTGGCCGCAAGGACGCGCTTGTGGTCGTCCTCGTACCCGCCGATCCCCGGCTGCACGTCCTCCAGCCCGAGCCGCGAGAGGATCGCGACACCGTTGTAGGTCTTCTGCCCGTGGCAGCAGGCCGCATAACCGATCTTGTCGATCGCGGCGCGGGGAAAGCTCGCATCCTCGAGCTTGGTCTCCTGCAGGCACACGACGTCGGGTTTCGCGGCGTCGAGCCACTCGAGAAGGTGCGGCAGTCGCACCTTCAGGGAGTTAACGTTCCAGGTGGCGATCTTCATGGCGCGTTTTGTCGATCCATTGCGGGTCGGAGCAGGCGTCGTATCATGCCAAGTCGCGGCTCGCCACGCGACCACTCGTGCTCGACGCGCCCGCCCGGCCGAGCGAGAAAGAATCCGCGGGCGCCGTGCGCTCCCTGTGCTCGGGGAGCATGACGGGCCTGCCCCTTCGTCGCGTGACGATTGGCCAGGCAGTCGGGGCAGCTCGTTTCCGTGCCGCAGACATCTTCCTCGATCGCCCCCTCGCAAGCTGCTTCCCGCGCCACATATCGCCCGCGTGCGATGCGCTGGGCCGCGGCGCTCGTCGCGATCGGCGCCCTCGCGGCGTTCGTCGTGTTCGCGTCGCTCAAGGTGCAGGCGAAGGGCGTTTGCTGCGCAGACGACGCGTTCATCGCGCACGTCGCGAAGAACTTCGCGCGCGGCGAGGGCTACGTCTCGAGCCTTCGCGACGACACGCCCCTCTACACACGACGGGCGTTCGACCCGATGATCTCGACAGGTCCGACGCTCCTCCTGCCCGCCGCCGCGCTCATGGCGGTCTTTGGCAACGAGGGCTGGGTGCCGGGGGCGACGATGGTGCTCGCGACGCTCGCGCTGCTGCTGGCGATGCGCCTCGCGCTGGCGAAGGCGACTGACCCGGTGCGGCTCGATTTCGCGGTGCCCGTATTCCTTGCGCTTTGCATCGCCTTCACCGCGTTGCATCTCGAGCACTGGTACGCGCTGCTCGGCGAGGTGCCCGCGGCACTGCTTTTGGTGCTGGCCTGCCTGCTGCCCGCAACCCGCGGCCTGGATCCGCGCACCGGCGCGTGGAGCGGCGTCCTGCTCGGTCTCGCATTCCTCGCGAAGACGCTAGCGGCCCTGTACTTCGCGGCGTTCGTCGTCGTAGTCGCGGCGGCGTGTTCTCCTTTCGCTCCCGGCGCCCGCGGCTGGAAGTCGCCGGCGTTCCTCGTCGCCGTCTCGGTCGGCTTCGCGCTGCCGGTGCTCGCTTTCGAGGCGTGGAAGCTCGCGACGCTCGGAGTGCACGGCTACGTCCGCACCTGGGTGCGCTTCCTCGGAGTCGCGGGCCCGCTCGCGGTCGGCGGCGCGGCGCGCGGCGCGGCGACGCGCATCGCCGACGGATCGGCGGCCTTCTATGCCCGGTTCGGCATCTCCCTCCTCGAGCTCAATGTGATCAACTGGGCCGCGGTGCTCATCGCACGGCGGCATGCCGGGACGTTCGCGCTCTTCCTCGCCGCACTCGCGGCAGGCGTGACGCTGCAGACCGCGTGGTGGCTGCTTTCCTCGAACGGCTGGCCGCGCTACATGGTGATCGGGCTGGTCGTGAGTGCCTTTCTCGCCACGGTGCCGCTCTTCTGCCTTCGGCGACCGCGCCACGCGGCGATCTACCTCTTGGTCCTCGCGATCTGGTGCATCGGGCTTTGGCCGCGCACCGTGGCGCAGGTGACCGACCTCGACGCGAGCTCCCGGATCGGCCTCGAACGCACCGTCGCCTTTCTGCAAGGTCGGCGCGAAGCGCTACCGTACCTCGGCCAGTGGTGGGCGACCGTGGCCGATCTGGAGTACCGGCTGCCCGGGTCGGTGCACTTCCGCGCCCATCAGGCCGTGACGCCAGAGGACTGGCAGCGTAGCTTCCTCGTCGTCGTGAACGAGACCTTCGTGCTGCGCGACGACGATGTTTTCCGGCAGCTGCTTGCGCGCTGCGGTGCGCCCGTGCACGAAGCTCATCCCTACCGCGTCTACCGCTGCGGCGGCGAAAGCTGATGCCGTCGCCGACGCGGCGAATCCGGGCAGACGCGATCGCCAGCGGCGTTCGCGATGGCGGAGGAGAGCGGCGCCGGCACGTCGTACCCGCGTTCCACTGCGCCTCTGGGACCGAGGCGCGCGATGCCTGCGGGTCCCCGCCGCAGCTCGTACGCATGCATGACGCAGTGCTGGAAAGAAGACGCGGCGTCATGCGTCTAGAGCAATCGGGTAGCGCAAGGCGAATTCCCCTCGCCGCCCCTCGTATCGGGACGGCTTGCTAGACTCCTGCCTATCCGGAACATGGAGTCCGCCATGAACGCCGGCGGCGTGAGCGAACCCCTCGGCGCAACAAGACCGGCGCGCACCGGGCGCGAGGATGTGCGCGTGGTCGAGATGAATCCACCGCAGGCGAGGCGGATCAAGGTCTCGATTGTCGTGCCCGTCTACCGGAGCGCGCGCATCCTGCCGCACCTCGTCACGCGTGTGCATGAGCTCATGCGGGCGAACGGTCTCGGCGAGCGCTTCGAGCTGATCCTCGTGAGCGACGCAAGCCCCGACGACAGCTGGGAAGTCATCCGCTCGCTGGCGCAGGGCCGCCCCTTCCTGCGCGGCATCTGTCTGCGCAAGAACGCCGGCCAGCACAACGCGACGATGGCCGGTTTGCGGCACGCGCAGGGCGACGTGGTCGTCATCATGGACGACGACCTGCAGCACCCGCCGGAAGCGATTCAGGCGCTCGTCGGCGCCATCGAGGCCGGTCGCGACGTCTGCTACGCACGCTACTCCGAGCGACGGCACGAGGCCTGGAAGCGCGCCGGCAGCTGGTTCAACGACCGCGTCGCGACGCTGCTGCTCGGCAAGCCCGCCGACCTGTACCTCTCGTCGTTCAAGGCGATGCGTCGCGAGGTGGTGCAGGCGATCATCGGCTACGACGGTCCCTACGCCTACGTCGACGGGCTGCTCCTCGATGTGACGCGCAACATCGGGGTGGTCGACGTCGAGCACCGGGCGCGGCTCGAGGGCGCCGGGAACTACAACCTGCGCCGCTCCATCTCGCTCTGGCTGAAGATGGCGACGAGCTTCTCGGTGCTGCCGCTGCGTGTGGTCTCGATCGCAGGCGCGGTGGTCGCGGCGACGAGTGCGCTGTTCATCGTGGCCGTCATCGTCGAGAAGCTCATGCATCCGGAGATCCCCGCCGGGTGGGCATCCCTTGCGGCACTGGTGCTCTTCATGGGCGGGGTACAGATGCTGTCGCTCGGCATCATCGGCGAGTACGTCGGCCGGGGATATCTCAAGCTGAACGGCAAGCCGCAATACGTCATAGCGGGGACCGTTGAGGGTTCGAGCGACGAGGCTTGACTCCCACGCATCTAACGGCGCCGCGTCCTGCTGCTGCCCTCACCTGGGGCGCCTCGGGTGACGGCGCGGCTTCTCGCGGCGCCTCGAGCGCAGCGCGCCGCTCACGCGGCTGCGCGCCCTATTCGCTGCCCGTGTCGAGACTGAAGCAAGAGATCGGCCTCGCCGGGAAGTACGGGCTCGCAGGCGTCGCGAACACGATCGTCGGCCTGAGCGTCATCCTCGCGCTCACCGCGGCGGGCATGGCGCCCATGCTCGCTAACGCCATCGGCTTCGCCGTCGGCCTCCTGCTCGCGTTCACGCTCTCGCGCCGGTTCGTGTTCCGGAGCGACGGACACGTGCGCACCGAGGTGGGCCGTTTCCTCTTCTTCTTCGCCATCAGCTACGCCATCAACCTGGCGGTGCTGAATCTCGCCATCGGCGTGCTGGGGGTGCAGAAGCTCCTCGCGCAGGTCGTCGCGAACGCGAGCTACACCGTGTCCATGTTCCTCTTCTCGCGCCTGTTCGTGTTCCGTCCGCGACGCGGTTAGTCGGTCGGGCGGTGCGCGGCGCTCGTGCCTATGGCCCGAGCCGGACGAGGATCAGGTCGTCCTTCACCACCACCGATCCGCGCGCCGGCCAGATCGGCATGCTGCTGAACGCTTTCGCGAGCGCCTCGCGTTCCTCAGGCGGCGCCACGACGAGGTTGCTGAAGCCGAGCAGGTTCATGTACGCGACGATGCGGCCGCTGTTGCCCTTGTCCCACTCGAAGAACGAGGCGCCGGCCGTCGCCGTGTCGATGTAGCGATAGGGGGACGTGAAGGGCCAGGCACCGTGGAAGGCCATCCGGTAGGGCCGATGGCGGTCGAAGTCGGGCGCGACCTCGGCGATGCGCGCGTAGAGGGCGGCGCCGACGAGCGCGTCGTGCTGGCGCACGAGCGCATTGGCGCCGCGCAGGAGGTTGCCGACGTAGAGCGTCTGCAGCAGTGCGAGGCCGACGACGACGAGCGTCACCCTCGGCAGCCATCGCAGCGGCACGGTCAGCGCGACGAGCGCGCAGAACCACATCACCGCCGGCACGCCGACGAGCGCGCGGAAGGGCAGCCATGCGTTCGAGATCGGGTGGATCGCGAACGGCACCAGCACCATGCCGGCGAGCATCGCGACTAGCAGCGCACGCACGCCCGGGCGTCCGCGGAGTTGAGGTGTGACGGCAAGCGCCGCGAACCCGAGAAGAAGGATCGGGCCGTAGGCGAATGCATACGCCCCGTAGACCTGATGCGCGCCGGTGTAGACGCGCCAGAGCGTGACGAAGGTGCGGCGTAGCACTTCATGCGGGTTCGCGAGCAGCAGGTCGGGCCGCATGAAGCTGTCGATGTATTCGGGCGCGACGTGCATGACCGCCCGGAAGAGCGCGAGCACTCCCGCGTAGACGAGCAGCGCGAGCCCGACGGTGAGCGCGAGCAGCACGATTTCGACGAACACCGTCGCGGCGCTTCGCTCGCGGTCCGAGAGCGCGCGGAAGGCGATCATCGCCAGCCCGAGAACCACGAGGAGCAGCGTGTTCGCCTGGTACACGCCCATCGCCACCGCTGCGAAGGCGATGGCGGCGCATGCTCGGGCGAGAGTCCGCCAGGAGAAGCCGCCGCCGCGCGGCCGAGCGTCGATCGCGCGGGCGAACCAGTGCGCCGACGCCGCCGCGGCGAGGACGCCTACCGCCGCGGGCGGTGTGTTCGCCTGGAACTCGACGAGGAAGAACCAGGTCGGAAACGCGCAGAACAGCGGGAAGGCGAGGTAGGCCTCGACGCCGCCAGCGATCCCGGCGCCGCGCAGCAGGATGAGGTAGGCGATGGAGAGCAGCAGCCCGAAGAGCGCGGTCGGCAGGAACGGCAGGACGGGTTGCGGCAGCGCGAAGCGCTCGATCAGATAAGTCACCCATCGGCCCTGTCCGACCCAATAATCGGGCGTGTCACGGAACACGGCCAGCTCGTCGTCGATGGCGAGCGACGGTGTCGCGAGCTTCACGGCATAGAACGCCGCGAACACGAGGAGCAGTATGCCGAGCGCGCGGAGGAAGCCGGACTGGGCCCGGAGGTCGTCGGACAACATGGCGTTCACGCCGTATCGCACCTTGACCAGCTCGAACGGACGCCGCGTTTCAATGCATGCAGGGATGTGCGCGGGGCACGGATCCGCGGATGGGGGCGAAGGGAAGCCCTTGGGCCGCGCGGCGGCCGACGGCGCACCGTCGACCGAGCGAAACCGCGATGCTACAGTCTCGTCGCGGTGTCTGCTGATGCCCACGGGCCTTCGGCCAACACGCCGGCCTGCCCAATCAGCCCCCGCACTGCCGCCGGCGCGACGCACGTCGCGCGCAGGGAAGCTCCTGAAGCACGGCGCCGCTCTTCTCGTACAGGAACGACCATGTCGCACGCCATGTCGCCGTCGATCCCGCTTCCCCCGCTCGACTATCGCCAGCTCGTATGCGGCCCGCAGTTCGCGGACACCTTCGAGGAGGTGGGGCGCGGCCTGATGTATATGCTCGAATCGGCGGGGCTGATCTCGCCGCAGACGGATCTCCTCGACGTCGGCTGCGGCTGCGGGCGGCTCGCGCGGTTTCTCGTCGAAACGCCCGTGCGCTCCTATACGGGCTTCGATCGTCATCCCGGGATGATCGACTGGTGCCGGCGCGAGATCGGCGCGCGCGACGCGCGCTTCCGCTTCGATCACTTCGACGTGACGAGCGTGTATGTGGAGTGGGACGGCCATGCCGGCGCCGTCGACGCCAAGTGCTGCGCGTTCCCCTATCCGGCCTCGGCCTTCGACGCGGCGTTCCTATCGTCGGTGTTCACGCACATGCCGATGCCGGAGGTCGAGCAGTATCTCGCCGAGCTCGCGCGGGTGGTGCGTCCGGGCGGCCGGGTCCTGCTGTCGGTCTTCCACGCCGAGTACCGGCCGGGCCAGGACGGTATCAATTTCTTCCACGTTCCGGCGGAGCTGCTCGCCGCATTCGAGCGCGCCGAGTGGTCGGCCTCGCGCATGAACGAGCGCCTCGCCTTCGGGTGGGAGCACAACTGGTACCAACTTGCGCGCCACTGAGCGCGGGGTGTCCGGTCCGCTGCCAACCCCGACCCCTGGGTGCCGATGACTCGTACGCCGATGATGTCGAGCACCGATCGCAGCGTGGCCTGCGTCCGGGTCCCCGGACGCGAGCGGCCGCCAAGACTAGCGAAGGGCGACAGTGCGGCAAGCTGGGGCAGGCGCTCGCATGCGCGGCAGGAAGCGCCGGAACGTAGGTCGCGTCGTGGCCTGACTGGCTTGGCTAGTGGGCTAGCTAGTTGCCAGTCTACGAGGGGGGCAGGCCCACTCGTGCTCCCCCGATCTCAGGAAACGCAGGACGCCCCGTTTTCTTTCTAGCGTGGTGCGTAAGGCCCTTTCGCGGCCACGCCCTGATCCGAGTGCTTGCCCTGCTGCGAATCTGACTTTGCTCCCGGTGTTGCGCCTGACGGCTGGGCAGCGGCCGGCGCCAGCGGATCGCCAGGCGCGAGGGATTCGGTACCGGTCATGGCCGCCGGCCCCGCTGACGGCGGGCCCGACGGCGTCTTCGCCGTCGGCGGCGTCGGGCTCCGGCCCGCATTGCGCGGATAGCCGGCGTTGTCGAGCGCCGCGTCGAGGCTCGTCGCCTCGAAGCCCTTCAGCACCGCCCGGCCAACGAGCACGATCGGCACTTCCTCACCACCCGACGCTTTCTTCAGCTCGTCGCGCTGGGCGGGCTCGGTGACGCTCACCTCGGTGAACGGGACACCGCGCCTGCCGAGCAGTTCGCGCGCGTCCGAGCACGGCGAGCCGCAGGTGGTGCCGGTGTAGATCTTCACGGGGAAGTTCTTTTGCGCTTGCTGCACGGCGAACGGCGCGGTGCTCGTGACGACGTTCGCGGTGGTCTTGTGCGTCGCGACGCTCCTCGCGTTGGCCGGCGGCTGGTCGGTGTAGTGCACCTTACCCTCGGCGTCCACCCAGCGATAGAGCTGCGCCGTGGCAGAGCCGCAGACCAACGTGGCAAGTAGGGCGAAGGCGACGCGAGTCATCGGGTTCCCGGAGGGCCGCGGACGGAGATGCCGACGATGGTAGCGCCGCCCCGCCGGGCGTCCTCGTACCGCCTGCATGACGGTGCGGCATCCTCCACACGCGGCCCGCTCAGGCTGCGGCCACCGTCTCCTCGCTCATGCCGCTGTGGCGGAGCAGGGCGTCCACCGTCGGCTCGCGCCCGCGGAACGCCTTGAAGGACTCGAGCGCCGGCCGGCTGCCGCCCACCGCGAGGATCTCGTCGCGGAAGCGCGCGCCGGTCTCGGAGTCGAGGATGCCGCGCTGCTCGCGCGCCTCCTCGAACGCGCCGTACGCGTCGGCAGAGAGCACTTCCGCCCACTTGTAGCTGTAGTAGCCGGCGCTGTAGCCGCCCGCGAAGATGTGGGTGAAGCTGTTCGGGAAGCGCTGGTATGCGGGGGGCTTCACCACCGCCACGCGGCTGCGGATTTCGTCGAGCAGCTCGAGCGGCGTTCGCGCACCGCCGGCGTCGTAGTCGAAGTGCAGGTGCATGTCGAAGAGCGAGAACTCGAGCTGGCGCACCATCTGCATGCCGCTCTGGAAGTTCTTCGCCGCGATCATCTTCTCGTAGAGCTCGCGCGGCAACGGCCTGCCTGTGTCGACGTGCGCCGTCATGTGCTCGAGCACCTCCCACTCCCAGCAGAAGTTCTCCATGAACTGGCTGGGCAGCTCGACCGCGTCCCACTCGACGCCGTGGATGCCGGCCACGCCCATCGTGTCGACCTCGGTGAGCAAGTGGTGCAGCCCGTGGCCGAACTCGTGGAAGAGCGTGAGCACGTCGTCGTGCGTGAGCAGCGCGGGCTTGCCGCCGACCGGCCGCGAGAAGTTGCACACGAGGTAGGCCACCGGCGTCTGCAGACCGGTGCGTTTCGCGCGCCGCGACATGGCCTCGTCCATCCACGCGCCGCCTCGCTTTGTCTCGCGCGCGTAGGGGTCGAGGTAGAAGTGGCCGATGGTCGCGCCATCGCGGTCGGCGATGCGGAAGAAGCGCACCGCCGGATCCCAAGTCTCGGCCCGCGCCGGCTCGATCGTCACGCCGTAGATGGTCTGGACGACGCGGAACATGCCTTCCAGCACGCGCGGCTCGGAGAAGTACTGCTTCACCTCCTGGTTGGAGAAGGCGTAGCGCTTTGTGCGCAGCTTCTCCGAGGCGTAGGCGACGTCCCAGGCTTCGAGCTCGTCGAGCCCGAGCTCGACGCGGGCGAACGCCCGCAGCTCGGTGTAGTCGCGCTCCGCGTAGGGTTTCGAGCGCTTCCCGAGGTCTTCGAGGAATGCGATCACCTGCTCCGGCTCGTCGGCCATCTTCGGCACGAGCGAGACTTCGGCGTGGCTCGAGTAACCGAGCAGCGTCGCCTGCTCGCGCCGGAGAGCGAGAATCTCGCGGATGAGCGGCGTGTTGTCCTGCTCCGCGGGGCCGAACTCCGAGGCGCGCGTGGCGTAGGCGTGGTAGAGCTTCTCGCGCAGGACGCGGTTCTCGCCGTACTGCATGACGGGCAGGTAGCTCGGCAGCTGCAGCGTGAGCTTGTAACCCGCCTTGCCGTCCTTCTCGGCAGACTCGCGGAAGCCGTGCAGCACCTCCTCCGGTACGCCGGCGAGCTCCGCCGGATCCTCGACGTAGAGCGAGAACGCGTTCGTCGCGTCGAGCACGTTCTCGGAGAACTTCGTGGACAGGCGCGCGAGCGACTCGGCAATCGCGGCGTAGCGCTTCTTCTGCTCGGGCGGCAGTTCCGCACCCGATAGGCGGAAGTCGCGGATCTCGTTCTCGAGCAGCTTCTTCTGCGGCGGAGTGAGCTTCGAGAGCTCGTCGGAAGCGGCGAGCGCCTTGTATTTCGCGAAGAGCGCTTCGTTCTGGCCGAGCTCGGTCCAGAACTGCACCACCTTCGGCTGCACCGCGTTGTAGGCCTCGCGCAGCGCCGGCGAATCGAGGACGCCGTGCAGATGCCCGACCACGCCCCACGCGCGCGAGAGACGCTCGGTCCCGTCCTCGAGCGGCTCGACGAGCGTCGCCCAGGTCGGCTTCGTCTCGTCCGCGGTAAGCCGTTCGAGCAGCGCGCGATTCTCCGCGAGCAGCGTGTCGATGGCGGGTGCGATGTGCTCCGGCCTGATCTCCGCGAAGCGCGGCAGGCCGGAGAAGTCGAGGAGCGGGTTCATCGAGGTTCCTGATGTGGCGGCTGTCATCGAAACGGTTCAAGCAGTCGGCGAAGGCGGAACGGTCTGCGAAGCTGGTTCGAACGCGCGCCGTTGCCCTGGGAAGTGAGACCCGCGCGGCGGCGCAGCGTTCGCGACGGGCGACGGTCGCACTCGACTTCATGCCCGGAGGGCGGTGGAATCAATCACGGCCGCGTGCGGCGATGGCTGCGCGACCGTGACGGCGTCACGGACTTTGCCGCCGCCGCCTTCGGGACGGGTCAGATCCGAAGCTTGGTTCGGCCGCCATGAATCGGCACTTCCACTGCAGGGGCACTCCTCAACTTCTCCCTGGCGCTCTCGACGCAATCCTCCCGGACGTAGAGCGTGTTCAATCCCCTGCGATTGAGCCCAGGACGTGCCGAGAGGGTCCGCGAAAGCGGATCGTAAGCGAATGGTCCGAATCCGGCGTCGACCAAGAGGCGGTCCACGTCTTCGTCAGCGAAGCCGTAGCGTCTTCCCGAACCGTTCAGCTCGATGATGATCACCTGAACCGACTCCTGCAACAGGCGGCGCCCGCCCGAAAGCAACGGGTATTCGAAACCCTCGACGTCGATCTTGAGCAGGTTCGGCGCGAGGCCCGCCTGCTCCGCAACCACGTCGGCCGTCGCCACGCCAACCTCGATCGTCGCGGTCTCGCCCTTTCGGACGACGCGATTCATCCCGCCGTGCTGGGTCGTAAACGAAAGCGTCCCGACGTGGTCCGAAAGACCACAGTTGAGCGGAACACCGCTCACACCATTGAACGCGAGGTTCCTCTTCAGCCGAACGAACGTGTCGGGGACGGGCTCGACGGCCAACACCTTCGCATCTCGAATGCCCGCGAGCACACTGTAGAGGCCAACGTTCGCGCCGAAATCGCCGAACACATCCCCCGCTCGCAGGAAATGGAGCACGAACAGCATGTCTTCGAAGTCGTAGAGTCCGCACGTGAACGCCAGCGTCGCGTAGTTCTCCTTGTTCGAGAGGATGACCTGCCGGCCCGCGACCAGCCGGATCGCGAACTCTGCATCGCCGAGGAGGCGTCGCCCCACGTTCCAACCCAGGTACCGCACCAGTGTCCTGATGGGTTCCCCCTGGTTTGCAGGATGACGCAGGATCTCCCGCAGATACTTCAGCCGCTCTGAGCGCATTGCATCGCGTATCGGAGACCCGTCACCGCGACAGCCAAGTCGCCTTCGTACCAACCGCTCGCGTACGCTCGGCGCGACGCTCGCGTGGATCGGCGGGCCGCTTGCGGCAGGACGAACGTGGCGCCCGGGCGGACGGAGACGTGCCGGACGTGCACCACGCGCACGCCCTGCGCGCGCAGGGTTGCGAGCGCCCGACTAGCGTTCGCTGCCGCGGCGTCGCTCTCCTCGAGAGCAGCGCTCCGCCGCCGAAATAGTCGTTCTGCAGGTCGATGAGGAGCAGCGCTTGCACCGTTCAGCCCCGAGCGCCGAGCGATGCCTCGGCGGCAAGTACCGTGTTCGCGAGCAGCATGGTGACGGTCATCGGCCCCACCCCGCCGGGCACCGGCGAGACATGAGAGGCGATCCCCATCACGCTCGCGGTATCGACGTCGCCGACCAGCCTGCCTTCAGCCGTGCGGTTGATGCCGACGTCGATCAGCACCGCGCCGGGCTTGAGCATCTCGCCCCGCACCAGGCCGGGCCGACCGACGGCGGCCACGACGATGTCGGCCATGCGCGTATGCAGCGACAGGTCGGGCGTCTTGGAGTTGCACAACGTCACCGTCGCGCCCTGCGCGAGCAGCAACAGGGCCATCGGCTTGCCGACGATGTTGCTCGCGCCGAGGATCACGGCGTGCTTCGCCCACGGGTTCACGCCGGCGTCCTCGAGCAAGAGCATGACGCCCGCCGGGGTGCACGGTGCGAAGCGCGGATGCCCGGTGGCGAGCAGCCCCACGTTGGCGGGGTGGAAGCCGTCGACGTCCTTTTCCGGTGCGATCGCCTGGATCACCCGTGCGCCGGAAACGTGCTTCGGCAGCGGCAGCTGCACGAGGATGCCGTGTACGCCGGGGTCGGCGTTCAGGGCCGCGATGCGGGCCAGCAGTTCGAGCTCCGGGATCGACGCAGGCAGCTCGATGTGCTCGGAGCGTAGCCCGGTCTCGATGCAGGCACGGACCTTGTTCCGCACGTAAGTCTTCGAGGCCGGATCGTCGCCGACGATGACGACGGCAAGCCCCGGCGTGCAGCCCCGCGCGAGAAGCCCTCGTACGCGTTCGCGCAGTTTCGCCCGGGTGCGCGCGGCGAGTGCACTGCCGTCGATGAGCTTGGTTTCCATGCGGCGGGCGAAAAAGGACGCGAAGTGTATCAGGAGCAATGGTCCCGGCTCCCCGGCCGAGCGACCGGGCCACGCCGTCGCGCAGCGGGCGTGCCGCCGCCCGCGGTCGGGACGTTGCGGTGCGCAATGTTCGCCGAATTGCGCGTGACATAGCGCCCGGCTACCCTGTAGCGCGTTGCGCGCAGTGCGCCTGCCACCCAACGAATAGAGGCCTGCCATGTCCGCCGTCCCCGAGCCCTCGGCCGCGAACGATCCCGACGTTCAGGAAACGCAGGAGTGGCTCGATGCGCTCGAGGCGGTGATCGAGCGCGAGGGGCCGGAGCGCGCGCACGAGCTGCTCGAGAAGCTGATCGAGCTCGCGCGGCGGCTGGGCGGGCACATCCCGTTCCGGCCGAACACTGCCTACATCAACACCATCCCACCGCACCTCGAAAAGGCCTCGCCCGGCGACCCCGCGCTCGAGGAGCGCAACCGCTCCTACATGCGCTGGAACGCCATGGTGATGGTCGCGAAGGCGAACAAGGTGGAAGGCGACCTCGGCGGCCACATCGCGAGCTTCGCCTCCGTGGGGACGCTGTTCGGCACCGGCTTCAACCACTTCTGGCACGCGCCGCATGACGGCCATGGCGGCGATCTCATCTTCTTCCAGGGCCATTCGGCGCCCGGCGTCTATGCGCGCGCCTTCCAGGAGGGGCGCCTCACCGAGGAGCAGCTCCTCAGCTTCCGCCGCGAGGTGGACGGCAAGGGCATCTCGTCCTATCCGCACCCGTGGCTCATGCCCGACTTCTGGCAGTTCCCCACGGTGTCGATGGGCCTCGGGCCCATCCAGGCGATCTACCAGGCGCGCTTCCTCAAGTATCTGCACGCTCGCGGCCTCGCCGACACCGCGAACCGCAAGGTGTGGGCGTTCCTCGGCGACGGCGAGATGGACGAGCCCGAATCGCTCGGCGCGATCGGCATGGCGGCGCGCGAGAAGCTCGACAACCTCATCTTCGTCGTCAACTGCAACCTGCAGCGGCTCGACGGGCCGGTGCGCGGCAACGGCCGCATCATCGACGAGCTCGAAGGCGACTTCCGCGGCGCGGGCTGGAACGTCATCAAGCTCATCTGGGGCTCGTACTGGGACAAGCTCTTCGCACGCGACAAGGAGGGCCTCCTCAAGCAGATGATGGAGCAGACCGTCGACGGCGAGTACCAGAACTATCGCGCCAACGACGGCGCGTTCGTGCGCAAGCACTTCTTCGGCAAGCACCCGAAGCTCCTCGAGCTCGTCTCGCGCATGACCGACGAGGACATCTGGCGCCTGAACCGCGGCGGCCACGACCCGCACAAGATCTACTCGGCCTACCACGCGGCGGTGCACCACAAGGGCCAGCCTACCGTCATCCTCGCCAAGACGATCAAGGGCTACGGCCTCGGGCGCCAGGGCGAGGCGCAGAACCCGACCCACCAGCTGAAGAAGCTCGACAAGGAGACGATCCGGCAGTTCCGCGACCGCTTCCGCATCCCGATCCCCGACGAGAAGCTCGAGGCGCTGCCGTTCTATATGCCGCCGGCGGACTCGCCGGAGATGAAGTATCTCCATCAGCAGCGGCAAGCGCTCGGCGGCTACCTGCCGCAGCGGCGTCGCAAGGCCGACCAGGTACCCGTCGTGCCGCCGCTCACCGCGCTCGAGTCGGTCATGCAGCCGACCGCCGAAGGGCGCGAGATCTCCACGACGATGGCGTTCGTGCGCATCCTCACGCAGCTACTGCGGGACAAGTCGCTCGGCAGGCACGTCGTGCCGATCGTGCCCGACGAGGCGCGGACGTTCGGCATGGAGGGCATGTTCCGCCAGCTCGGCATCTACTCTGCCGAAGGCCAGAAGTACACGCCGGTCGACAAGGACCAGGTCATGTACTACCGCGAGGACAAGGCGGGGCAGATCCTCGAGGAGGGCATCAACGAGGCGGGGGCGATGTCGTCGTGGATCGCGGCCGCGACGAGCTACAGCGTGTCGAACGTCGCGATGGTGCCGTTCTACGTCTTCTATTCGATGTTCGGCCTGCAGCGCGTCGGCGACCTCGCCTGGGCCGCCGGCGACCAGCGTGCGCGCGGCTTCCTCATGGGCGGCACGGCGGGTCGCACGACGCTCAACGGCGAGGGTCTGCAGCACGAGGACGGCCATTCGCATGTCCTCGCCTCGGTGATCCCGAACTGCGTGTCGTACGACCCGACCTTCGGGTACGAGCTCGCCGTGATCATCCACGACGGACTGCGGCGGATGGTGACGAACCAGGAGGACGTCTTCTACTACATTACCCTCATGAACGAGAACTTCATGCACCCGGGGATCGCCGACGTCGCGGACAAGCATGCGACGGAAGGCATCCTCAAGGGCATGTACCTCTTCCGGCAGGGCGGGGAGGGGAAGCTGCGCGTGCAGCTCATGGGCTCCGGGACGATCCTGCGCGAGGTCATCGAAGCTGCCGCGCTGCTCGAGAAGGACTGGGGCGTCGTGGCCGATGTCTGGAGCTGCCCGAGCTTCAACGAGCTGCGCCGTGACGGACTCGACGTCGACCGCTGGAACATGCTGCACCCGACCGAAGCGCCGCGGCAGTCGTACGTCGAGCAGCGCCTCGCGCAGCATCCCGGGCCGGTGATCGCCGCGACCGACTACATGAAGGTGTTCGCCGACCAGATCCGGCCGTTCCTGCCCAAGGGCCGCACCTACCGCGTGCTCGGCACGGACGGCTTCGGACGGTCCGACACCCGCGAGAAGCTCCGCTACTTCTTCGAGGTCAACCGACACTTCACGACGGTTGCGGCGCTGAAGGCGCTTGCCGATGAGGGCGCGATTCCGGCGACGGTCGTGGCGGACGCGATCGGCAGGTACGGCATCGACCCGGCGAAGCCGAACCCGGTGACCGTCTAGCCGCCGCAGCCGCGCACAACAAGGCGCGGGACGTCAGTGCTCGCGCGCGCCGACCACAAGCAGCTCAAAAACCGCGAAGGGCCGACAACGATGGGCGCCATGCAGGAAGTGTTCGTGCCGGACATCGGCGACTTCAAGGATGTCGATGTCGTCGAGGTCCTCGTGAAGCCGGGCGACCGGGTCGAAAAGGAGCAGTCCCTCATCTCGCTCGAGTCCGACAAGGCGACGATGGAGATCCCGTCGCCGGATGCGGGCGTCGTCAAGGAGCTGCGCGTCAAGGTCGGCGACAAGGTCTCCGAGGGCTCGGCGATCCTCGTGCTCGAGTCGGGTGAAGGCGCTGGTGGAAGTGCCGCTCCGGCGGCTGCGCCCACGCCGGCACCAGCGGCCGAGCCCGCTATGAGGATCGAGCCAGCCGCCGTGGCGCCGCCGCCCCCACCTCCCACTGCAGCGGCGGGCACGGGCGCCGGAACGCTGGAAGTGAAGGTGCCCGACATCGGCGACTTCAAGGATGTCGACGTCACCGAGGTGCTGGTGAGTCCTGGCGACCGGGTCGAGAAGGAGCAGTCGCTCATCTCGCTAGAGTCGGACAAGGCGACGATGGAGATCCCGTCGCCGGAAGCCGGCGTGGTGAAGGAACTGCGCGTCAAGGTCGGCGACAAGGTCTCCGAAGGTGCGCCCATCCTCGTGCTCGAAACCGGCGTCGCAACCGCGCCCGCTGCCGCGGTCGCTGCGCCGGCCCCACCGGCTCCCGCCGCGCACGTCGCCGCGGCGGCGCCAGCCTCTGCGCCCGCGCCGGCCGCAGCCGCGCCGGGCGAGGACGAGGGCCCCTTCATCCGCGAGACGGTGGAGGCGCCCGCCCCGATGCCGCCTTCGAAGGCGCACGCTTCGCCCTCGGTGCGCAAGTTCGCGCGCGAGCTCGGCGTGGACGTCAACGAGATCTCCGGCACCGGCCCCAAAGGGCGCATCCTGCAACAGGACGTGCAGGCGTTCGTGAAGGGCGCGATGACGCGCGCCCGAACCACCCCGCAGGCACCGGCGGCGGGCGCGGCGCTCAGCGGCGGCCTCAATCTGCTGCCGTGGCCGCAGGTCGACTTCGCGCGCTTCGGCCCGATCGAGACGCAGCCGCTCTCGCGCATCAAGAAGATCTCGGGCGCGAACCTCGCCCGCAACTGGGTGATGATCCCGCACGTCACCAACAACGAGGAGGCGGACATCACCGAGCTGGAGGCCTTCCGCGTCGAGCTGAATCGCGAGAACGCGACGGGGGAAGGGAAGGGGCCCCCGGGCGCGACGGGTGCGGGCATCAAGGTCACCATGCTCGCCTTCCTCATCAAGGCGGTCGTGGCGGCGCTCAGGAAGCACCCGGAGCTCAACGCCTCCCTCGACGGCGACAACCTGGTGCTCAAGAAGTACTTCCACATCGGCTTCGCCGCCGACACGCCGAACGGGCTCGTCGTGCCGGTGCTCAAGGATGCGGACCGCAAGGGCGTGCTGGAGATCGCGAAGGAGACCGCGGAGCTGGCGAAGCAGGCGCGCGACGGCAAGCTGAAGCCCGGGGACATGCAGGGCGGCTGCTTCTCCATCTCGAGCCTGGGCGGCATCGGCGGCACGCACTTCACGCCGATCATCAACGCACCGGAGGTCGCGATCCTCGGGGTTTCGAAGTCGCAGCTGAAGCCCGTGTGGGACGGCAACGCCTTTCGGCCGCGGCTCATGCTGCCGCTCTCGCTTTCCTACGACCACCGCGTCATCGACGGCGCCGCCGCCGCGCGCTTCAACGCCTACCTAGCGCAACTGCTCGCCGACTTCCGGCGCGCGATGCTCTGACCTTCGCCGGAACACGCAACCATGAGCGCGATCGAGGTCAGCGTCCCCGACATCGGCGACTTCAAGGATGTCGATGTCATCGAGGTGCTGGTGCAGCCGGGCGACCGGGTCGAGAAGGAGCAGTCGCTCATCTCGCTCGAGTCGGACAAGGCGACGATGGAGATTCCCTCGCCGCAGGCCGGCGTCGTGAAGGAACTGCGCGTGAAGGTCGGCGACCAGGTCTCGCAAGGCACGCCGATCCTTCTGCTCGAGCCGGGCGAAAGCGCTGCGCCGGGCGCAGCTCCGGGCGCGCCCGCCTCATCGGCCACACCGGAGGTTGCGAGCCCGTCGATCGCGGCGGCACCGCCCCCGCCTGCGGGCGCCGGACCCGGGGCTGCCGCCGTGCCAGCTGCACCGCGTGCCGCAAGCTGGTCCGGCCAGGCTGACGTCACCTGCGAGATGCTCGTGCTCGGCTCGGGTCCCGGGGGCTACTCGGCGGCGTTCCGTTCGGCGGACCTCGGCATGAAGACCGTCATGGTCGAGCGCTACGCGACGCTCGGGGGCGTCTGCCTCAACGTCGGCTGCATTCCGTCCAAGGCACTCCTGCACGTGGCGGCAGTGATCGACGAGGCCGCGCACTTCGCCGACCTCGGCGTGCACTTCGGCAAGCCGACGATCGACCTCGCGGGTCTCCGCGCCCACAAGGACCGGGTCGTGGGCAAGCTCGTCGGGGGCGTCGGCAGCATGGCGAAGGGCCGCAAGGTTACCGTCGTGCGCGGCTACGGCCACTTCCTCGACCCCCATCACCTCGAGGTGGAGGTGACGAGCGGCGATGGCCAGGACAAGACCGGCGAGAGGAAGGTGGTGCGCTTCGACAAGGCGATCATCGCGGCGGGCTCGATGCCCGTCCGCCTGCCGTTCATCCCCGAGGATCCGCGCATCGTCGACTCGACCGGCGCGCTCGAGCTCGCCACGGTACCGAAACGCATGCTGGTCATCGGCGGCGGCATCATCGGCCTGGAGATGGCGTCCGTCTACTCGACGCTCGGCGCGCGCATCGACGTGGTCGAGATGCTCGACGGTCTGATGCCGGGCGCCGACCGCGATCTCGTCGCCGTCTGGCAGAAGTACAACGCGAAGCGCTTCGACAAGGTGATGCTGCAGACGAAGACCGTCGCGGTCGAGGCGAAGTCCGAAGGCATTTCGGTGCGCTTCGAGGGCGGGCAGGCGCCGCCCGAGCCGCAGCTCTACGACTTCGTGCTGGTGAGCGTAGGCCGGGCGCCGAACGGCAACAAGATCGGCGCCGAGAACGCGGGCGTACAGGTCAGCGAGCGCGGCTTCATCCCCGTGGACCGGCAGATGCGGACGAACGTGCCCCACATCTTCGCGATCGGGGACATCGTGGGGCAGCCGATGCTCGCGCACAAGGCGGTGCATGAAGGTCACGTCGCGGCCGAAGCGGCCAGGGGCGAGAAGAGCTTCTTCGACGCCCGTGTAGTCCCGTCGGTCGCCTACACCGACCCGGAGATCGCCTGGGTGGGCGTAACCGAGGACGAGCTCAGGAAGGAAGGCCGCGCGTACGGCGTCGGCAAGCTGCCGTGGGCGGCGTCGGGGCGTGCGCTCGCCAACGGCCGTGCGGAGGGCTTCACCAAGCTCCTGTTCGACAAGGAAAATCACCGGATCATCGGCGGCGGCATCATCGGCACGAACGCAGGAGACCTCATCAGTGAGGTCGCGCTCGCGATCGAGATGGGTGCCGACGCCGTGGACATCGGCCGCACCATCCACCCGCACCCGACGCTCGGCGAAACCGTGGGGCTGGCGGCGGAGGTCTACGAGGGCGTCTGCACCGACGTCATGCCACCGCGCAAGCGGTGATGCCGCGAGTCGGGCGGATGCGGCCGCCGACGCCACGGCGATCGCCGAGTGCAGCCTTGCCTGCGCAGACAGTCGTCGCAGAGCGGCTCGTCGCCTTACGACGGAAGGCGATTGCGCCTCCCGTCAAGCGGGAGCACCGTCGGGCGGGGCGCCGCGCGTGCGGGTGCGCTGGATGCCTCGCAGCCTTCCCCATGCAAGGGGAAAGGAGAGAGCGCCTCGGGAGCGACGAGCGGGGTGCCTGGAACCGCCTAGAACCGGAACCCAACCGACGCGCCGACCGACGTGACGTTCCGGTCCGCCCCACCCAAGTCCTGCGGATCGAGCAGCAGCCGCGAGTAGCCGAGCGACGTGTTCACGTACCAGCTCTGGTCGAAGCTGTAGAGCAGCGACAGGCGCGCGCCGACGTCGCGGAAACCGAGACCGCTCGCCCGCGGCAGCAGCTCCGTCTCGCCGAAATAGGTGCGGGTGGCATCGTGACTGCCGACGCCGAGCGTGCCCAGGAGCGCGAGCTGGTGGCGCGGCGCGAGCGAGAACCCGTAGCTTGCGCCAACGTCCACGGTGGTCGCGCGCGGGCCCAGTCCCTGCCGGAAGCTGCCGGAAAGCGTCCAGTTGCGCACCCGGTAGTCGAGCAGGGCGCGCGCCTCGGGCACGTCGCTCAAGGCGTTGCGCGTGGTCATCCCCGCGGTCGCACTGCCCAAGCCCGGTGCAGCGGGCGCCAACGGATCCTCCGCCGCCAGTCGCGGCGGCGTCCAGCCTGCCGCAGCGAGCGGTGCCGCCGACGCGGTGCCGAGGCTCAGGCGCAACCCTTGCGCTTCCGACAGATTCACGTCCGCGCGCGCGGGCAGGCGCAGCCCCACGAACACCGGTTCGTCCGCAAGTGCATTGCCCGTCGCGAGCGCCAGAATGCCAACTGCAAACCAGCGGCCCCGCATAGCGAAATCTCCCCAACTTTTTTCTTGAGTTAGCAGAAGCCCGCGTACCTACCCAGGCTCGGGCGCGACCATCTACCGCACGGCCTGCACCTCGCGTCTCGGCGCGGATCCCTACAATCGCAATTTACACCTCTTGCCGCGCCGGAGGAGGGACGAAATCATGACGCAGGACAAATTGAAGCAGGCCGCCGCGCGTGCCGCCCTCCAGGAAGTCGCTGCGGACTGCATCCTGGGGGTCGGCACCGGCTCCACGGCCGACTACTTCGTTGATGCGCTTGCCGAGCGCGGCGTGCGCCTCGCCGGCACTGTCGCCAGCTCCGAACGCACCGCCCAGCGGCTGGCCGCCCGGGGCTTCACGGTCCTCGACCTGAACGATGTCGCGTCCCTGCCGCTCTACGTGGACGGGGCGGACGAGATCGATGGCAACCTGGCGATGATCAAGGGCGGTGGCGGGGCGCTCACCCGGGAGAAGATCGTCGCCGCGGTCGCCGAGCGCTTCGTGTGCGTCGCCGATGCCTCGAAGCGGGTGGCGACCCTCGGGCGCTTCCCGCTGCCGGTCGAGGTCATCCCGATGGCGCGCGCCCATGTCGCCCGACGGCTGACCGACCTCGGCGGGCGCCCGGTCTTCCGCGAGAACTTCGTCACGGATAACGGCAACGTCATCCTCGACGTCCACGGCCTCGCCATCGGCGCGCCGGAGGCGCTCGAGGCCGAGATCGACGGGATCGCCGGCGTGGTTACGAACGGCCTGTTCGCCCGCCGGGCCGCGGATGTGCTCCTGCTCGGCACGCCCGAAGGCGTGCGGCGCTTCGAGCGCGCGGCCCGCTGACGTCGAGCGCACCCCAGCAAGGCGGCCCTGCTTCGCGCAAGGCGCAACGCCTTCGCGCTGCACGCCGCGCCCCGCGCGCTTCAACCGCCGCCATCCCGAGCGAGCCGTTTCCGGTTGTCCATGCTGCGAGGCAAGGCATGCGACCCCGATGCGGACGATGCGCTTGGCCAGGCACGGAAAACTTGCCTAGAAAATGAGCAACGCGCGGTCTGCCGGCGCTCTCCACGAGGGCGTGTGCCCCATGCACGCCGCAAACTCTTTCTGACGCTGAAACAAGCACGTCACGATGCTATTCTAGGCTCGCGGTAGCGCTGGAGCTCCGGGAGCTTGAAGATGGCCGACCACCACACCTCGAAGCAGTTCGATGTCGAGCTGGAGAACGTGCGTACGCGGGTCCTAGCCATGGGTGGCCTGGTCGAGGAGCAGATCGCGCGTGCCCTCGACACGCTGATGAGCGGCGACATGGAGGCCATCGAGCGCATCATCGAAACCGACAAGCGCGTGAACGCGATGGAAGTGGAGCTCGACGAGCTGTGCAGCCACATCATCGCGCGCCGGCAACCGGCGGCGGGCGATCTGCGCCTCATCATCGCGGTTGTCAAGACCATCACCGACCTCGAGCGCATCGGCGACGAGGCGCAAAAGATTGCGCGCATGGCGAAGCTGATCCACACAGCCGAGCGCATGCACCTGCCGCGGATCGAGCTCAAGCACGTCGGCGAGCTCGCCGGCAACATGCTGCACGATGCCCTGGACAGCTTCGCGCGTCTCGACCCCCGCGCTGCACGCGAGGTGGTGCGCCACGACGCGGCGCTCGACAGCGAGTTCCGGTCGATCCTTCGCCAGCTCATCACCTTCATGATGGAGGATCCGCGGACGATCAGCCGGTCGCTGGAGATCCTGTTCGTCGGCAAGGCGCTCGAGCGCATCGGGGACCACTCGAAGAACATGGCGGAGTACGTGATCTACATGGTCGAGGGCCGCGACGTGCGCCATCTCCCGGTCGAGGACCGGATGACGGAAGAGGAGCAGTAGCTCTGCGCGGGCGGGCGACGCGCCGACAGGCGGCGAGGCGGCCCGGCCTCAGCCCGGCTTGGGCACGTAGCCGGTGGCCTCGTCCGCACCGGCACCGAAGAAGAACTTCTCGGTCTGTTCGAGCAGGTACTTGCGCGCCTTCGGGTCGGAGAGGTTGAGCCGATTCTCGTTGATGAGCCGTGTCTGCTGCTGCTGCCACAGCGCCCACGCGTCCTTCGAGACGTGCTCGTAGATGCGTCGCCCGAGCTCGCCCGGCACCGGCGGGAAATCGAGCCCTTCGGCTTCGCGGCCGAGCCTTACGCAGTTCACCATCCGCGGCATGGGTCACCCTCCGTGTCTTTTTCGCTGCTTGCCCGACCGGGAATCATCGCACGGCCGTCCCTCGATGCGGAGAAGCCTCCGGCCGTCGAGGGCTCGGGCGAGACCCGTGCTCGGCCGGTTCGCCCGATCGCGCAGGTCCCGCGCGGGGATCTGCGGCGAGCGCCCGGACGCCTCGCATGCAGCTTGCACCGCAACCCGCTTGCCCGCGCGAGCCTTGGCGGTCAGTCGGGAGCGCCGAGATCCTTGACCAGCACCTTGGAGCGGCGCTCGTAGTTGTAGAGCGACTGCTTCTCCTCCGGGAGGTCGGCCACGCTGCCCGGCGTGAAGCCGCGCTCGAGGAACCAGTGCTCCGCTCGCGTCGTGAGCACGAAGAGCCGCCGCATGCCGCGATCGCGCGCTTCCTGCTCGATGGCGCGCATCAGCTTCTCGCCCTGACCCGTTTCCCGCTGCTCGGGCCTCACGACGACGCAGGCGAGTTCCCCGGCGCGCTCGCGCGCGAACGGATAGAGCGCTGCACAGCCGACGATGAGCCGGTCGTGCTCGATGACGCGGAAACGGTCGATCTCGCGCTCCAGGCGCTCGCGCCCGCGCCGCACCAGCGTCCCTTCCTCCTCGAGCGGCGCGATGAGCTGCAGGATGCCGCCGACATCGTCGATGGTCGCCCGCCGCAGTTGTTCCAGCTTGTCGGCAGTGATCATGCTGCCCGAGCCCTCGTACGTAAAGAGCTCGATCAGCATCGCGCCCGGCACCTTGCGGCTCACGAGGTGCGCGCGCTCGACCCCGGCGCGCACCGCCTCCACCGCGTGCGCGAGGTAGAGGCGCGTGTCGTCGGTTAGGCCGTTCTCGCGCGCGAGCAATGCCTCCGCCTCGTCGCACGAGAGCTCTGGGCGCACTTGCCCGTCGCCGTCGACGACGGCGTCGTCGGTCATGAAGACGAGCTTCGCGGCGGCAAGCGCTCTGGACGTCGCGACCGCCACGTCCTCCATCGAGAGGTTGAACACCTCGCCGGTGGGCGAGTAACCGATCGGCGAGATGATCACCATGTTGCCCGCGTCCAGGCAGCCGACGATCGCCCGCGTGTCGATCTTGCGCACGACGCCGGTGTGCTGGTAGTCGAGGCCGTCCATCACGCCCATCGGCCGAGCCGTGATGAAGTTGCCCGACACGGTGTTGATCGGTGCACCCGCCATCGGCGTGTTCGGCAACCCCTGCGACAGCAGCGCGTCGATCTCCACCCGCAGCAGCCCGACCGCCTCCTTCACGCACTCGAGCGCCACGGCGTCGGTGACGCGCAGCCCCTTGTGGTAGTGCGATCGCGCGTGCCGTTTCGCGAGCTGGGCCTCGATCTGCGGCCGCGAGCCGTGCACCACGACGAGCCGGATGCCGGCGGCATAGAGGAGGTTCAGGTCGTAGGCGAACTCGGCGAGCTTGCCCTCCGCGATCAGCTCGCCGCCGAAGGCGACGACGAACACCCGGCCGCGGAACGCGTGCAGATAGGGGGCCGCGGCGCGGAACCAGGCGACGAACGGGCTCGGGGTCGGGTGCGGCATCGAAGGGAACCGAGGGCGGAGGAGGACGACGGGCGGCGCGTGGGCGTGTTCGCTACTCGGCCTTTCTCGAGGCATCGAGCCCGGCACGGAGCAACTGCGCGGCGGCCGCGTTGAGATCGCCGTTGCGCGCCGCTGCGAATGCGCAGACTTCGCCGACGAGCGCCGCGTCGAGCTTCACCGCGAAGGGCACGAGCCCGAGCGCGCGGTCGCGGTCGCGTTGCTCGCGCCGCTGTACCTTCGCCTGCCCCTGTGCGTGAGACCGCTGCTCGGCGCGCATGCGGTTCTCGATCGTCTTGCCCTTGAGCTTCTCGAGCTCGGTGCGCTTCATTGTCATGGCCGCCGCTTCGTGCCCGCGCGGAACGCCGGAAGTGTAGTGGCATCCGGCGCGGGCCGCTCGGGTGCGGCCGCTCCTCGGGTGTCGGACCGCGCCCGGCGGAGCGCGCGGTGGTCGCGCCGAATCAAGATCGTTGGTCGGCCGGCAGGACGTTCCCTTCGACCCTTGAACCCTGCCGATGGCGGCCCCAGGTTGCGACCATCCGCGGCAGCGCTCCGGAGTTATCCTTGATCGCTGTCGCCCGAGGAGTCTCCCGCATGCGCCGTACCCGTGTCGCTCTCGCCGCCGCCGCCCTCTGTGCTGCCGCCGGTGTCGCCGCCGCTGCCGACACCGGTGCGCCGGCCGCCCGGAGCGCCGCCGCGCAAACAAACGGCAAACCCGCGCCGAGCCCGCTCAACCCGTCCGCCGACGTCACCTTCAGCCGCTTCCTCGCGCTCGTGCAAGGCGTGATGCAGGCGGCCGCCTCCGCGCCGCCCGGGCAGGAGGAGCGCGCCGCGGACCGCGCCATCCGCGAGATGCTCGGCGGCAAGAACCCCGAGGCGAACGCGCTGGCGCGCGACGTCTTCATGTCGCTGCCGCCGGAAGACCAGGTGCGGCTGTTCGCGATCAGCCGCTCGGCGAGCGAGCTGCTCGAGCGCGGGGCGGTGAACGCGAAGCGCGACGAAGCGGTCGCCGAGACCGCGGCGATCGAGCGTGCGGCCATAGAGGCGCGCAAGGACCTCGCGTCGATGGGCTTCAGCTATTACGACCGCGGCCAGTTCCTCGACGCCGTCCGGCGCGGCGACGTCATCGCGGTCCAGCTCTTCGTACGGGGCCGCGGCGTCGACCTGCGCGCCAAGGATGCGACCGGTGAAACGCCGCTCGACGTCGCGCGCAAGTCGGGCAATGCGGAGATGGTGTCGCTCCTCGCGCGGTCGCTGCAGTAAGCGGCGCAACGGCTGACGGCCGCGGGCGCAGTGGACCCGCCCTCGCGTCGGACCGTCAGCAGTCTCCCCAGCGTGCCTGCAGCGCCGCGATAACCGCGAGCGGTGCGGTTTCCGTGCGCAGCACGCGCGGCCCGAAGCGAAACGCCTTGAACCCGGCGCGCAGCGCAACGCTCGTCTCGCGCTCGGTCAGTCCGCCCTCGGGACCCACGAGAATCGTCGCCGCCGCGACCGGCGGCAGGGCGGCGAGCGTCGCCTCGCCGCGCGGCGACAGCAGGAGCGAGACGCCGGTCCGCGGCGGGGCGAGCGCTGCCTCGAGCTCGACCAGCGGATGCACTTCCGGGACCCGGTTCCGCCCGCTCTGCTCGCACGCAGCTGCCGCCACGGCGCGCCAGTGCGCGAGCCGACGCATTTGCCGCTCGTCCGAAAGCCGGCCCTGGCTGCGCGCGGCGACAAATGGTCGGATATCGCTCACGCCGAGCTCGGTCGCTTTCTGCACGATCCAGTCCATGCGCTCGCCCGAGCAGAGACCTTGCACGAGGGCGATGGCGAGCGGCGACTCGACGGACACGTCGCGGTGCGCCCTCACGCGCACCGTCACGCCGCGCTTGCTCACGTCGAGCAGCTCGCCCGCGAACTCGCCCCCGGCGCCCGCGAAGAGCGTCACCGCCGCGCCCGCTTCGAGGCGGAGAACGCGCACGTGCTGCGCCGCGCGATCGGGCAGCGCGACGGTGGCGCCGATCGCAAGCCCCTCCGGACAGTGGAAACGAGGTGTAGCCGGCTCGGTGTCCATGGCGCGTAAAATGTCGCGGACGGCGAACGTCGCCGCCGACAAACGATTGTAGTGTGGCGTCCGTCCTCCCCGCGCTCCTCGCCAACGTCCCTCGCGACCTGGCCGCGGAGTATCGTCCTGCCGATGCGCTCGATTCGCGGCGGCGTGTCGCGGTGGCCGGGCCGCGGGACGATGCCCGCCCCCGTCACGCGCTCCGCGCCGACCCCCGTGTCCGCATCGATACCTGACTGATGGCCGCCACCACGCCCGTCTGCGACTTCGGCTGGAAAGCGCCCGAGTTCGACCTGCCCGGCGTCGACGGCAGGCGCCATACGCTCGCCTCCGCACGCGGCCCGAACGGCGTGCTGGTGATGTTCATCTGCAACCACTGCCCATACGTCAAGGCGACGCTCGATCGCATCGTGCGCGACTGCCGCGCGCTGGCGGAGCACGGCGTCGGCTCGATCGCGATCATGTCCAACGATCCCACCGACTACCCCGAGGATTCGTTCGACAACATGGTGCGCGTGGCGAAGGCGAACGACTTCCCGTTCCCCTACGTCCTAGACGCGACGCAGGAGGTGGCGCGCGCCTACGGTGCCGTGTGCACGCCCGACTTCTTCGGGTTCGACCGCGACCTGGGCCTGCAATACCGGGGTCGCATCGACGCCTCGGCTCGCAATCCCGCGCCGCCGAGCGCCAGGCGCGACCTGTTCGAGGCGATGGTCCTGGTTGCGCGCACCGGGCAGGGGCCACGCGAGCAGGTACCGTCGATGGGCTGCTCCATCAAGTGGAGGCGCGATGGCGAGTGACCTTTCCGCGGCGGTGGTCGAGGCCGTGATCGACGCCGTGCGCGCCGTCGCGCGCGACGAGATCGTGCCGCGCTTCCGTGCCGTCGCGCACCGGCGCAAGTCCGACGGCAGCATCGTCACCGAGGCGGACCTCGCCGCGCAGTGCGCGCTCGTCGAGCGGCTGCACGCGGTGCGCTCATGTCCCCTCGTCGGGGAGGAGATGCCGCGCGTCGAGCGGCAGGCGGCGCTCGATCGCGCCGGGGGTACGTTCTGGTGCGTCGATCCGCTCGACGGCACGTCCAACTTCGCCAACGCCATTCCGTTCTTCGCGGTCTCCGTCGCGCTCTTCGAGGATGCGCGCCCGGTGCTCGGCGTCGTCTACAACCCGATTACCGACGAGCTCTTCCACGCGCGCACAGGCGGGGGCGCGTGGCTCGGCGACGAACTGCTGCCATTGCGCGACGGCGCGAAGACGATGCGCGAATCGATCGCCGGGGTCGATCTCAAGCGCCTGCCGCCGCGACTCGCGCAGCGGCTCGCGGCGCAAGGGCCGTTCCATTCGCAGCGGAACTTCGGCGCCGGCACGCTGGAGTGGTGCTACGTGGCGGCGGGCCGCTTCGACATCTACCTGCACGGCGGGCAGCGGCTGTGGGACTACGCCGCCGGCAGCCTCATCCTCGCCGAGGCGGGCGGGCGCGCCGAGACGATGGACGGCGAGAGCTTCTGGAACGGTCCGCCCGGTCCGCGCTCGGTGATCGCGACGCTCGATCCCGAGCTCTTCGACGCCTGGAATCGCTGGATCGAGTCGGCGCGCGAGGACTGAGCGGCATCGGGCGCGGACGATAGCACCCTTCGCGTAGAACCGGCGCGCTGGCGTACGCGGCTGTGCGTCAGCCGGATGCAGTCGGATGCACGTCCGCGCCTAGGCCGCATGGCCTATGCGGCATCTTCATCCGTCTCGCGGCGCGCGTCCGTATCTCCGGGCATCGGGAACGCACTCGGCACTGGAGCCGGTCGCGGGATCCCGAGACCCCCATCGACGCTCGGTCCCACAGGAGGAGATCATGATCCGCATCGCCAAGCTCGCCGCTCTCTCGCTCTCGATCGGCTTCGCGCAAGGCGCGTTCGCAGCGCAGGACACCGGCCTCGGCTACGACCCCGACCACCAGTTCGGCTACGCCCGTCCCGTCGCCGGGACCACCGACATGACAACGGCATCGACGTCGCGCTCGATCGGCTTCGAGGTGGACTACGTCTACGGCAGCGACGCGCGCATGGCGAAGCCGGCGCCCGAGATGCTCTCGACGGTGCAGCAGCGCGATGCCCTCGGCGTGCAGCCGGGAGCGTGAGGGGGAGTCGGACTAGGAGTCGGACTCCCCTCCCGCCACCCGCCCTCACCTCCCCGCAAGCGGGGAGGGAGGGGGCCTGCCGGAAGAAGGCGCGTTGGCCACGCGTGCTCGACCGACAAGTCTCCAGCGAACGCCCTTTCCCGAGTCGCTCGCTTTCGCACGCCGAGCGGGATCCTCAGCGGGCGGCACGCACCGCTGCGCACTGCCGCGCCGCCGGGACCTCGCACGCGGTCAGTCGCACCGGAGCGTGCTCCTTCGGGCGACGCGCGACGCGAGGACTGCAACGTCAGCGTGTTCGGCGACTCGCGGTGGCTGCTGCATTCTCGACTGACGAATCCCGCGCGCGCTCGACACCGCGCCTTCCCCGGGCGAGTACCATGTCGTTTCGCCTCGACTCGCCTGCACCATGCCCGCACTGCCCCCGATCTTCGTTTCGCACGGCGCGCCGACGCTGGCGCTCGCGCCCGGGGACACCGGGGCCGCGCTGCGTCGCGCCGCCGATGCGATGGCGAAGCCGCGCGCCATCGTCGTCGCCTCCGCGCATTGGGAGACGCACGGGCCGCTGGTGAGCGCCGCGGACCGGCCGGAGACGATCCACGACTTCTACGGCTTCCCCGAGCCGCTCTATCGGATCCGCTATCCGGCGCCCGGCGACCCCGCGCTTGCCGAGCATGTGCGCGGACTGCTCACCGATGCCGGGCTGCCCGCGGCGCTGGACGCGCAGCGAGGCCTCGATCACGGCGTGTGGGTGCCGCTCATGATCATGTACCCGGAGGCCGACGTGCCCGTCGTGCAGCTCTCGCTGCAGACCGCACTCGGCCCCGCGCATCACGAGCGCATCGGCCGTGCGTTGGCGTCGTTGCGGGAGGAGGGGGTGCTCGTCGTCGGCTCCGGCAGCGCGACTCATGACCTGCGCGGCTTCCGTGCCCACGCGCGCGATGCGGCGCCGGAGCGCTACGCTGCCGATTTCGACGCCTGGCTCGATGCGAGGCTCGCGGCCGGCGACCGCTCCGCGCTGCTCGACTATCGCTCCCGTGCGCCGCAGGCCGCGCGTAACCATCCCACCGAGGAGCACCTGCTGCCGCTGTTCGTCGCACTCGGCGCGGCGGGCGAGGGCGCCGGGGCGCGCCGTCTGCACGCCGCCATCGAGTACGGCGTGCTGTCGATGGGCGCATGGGCGTTCGACGGCGCGCCGACCGCGCACTGAGAGGGTGTAGCC
>Ga0114939_10000362_pt1 | contig 38403 bp, 26 predicted proteins | sample AshMeaCrysSpring_FD_87196 | JGI IMG/M metagenome (GOLD analysis project Ga0114939, IMG submission 87196) | Groundwater microbial communities from Big Spring, Nevada to study Microbial Dark Matter (Phase II) - Ash Meadows Crystal Spring | ecosystem: Environmental > Aquatic > Deep subsurface >...
CCTGCCTCGAGGCGCGCTTCCCCCAATCCCCGGTCGGGAAAAAACAAATCCGCAACAACGAACCCACCCTGCTCTCGGTCTCCGCCGCCATCGGCAGGTGGTGAGCATGGCCGGGTGGAAAAACTCAATGGACTCGTTCGCCAATACTTTCCGAAGGGATGCGACCTGCGCGCGATCCAACAGTCCCGTCTCGATGAGGTGGAGGCAGAACTCAATGCCCGCCCGCGCAAAATCCTCGGCTACAGATCCCCCGTCCACCAGACATCCAGACCAGCGGCATGATGACAAACCGCTCCGCCTCAAACTATTTTTTAGGAGAGAAAATCCGCCTGTCACTTTGAAATAGAGAGTTGTGGGTTACTCGCTGACTTTGAGGCGGAGGAAGCGTTTGGGGTTGGTGGTGGGGTGGGTGTGGGTGAAGGGCGTGTCTGGGGTGAGATCGTCAGTGATGTCAGTGTCGGTCCAGAGAATGAGGTCGGAGGAGGATTGGATGGTGTAGGTAAGACCCGTGATGACCTTGGGGGTGAAGGTAAGGGTGAGATGTGAACCGGGAGTGGCGGAGTGTTGAAGGAGTGGAGTGGTGGAGGGGGTGGTGGGGGCGAAGCCCAGGGCGTATTCGATGAGGTTGGGGAGGCCGTCGGCGTCGGGGTCAACGTTTGGGAGGGCGCTGTTGCCTGTGAGGGTGGGGAAGAGGGTGATCCAGGCGGCGAAGTTGGGTTGGAAGACGGAGTCGGTGCGCAGGGAGAGGCCGGGCTCCTGGCCATTGTTGAGGGCTGTGAGCAGGGGGGAGCCTTCGGGGAGGACGGCGACGCGGTCGATTTCCACGCCGGGGGAGTTTTGCCAGACGCTGAGGGTGGACAGGCCGGTGTAGGCGGTGGTGGGGACGAGGGCGGTTTTCCAAGCCCATTGGCCGGTGGCGTCGAGCGTGACCGTGTCAAGGCGGGAGCCGTTGAGACCGAGGTTGACCTTGGCGGTGGCACCGGTGGTAGAGCGAGCGCGGATGGCGAGGGCGACGATGTTGAGGTTGGGCGTGGTTACGCCGCGGAAGCTATAATCGAGACGCGGACCGGTGGTGGCGGAGTCGCCGAGGTCGGAGCCGGTGGCGGGGATGGCGCGGACGATTCCGCCGGCGAAGGCTCCAGGAGCGGAGATGTCGGCGGCCCAGGTGCGGCCGGTGGAACCGGCGTTGGAGGCGTTGAAATCCTCGGCCTCGATGACGATGCCCTGGTCGGTTTCCCGGGCAACGCCAAGGTCGGTGGTGGTGGTATCGCCGACGGTGACCCAGATATCGAGGTGGGAGTGGAATTCGCCGTCGAAGGCTGAGCCGCGCAGGAGGTAGTTGCCGTCGGCAGAAAAGATCGCGCTGGTGGAGGTGGAGGTCGGAGAGGAGAAGGTGGCGGTGCCGCCGGCGGGTGCGGAGAGTTGCGACCAGCTGTATGTGAGGATGGGGGAGGGTTTGCCGTCGTCGGTGGCGGTGAAGGCGAGCGGCAGGGCGATGCCGGCGGCGAGGCGGACGCCGGGATTGGCGGGGTGGACGCGGGTGAGGGCGGGGGCGTCACTGGGTTCGTTGTCCTGCTCGAGGAGGGTGACGTTGAGGAGGGAGTCGGTTCCTGTGTGGCCTTGGGCCTTGATGACAATCTCGGATTTTCCGCTGGCATTGTCGAAGTCCTCAAGGGCGGCGAAAGTGAGGGTTTGCGGGATGTTCCAATTGGAGGGGGTAAAGGTGAGGGTGCCGGTGGTGCGGGTAAGGTCGGAGTCGATGACGGGGTTGGAAGCTGACTGGGGGAGGACGATGACGCGGGTTTCGTGGAGGATGGCGGAGGAGAAAACGACGGAGAAGGAAAGCGTGCCGCCCTCGGGAACCGGGTAGGTGGTATTGGCGGTGGCGTTGACGGAGGTGCCGTTGATGGAGGCGGTGAACGTGCCGGGACGGGTGCTTCCGGTCTCTGCGGTTTTGGCGTAGTCGCGGAAAGCGCGGGCGTTGTTGGCGCCGAGGGACGGGTTGGTGCCGTCGTAGTAACCGGGGATGAGAGAGGCTTGGCCCACGGTGGGGTCGCCGGTGGCGTTGTAGCCATCAGTGGCACCGGTGCGGGCACCTTGGAATAGGATGTCCGGGTTCGAGTAGTAGGGGATACGGGTGTCGCCGGTGGGGGTGGCGAGAACCGAGCGGTAGGTTTTTTCGTCGGTGCCCTTGAGAACCCAGCCATAATAACGCTTGGTTTTGTAAGTGATTGTGGGGGTGTTATCGGTGATCTGGTGCCGGGCGGTGAGAGTGTGACCGAACTCGTGCTCGAACGTCAGGTTGACGGCGTTGACGTAGGTGCGGGCGACGATGCCGCAGGGGCCGGGGGTGTAGGCCAGTCCGGCAGTCCCGCCGAAGGCATTGTCGGCGAGGAACATCACGCGGTCGGCTCCGGCGGCGGCGGCGGCGGCGGTGATGGTGTTGAACGTGGGGTTGGAAGAATTCGTGTTACTCAGGTTGACGAGTTCAGTGTTCATATCGCCGGAGCCGGGATCGGCCCAGTCAGGGTCTTCCATTGTGCCGATGAGGGCGACCTCGAGGTTGTTGACGGCGGAATTGACGAAGGCCTGATTGATGCGGTCGGTGGCGGCGATGATTTGAGCCTCGATGGCGGCGGTGCCCCCGGCATTTTGGCGGGCCTTGATGGAATAGCCGACGAAGAGGTCCACGAGGTAAGGGGTTTCCCGGTCGGCGCCGGTAATAAGTTCGGGCTGCGGTGCTCCCTGGATCGGGGTTGTTTCCTCTTCTGAGGAAACCGCCCCGGGGGATTCGGGTGCCGGTGAATCATGGGGCGTGGAACTTGTGGAGTGGGGATGGGGTATGCCGCTCGCACACGCCGCGCAATTTTCCGGCATCCGCGCGGGATCGATGCGCAGAAGCGTGCCGGATGTTCGGGGCGCGGAGGGCCCGGCGGGGACGTTCAGGATCCAATGTTCGCCGCAGGCATAGCGGGAGAGGTTCAGGTAGGTGGCTCCCCGATGGTGGACGAGCTGGAACTGGGAGGTTGGGTCGGCTGCGAGGTGTCCGAAAAGCGAGCCCGCGCGGGGCGCGCGATCGGGAGAAAAGACCACGCGGCCGGTGGGTGCGGGAAACGTGAGGGCAAATGGCCGTCCGGCGCTGAGGGTGGCCTGCAGAGCTTCGGGGTCAAGGGTCACCGTGTAGGCTGCGATGGTGCCGGGCTGGATGGCCCGAATGGCTGGGGAAACGGAGATTCTGCTGAAGGCCAGCCACTCAGGCTCCTGAGAGGCGGCTGCTGAAGCCTGTTGCCGGGATGGTGCTGCGGGCTGCTTCGCACTTGGTGGGGCAGCGGTGGTTGCGGTGGCCGGAACCGAGGTGGATGGAGAAGGGTTTGGCCGTGCGGGGAATAACCAGATGATCGCGACGAGAACGACCATGGCGAAGAATCCCGGGATGAGGAGTCGAGTTTTCAAGGAGTGGGGGGAAGAGGTAAGAGGTTGCTGGGTTTGGCCGTCAAGTTCACAAGCATGGAGTGTGGCTTTCCGGGCCGCTTTGCCAAGATTTCTCTTGGCGGCGGTGGCGCGCCACCTTGGATCACGGTTTGATGCAAGATGTGTCAGCCAAGCAATTGCGGCCAGCTATAATCGATCCCTGGGGGGGGCAAGCCCCGCCATGGCCGGATCGTGATCCCCGGGCAAGCGGTCTTGCCGCCCGATGCGGAGGGAAATCCAAGCTGCCTGGAAGCCGGTTTCCCCCAGTCCGCCGTGGGGAAAAAGTCCGTGCGCAGTGGAGAGAAAACCGTGCTGGCCGCTGCGGCGATCACCGGTCGCCGCCCTGCTGCCGCTTGCGCCAGGCTCCGTTTCCATCCACGTTCCAGCAACATTCTTCCCGACATGCCTCCAGATCCCACTCCGCATCTTCCCGCCAGCCATTGGTATTCCGGGCCGCGCCTGTGGCGCACCCTCGGCAAAGTCGCCGCCAGCGCCGGGCGCAAGACCCTGATGTCCGCCCTTATCCTGTTCTACTGCCTCAAGGACCGCGACACGCCCGCATGGGCGCGGGGCGTCATCATCGGCGCGCTCGGATACCTCATTCTGCCCACCGATTTGATCCCCGACATCCTTCCCGCCGCGGGTTATGGCGATGACTGGGGCGCGATCGTCGCCGCACTGGGCACAGTGGCCGCCTACATCAAGGACGAGCACAAGGTCAAAGCCCGCGAGCAGGTCGAGCGCATCTTCGGCACCGCGAATCCGCCGCCACCAGCGGAATTCACACAGTGAGAATTCCAGTGAAACCGCCCCGGCGGCGAATTGTAATCCTCTGATAGTCAGGCATATCAAAGTTTATTTTCCTTGCCTTGTGGTTGGAATGTTTGAATGGATTGACCTGTAATCAAGGTTTTGGACATCCCCCCGCATGATTTTTTCATGGCATCCGTCCGCGTGCGGAACAATGGAACACCGGTTGCTTGATCGCATGAGTTTGCATTTCCGACTCCGAAGTCCCGGCTGCTCTGTCGCAGCCGGGTATTGGGGGTGATTTCCAGCCCGCCTTGTTCACACCGCCAACTCTCCCCCCAAGAACATGTCAGTTTCCCGGCTGCAATCACAGGTTTCCCTCGTGGTGACCGCGGCCTTTTCGTGGTTTCTCGCCGCAGGCGGATCGTTCGCGGCCTCGGCTCCGGCAAACATCCTGCTGAGCTCCAACACCGTGATGGAAAACAGCCTGTCGGGAATCCTGGTGGGCAATTTTACCGCTGTGGACAGCGACTCGCCATCCGGGCACGCCTTCAGCCTGGTTTCGGGCGCCGGCGATGAGGACAACGCCAGTTTCCGCATCACTGGGAACGAACTGCTGTTGGATTATGACGTGGCTTTTGATTTCGAAACGACTCCCGTTGAGGGCTGGACGATCCGTGTGAGGGCTACCGATCCCGGCGGGTTGTTTTACGAGAAGGTTTTTGCGATCCTGCTGACCAACGATCCCACCGAGGACGCGGACGGCGATGGACTGACGGAAGCCCAGGAACTGGCGCTCGGCACCAGCGATCTGCTCTATGACACCGACGGGGACGGCGTGGGCGACGCGGCGGAGCTGGCGGCCAACACCTCGCCGACACAGCCCGACGACTGGCCGCAGTCATCGATTATCGGCTGGGGAAAACGCAGCGATGGCGAACTGCTCGTGCCGCAGAGCGGTGAGTATGTTTCATTGACGGCCGGCCAGAACCACAGCCTGGCACTGCGAGGCGATGGCGCGGTGCTCGGCTGGGGCGGCTTCAACACATACGGCCAGACCAGCATGCCGCCGGGGCTGGTCAACGTGGTTGCGCTTGCCGCAGGCGGTGACGGCTGGTTGGAGGATTCCGCCCACAGTCTGGCGCTCAAAGGCGACGGCACGGTGGTCGGGTGGGGCTACGATCATGACGGGGAAAACAGCGTGCCGGCCGAGCTGGACCATGTGGTGGCGATCGATGCGGGCCGCACGCATGGCATCGCACTCAAGGACGACGGAACGGTGGTGACCTGGGGGGACAATCCGCATGGCGGGATCGAGCCGCCGCCGGGATTGGATGACGTGGTGGCTGTGGCGGCGGGCGGTTTCCAATGCCTCGCCCTCAAGGGGGACGGCACGGTGGCGGGCTGGGGCAGCAATTTCAACGGCGAGTATTGGGAGGATGCGACCGTGCCCGCCGGCCTGAGCGATGTGATCGCCATTTCGGCCGGGCGTTTCCACAACCTGGCCATCAAAAACGACGGCACCGTGGTGGCTTGGGGTTACAATCTGAATGGCCAGACCAACGTGCCCGCCGACCTTGGGGATGTGGTCGCGGTGGCGGCGGGCGGTTTTCACAGTCTGGCTCTGAAGAGTAATGGCGAGATGGCGTCCTGGGGCCTCAACAGTTATGGACAGGCGGCGGTGCCCACGGCCGCGCGCGCCAGTCTGATCGCGGCGGGGGTCCTCCACAGTCTCGCGACACGGCGCAGCGAGGCGCAGCCGCGCATCACTAGCAGCCCGCGGATTCTGGCAGCTCCGGGCGAAACGATCACGCATCAGGTGGTGGTGGCCAATCCCGGCGCGGCGGCTCTGGAATTTTCCGCCATGGGCCTGCCGCAGGGCCTGGTGCTGGATCCCGCCAGCGGCCTGCTCACCGGCAGCGTGGCGGCCCCGGTGCGGCGTTCCGTGCAGATCCGGGTGAAAACCGATCAGGGCTTTGTCACCCAGGCGGCGTGGATCGGTGTGTCGGTGGGCCAGGCTCCCACATCGGTGGCACTCAGCCCGGCCAGCGTGCTGGAAAACAGCCCGGTGGGAACCGTCGTAGGAACCCTGAGCGCCGAAGACCCGGACGCGGGAGACACTCATGAGTTCGCATGCGTCTATGGCGCCGGTTCGGATGACAACGGATTCTTCCGTATCGAGGGAAACCAGTTGATTCTCGACAAGGATCTCACGCGGGATTTTGAAACGAATCCCGCCGCGTTCTCCATCCGTGTCAGGGCCAGGGACGCCTCGCTCAATCCATGCGAGCGGATCATCGCCATCCAGTTTCTGGACAACCGGCAGGAGGATGCGGATGGAGACGGGCTCACGGAAGCGGCGGAGGAGGACAGCCATGCCACCTCCGACACGCAATATGACACGGATGGAGATGGTTTCGGGGATGGTTTCGAAGTCGAGCGCGGTTCTCTGCCAAAAAACTCTTCCAACGTTCCCGGCGGAAGGATGGTGCTGTCGTGGAATGGCGGCATCAGTGCGGCGGCAAGCCTGCCGGCGGGCCTTCAGAATGCCGTCGATGTCTCGGCTGGCGGCTCCCATTCGCTGGTGCTCAAGAGCGATGGCACGGTGGCGGCCTGGGGCAACAACCTGCATGGCCAGACGGACGTGCCGGCGGATTTGCAGAACGTGATCGCCGTCAGCGCGGGCCGCGTTCACAGCCTGGCTCTGATGCGGAATGGCACCGTGGCCGCATGGGGCGACAATGTTTCCGGCCAAGCGGAAGTGCCGCAGGGGCTCGGCGGAGTGGTGGCGATCGCCGCCGGAGGTTATCACAATGTGGCGCTCAAAAGCGACGGCAGCGTCACCGCGTGGGGCTATGACGCCTATGGCCAGGCGACTGTTCCGCCCGGGCTCGCGGATGTGGTGGCGGTGGCTGCGGGCGGCTATCACAGCCTGGCGCTCAAGAGCGATGGCACGGTGGTGGCCTGGGGCACGGATTGGCAGAACATCAGCGCGGTGCCGGAGGGACTCGGCGGCGTCATCGCCATCGCCGCGGGCGGCTATCACAGCCTCGCCTTGAAATACGATGGCACGGTGGTGGCCTGGGGCAACGGGCTCGACGGGCAAACCGCGGTCCCCGCCGGCCTGGACAAGGTCACGGCGATCGCGGCCGGCTGGTCGCACAGTCTCGCGCTCAAGACGGATGGCGGCCTGGCTGCCTGGGGGGAAACGGCGGACGGCCCCGTCAAGCTGCCGCTCGAGGCCTCGCAGATCCGCAAAATCGCCGCCGGGGAAGCGCACAACCTGGCGATCCGCCAGAACACCGGGTTTCCGGCCTTCGCGGATGTCTCGCCGGTCCGCGGCTGGCCGGGGGAAACGGTTTCCAGAACCTTCACCATCCAAAACGCCATTCCCACGGCGTTCTCGGCCATGGGGCTGCCGTCCGATCTCTCGCTCGACCCCGCTTCGGGCCTGGTGGGCGGCGTGGTGCTCAACGGCCGCCGCAGTGCTGTTAGAATCACCGCGGACACCGACCAGGGAATGCTCGGCCGTGTGATCTGGTTCAATACCGCGGACGGCGTCCCGGCCACCAACATCACGCTCAGCGCCGGTGTCATCGCGGAAAACAGCCGCACCGGAACGCTGGTGGGCACGCTCGGAGCCGAGGATCCGAATGCCGGGGATACGCACGCGTTCCGAATGTCCGTCACCCCTTCCGCGCCGGACAGTTATCAGTTCATGGTTTCCGGAAACCAACTCAAGGTACAGTTTCCGCTGACGCTCGACTACGATGCCGGGCAAACCCAGGCGCTGATCCGGGTGGTGGCGGTGGATTCCGGCGGCAACGAGTTCGGGCGGGATTTCGCGCTGCAATTGACCGACGACCGGACGGAGGACGCCGACAACGACGGCGCGAGCGAGGCGGTGGAGGAGGATTTGTTTGGCTCCAGCGACGCGGTTGCCGGTGATTACACCAGGGTGGACAAGGACAAGGACGGCGTCCCCGGCATGCTTGAGATGGCCTTCAATCTCGATCCAAACGTGGCAGGGCCGCCGAAGTATCTGATCCCCGGCGCGCAATCCAACGCCGGGCTGCCCGCCATCAGCATGGTGGCCGCCGGGGCGGACCGTTTCCGCCTCAGAATCGAGTACCTGCGGCGCATCGGCAACGGCTGGACATACACGCCGCAATTCGCCGGCGCGCTGGACCCCGCCGCATGGGCGGCGGCCGCCAATCCGGTCACCGTCACACCGGTGAACGCGGAGTGGGAGCGCTGCGTGGTGGAGGACACGCTGACCACCGCGCAGGCGGCCAGGCGCTTCGGCCGGGTGGCCGTGACCTATGCCGCAGCGGACAGGAACATCGATGTGGACGGCGATGGCATCACCCGGGCCATGGAGGAGGACGTCTTCGGCACCAGCGATGCGGTGTATGACAACTTCAGCACATCCGATGTCGATGGCGACGGCGTGCCCGGCATCCTTGAACACGCGTTCAACATGGAGCCGGTGCTTGCCGGCCCGCCGGTGATGCTAACAGCCGGCGCGGGTTCCCTCATGGGGCTGCCCGTCATCGGCCTGGCATACGATGAATCGGCAAATCTCCGGCTGCGCATCGAGTATCTCAGACGCAGGGCGGGCATCCTCAACTATGCGCCGCAGTTTGCCAGCGGGCTGGCCCCGGGTGATTGGCGGCCGGCGGCAAATCCGATTGAGGTCACGCCGGTCAACGACGAATGGGAGCGCTGCGTGGTGCTGGACAGCGAGACGATTTCCAGCGCGGCCGCGCGCTTTGGCAGAGTGGTGGTCTCGTGGTGAGCGCGCGCGCGGCCCGTGCGCGGGCTTCTGCTTGCACCATGCCCGCCCGTGGCCCACCTTGGCGCTGTTCGCCTTGAAGAATCCAGCCCCTTCCGGAGCATCATTACAGCCACACGCCGCACCCATGTCATGAAACACGCTTTTTGGTTGGTCATTGCGATTTGTTCTTCACTGCTTGCCGCCGCAGCGGAGGTAAGGATCGATGAGGAAGCCTTCGGCAAAAGCCTCGGAGGCTGGAAAAAACGCGACAGACAGGCTGCGGAATACCCGCTCTCCGGCACCACCTACCGCACCTACAAGCCGGAAGTCACCCCCACACCGGATGGCGGCATCTTCGTCTCCGTCCGCATCGATCACGTCCGCGGCTGGCTGTCGTCCGACGATCACGCGATTCTTGAAATCACCGTGAACTCGAAAGGCATGGTTGCCTCCGCCCAGTCCAACATCGCCATCCAGGGCCGCACGATTTCCAGCGACCTGATCCGTGGCGGCGGCGATGCGGGCATGCAGCTTGCCGCCCCGGATCGCGCCGTGCAGATCGGCACGGATCTTGTCGCCGATCTCTCCGCCAAACTGCTGCGGGAGAAAATCGTCGAGGCCGGCCGCGTCTCCTTTCCCGCCGCGCTGCGCCACAACTTCAACCTGCTTTTCCAAGCGATCCGCGTGGAGGAAAAGCCCGCCACGCCGGCCCCGCCCGCGCCACCGCAAGCTCCGGTGGAAATTCCCGCCCCGGCGCCCGCAAACCCGGATTTGGAAATCAAACCCTACACCACCCCGGCAGGCGGCCAGGTGCCCCCGAAGTGATGCGCCCCGGGACCGGGAACCTCCCGATCCGGGCCAATCATCCCCGCGGGTGGAAACGCTTGTGGATGGACTTGAGCTGGTGGCGGTCCACATGGGTGTAAATCTGCGTGGTGGAAATGTCCGCATGGCCTAACAGTTCCTGGATCACCCGCAGGTCCGCGCCGTTTTCCAGCAGATGCGTGGCGAACGAGTGGCGCAGCAGGTGCGGGTGGGTGTTCCGCCCGATCCCCGCCTGCCTGGCGCGCTCCTTGACGATCTGGCGGACGCGGTCGGGCGAGAGCGGGCCGCCGCGGACGCTCAGGAACACATGCGACGAAGTGCGCTTGGTGACGAGTTCCGGCCGCTCGTTGGCGAGGTAGTCGCCGATGGCGTCGAGCGCCTTGTGGCCCACCCTCGCGACCCGTGTCTTGTTGCCCTTGCCGGTGACGCGCACGAAGCCCTCGTCGAGGTCTGTCATTTCGAGGCGCAGATGGCATAACTCGGAAAGCCGCAGGCCGGATGAGTAGAACAACTCCAGGATCGCCTTGTCACGGCGGCCGAGACGCGTGGCGGGATCGATCGAATCGAGGAGTTGCGCCACCTCCGTGGCGTGCAGCGTCTCCGGCAGAGACTGGTCCGGGCGCGGCGCGAGCAGGGGTTCCGCCGGGTCCATCTCCAGCCGTCCCTTGGCCGCCAGCCAGCGGAAAAACACCTTGAGATGCACCGTGGAAATCCGCAGCGAGGCGGCGATGAGCCCGTCCTTCCTGCGTTGGCTGAGAAAGGCCGCGAGTTCCTCCGTGCCCACATCGCGCAGCACCGTGCCGCGTGATTTCAACCATCCTGCAAGGGCGTCAAGCGTCTGGCGCACGGAAAGCTGATAGGCATCCGACAGCCCGCGCTCGGTCGCCAGATACCGGATGAATGCGTCGCTTTCCTTTTCCATCGGATGCCGGTCATGGTGTCCTTGCCGCACCAGTCCGGCAAACGCAAACTCAGCGCGCCATCTCCCACGCCAGCATGGCGCGTTTCCTGGCAGCACCCCAGCGGTAATGGCCGCTGTCGCCGTCCGCCCGGACCACGCGGTGGCAGGGAATGAGGAAGGCGACCGGGTTCGCGCCCACGGCGCGGCCCGTGGCGCGGGCGGCGTTCGGATTGCCCGCTGCGGCGGCCAGATTGCCATAGCTGACGACCGCTCCCGGCGGGACGCGCAGCAGGGCGCGCCAGACGCGGAGTTGGAAGGGCGTGCCGCGGATGCGGAGCGTCAGGGCGTCACCGGTGCCGGGTTCACCATGAAAGATTTCATGCATGAGATCCGCTGCGGCGCGGTCATTCCAAAGCACCTCCGCCAGCGGCCAGGCGGCCCGCATTTCCGCAGCGGCGATCTCCCTCCCGCGCTCGTTGAAGAACGAGAGATGGCGTATGCCGCGCGGGCACCGGGCGATGAGGCAGTGCCCGAACGGACTCACCGCGATGCCCGCCTGCAGTGTCAATCCCGCGCCGCGCGCCGTGATTTCAGCGGGGGTGGCGGTTTCCAGGATCACCCCGCAATCCCGCTGGCGCTTCAAGCAGTCCGCTCCGTGAAGGAGGGTGTTGCGATCGATGCGCCCGCAGTCGTTCATGGTCCTGACATTGCCGCGGTTCCTACGTCCCGCAATTGCCGCAAGTTCGTGATTCCTGCTGTGATACGGAACGGCCGCACCGCGTGTCAGATGTCCTCGTCCGCCATTTCTTCGCAGCAGCAGCCGTCCTTGCAGAACCAGTAGATCCCGGCGGCGATGAGGCCGACGACCACCGCGCCGCCGATCCATGCCGTGGCGGGCTGGTTCACCTGGTTGCGCAACGCGCGGAGATGTTCCGCGGAGTACACCCGCCCCGCCGCGATGCGGTTTTTCGCGGAGTCTGCCAGACCGCGGACTCCGGCCGGGAGCGTGTGGCGGGTGGCGTGGGAAAACAGATGGCCGATGTCCTGGCGGAGCAGTGAGACGTCCTCGCTCACGCGGGAAAGCAGATCGTTGGCACGGGGATCCTGGAATGGGGATGTGTTCATGGTTTTCATACGGATTTCTATCCGTATCGGAAACTATGCATGCATCCGGAAGCCCGCAAGCTTCCTTTCCATGATTACGGCAGCGTGACTTGCAGCACGCTGGAGTTTTCCATGGCCTTGAGCGGCGCGGGGTCCCGCGGCAGCAGCAGGAAGCGCCCCTTGGGAAACCGCCTGCCCTCCGCGCTTCCGATCACGCCATCCACCACTGATAGAATGGAGAATTTTCCGGTCACGGGATTGGCGATCCCTTCCCCGGCGGCGAGTGACTTGCGGTCGGTTTTGAAATAGGGGCAACTGGCGAGGTTGTCGCCGTCGGGCATGTCCATCGCGGGCTCGAAGTCATCAAAGTCAATGCTGGCGAGGGATTGCGCGACGTGGAGTTCGCGCGGCTTGCCGTCGAGCCCGAGGCGGTTCCAATCGAAGACGCGGTAGGTGGTGTCCGAGTTCTGTTGGATCTCGTGGATCAGGAAACCCGCGCCGATGGCGTGCAGCCGGCCGGATGCGATGAAGATCGAGTCGCCCGGTTTCGGCTGGATGGCATGCACGCACCCGGCCACGCTGCCGGCGGCGATGGCCCGCTCGAAATCCGCGCGGGTGACGCCATGTTTCAAGCCGACGTAGAGTTTCGCGCCCGGATCGCAGTCGGCGATGAACCACATTTCGGTCTTGGGCTCGCCGCCCAACTCCGCGGCGAGGCGGGCCGGCGGGTGGACCTGGATCGAGAGGTCGTCGCGCGCGTCGAGCACCTTGATAAGGATGGGGAAACGCGCATGGCTTTCGTATCCACTGCCGAAAATCTCCTCGCGGCGGGCGTCCCAAAGCTCATGGAGCGAGGTTCCGGCGAGCGGTCCGTGATCGATGACCGACTGCTCGTTTTCACGATCCACGATTTCCCAGGACTCGCCGTAAGGCTGTTGCGGATCGGGCAGGCTGCGGCCATAGACGCGCTCAAGTTCGCGTCCGCCCCAGACGCGCCGCATATAGAGGGGCTGGAAGGTGATGGGTTCCACGGGCCGTGGCATAGGACATGGAGGGCTGGTTTGCAACCGCTCCCTCTGCGGGCTCGTCCTGACGGCAGGTCCTCGCTCAGGGAATGACGGCGACTTTCAGACCTTCCTGGCGGATGTTGACCTGCATGGCCTCCCCGAGGCGCTCCAGCGGGAAGCGGTGGGTGATGAGTTTCTCCACCGGCAGGCCGATGCCCTGGGCGCGGCGCAGGAAATTGTAGGCGATGGGATATTCGTCCACGGTGTAAACCCATGAGCCGACCACCGTGATTTCCTTGGCGCAGATGTCCTGGTGGGGATTGATGGAGCATGTGCCGTTGTCCACGAAGAACCCGACCTCGCAGATGCCGCCGCCGCGTTGGACGTATTTCCAGATGTTGCTGGCGGCGGAGGGGACGCCGGTGCATTGGAAGGCGAAGTGGGCGCCACGGCCGCGGGTGGCGGCGCGCACGGCTCCCGTCACGCCCTGCACGCCGTCGTGGAGCTTGTAGTTGATGGCGGTTTCCGCACCCATGCGGCGGGCCATTTCCAGGCGGTCCTCATCGCCATCCAGCGCGATGATGTGCTCGACGCCCGCCGCGCGCACTGCGGCCAGCATTAGCAGTCCGATGGGGCCGCAGCCCTGGATCAGCACGCGGCTGCGGAAGTTGATGAGGCCGGTGCTTTTCGCGCGTTCGAGGGCATGCACGACCACGGCGGCGGGCTCGATGAGCATGCGCAGATCCAGGCTGAGGTCGTTGACCACGAAGAAGGTGGAATCACCGCGCACGATCATGTATTCGGCGAAGTAGCCGTTGAGGTGGGTTTCGTCATCCGGGATCAGGCCGTGGACGCGCAGGCTTTCGCAGAGATTGAGGCGGGCGGGCGTGTAGAGGCAGGCGTCGCACTTGCCGCAGGTGCTCACGCTGGTGACGATCTTGTCGCCGATCCGCACGGGCTTGCCGCCGTTGTCGCGGGTGACGTTTTTGCCGAGGCGCACGATTTCGCCGGTGCCCTCGTGGCCGAGCACGAGCGGGGCGAGTTTCATCGGATCGCCGCGGAATTCATGTACGTCCGTGCCGCAGATGCCGCAGCCCTCGACGCGGATGAGGATTTCGTCGTCGGCGATTTGGCGGATGGGAAACTCGCGGATTTCGATTTTGCCCGGACCGGTGAGCAGGGCGGCGCGGCAGGTGGAAGGAATGCCGGGCGGGGGCGTGGCGGCGGCGGGCTGGCCTGTCACGCTGTGCTGGGCGAGCACTTCCAGCACGATGCGGCTGATTTCATCCGGGTTCATCATGGGGTGTTTTCGTTAGATGGCGGCAGTCGTTTCACTTCGCGGGGAAGGTGAATTTCCCGAGGGAGGTTTCCGGGCGGTCCTTGCCCAGGCGGATTTCATAGGTGCCGGGCTTGAAGACCGGCGCAGCGTAGGATTTCCCCACGATCCTGCGAGCGTAAATCAACTCGCCGGAAGCGGCGTCGAACACGGCCACCACCGGGTTTTCCCCGTCGAATTTCTGTTCGGGCAGGAAACCCGCCGGTTTGCGCCCGTCGTTGCCGGCCGCCGGGAAAGTCAGCGGCCAGCCCTTGTATTCCCCGCCGTCGAGCCGCGCGGGATCGATGGGGTAGGGCAGGGGATGGCAGTGGGTGGTCATCGTGCGCTTGGCCGGATCGAAGTCGATGATCCCGTAGCCGGAGGCTTTGGCCATCGCCAGGGCGACGGGATCATCCTGCGGGTGTTGGTCCGCAGGCAGCGGGTTGGCGGCCGCATCCACCGTGATTCGGTGGCCGAAGTCATCGAAGTAGCGCCCGCGATGATCGCCGGTGAGCGGACTGCCCGGCTGCGGCGCGCCCTCGGGCCACCAGGCGCGCGGAAATCCGGCCACGGTCGCGGGTCCCATGAAGGCGACGCCCGCGTCCTCCCAGTCGTCCACTCCATGGCGCAATTGCACTGCCACATGCTGGTCGCCGTGCAGGCTGAAGGCGCCGGACTTGCGGATGGCGCGCAGCGCCTCGTTGCGGCCTTCCACCGGCCAGGCGTTGTTATCGGAAACCTTCACATTGCGTCTCAGCGTGCCGGCCCCGTGCGTGTATGGCTGGGCGAAAATGGTCTGCGACAGGACGACTTTCATCGAAGCTCCCGCCCAGTCCTGCGCCCAGTGATTCAGGAAATCGATCTGGCGCCGGCCCAGCAGGGTTTGGTCGCCTTTTTTCGCCTCGTCCGATCCCGGACCGATTTTGAACTTGCGGTCCTCCAGCACGGCGAAGCTGACACCTCCGAATGCGAACGCCGTGTAATAAACGCCGATGCCCTGCCCGATCGGTGTGGGATCATAGGGCGGCGGCAGGTGGCCGGTTTGCGTGCGTTCGGCCAGATTCATCCATTCCGGAGCCATCGCATATCCGCCCTTGCCGAAATCCTTGCCCGCCCGCTGCGGCATGGTCATGCCCGGCAGCTCGCGGCCGCCATGGCCCCAGAGGTTTCCTTGGAAAACATCGTGGTCGTCCGGGATGATGATCGACGGGCGGTCTTTGAGAATGTGGCGGTTCGTCCAACCGAAGAGATACCATTTGCGCAGGTAATCGAGACGCGCGATTTCCACCGGATTGCGCACGAAGCCGAAGCCGCCATGGCTTTCGTAAAACTGGTCGCCCGCGAAGAACAGGATGTCCGGATCGCGCTGGCGCACTTCATCAATGAGTTCCGCGAGCGGGAAAAGCGTGCCCACATCGCAGGAAAACAGTCCCAGTTTCCATGGCTTGTCGGCTGCGGGCTCGCGGCGGATCACGCCATTCCAGTAATGGGTCCCGCCCTGCCAATCGTAACTCACGCGGTATGGCACGGATTTCGTGGCGGCCCAATTCCTGATTTCGAACAAAGCCGTGGAGGACACCGGCTCGATTCGCGCGGTGGCGGCTTTTTCCCATGTGCCGGCGGCGGACTGCCATTCCAGCGCCGCCGTCCGGCTGTCATCCGCCTCCAGCGGCGGGAACTGCGCCTGCACGCGCAGCAGCCCGCCGGAATAGCTGTATTGCGTCCAGAGCACCGGGCCGAATGCGTTTTCCGGGCGTTCTGACATTCCCTCGCCCGCTGTCGAGAACCCGCGGAACGCGGCGAACTCCTCAGGAGCCGGATTTGCCAGGGCGTTGTTGGATTTTTTCGCCACGAACACGCCGATCGCGCCACGCAGTTCTTCCGCGTCGGCCTGCGTTTCCAAGCGGGCGATTTCCGCGCCATCAGTGCGGGCGGCCAGCAGTTCCAGCGCGATCCGGCCGTTGGCCGCCGCCTTGCCGGTGAGGGTCAGTTTCACCGGGGTGCCGGGGGCGATTCCCGCGTCGGCAAATTCCGCGCCCATGGCGATGCCGCCGGAAGCGGTCAGACCGGCGGTGAAACTTTTTGTCGGATACACCGCGGCCTGCAGCAGGTTGTCGGGATTGCCCCGGACTCCGATTTCGATGCCCGCTGCCGGGATTTTCGGGCCGCGGCCCGGGCCGCTCAGCGATACGGTGGAACTGATGGTGAAGCCCTTGCGCGGCTCGCCCAACTCGCGGGTCGTCATGTGGGCGAAGCGCGGCTGCGGACCGCGCGGCGTGGCATGCAGGACACCATCCCGGATGCGCCAGTCCTGCATCGGGCCGGCATGCCAGTCGGGGCCGAGCCAGAGGCGGCTGCCCTTCCACGCATCGTCCGCAGCGGCGGGCGGTGCCGACATCAGCACGATGGCAAGCAGCGGCAGTGTGATTTGGAGTTTGACAGGGTTCATGGGGTTGCGGGTTAGGAAGAGATTTCAATCCGGCATCGTGAAGCTGTAACTGCCGGACACAACCTCACAAACGGTCGCGCCATTCTCGCCACGCAGCACTTCAAGTCCAGTCGTTTGGCCCAGGGGCCGGTCCTGCTCGCGGATCGCGCCGGCGTCGCCCGAGGGCAGCCAGATGGTGGCGGTGGTGTTGGTTGGCACGGTGACGCGCCAGTTGAACGATCCGCCTTCCCGTTGCCACTCGCTGGCGATCAGGCCGTAGGGCGAGCGATGGGATGCCTTCACCCAGCGCAGATCGCCTGCGGGCTGCGGCCGCATGAGGATGTGCTTGAAGCCGGGCCGCGCGGGATCCGGCCTGATACCGGCGAGGTTTTCATAAAGCCAGGTGACGAGGTCGCCCACCAGCATGACGTGGTTGGCGGAGTTCATCGCGGGATTGGCGGTGTTGCCGTTCCAGAGTTCCCAGATGGTCGTGGCGCCCTGCTCGACCATGTAGCCCCAGCTCGGATAGGAGCTGTGGGTGGCGAAGCCATGCGCGAGATCCGGCCGGCCGTTTTCGGCGAGCAGTTGGTTCACCCACTGGCCGCCGATCAGGCCGGTGCCGAGATGGCCTTTGGTTTCCTCCGTGATTTTTCCGACCAGATGGCCGAACACGCGCTCCCGCTGGTCCTGTGGAACCATGTCGAATGCCAGCGGCAACACGCTGGAAGTCTGGGAACCATTGTCATAACATCCTTTTTCCGCGTTGTAGAATTTCCGGTTCAGGGCGGTTTTGAGTTTTTCCGCCAGCGCCGCGAAGCGGGTTTCATCCTCCGTCCTGCCGAGCAGTTTCGCATAGCGCGCCATCAGCTTGAGGCAGTGGTGGAAATAGCAGCCCGCCAGAATGCCGGGCGCGGTCTTGCGCGCCGGATCCTTGGAGTGGATCAACTTGAGATCCTCCGGCGGCACGCACCAGTCGCCGTAGGTGTCCTTCTCAAGGATGCCGTCCTTGATGAAACCGCTCATGTAGTCGATCCACCTCACCATGCCCGGATAGCGCCGCGCGATGACGAGGGTGTCGGCATACTGGTCCAGCAGCGTTCCGGGGATGATGACCGCGCTGCTCGGCCAGGTGACGCCGTCGTTGTAAAGCGGCCAATACGGCGGGCAGACATCCGGAATGCTGCCGCTGTCCCGCTGGGCATCGATCATGTCCTGGGTCCACTTGCCGTAAAACGCCGCGACGTCGAACACATAAGTCTCGCCGCGTGATTCGGCCGAGCGGTCGCCCAGCCAGCCCTGCCGCTCGTCGCGCTGCGGGCAATCGGTGGGAATGCTGCGATAGTTGCCGCGCAGGCCCCATGTGATGTTCTGATAGATGCGGTTGATCATCGGCTGGGAGCAACTGAACCCGCCCGCGGACGGCAGGTCGTCATGGACCACGCGGCCTTCGATGGCGTCGGGCGCGGGCGTGCCCGGCCAGCCGCGCGCTTCCACGAAGCGAAAGCCATGATAGGTGAAACGCGGCTCCCAGATTTCCCCGCCGCCGCCCTTGAGGGTGTAGGTGTCGGTCACCTTGGCATCGCGGATGTTATCGAGGTACAGGGTTCCGTCCGGTTTGAGCATCTCGGCGTGCCGCAGGGAAATCCTCGTGCCGGCCGGGCCGGAAACCTTCAGGCGGCACCAGCCCACCATGTTCTGGCCCATGTCGAAGATGAAGACGCCCGGCCGCGGCTCGGTGACTTTCACGGGCTTGAGCGTCTCCGTCACGCGGATGGGCGCGATCATCTGCGGCACGATTTCGCCGCCCGGCGCGGCCACCGTTTGCGGGCGCTCCCATTTCGAATCGTCGTAGCCGGTCTCCGCCCAGCCCTTCAACTCCATGCGCGCGTCGTATTCCTCGCCGTCGTATTCGTTGTTGGCGAGGATCGGGCCATGGGTGGTCAGTTTCCACGATTCGTCGCTCACCAGATCGGTGGCCGGGCCGCCGTCCTCATACTCCAGCCGCATCTGCAGCAGCAGTTTCGGGAAGCCATAAGTCGTGGTTTTCGTCGGCGAGCCCAGGCGCGGCGCGAAATAGCGGCCGTTGCCGAGAACCACGCCGATGGCATTGCCGCCCTGGCGCAGGAAGTCCGTCACCTCATGAGTCACATAAAACACGCGCTTGGGATATTCCGTCAGGCCGGGCGACAGCACGTCGTCACCCACTTTCCTGCCGTTGAGGTAAAGCTCCGAAAGCCCGAGGCCGGAAAACGACACCGTGGCCCGCCGGATTTTCCTGGAAACCTCGAACTCCCGGCGCAGCCAGCGCGCGGGCAGGCGGCGGTTTTCCGGTTCATGCACCTTGCCCCACGGCTTCATGCCGATCGGGCCGATGATTTTGGCGGCGGCCCATGCGCTGTCGTCAAAGCCCGGTTGTTGCCAGCCGGCGGGAGCGTCCGTGGAGGTTTTCCATGATGCGTCGGTGGCCAGCACGAGCGGCGCGCCCGTTTGGAATTCCACTGTCAGGCGTGCCAGCAATCCTGCGGGATTGGGGCCATTGCCCATGTTCTCGACGGAAACGGCCAGCACGTTGGCTCCCGGCATGAGCAGGGATGCCGGATCGAAAGCGACGGCGCTTCCCTCGCGGCCGGTGCTGTTGGCGGAGCCGAGTTTCACGCCGTTGAGGAAAACGTCGGACAGGTTGTCGGAAGTCATCGCCAGCCGCGCGGACTTGATGGCGCGGTCCCGCGGCAGCTCGATCACACGCCGGAAATGGCGCTGGCCGATCGGAAACGCGGCGGGTTCCACGTCTTCCGGAAACCAAATCCAATCCGCGCCACTCATGACCACGGGTTTCATTGCCGCGTCCTCATCCTTGCCGATCCATTTGCCATGCCAGTCCGCGGGTGACAGCAGTCCCATGCTCCAGCGCGCCGGCCGGCTCCAGCCGTAGCATTTGCCATCCTTGTCCCAGACCTGGACCTTCCAAAAACACTCTTGCCACGATTGAAGCGCCTTGCCGGCGTAAGGCACGTGGATGGATTGGTCGGATTCCACCCTGCCGCTGTCCCACAGATCTCCGCCATCGCGTTCTAACAACCCAGCGTCGCCCGCCACGAGCACGCGCCAGGCCGTCTGGCGCTGGCCGCGCCCGCCCGATTCCACGATCCAGCCGAGGCGCGGCCGCGGCTCCGCGATGCCGGACGGGTTGGTGAGATATTCGCAGCGCAGCGCCGTAGGCCGGAGCATGCCTCCTTCGTCCGGCGCGGGCGAGGCGCGCAGCTGCGATACGGCCAGCGGAGCGAGGAGCATCGTGGCAAGGAGGGGACGGATGGGTTTCATTCGCCGGGGTTTGCGGTTCGGTTTTTTCCGGTCTTGCCGAAGTACTGGGGATACCACTTGGCTTCCTGTTCATCGAGCGGGCCGGAGGGGATTCCCGCAGGCTGGAGCTGATCGGCCCAGGCGGCCAGCTTCCGCCGGAGATCCGCCGCGACCTCCGGGTGCTCCGCAATGAGGTTGCGGGTCTCTCCGATGTCGTCCTTGAGGTTGAAGAGCATGGCGCGGTCCGTGCCAGCCGTGATGTATTTCCAATCGCCGGAGCGCACCGCGGCCTGCGTCCAGAAGCGCCAGAACAAATCACGGGCGGGCATTTCCACGGCTTCTGTTTTGGTTAGATAAGGCAGCAGGTCGATGCCGTCGTAGCCGGGCTCGGGCGGCAAGCCGGCCGCCGCGTGGATGGTGGCGGTGGCGTCGAGGGAAATCACGGGCTTGGTGAACACGAGCCCCCTGGCCATGCGGGCGGGCCAGGAGATGATGAAAGGCACGCGGATGCCGCCCTCGGCCAGCATGCCTTTTTCGCCGTTGAGCGGGTCGTTTCGCGATCCGTCCCAGGCCGGGCCGGGCTTGTCCACGGGAAGAACGTCCTCCATCGTCCGGTTCTGGTGGGCTCCGAGCGGCGCGCCGTTGTCGCTGGTGAAAACAAAGATGGTGTTTTCCAACAGGCCCTTTTCCTCCAACAGCGCCCGCATGCGAACGACTCCATCATCCATCGCCGCGATCATCGCCAGCGCGGTGCGCCGCCGCTCCGGCATGTCGCCGGGGAAACGGTCGAGGTATTTTTGCGTGGCGATCAGCGGGACGTGCGGCGCGTGATAGGCGAGGTAGAGGAAGAACGGCTTGCCGGCGTGGCGGCGGATGAAAGCAAGCCCCGCCTCGGTCTGCACATCGATATGATAATCTTCGGTTTGGGAAACCCCGCCCTCGGGCGTGAGGGATTTTCCATCGAGTGCGTAGTTGCGGCGGTGCCGCTGGAGTTCACCCCAGTAGAAGTCGTCAAATCCCCGCCGGGCCGGCGCGTATTTCAGCACGAGCTGTTCGCCGAGCCGGACCGTGCCGTCGATGATGGCGAGTTCCGGATGCTCGCGGCGCGCCCAATCCTCGCAGGAGTGGTTTGGCTCCAGGTGCCACTTGCCGACCATGCCGGTGGCGTATCCTGCGGCGCGGAGGCGTTCGGCGATGGTTTTTTCCGTTAGAGGCAGCGGGCCCGTGGTGATGTTGTCGAAACCGAAGCGCTGCTGATACCGCCCGGTCATGATGCCCGCGCGCGAGGGCGAGCATTGCGGCGCGGTGACGTGGCCGTCGGTGAACAGGACGCCGTCGCGGGCGAGTTGGTCGATGTGCGGGGTTTTGACGTCGCCGCGCTGCTTGTGAATGCCGATGTCGGCGTGGCCGAGATCGTCCGCGAGGATGAACACGACGCTGGGTTTTCCGGGCGGGGCGGCGGCGGCGGGAAGGCAGGCGGATAATGCAAGCGGGAGAGCGGTGAGGAGCGGGAATGCGCGGGGCATGGCTGAATGGCGGGGTTTGAGGCGTTCCGTCGGCGGTTCAGGCTGTGAAACCACCTGGCCGATAGCAACAATACACGAGCGGGAGCGCGATCTTTCCTCCCGAGGCGTCTTTTTTGACAGCCGTTAAGCCACCAGCGTCTTCAGCCTGCGGCAGACTTCCTCGACGTTCGAGCGGGAGTTGAAGGCGGAGATGCGGAAGTAACCCTCGCCTGCGGAGCCGAAACCGGAACCGGGGGTGATGACGACCTGGGCTTCGCCCAGCATCTTGTCGAACATGTCCCATGAACTGAGGCCGGCGGGGCAACCGACCCAGACGTAAGGCGCGTTCTCGCCGCCGAAGACGGAAAGGCCCGCTGCCTTGGCCGCTTCACGAAGAAGCTTGGCATTGCCCATGTAGTGTTCGATGAGCGCGGCGACCTGTTGTTTTCCTTCTTCCGAGAACACGGCGGCGGCCGCCTTTTGCACGGGGTAGCTGGCGCCGTTGAACTTGGTGCTGTGGCGGCGGCTCCAGAGTTGGTGGAGCGGGACGCGGGTGCCGTCGGCGGCCTTGCCGGTGACGGTTTTCGGGATGACGACACAGGCGCAGCGCACGCCGGTGAAGCCGCCGTTTTTCGAGAAGGAGCGGAACTCGATGGCACAATCGCGCGCGCCTTCGATCTCGAAGATCGAGCGTGGGATGGCCGGGTTTTGGACGAAGGCTTCGTAGGCGGCGTCGAAGAGGATGATGGAGTCGTTTTCCTTCGCATATCTCACCCAGGCTTCGAGCTGGGCGCGGGTGGCGACGGCTCCCGTCGGGTTGTTCGGGAAGCAGAGATAGATGATGTCGGCCTTTTCCTTCGGCACGTCGGCGACGAAATGGTTGGCCGCGTTGCAGGGCAGGTAGAGCAGTCCGGCGTAGGAGCCCTTTTCATCGGCGTCTCCGGTGTTGCCGGCCATGACGTTGGTATCGACGTAAACCGGATAGACGGGATCGGTGATGGCGATGACGTTTCCTTTTCCGAAGATGTCGAGGATGTTTCCGGTGTCGCACTTCGAGCCGTCGGAAATGAAGACCTCGTCGGCGGAGATGCCGAGGTTTGCGAACTGATTGTCCACGATGGCCTGGCGGAGGAACTCGTAGCCCTGCTCCGGGCCGTAGCCCTTGAAGGTCTCGCGACTGGCCATTTCATCGACGCCTTCGTGCATCGCCTTCACCACGGCGGGCGGCAGCGGCTCGGTGACATCGCCAATGCCGCAGCGGATGATGCGGGCGGCTTGGTCCGGGTTCGCCTCGCTGTACGCCTTCACTCGGCGGGCGATTTCGGGGAACAGGTAACCGGCTTTGAGCTTGAGGAAATTCGAGTTGATGGCGGCCATGGCGGCGGCTGTTTAACGGCCTCAATGAGACCGCGCAAGGACGGAGAAACACCGCATCAAGCGTCGGCCAACAGCGGCCCGCAGGCGGCGTGGCGTGTCAGAAACTCATCCGCCAGCGCGCCGTAGGCCTGTGCTCCCTGGCCGTGCGGATCATGCTCAAAAATCGTTTTGCCGTGGCTGGGAGCCTCGCCGATGCGGATGGTCCGCGGAATCACCGTGCGGTAGATTTGTTCGGGAAAAAAACCGGCAACCTCCTCCACCACCTGGCGGGACAGCAGCGTGCGGCCATCGAACATCGTCATGACGATCCCTTCGAGGCGGATGTCGGCATTCGCGCCGGAGCCGCGGATTTGGTCGATGACGTGGACGATTTTGGCGAGTCCTTCGAGTCCGAACCACTCGCACTGGAGCGGGATGAGGATTTCATCGGCGGCGGCCAGCGCGGAGGTCATCAGCACGCCGAGGGATGGCGGCGTGTCCAGGATGCAGAACTCGAACAGGTCGTTGGGTTTCAGGCCCTGGAGGATGCCGCGCAGGCGGGTGAGGTGGTCGTCGCTGCGGGCGAGTTCGATTTCCACGCCGGCGAGGTCCATTTCCGAGGGCACGAGCGAGAGGTTGTCGCGGCCGGTGGGCAGGATTTGCCGGTGCACGGTGGCTTCGCCCATCAGCACGGAATACATGCTGGAGCCCCCGGGCGCCTCGATGCCGAGACCGCTGGTGCAGTTCGCCTGCGGATCGAGGTCCACCAGGAGCACCCGCTGGCCGAGCCGCGCGAGCGCGGCAGACAGGTTGAGGGCGGTGGTGGTTTTCCCCACACCTCCTTTTTGGTTGGCGACGGCGATGACGTTCATGGTGAGTTGCGATCCGTAATGGCCGGGCGGTGACTTTCCGGGGATCGCCCGCCGCATGCAACCAAAACCGCCAGCCGATTGAAAATGGCGCTCGTGCGGCGAGTTGCGGGATTTTGCTCGACGGAAATGGATTTGGCGGGCTTGCTCCGCGCGCCTTATGAGCGACGAAACCGCACCACCCCCCGAAATTTCCGCGAACCCTGCCGTGGAGGGCGCGGCGCGCACCCGCCGGATTTCCAATCCGCGTCCGAAAAAGTCCGCCACACACGGCAAGGAGCCGGCGGGAAAGGCCACTCCGGCGTTTCCGGTTTTCGATTCGCCTGAGGCACCGGCCCAGGATGCCCCGCAAGTCCCGTCCGCAGCGGATTGGCCGGAGCCGGAACCACCATCCGCACCGGAAAACCCCAAGCGCAAACGCCGCCGCAAGAAGGGCAAGGGCGGCAACCCGCAAAACGCCCCCCAGACGGCTGCGGAGGACGACGCTCCCGCAGCGCCCGCCGGGGAAACACCGCAGGCACGCCCCGCACAACCGCCACGCGTGAAGGCGGATTCCGAGGCGCTTGCCAAGCTCGCGCTGAAGATTTACCTCTCCGAGGTCAGCGAGGAAGGCGTCGCTCTCATTGGCGACAACGATGCCAAGGAGCTTTCCCGCCGCTGTTTCCGCTTGGCGGAAATTTTCATCGAGGAACAGTCGCGCCGCCGTTGAGCGCGGGGCTCAGGATTTCCAGTTCAGCGCGCCTTTTTTGAGCGCATAGGCGTATGCCACCAGCAGGACGCCCGCGAATCCGGCCATGCTGGCCAGCGCCACCGGGCCATCCGCGATCAATTCCCGGAACTGCAACGCCCAAGGATACATGAAGACCACCTCGATGTCGAAAAGCACGAACAGCATCGCCACCAGGTAGAACTTCACGGAAAAGCGCGGCGCGCCTTCCCCGACCGGCGGCATGCCGCATTCGTAGGGCGTGTCCTTGGTCGCATTGCGGCGTGCGGAGCGGCCGAAAATCACGCTTGCGGCCAGCACCACGGCTGCGAAACCCATTGCGATGATCACTTGAAACAGAACCGGTAGATAATGCTCGGGCATGGCGGATTGCGCGTGTGCGACACGCCGGAGATAGGCCGACTCTCCCGGCATGGGTAGAAAAAAAACCCGCGCCTTTGCGGGGCGCGGGTTTTGGAAAACAACCACAACAAAAAATCAATCCTGGGCGGCGGCTTCCTGGGCGGCCGCGTAGGCGCTGGAAGCTTCATGCACGCGGCTCGTTCCCTTGTATTCCTTGCCGAGTTTTTCGACAAGACCGCGGGTCACGAGATTTTGAAGTTTCTCGTAGGCACGGAGGCGGAGCATTTCCTCGCCGCCGCTCACCGCGTTGCGCAGTTTGAGATTTGCAAAAACCCGCTCGAACAGGTCATTGAAACCGAACACTTTTTTCTCGGAGAGAACATTCACGAGCTCATCGGTGACATGGTCAGGAAGGCGGCGTGAGAACCGGGTACGTTTCGTGGTAATTGCCATAACGAGGGCAACATACACCCCCTTGTGACAAAAGCGACTCAAAAAAAGGCAAACATTCCATGCCAAAATTAATTATTTGCAAGTCTTAAATACCAGTTTCTTAAAAAATTTTCCCGATGACTTGAACCGATGGCAGCTTGACAGGCGGGTGATTTTGGCGACTCTCCCCGCCCCGGCGCGTCGGAAACGTGGCGGTCACTCCAGATTCCCAATGAAAAAGGACATTCATCCGAAATACAATCCGGTTGTCTTCGTGGACATGACCACCGGCACCCGCTTTATCAGCCGCTCGACCAAAAGTTCCGACAAGAAGGAAGTGATCGACGGTGTCGAGCACAGCGTCATCTCGATCGGCATCACCTCCGATTCCCACCCGTTTTTCACCGGTCAGAAGCAGTTTGTGGACACCGAAGGCCGGATCGACAAATTCCAGAAGCGCTTCGGCGCGGTGCGCCGCGTGGGCAAGCCAAAGCTCGATTGAGCCGCTTCTGTTTCCCGCATTCCAACACGCCCGTCCGCGCATGCCGCAGCCGGGCGTTTTGTTTGGCCGCAGGGAAAAAACACCCTAAAGCTTGGCGTTCGCGCGATTCACCGCTTTGCTGGCCGCGTGCTCGCGAAACGCATCATTCCCTGCCTGGATGTCACCGACGGCCGAGTGGTCAAGGGCGTCAACTTCGTGGATTTGATTGACGCCGGGGATCCGGTGGAGGCCGCAGTGGCTTACAACGCGCAGGAGGCGGACGAACTGGTGTTTCTCGACATCACCGCGTCCTCCGACGAGCGCAAGACGATGGTCGATGTGATCCGCCGTACCGCCGAGCATTGTTTCATTCCGCTCACCGTGGGCGGCGGCATCCGCACGGTGGAAAACATGCGGGAAATGCTGCTGGCCGGCGCGGACAAGGTGGGCATCAACACTTCCGCAGTAAACAATCCCGGCCTCGTCGATGAGGGCGCGAAAGCCTTCGGCAGTCAGTGCATCGTGGTGGCCATCGACGCGAAGCGCGAGGGTCCCGGCAAATGGGGCGTTTACACCCATGGCGGCCGCACGCCCGCAGGACTTGACGCCGTGGAATGGGCGAAGGAAGTCTGGCGGCGCGGCGCGGGCGAAATCCTGCTGACCAGCATGGACGCGGACGGCACCCAGGCAGGCTATGACATTGAGCTGACGGCGGCGGTTTCCACTGCGGTGGGCATTCCGGTCATCGCCAGCGGCGGCGCGGGCAACCTCGATCACATGGTGGACGTGCTGGATCGCGGCAAGGCCGATGCCGTGCTGGCCGCCAGCATTTTCCACTTCGGCAAGCATACGGTGGGCGAGGCCAAGCGCCATTTCGCCAGCCGCGGCGTTCCCGTCCGGCCGCCCCTCAAGCATGACTGAGTGAATCCGCCCGCCTTCAAAAACCCAAACCCATGAAAATCCCGAGACCCGCCGCGTTCGCGCTCTTGGTTGCGGCGCTGCCGCCTGCCGCTGCGGAAACCGCCAAGCCCAACATCGTCCTCATCCTGGCCGACGATCTCGGCTACGGCGACACCGGCTGCTACGGCGCGACAAAGCTGCGCACGCCCAACATCGACCGCCTCGCCCGCGAAGGCGTGCGGTTCACCCAGGCCTACGCGACAGGCTCGGTTTGTTCCCCCACGCGCTACGCCCTGTTGAGCGGCCGTTATGCCTGGCGGAGTCATCACCCGGATGCCGGCGTGCTGGCACCCGGCGCGCCGTTGTTGTTCGAGCCGGACCGCGTGACCCTCGCCTCGGCGTTGCAAAAGGACGGCTATGCCACCGGCTGTGTCGGCAAATGGCATCTCGGCTTTGGCAACGATCCGGGCGGGTCCGACGGCAGGGTCCGCTACGATTGGAGCCATCCTGAAATCAAACCAGGCCCGCTCGAATGCGGTTTCGACTGGTTTTTCGGCCTCGCGGCCAATGTCGAAAACGAGCCGCGCTTTTACATTGAAAACCGCAGCTTCGCGGGACGCAAACCGGGTGACGAGGTGAAAGTCGTCAGGACCAAGGGCAAGCCGGACCGCATCCTGCCGTGGAGCGATGACGCACTGTGGGAGGAGGATGAAGTGGCCGGCCTGCTCGCCCGCAAGGCTGTATCCTTCATCGAGCGTTCCGCCACGAAACCGTTCTTCCTCTATTTCGCCACCCCGATCGCCCACAATCCGATCACTCCGGCGAAGGCCGCCACTGGCACCAGCCAATGCGGACCATACGGCGATTTCGTGCAGGAGCTCGACACCCACGTCGGCTGGATTCTCGCCGCGCTGGAAAAGGCCGGCGTCGCGGACAACACCATCGTCATTTTCACCAGCGACAATGGTGGCGTCGTGGCGGACAATCCGAGGCTGGCCGCCCAGTTGCAGGCGAAACAAGCCGGCCACGAAATCTGCGGCACACTGCGCGGGCGCAAGCACCGCATCCACGAGGGCGGCTTCCGCGTGCCATTCATCGTGCGCTGGCCGGGCCATGCCGCCGCCACCAGCGATGCCATCATTGCTCTCACCGACGTGCTGCCGACCCTCGCGGACATCCGCGGCATCCGGCTGCCCGAAAACGCGGCCGAGGATGGCGTGAGCTTCCGCCACATTCTGGAAGGCGGGAAAGCCTCCGCCACAGCCCGCGGGAGCGTCATCCTCAAGTCCTCCGATGGCATGTACGCAATCCGCAAGGGCGATTGGAAATTCATCGAGGAACGCGGGGATCTCCCCGCCGCCGAGGGCAAAATGGCACGGCCCAATCCGGATAACTCCAACCAGTTATACAACCTCGCCAATGATCCCGCCGAGACCACCGATGTGAAAGACCAGCACCCGGAAATCGTCGCGGAATTGCGCCGCCTGCTCGCTGCGGCGCGCGAGGCCGGGCGCAGCGCGCCGCCTGTGGCGCATGGAAGTCCCGACAGCTTCGCCCGTTGCGTGGACCCCGCCGCAGTGCCGCGCAAACTGGCCGGCGGGATGAAATTCACCGAAGGCCCGGTGTGGGTGCCGCGCGATGGCGGCTATCTGGTTTTCAGCGACATCCCCGCCAATGAGTTGAAGCGTTGGACGGAAAAAGACGGCGTCACCACGTATCGCCAGCCCAGCCACAACGCCAATGGCAACATCCTCGATGCCAAGGGCCGCCTCGTTTCCTGCGAACACGGCGGCCGCCGCCTCAGCATCCTCGAACCGGACGGCACGCTGCGCACCCTGGTGGACCGCTTCGAGGGCAAGGCCTTCAACGCGCCCAACGACGCGGCCCTTGCCCGTGATGGAGCGATCTGTTTCACCGACCCGGACTACGGCCCGCGCGACCGGCCGCGCGAAATCGACGGCCGCTGGGTCTTTCGTTTCGATCCGCAAACCAAAGACCTGCGTGTGCTGGCGAAGGACTTCGACAAGCCCAACGGCATCGCCTTTTCTCCGGATGGCCGGCGGCTCTACATTGCGGACTCCGGCAAGCCGCGCCACATCCGCGTTTTCGATGTGGACGCCGATGGCGGCATTTCCAATGGCCGCGTCTTCTGCGCCATCGACCAGGGCGCGCCCGACGGCATCCGCTGCGACGCCGACGGCCGGTTGTGGTCCAGCGCCGGGGATGGCGTGCGGGTTTTCGACACGCGCGGCGGCCTGTTGGGAACCATTCCCGTGCCGGAGGTTCCCGCAAACCTCTGCTTTGGCGGGCCGGATGGGAAAACCCTCTTCATCACCGCGCGCAGCTCGCTCTACGCCATCGACGTCCTCGTCAAGGGCGCGGACACCCGCACGAAATGAACTCCCGCGCCGTCTTTGCGGCGGTCAGAAGCGGGTGAGCTTGTTCATGAGTTCCCGTCCAGCGATTCCAGATAGGCAATGATCGCGGGAATCGCCGTTTCGAACACCTTGGCCACTTCCTCGTAGGCGGCGGCGCCCATGCCGATCGGGTCCGGCACGTCCAGGCCCTCGCGCTTGTCGGTGATGCCTGCGAACTCCCGGACGAGATAGAATTTATCCGAATGCTGTGGAAAAAACGCCTCAAGCGCCGCGAGGTGCCCCTCCGTCATGGCGAAGACGTGGGTGGCGGCGGCGAGAACCGGCTCGGACACCGGGCGGCTTTTGAAGTCCTCCAATGAGGCACCGCGTTTCTTCAGAACGGCGAGTGTCTCGCGGCTGACCGGCGCGCCCTTGGCGGCCGCCACGCCTGCGGAGCTGACGGTGAAATCAGCGCGCCCGGCCACGGCCTTGCGGAACAGGCCCTCGGCCATCGGACTGCGGCAGGTGTTTCCGGTGCAGACAAAAAGCACGTGCTTCAGTGCGGCCATCGCGCGGGAGCCTGAACGCCCCATGGCGATCCGTCAAACCGCAATGACCCGCATGCCGGGCGGCGGTGATGGCTCGGACAGGATCCAAGGCTCCCTCAATGCGTGCCGTGCAGGTCGTCGGCGGTATGGAGTTCGCGGTCGGGGCCGGCGGAGAGGATTTGCATCTCCTTGCCGGAGAGAGCGTGGAAGAAGTAGGGCGTGCCCCAGCGGTCGATGAGGCGGCCGCCGTTGTCGAGGAAGGCACCGGTGTCCGCGGGGAGGCAGGCGATGCGTTTGGGATTGGAGCCGAGCAGGGCGGCGGCGATTTCCTCGTTGTCGCCCACGGGATTGCCACCGAGGTTGCGACGGTATTCTCCAAGCAGGACTTCGAGCGTGGAGATATCATCCGCAGCGGTGAGGCCGGGGGCGTTGAGCCGCATGGCCACTGTGGCGACGGGCAGGATGACGGGCGCTGATGGCGTTGCGGCGGGAGGAACCACGGGTGGACGGATTTTTTCCACCACCCGGGGAAAGGCTGCTCGCGAGGCGCTTTCCTCCCGGCGGTCCTGAACCCGCCGCACGAGCAATGCGGCGAGCAGGCAAAGAAGGACGATGACGGGGATGAGCCAGCGTTTCAAAGGAAGGCGAGATTGGCGGCGCTGGTGGCGAAGGGATCGTCGAAACGCGGCAGGTTGGGGAAGATCGCCTCGATTTCACTGGTGCCCGCGCCCATCCATTTCGTGAGCACTGCGGAGTATTGGTCCACGGAGGTGTCGGGAATCCAGCGGCCGCGGTTGTTGGTGCCGGCGTCGATGGAATCAGTGGCGTTTCCGATCTTGAATTTCGGGAAGTGGCCGTAGAGATCGCCGCCGTTTACCTGGCCGCCCATGACCAGGGCGTGGCCACCCCAGGCGTGGTCGGAGCCGGCTTTGGAGACATCGGTGTTGTTGGGCGTGAAGGTGCGGTTGAAATCCGAGGCGGTGAAGGTGACCACATCATCGAAGACACCGAGGGCGACGAGCGTGTCACGGAAGGCCTTGAGACCTCCGGAAAGCTCCGCAATGAGGTTGGCGTGGGATGTGAGCAGCGTCTGGTGGGTATCGTAGCCGCCCACCTGGCAGAAGAAAATCTGGCGGTTGTTTCCGAGGACCGAGCGCCCGGCGATGAGTTTGGCGATCATCTTGAGCTGGTCGCCCAGTTTGGTGTTGGCGTTGATGAAGGTGGCGTCGAAGTCCACACCGGAGGTCGCGGCGGCGGAGATGGCGGCGCCGATGAGCCCCTCGGTGGCGCGGGCGCGCTGGATGATGCGGTTGTATTCCTCCTCATGCAGGTTGGCATGGGTGAGGCGCATGATGTCCTCGAAGGCCTTGAGGCGTTTGCCTTGATCGGTGGTTTGGTAGGAACCGTCGGTGTTGAGGGCGTTCTTATAGGGGTCATCGGCAGGGCCGAAGCCCGAGAGCGGCACGGTGCCCCCGGGTTTGACGACGTATTGGATGACTTGTCCGGTGGTGCCGACCTGGAAGGAATTGATGCCGTCCAGCGAGATGGACATGGAGACGGTGGACGTTCCCGCATTGTAGGAAGAGTTGAGCAAATCCGCCGCGCGGCCTCCCCAGCCGGAGGTGAAGGCCTTGTCCGGCACGGAGGATTGCCACTGGGTTTGTTGGTCGGCGTGTGAGAAAAGCTGCGGCGGCAGCGGCACGGTGGCGTTGAGGTAGTCATTTCGCGTCGGTACCGGATAGGCGAGGCTGCCGACGTTGCAGACGACGCCGAGTTCGCCATTGTTGAACAAGGCGGCGAGCTCCGGAGCGTTCGGGTGGAATCCCAAGGGATACACCGAACCGCCGTGATGGCGCTGGAATGCCTTGGTGGCGGGCGGGATGTTGATCGCCTGGGCCGAGGCGCGCGGCAGGGCGAGCACACCGCGGCCGGCCTCGTAATCCGCGCGGAGTTCGTCGTCGCCCGGATCGCCGATGGGAACAAGCATGTTGTTGGAATCGTTGCCTCCGTTGAGAAACAGGCAGACGAGCGCCTTGTAGCCGGAACCGGGAACGCCCTGCGCCATGGCGGCGGTCATCAGGCGCATTTGGGCGAGCGCGTTGACAAGGCTGGTGACGCCCAGCGAGGCGCAGGCGGACTGGCGCAGGAAATCCCTGCGGCTGCGGAGGTCTTCTTTCTGGTGCTGTTTCACAGGGAACTTGGGGTTTTATTTTTGAATGACGAACTCGGGCGAGGAGGCGGCGAGCCAGAGGATGTCCTTGATGCGCAGGTTCATGGAAGTTTCCTGGGCGGAGGCGTTGCTGACGGCGTTGGAGCTGGCTCGGACGGCGGCCGCCTCATCCAGAATGAGCATGCGCGGCTTGCCGGGCGTGGTGCCGTAGCGTGCTTTGAGAGCGCCGCCGCAAAGCATGAGGTCCACATGATCGAGCACCGCCTGGCAGGCGTTGCGGATGGCGGTGGTGTTGTTGAAGGTGGCTGTGTCCAGGTTGGTGAACGAGCCGTCGCCATTGGTGTCCACGACTGCCATGTAGAGAGCCTGCAGCGGCGCGAAGGACATGGTGACATGGTCGGCGGTCTCGGAGTATCCCTCATCTACTTGGTCGGGGAGGGGGTTGCCGGGCTGCCCGTTGGCGTTGTAGATGACGTTGTAAATGTAATTGGTGGAGGTGAAGGTGGTGTTTTCGTTGGCGATCTGGAGTTCCGGCGAGACCAGTCCGTTGGCCGCGAGACTGCCGGACGGGGCGTAGTCGGGCAGGAACCAGTTGAAGACCGTGGGCGAGGAGTGCGGCGTCTGCCCGAGCGCGTCATCGGTATCACCCACCCGCATGCGGGTGACGCCGGCCGGGAATTTCGCCAGCTCTCCGGCTGGATAATCGAAGCCGGGCGCGGACAGGTCGGAGAGGAGGAGTTGGGATTTCGCATCGAAGGCGCGCAGGAAGGCCATGTAGCGCAGCAGCGGCTCGCGTGGCTTGCCGGCGCCGGAGGTGCCGTCCGCGAGATCCAGCGAGCGGGCCTCGGGATCCAGCAGGATGGCGCGCACGGTCGCGCCGAAATTGCCGTTGGAATTGGTGAAGGCGGTGGCCGCGCGATGGAGGTAGCCCGCTGAGGGGTTGGCGGTGACCATGCGCTGGATGAGGCGGCGGCAGATGAAGGGCGCGGTGTTCGCGTGGGCGGCGAGATGGTTGAGGACGGCGGCGAGATCCTGCTCGCCGGTCTGGCCGGTCGGGATGGCGAGGCCCAGCCAGTTCTTCGCGCCGGTGTCATGATAGGTCGCGAACATTTTCATCGGGTTGATCCAGGAAGCTTCATAGCGGTCCACACCGCCGCCATAGAAGAAGTCGGTGTTGTCGATGATGGTGCTGCTTGTGTTGGTTTGGTGGCGTTTGGAGAACGACAATCCGGTGAACACGCGCGCCAGCTCGGCGATGTCGTTCTGGCCGTAGGTCGGGATCGGCAAGCCGTCGGCACCCAGTTTCAGACCGCCGTCCGGATGGAGCTGGACGAGGCCGATGGAGAACAACTGCATGATTTCGCGGGCGAAGTTCTCATCCGGCGAGGTGGTGGGGACGCCGTTGCCGTCCAGGATGGCTTTCTGGTTTTTCAGGTGGGAGAGGTATTGCCCCATCATCGGGTGAAGCGAGACGCCTTCCAGAAGCTGGCGGTAGCTGCCGAACGCGCCGGTCCGGAGCATGTCATAATAACTGGCCGCCCCATAAGCCTTGTTGCGGATGACCGTCTCCTCGTCCGAAGTGACGAAAATTTCGGAAAGAGCGAAGGCCATGCGCTGGCGGAGCTGGTCCGGCGCGTGCCGCGCCAGCAGCCACCAGCCACGGCGGCGGTTGTTTTCACGAGGCGTGAATGTCACGTCCGCTCCGTTGAAGTAGGGACTTGATGGATCCTCGTAGAGATACAATTCCTGCTCGTTGGCCGCCCGCGTGTAGGCTTCGAGGCTGGGCGATGCGGCGGCCATCTGCCCGTCGATCCATGCGGAGTATGCCGCGATGCGGTCGCCCGAGTTGGCGGCGACGAGATCGCGCAGCGCCTGGATGTCCTGCGGCGCGGGGCCGAAGGTCGCCTGCGTGAGAAAGCGGACGATGTCGCGGTCCAGCGCCTCACCGGTGAGCGTCGCGACCGGCTGCGGTTCGGGCGGCGGCTGGAACTCGGTGGAGCCATTGGTGAGCTGGAAGATGCCGCGGATTTCCCCGGCGACATTCGCCTCGGTGTAGATGCCGAGGTTGACCTGGCCGGCCAGGAGCGCGTCGAGCAACGCCTGATCGGTGAGGTAGAACTGGCTCGCGCGGATGGCCCATGACTGGCCGCCGTAGTTGAATGGCGGCACGGACTGGAGGATGGCGTTGTTTTCGGTCTGCACCTGGGTGGAGCTGACCGGCGAGTTCAGGTTGGAGAAGGAAACCGTGACGGTGGCGGTATCGTTGTCGCCGGGAAGGCGCACGGTGGCGAGGCCGGATCCCAGCGAGGATATGCCGGGCAAGGGGCGGAGATAGGCGACGAGCAAGCGCTGGTTGGCCGTGGTGTTGGCGGCATCGGTCATGACCACATCGGTATCGAGCGGGGAGCCTCCGACGAGGATGCGCAGGTGTTCCGGCACTTCGATGAGGGCGTCGGCCACGGGATGCACCCGCAGTTCAGCTGAGGCGGATCCGGCGGGAATCGTCAGGCGGTCGGTGAGGGCGGTGCCACCGGCGTCCTTGAACGACCATTCGCCAGGGCCTGCGGCGGAGCGCGAGGAGTTGTCCGGGCCCTTCGTTTTGAGAAAGAGGGTGAAGGGGCGCGCCAGGTCACCGCCGCGCGAGTAGGACACCACAGCGGGCGTGGCTTCCTTTTCCGCCGCCGCCGCAGTGGTTGCGGTTGCCACGAGCTGCCCGCCGGAGAGCTGGGCCAGCCATTCCTGCACACCCGCCAGATCGCCGCCCGCAGCGGAGAACGTGTCGGGCTTCGTGCGGTCATAGCCGCTGAGCTGCAGTTCCTCCCAGTCTGAAACGCCATCGCCATCGGTATCCGCATCGGTGGCCTCCACGCGGTAAAAGCGGCGTTCTCCCACGACCGGGCCTGTGAGCACCAGCTCGGTGGAGAGAGCCAATTGCGGATCGCCGACAAGTGTCCACGGTCCATCGGGTGCCGGACCATGCGCCAGTTGATAACGCTTGCCCGGTTCGGTCGTCACGGTGAGCGAGACGTTGGTGTCCGGGGCTGCGATCCGGGCTTTGAAGATGGATGCCGGGTTGAAGGGATCCGTGCCTGCCGCCGCTTCCTGCCGGTTGCTTCTGCCATCGCCATCCTCATCATCCGTGGCAACGAGAACTCCGGCGTGGTGCCGCGCCTCCCATACGTCGCCCATGCCATCCGCATCCAGATCGATGGCTGACACCGGCAACAACCCGGAACACCAAAGCAAGCTCAGGAAAAAAATGGGTTTATTACGCATCGCGAGGGTGACGAAAACACAGAATTTTACCCGCGTCCCTGAAAAAGTGCGGGAATATGCGGTTTTTTCAAGCGAACGCCCCTGGTTTCCCAGGTTGGAGGGGCCTGCGTGGACCGCTTCCTGCTTGTCCAGCCCCCGGCATGGGTGCGACTGAGGGGCATAAGCCTCGAGCGGGGCTCGGGCGATGCGTTCTAACCCAAGGCCGCGCGCATCACGGGAAGCGGATCGGTTTGTGGAAACCAGTGCTGGAAGGCGAGCGCGCCCTGGTGGAGCAGCATGGTCAAGCCGTTGGAGGTGCGGCAGCCCCTGGCTTTGGCGAGGGTGAGGAGGGGCGTGACCGGCGGTTGATAGATCGTGTCATACACGAGGTGACTCGCTTTGAGACATTCCGCGGGCAGGATGGATGGATCGCCGGGTTTCAGGCCGACGGAGGAGGTGTTCACGATCAGATCGCAGCCGAGACATTGTTCGGCGAGCGGGGCGTCATCGAACGAAAGGGGAATGATTCCCGTGGCGGAACCGATATCCCGAAGCCGCTCCACCAGCGGGCCGAGTTTTTCCACGGTCCGATTGACCAGCACCAGTTTCTCCACGCCCAACAGCACGCACTGGGTGGCGATGGCCTGGCCGGCACCACCTCCGGCCCCGGCGATGGCGACCTTGAGGCTGGCGAGCGGCACACCGAAGTCATCCTCGATGGCATTCATGAATCCGGCTCCGTCGGTGTTGAAGCCGCGCGTCGCGTTCTCATCGAAGCGCACGGTGTTCACCGCGCCGAGCGCGCGGGCGTCCGGGTGAACCTCGTCGCAGGCGTCCAGCGCGGCGAGCTTGTGCGGCACCGTCACGTTGCAGCCGATGAAACCGAGCGCGCGCATCCGGGAAAACGCTTCGGGGATTTTTCCGGGTTCCACTTCCAGGCGGATGTAGCGGGCGTGGATGCCGTTCGCGTCCAGTGCGGGCTGATGCATGCGCGGCGAGGCGGAGTGCGCCACCGGCCAGCCGAGCACCGCCAGCCGCGCGGGCTTGCCGGCTCCCGCATCGAGGAGTTCCCGCGAGGCCAGATCGTCGAGCGTGTGAACCTCTTTCATGGGTGTTGTCAGAGCATTGCGGAAAATTTCCGCACGCGTTCGGTGCAGCGGTCTTTTCCGAGGAGGTTGAGAATATCGCCGAGGTCCGGCCCGTGGGCGCGACCCGAGAGGGCCACGCGCAGCGGAAACATGAGCTGGCCGGGCTTGGCTCCGGCGGCTTTCGCGACATCGCTGAGTGCGGACTTGGCGGCGTCCGCGGACCAATCGGGAATCGCCGCGAAATGTTCCGCGAGCGAGGCCAGCAGATCCTTTGCAGCCGCATTGGCGCGCGCTTTCGCGACTGCTTCGTCATCATGGGAAAATCCGTCCTTCAGCAAAAAATCGACTGCCGCTGGAACCTCACTGAGAAGGCGCACCTTGTCCTTCACCGCCGCCATCACCGCGCTGTGGTTTTCGGCGACCGGCAGGCCGGCTTCTTCCACAAAAGGCTTCGCGGCGGCGGCGAACTCCTCCGCGCCGAGCCTGAGGAGATGCTGCTGGTTGACCCACTTGCATTTCTCGAAGTCGAAGCGGGCGGGCGCGCGGTTGACGTTCTCCAGCGAGAAGCGCTCCACGAGCTGCGCCATGGTGAAAATCTCCTCGCCGGTCTTGGGGTTCCAGCCCAGCAGCGCGATGAAATTCACCACCGCTTCCGGCAGGAAGCCCTGGCGCGGATAGTCGCCGACCGCGGCTCCGGCGTCGCGTTTGGACATCTTGGAACCGTCCGGATTGAGGATCAGCGGAATGTGCGCGTATCGCGGGGCAATGCCGCCGAAGGCCTCGATGAGCTGGAGATGCTTGGGCGTGTTCATCAGGTGGTCCTCGCCGCGGATGACGTGGGTGATTTCCATTTCCAGATCGTCCACCACGTTGACGAAGTGGAAGACGTACGAGCCGTCGGAGCGTTTCACCACCATGTCCGGCGTGTTGGATTCATCGCGGTAGTCGATGGTGACCTCGCCGCATACGAGATCGTTCATCGTCACCGGCTTGCGCTCGAAGCGGAAGCGCCACGCGCCTCCGTCCTGATAGACGCGTCCGGCATCGGCGAGTTTTCGGAACCACGCGTCGTAGATCGGCTTGCGCCCGCTCTGGAAATACGGGCCGTGGTTTCCGTCCTTGCCGGGGCCTTCGTCCCAATCGAGGCCGAGCCAGCGCATGCCATCGAAGATCGCCTGGCGCGCTTCGTCGGTGTTGCGGGCCTCGTCGGTATCCTCCACGCGGAGGATGAAGGTTCCGCCGTGTTTGCGGGCGAAGAGCCAGTTGAACAAGGCGGTGCGTGCCCCGCCGACATGGAGGTAGCCGGTGGGCGAGGGCGCGAAGCGGGTGCGGACGTTCATGCGCGTGGTGTAGGCGGCGGAAACGCGCGCGTCCACCCGCAACTCGCGCGCGGCGGGTTCAGCCCGCTTCCGATGCGAAGGGCAGCTCTCCGGTGACCTGCGCCGGGGCCGGGCTTTGCGCGGCTGCTGCGTTCCGAGCCTCCGCGAGCCGCCGGTGCCGGGCCAGCATTGCGGTCTCGCCGAAATCGCCATTCATGACGACCGCGCGGTGGATTTCCGCGGCATCGCCCTGGAACGCGGCGGCGATGGCTTCCTCAAGCAGGCCGGTGTCAATATCGAGGCGCGGATCGCCTGATAGCAGGTTGACGAGCGTCTCGCCCTCCGCCGGATGCAGCGTGGCGAGGCGGGTGGCGAGCTGGCGGACGCGCTCCATGGAGCACGGATTGTCCCGGAAGGCGGCGATGAAGGCGGCGGCTCCTGTTAGATCGAGTGCCGCAGGTTCGAGGTGGAGTTCCTGGAGAAAGAGGCGGGCGCTGCGGGATGGCTCTCCGCAGGCGAGGTGGATTTCCCGGTAGCGCCCGGGGCGGGCTCCGGGGATGGCGGCGAGCGCGTGGCGCAGCGTGGAGGGCTTGACGGCGCGGGCCCGCGCGGAGTCGCCGGCGAGGAAGCGCGCGGCGGTGCGCAGGTCATCGTCGTTTTCAAGTCCGGCGAGATAGTTTGCCAGGAACTCCGTCTTTGCCACGCGGCTGCCGGTTTCCGCGACCAGGCGGCAGAGATCGCTGAAGTCCGCCAGCGGGCAGAGCACGCGCTTGTGCCATGCGCTGTGGGAGGCGTTTTGGCGGTGGGGCGGGCGTTGGATGGGGAGTTCCATCTGATCGCCGCCCGCCGCGCACCATGCGTCCATGTGCTTCGAGCGGAGTTCGGCCGCGAATTCCCTGGCGAAGCCATGCACGGTGAGAATCCGCCGCGGGCGCACGCGCTGGATGCATTCCATCAGCCCGGGGTGGTCGGCATGATCGGAGAGCGGGATCATCGCATCCACGCGGTAGCGGTATTTCGCGCCGGGTTGCAGCGCCCAGCCGCTGAGCATGGCGGTGCGTTTGGATTTCAGGCCCTTGAGCAGGTTGGTGCGCGCGGCGTGCGGCGGGGCGATGATGACGTGGCCGGGCGGAGCGTGGCCATCGAACGCGAGAGGTTCCGGCAGACCGGGCACGC
>Ga0114939_10000363_pt1 | contig 38290 bp, 31 predicted proteins | sample AshMeaCrysSpring_FD_87196 | JGI IMG/M metagenome (GOLD analysis project Ga0114939, IMG submission 87196) | Groundwater microbial communities from Big Spring, Nevada to study Microbial Dark Matter (Phase II) - Ash Meadows Crystal Spring | ecosystem: Environmental > Aquatic > Deep subsurface >...
CTCGAGCAGCGCTTCGCCCGCCTGTCCGGGGACCTGCTCGCGCGCGTGCGATTCGTGCCGAAGGCGCCGTATGGCCGGTTCCTCGCCCGGCTTGCGCGCGCCGACGTGATTCTCGACACCGTCCCCTTCAATGGGCAGAACACGACGCTGGAATCGCTCGCCATGGGCACTCCCGTCGTCACGCTGCCGGGAACGCTGCAGCGCGCGCGCCACGGATACGGTCTGTACGCGGCGACGGGCTTCATGGACCTGGTCGCGTCCGACGCCGAGGACTACGCGTGCAAGGCGGTTCGCGTCGTGAACGACGCCGCGTTCCGTGCCCATTGCCGGAACCGCATACGCGAGTCCTGCGGCGTCCTTTTCGAAAGCCGCGCCTTCATCGAAGGCTGCGAGCGGGCGCTGCGCGAGATGGTGCTGGAACGCTCGCGCGCCTAGCGCCGGCCGGTCGCGACGGGGCGCGAATCCCCGCCGCCGCCCAGCGCCTTGCGCGACCCGGGGCGGGGCGATACGCTGCCCCTGGAGAGATCGACGAGCATGGCCCCCCCCTCCCCCGATGCGGCGCACGCCGGGCGCCCCCGCAGGCTGGGGAGCCTGGTTTCCCGCCTTTGGCGGGATCCCGCGTCCCGCAGCCTCTTTCTCTTTGCCCTGGTGGTGGTGATCGTCGCGCTGGCGCACGGCGTGCCCGGCCGCGAGCAGTCGCCGATCGCCGCGATGGAGCGCGGCGCCTTCGACATCCAGATGCGGCTCCTTCGTGAGCACTGGCCCCGTCCCCTCGAGCGGGACGTGGTGCTCGTCGGCGTGGACGAGGCGAGCGAGGAGGTCTTCGTCGAGCCCGTGGCCCTCTGGCACCGGCACTTCGCCAGGCTTCTCGCGGCATTCGCGCAGGCCAGCCCGCGCGCCGTCGGCGTCGACGTCGTGCCGCCGCGCCGCTCCTACGACGACATCCTGCCGGGCGGCGACCTTGCGCTCTTCCGCGCCATCCGGGACCTCCGCCAGAAGACCGTGGTCATCTTCGCCCTCACGGTCGACAAGGAGGGGCGCGCCGCGCCCATGCACCCGACCTTCGCGCGCGTGATCGGCGATGCCGGTCTCGGGCTCGACCAGCAGCTGCGCGACCCCGACCTGGTCTCGCGGCGCTTCAGCGAGAGCGAGCTCGGCGAGAGCGGCCCGGCGAAGACGCTGGTGGGACAGATCGTGCGCGGCCTCGGGATGCCGGTGGGGGAGGGCTACATCGACTACAGCATCGGCGCCGACATCGCCTACATCCCGATGCAGGACGTCATCGCGTGGATGGAGGCGGGGGACACGGAGCGCCTGCGGCGCGTGTTCGACGGGCGCGTTGCGCTGGTCGGCTACGTGAACAAGGACGCCGACCGCTGGGAGCTTCCCGTGAAGCTGGTGGACATCGACAAGGCGCAGGGGCGCGGAGGCCTCAACCAGCCGGGCGTCATCACCCACTACCAGGCGCTGCGCAGCCAGTTGACCAGCGGCCTGCTGAAGCCGGTCCCCGAGACGGCCCGATGGTCGCTCACGCTGCTCGCCGCCGCGCTTGTGCTGCTGCACTTCCGCCTCAGGTACGTGCTGCCCGGCCTCCTGCTGCTGCATGCCGCCGGTCTCGCGGCGGGCCTCCATGCGATCCGCGAACACCAGGCGCTGCTGCCCCTGGCCTCGGTGTCGTTCACGCTGTGGACGGCCTTCGTCGTGCGCTCCGCCGCCGATGGCGTCGAAAGCATGCGCCTGAAGCGTTCCTTCGCCGGATCGGTGAGCCCGGCGGTGATGAAGGAAATGCTGGCGGGCGGGCTCACGGCCGGAGTCGGGGGGCAGCTTGCCGAGGTGTGCATCCTGTTCAGCGACATCCGCGGCTTCACGACCCTCACCGAGAAGATGCCGCCGGAGGTCATCACGCGTTTGCTCCAGCGCTATTTCGACAGCATGGTGCGCGCGGTCCACCAGTTCGACGGCACCGTCGACAAGTTCATCGGCGACGGCATGATGGTCCTTTTCGGGGCGCCGCGCCGGTCGCCGGACCCGTGCGGCCACGCCGTGAGGTGCGCGGTCGCGATGCTCGACGGCCTGGACGAACTCAACCGCGAGTTCGAGCGCGAGGGCCTGCCGGCCATCGCGATCGGCATCGGGATCAGCTTTGGCGCGGTGACCGTGGGGAACATCGGCTCCTCCGAAAGGCACAACTATTCCGCCATCGGCGACGCGGTGAACGTGGCGGCGCGGCTCGAGGGCCTCACCAAGGAACTCGGGCGTAAGATAGTGGTGACGGAGGCCGTGGCGCGGCGCGCAGAGGGGCAGTTCGAGTTCGACGCGCTCGGGCGCCACGAGGTCAAGGGACACAGCCCGGTCGAGGTGTGGGGGGTGCGCGACCGCGCGAAACCGGTGGAGCGGAAATGAAAGCAATCACGATCAAGGCCTTGCTGTGCGCGGCGCTCGTATCGGCGGCGGCGCTGCTGCCGCTTCCCGCCGCCGCCGCGCAAGCGGTCGCGTTCATCACCAACCTGAAGGGCGACGTCGCGGTGGAGGGTGCGCCGCGCGCGGCGATCCTGGGCGAACTGGCAGCGGGCCAGAAGCTGCGCGTCGGCAGGGACGGACAGCTTTCGGTGATGTATATCCAGTCGGGCCGGGAGTTCACGCTCGGCGGTCCCGGCGACTACGCGGTTGGCGAGCGCGAGATCGCCTCGGCGGGCGGCACGCAGGTGGCTGCCCGCGAGACGGCCTGGCGCACGAGCAGCCAGGTCCTCGTGAACGTGGCCCAGACCTCCTCCGCGAGCATTCGCATGCGCTCCTTCACGCCGGGCAAGCAGGACGGCAAGCCGAAGCTCGACTTCCCGACGCAGGGCGCGGTGGCAACGCTGCTGCCGACCCTGCGCTGGACCGCCCGGGAGGCGGCGGCGGAGGCGGAAGTCGCGATCGCCGTTGCCGGGAAGGAGGACAAGCCCCTCGCGAAGGCAAAGGTCGCCGGTGGCAGTCACCGCTTGCCGACGCGGCTCCAGCCGGACACGGAGTATGCGTGGACCGTCACGGTGGCGGGCCAGACGCTCGGTCCGGCCAGGTTCCGCACGCTTCCGGCCGCGGCCCTGCAGACCGTGGAAAAGCGCCGTCCTTCGGAAAGGGCGGAGTTCAGTGACCGCCTGATGTTCGCCCTCCTGCTCCAGGAACTCGGCGCGGTCCAGGAGGCGCAGCAGGCTTGGGGCAAGCTGGCACAGGAGCGCGCCGACCTGCCCGAGCTTGCCAATCTCGCCCGTTAGCCCTGCTCCCATGGCGCCGATGACTCGGCCGGCCAGGGCGTGTGGTGCTGCCCTGCTGCTCTGGGCGCTTTCGCTGTGGGCCTGCGCGGCCGATCCCGTGGCCTTCCTCGCGGATGTCCGGGGCGAGGTGACCCTGAACGGTGGCGCGCGCGCGCCCTTCCTGGCCGAACTCCAGCCCGGCGCCCGGCTCACGCTCGGGGCGGGCGCGACGGCGGCCGTGATGTATGTCGTCAGCGGCGACGAGTTTGCGCTCAAGGGGCCGGGCGAGTACGCGCTCGCGCCCGACGGCGTGAGGGCCGAGAAGGGGCCGCCGCCCGCCCGGCGCGCCTCGGCCGTTCGCCCAAGCTCTGCGGTCCTTGTCAAGACCTCGCGGGCCGCCACGGCGAGCCTGCGGATGCGCGGCGGCGCCGCGGCCAAGCCGGAACCGGCCGGGCTCCGCTACCCGGTCGATGCCAGGGTCTCGACCCTCCAGCCGACGTTGCGCTGGGACGTCACCCCGGGGGCGTCCGTCCTCGTCGAGGTGACCGAGGCGGACGGCAAGGTGGTGTTCAAGGGCCGGTCGAAGGGACCGTCGCTTCGGCTGCCCGTCAGGCTGGAGCCGGGCCGCGCGTACGCGTGGCGCTGCCTCGACGACGGCCGGGCGGTGGGAACGGCGCGTTTCGAGACGCTTGCCGCGGAAGCCGTCGAGGCGGCGGAAAGGGCGCGCGGCGACGCGAAGGGCTTCACCGATCGCGTGGCGCTCGCCCTCCTGCTGCAGGATCTCGGGGCCGCGCAGGATGCCCGGGAACTCTGGATCCAGCTGTCGGCCGAGCGCCCGGACCTTCCGGAACTCGCGGTGCTGGCACGGTAGCCGCGGTTCCGCCCTGCGGTTTGATTCATAATCTGCGGTTCGGGCGGCGTCACAACGGCCGCCGCAGGCCGCCGCTGCGCGTCACCATGAATTCCGGGACTTTCGCCATTCTCGTTCGCGCGCTTTTCGCCTCGGTCATCGTGGCCGCGGGGCTGCACGCGGCCACCGCGCACGCGAACGGCCGCGTGGCGTTGCTCATCGGCAACAACGCCTACCCGACGTCCCCTTTGCGCAATGCCGTCAACGACTCGCGCGACCTCGGCGAGGTGCTGCGCGAGCTCGGGTTCAAGACGATCGTGAAGGAGAACACGTCGCGCGCCCAGATGATCGCGGCGCTGCAGGAGTTCGGCAAGGCGCTCGAGGGCGCCGACGCGGCGCTGTTCTTCTACGCCGGCCACGCGATGCAGTTCAAGGACCGCAACTACCTCATCCCCGTCGACGCGGTGATGGGGTCGGAGGACGACGTCACGTTCTTCTCGGTGGACGTCTCGCAGGTCTTCGACCGCATGGAGAGGGCGCGGACGCGTTTCAATTTCGTGATCCTCGACGCGTGTCGCGACAACCCGTTCAAGGATACCTTCAAGGTCTCGGCAACAGGCCTCGCGCAGATGAGCGGGCCCTCGGGCTCGCTCATCGCCTATGCGACCGCGCCCGGCGCAACCGCCGCCGACGGCTTCGGCCGCAACGGCGTCTACACCGGACAGATCCTGCAGAACATCAGGGTTCCCGACATGCCCGTCGAGGTGCTTTTCCGCAAGGTGCGCGAAGGCGTGGAGCGGGAGACCAAGCGCCTGCAGACGCCGTGGGAGCTCTCGTCGATCAAGGGCGATTTCGTCTTCAATCCGAGCGGCCGCACCGCAGCCGCGGGGGGCACCCCAGGCAGCCCTTCTGCGGACATGGCCGCCCAGTTCGAGCTGCAGTTCTGGAAGAGCGTGGAGGGCTCGAGCCGCGCGGACGATGTCCAGGCCTACCTCGACAAGTACCCGAACGGGGTCTACGCGCGGCTTGCCCGCAATCGCATCGAAACGCTGCTGGGACGCAGCCGCCAGACGGTGGCGAGCGTGCCTGCCACGGCTCCCGCGACGGCTCCCGCCACCGCGCCTGCGGCGGGCGCGTCGCCCGCCGCTCCCCCGCCGCCGGCTGCGGAGCCCAGGCCGGCCTCGGCAGTGGAGACCGTGGCGCCTGAAACCGGCCGGAAGCCTTCGGCGTCCGTCGCCGACGGCAAGCCGCCCGTCCCAGCCCGGCCCGTCCCCGATGGCACGGGCAAGCCAGCGCCGGACGCGGCGTCGCCTGCCGCCGCCGCGCCGCCCCCGCCCAAGCCCAAGGACGACCTGCCGGGGAAGGAAATCGCGCCCGGCGTCCGCGAACTCGTCTTCGCGGACGGCTCGGTCTACCGCGGGGCCGTGCGCGGCGTGCTGCTGCACGGCAAGGGGGCCTACGAGTCGAAGTCCTTCAAGTACCAGGGCGAGTTCAAGGACGGCCTCAAGCACGGCACCGGCACCTACGTGTGGGAGAACGGCGACCGCTACGAGGGCGAGTTCGCGGAGGACAGGCCGAACGGCAGGGGCAAGTGGCAGTTCGCCAATGGCGACGCCTACGAGGGCGAGCTGAAGGCCGGCGTCATCACCGGTCGCGGCATCTATGTCACGCGCGGCGGCGATCGCATCGAGGGATCCTTCACCGCGGGGATCGCGAACGGGGTCGGCATCTACCGCTTCGCGAGCGGCGACCGCTACGAGGGCGAGATGGTCGGCGGCCGGCTGCAGGGCAAGGGGCGCTACTACACCAAGGGGGGCGACCGGATCGAGGGCGCTTTCGCCGACGGCAAGCCGCAGGGGAAGGGCGTCTATCACTTCGCCAACGGCGACCGCTACGAGGGCGACATGCAGGGCGGCGCGCTGACCGGTCAGGGCACCTACTTCCACGCCAACGGCTCGAAGTACGAAGGGGCCATGGTCAACGCCGTTCCGCAGGGCAGGGGCGCGTTCTGGTTCCTGGACGGGTCGCGCTTCGAGGGCGTTTTCGAGAGCGGGCTCGCCAAGGCGACGGGGGAGATGGTCAAGCCCGACGGTGCCCGCCGCAAGGCGGAAATCGTCGACGGGAGCGTGAAGACCCTGGACTGACTGCCCGGATGCAAACACGCCAGGCACGCCGGTCGGGTATAATCGCAGGTTCCGCTACAAGGAGTGGCCATGGCCGAACGCAAACGTACCCGCCGCAACACGCTCGAGCGCCGCTGCCTGTCGAAGGCCTTCAAGCGCCTTTTCCACGGCGCGCCGAAGTCCACCTTCAAGGTGCTGGAGCAGGTCAAGAAGAACTGAACGCCCACGCGGGCACCGGTTCGACCGACAACGGGCCGCGCTAGCGGCCCTTGTCATTGCCGGCGCCGACTCAGGCGAGGGCCCGGCTCACCACCTCGGACACGTCCGCCGAGATTCCCGCAGCCGCGCGAATCGTTTCCAATGCCGCCTGCGCCTGGGCACGGCGTCCGGCGTCGCCCTTCTTCCAGCGGTCGAAGGCCCGCGCGAGCCGAGAGGCCACCTGCGGGTTGAAGCGGTCCAGTTCGACCACCTTTTCGGCGACGAAGCGGTACCCCGAGCCGTCGGTCGCGTGGAAGTGCACGAGGTTGTCGATGGCGAAGGCGTGCAGGACGGAGCGCGCCCGGTTGGGGTTGCGCAGGTCGAAGGCGGGGTGGGCCGTGAGGGTCTGCAGCCTCGCCACGGCGCCGGGCAGGTCGGAGGTCGCCTGCACGCGGAACCACTTGTCGATCACCAGGGCCTCGTCCTTCCAGCGGTCGTAGAACGCGGCGAGGGCCTCGCCGCGTTCGCCGCCTGCGGCGTTTGCGAGGCAGGCAAGGGCGGCCATCGAATCCGTCATGTTGCCGGCGGCGCGGAACTCGCGCATCACGAGCGCGCGCGAAGCGTCGTCGTCGATCGCCGAGATGTACGCGAGGGCGGTGTTGCGAAGCGAGCGTCGCCCCGCCGCAGCGGTGTCCGGCGAGTAGGGGCCGGGCACCGAGAACTCGGTCACCGTGGCTTCGAGTTGGGTGCGAAGGCGTCGCGCGGCGGCGACGATCAGGCTCTTGCGCGCCGCGTGGATCGCGTCCGGGTCGGACTCGTCGAACTGTTCCGCGAGAATGCCCTCGCCGGGCAGTTGCAGGCATTCCGCCGCGAAGGCCGGATCCTTGCGGCCGGCGGCCAGCACGCGGCCGAGGGCCTCGATGAAGGCGTCCGGAACGACCATCGCGCCACCGGCGCGCAGGGCGGCGACACCCGCGACGAGGATTCGCGTCGCCAGCAGCTGTCCCGCTTCCCATCGGTTGAAGGGATTGGCGTCGCACGCGAGCAGGTGCGTGAGTTCCGCATCGCTGTACGGGTGGCGCAGGATCACGGGCGCCGAGTAGCCGCGCAGCATCGACGGCACGGGCGGTTCCGCCACGTCGGCGAAGACGAACGTCGCCTTCTCTTCGGTGAAGGGCAGGACGCGCGTGATCTCGCCGGTTCGCGGGTCCGGCATGGCGTGTGCAGAGGCCTCGCCAACGAGGCGAAGCGGCATGTCGCGCCCGCCCGGGTCGACGAGCCCGACCGCCAGCGGAATCTGGAACGGGCGCTTGCTCTCCTGGCCCGGCGTGGACGGGCAGGACTGGCGCACCTCGAGCGTGTAGGTCCTCGCGCCGGCGTCGTGGGTGCCGCGCGATTCCACCACCGGCGTCCCCGCCTGCGAGTACCAGCGCTCGAACTGGACGAGGTCGGCGCCGTTCGCGTCGGCCATGGCGGCCCGGAAGTCGTCGCAGGTGACCGCCTGCCCGTCGTGGCGCTTGAAGTACAGGTCCATCCCGCGCCGGAAGCCGTCACGGCCGAGGAGGGTCTGGTACATGCGCACGACCTCCGCCCCCTTCTCGTAGACGGTCGAGGTGTAGAAATTGTTGATCTCCTGGTACGCCTCGGGCCGCACGGGGTGCGCCATGGGCCCCGCGTCCTCGGGGAACTGACCCTCGCGCAGGTCGCGCACGTCCTGGATGCGCGTGACGGCGGCGGAATACCGGTCGGCCCCGTACTCCTGGTCGCGGAAGACGGTGAGGCCCTCCTTCAGCGACAGCTGGAACCAGTCGCGGCACGTGACGCGGTTGCCGGTCCAGTTGTGGAAGTACTCGTGCGCGACCACGCGGTCGATCATCATGAAGTCGAAGTCGGTCGCGGTGTCGGCCCGCGCGAGCACGTACTTGGTGTTGAAGATGTTGAGGCCCTTGTTCTCCATGGCCCCCATGTTGAAGTCGCCCACCGCCACGATCATGAAGCGCTCGAGGTCGAGCTCGAGGCCAAAGCGCTCCTCGTCCCAGCGCATTGCGCTCTTGAGGCAGTCCATCGCGAACCCGGCCTGGTCGAGCTTTCCCGGCTCGACGTACACCTGCAGCAGCGCCGCCTTGCCGGACTTCGTCACGAAGCGGTCCTCGAGCATGTCGAGCTTCGCCGCCACCATCGCGAAGAGGTAGCAGGGCTTCGGGAAGGGGTCCTCCCACGTGGCGCGGTGGCGCCCGCCGGGTTCCTCCGCCGACGACACGAGATTGCCGTTGGCGAGCAGGTGCGGGAACGCGTCCTTCGCTGCGTGCAGCGTCACGCGGTAGGTGGCCATGACGTCCGGCCGGTCGGGAAAGTAGGTGATGGTGCGGAAGCCCTCGGCCTCGCACTGCGAGAAGAGGCCGTCCTTCGAGGCGTAGAAGCCCTCGAGGCGGGTGTTCTTCCACGGGTCGAAGCGCACCGCCGTCTCGAGCGCGAAGGCGCCAGGCACGTCGGGAATGGCAAGCTTCGTGTCGTCGCAGGCGTAGCGGGAGGCATCGAGCGCCACGCCGTCGACCGCCACCGACAGGAGTTCGAGGTGCTCGCCGTCCAGGACCAGCGGCCCGCCCGCGCCGGCGGGATTGCGGCGCAGGGCGAGGCGCGCGCGCACCGTGGCCCACGGCCGCCCGATGTCGACGTCGAGGTCGACATGGTCGACGAGATAGGCGGGGGGCGCGTAGTCCTGGCGCCGGATCGTGCGATCGACGGGGTCACGCATGGCGATCTCCGAAAGGGACAGGTCCCCCGGCGGGGGACCTGGGTGCGGTCAGGCGGCCTTGCGGCGGAAGAGCGCCGGGACGCCGTGCGCCGGACGCTTGCGCGTGGGCGCTTCGTCGGGCTGCTCGATCGGCTTCGCGTCGGCGGCGGGCTCGTAGGGCTTGGAGAAATCCATCTCGCCGGCCTTGGGCTTCGGGGCCGGCCTGGGCGGCCTTTCCGCGGTGCGTTCAGGCTGCGGGCGGTCCTGCGGCGCGCGCCCGGCCGCCCGTTCCTGCGGCGGCCTTTCGCCACGCGGCGGCCGGCGCTCGCGTTCTCCGCGCCCGCGGCGCTCGCCGCCCCGTCCGCGCTCGCGCAGCTCATCCGCGGGCTCGTCGGCGCGCGACGGCGAACGTGCGCCGTCGAATCCCGCGACCGGCCGCACCTCGATCTTCTTCTTGATGAGCGCCTCGACCGCGGCGAAGAGCGGGCGGTCCTCCGCGCACACGAGGGAAATCGCCTCGCCCTCCACGCCGGCGCGGCCGGTGCGGCCGATGCGATGCACGTAGTCCTCGGGCACGTTGGGGATGTCGAAGTTCACGACGTGCGGAAGCGCCTCGATGTCGAGCCCGCGCGCGGCGATGTCCGTCGCCACGAGCACGCGCACCTTGTTGGCCTTGAAGCTCTCCAGCGCCTCGATGCGCGCGTTCTGGCTCTTGTTGCCGTGGATCGCCGCGGCGTTGATGCCGTCCTTCTCCAGCTGGTAGGCCAGGCGGTTGGCGCCGTGCTTGGTCTTGCAGAAGACGAGCACCTGCTCCCAGTTGTTCGCCTTCACCAGGTGCGCGAGCAGGTCGCGCTTGCGCTTCGAGTCGATGTGGTGCGCCCACTGCGTCACCAGCTCGGCCGGCGTGTTGCGCCGCGCCACCTCGACGGTCGCGGGATCCTTCAGGAACTGCGCCGAGAGCTTGCGGATCTCGTCCGAGAAAGTCGCCGAGAAGAGCAGCGTCTGCCGCGATCCCGGGATCATGTTGATGATGCGCTTGATGTCCGGGATGAAGCCCATGTCGAGCATGCGGTCCGCCTCGTCCAGCACCAGGATCTGCACGGTGCGCAGGTCCACGGCCTTCTGCCCGACGAGGTCGAGCAGGCGTCCGGGCGTGGCCACGAGGATCTCGACGCCCTTGCGCATCTCGGCGATCTGCGGGTTGATGTTCACGCCGCCGTAGACCACGAAGGGCTTCAGCGCGATGTGCTTGCCGTAGGTCTTCACGCTCTCGAAGACCTGGATGGCGAGCTCGCGCGTGGGCGTGAGGATCAGGCAGCGGACGGGGTGCAGGGCAGGCGAGAAGCTCTTGCTCGCGTAGGGGGCGAGCCGCTGCAGCAGGGGAAGGGTGAAGCCGGCCGTCTTGCCGGTGCCGGTCTGCGCGGCGCCGAGGAGGTCGCGCCCGGAAAGCACGACGGGGATGGCCTGCGTCTGGATGGGGGTGGGTTCGGTGTAACCCTGCTCCGCGACGGCGCGCAGCAGCTCGGGCAAAAGCCCGAGACTTTCGAAAGCCTGGCTGATGGTTCTCTCCTGAAGTGATCGGCCTGGAAGGACATTGCGCCCCCGACCGGTTCAGGCAGACGAAACGTGTTGCGTTGGGAATCCGCGGCAGGGCGCCGGCGGAGGGGTTGGAGCCGCCAACCGGTTGAAGCGGCTCGGAAACCTTGGGACGGGAGTATAGCATCAACGGCTTCGACGCCTGCTCGACGGGCACGGCATCAAGTTCCGGGTCCTCACGAAGTCATGGGGGTCGTGGATGGCCGGTGCGACGAGCCTTCCGTTTGGATATCCTTCCTGCGCGATTTCCTTCGAGAATCCTCTGTGTCCTCCGTGTTGAAGGTCTCCGTTCCGCGCCGCCGTTGCCGAATCGCGCGTGTCCAGCGATGCTGAGCTGGCTCGACCGCCTGCCGTGGATCTGGTTGCTGCTGTTGGCGGCCTGGATGGCCATGGCGCCGATCACGCCCGACCCCCATCTGGTCGAGAAGCTGCGCCTTCTGGTTGAGGGTGCGCTGGTACGCCCACTCGACATCTTCGACCTGGTCATGCATGCGACGCCGCTGCTGCTGGTGGCGCTCAAGCTGTGGCGGCAGCTGCGCGCGCATCGACCCTGACGTGCCGGGTCGCACCCGATCGGCGCGGATTACCCCCGGCAGATGAAGACGGGCACCCGCGAGGCGCGCAGCAGGGCGTTTGCGGCGCTTTCGCCCAGTGCGTCCTCGGCCCCCAGGAATGCGGCGACCCCGGTTCCGCCCTGCAGCACCCTCGACAGGTCGAGGGCGCCCTTGGCAGGCAGACGGCGGACCGTTGCGTCGCGTCCCTGTCGCTTCAGCGCGGCCGCGGCGGCGTCCTGCCAGGACACGGCCTCGTCGTCGCCGGGGCCGGCGACGACGACCGTCAGGCCGTCGCCAATGGCGTCGGCCAGCGCGCACAGCGTGGTCACGGCCTGCGCCGGCGCGGTGGTGGTGGCACAGACACCGTAGAGAGGGCCGGCCAGCTTTGCGCCCGGCGGCAGGACCAGCAGCGTCGCCACGCCGGCGCGCACGAGCTGGAGCGCCGCGGGGTCCCAGGGCCGGTTGCCGACGACGACGAGGTCGGCCTGCGGGGATGCCGCCCGTAGCGCCTCCACCAGCGAGCCGCGCGCGGCCCGGAACGACCAGCGCGGGTCCGTCCGTCCTGTCGCCGCAGCAAGGCGGATCCGCGCTTCGCGGGCGCGAGCCTGCAGCGATCGCGCGACGGCTTCCGGGTCGAGCCTGCGCGGCGCCGCGGAGGGGAATCCCAGCTCCCGCGCGAAAGGCAGCGCCGCGAAGCGCGAGAGATCGTCGCCTTCCACGAAGAGCGCCTCCAGCTCGGCGTCGTGGAGGGCGGCGAGCGCCGCGACGGCTGCCAGGATCGACCCGCTGTCGGGGCCGACGCCGAACGCCGTCACGATGCGGCGGATCTTCATCGCCCGGGCCGCCGTCGCCCGTCGTGCTTGGTGATGATCGTGGTCGTGGCGTGAGGCTGCTCCGCGAACGCCTCCAGGCGGCGCTCCACGCGCGCGTTCAGCGACGCCTTCGGGAACCTGCCCAAGGCGTCGCGCTCGCCGGCGGGCAGGCCGCAGAGGATCGCGACCGCCTCGTCGATCCGCTCGACGGCGTGGATGGCGAAACGGCCGCCGGACACCGCGTCGACCACTTCCCGCTTCAGCATGAGGTGCCGGAGGTTGGCCGCGGGGATGATCACGCCCTGGTCCCCGGACAGTCCGCGCGCGGCGCACAGGTCGAAGAAGCCCTCGATCTTCTCGTTCACGCCGCCGATGGCCTGGATGTCGCCGTGCTGGTTCACCGAGCCGGTCATCGCGAAGGACTGGAGGACCGGCACCTCGGCGATCGCCGAAAGGAGGGCGCAGAGCTCCGCGGCCGAGGCGCTGTCGCCTTCCACGCCGCCGTAGTTCTGCTCGAAGACGAGGGTCGCCGCGAGGGAGAGCGGCCTGCCGGCAGCGTAACGGCCCGCCAGGAAGCCGGTGAGGATCATCACGCCCTTCGTGTGCAGCGGCCCGCCCAGCCGCGCCTCGCGCTCGATGTCCACGACCTGCCCGCCGCCCTGCCGCACGCGCGCGGTAATCCGGTTGGGCATGCCGAAGGCGAAGTCGCCGAGCTGCACCACCGAGAGTCCATTCACCTGCCCGACGCGCTCGCCGTCGGTGGCGATGAGCACCGTGCCCTGCTGCATCTCCTCCTGCACGCGCTCGCGGATGCGCGACTGGCGGTCCCGCCGCGCAGCGATCGCGTCCTCCACGTCGTCGGCCCCGGTGATCGCGCGCTCCGCGGCGCTCGCCAGGTGGTCGGACTCGCGCAGCAGGTCGGCGAGGTCGCGCATGCTGAGGGCGATGCGCGCCGCGTCGCCGGCGGCCCGCGCGCCGTGCTCGACGAGCCGCGCCACCGCCGCGCGGTCCAGCGGACGCAGCCTCTCGCGGCGCGCGATCGTGGCGACGACGCGCGCATAGAGGAGGTCGCTGCCGGGCCCGCGCTTCATGTCCTCCTCGAAGTCGGCGACGATCTTGAAGTACTCGGCGAACTCCGGGTCGTAGGCGTGCAGCAGGTAGTAGATGATCCGCTCCCCCACCAGCACGACCTTGGTGTCGAAGGGGATGGGCTCGGGCTTCAGGCCCACGGTGCTCACCAGGCTCAGCATCTGCCCCAGGGACTCGATGCGGATCTCTCGCGCGCGCATGGCGCGCTTGAGCGCGTCCCACGCGAAGGGCTGCGACAGCACCTTGAGGGCGTCGAGGATGAGATAGCCGCCGTTGGCGCGGTGGAGGGCGCCCGCCTTGATGAGCATGAAGTTGGTCACCAGCGTGCCCATCTGGGCGACGTGCTCGATGCGGCCGACGAGGTTGTCGTGCGTGGGATTGTCCTCGTACACGATGGGCGCGCCGCCGTCGGCCCTGTGCGCGATCAGCACGTTGACCTGGTAGCGTCCGAGGGGGGACTCGACCTCGGGCTCGGGCATGCCGAAGAGCGTGGTGCGCTCGCCTTCCTTCGACTGGCGGAAGAACTCGGCGTGATCCAGCACGTCCTCGTGCACGCTGTCGAAGTAGCGGGCCACCGCCGGCAGGTCGGGGTAGTCGGCCTTCAGCTCGTCGATGAGGCTCGTGACCGTCACGCCGATCACCTGGCGGTTGAGCTCGCGCACCTTGCGCTGGGCTTCCCGGCGCAGCTTCGGGACCTGGTGGATGGCCCGCGCGAGCTCCGCCTCGAGCGCGCCGATGGCGGCTTGGATCTCCTTCTGCCGCTCCTCCGGGAGCCCGTGGAACTCGTCCGGGCTCATCACCTTGTCGTCCTGCATCGGCGCGAAGCCGAATCCCGAGGGCGTGCGCACCAGCGCGATGCCCTGGTCCTTCGCCCTCGCCCCGATCGACTCGATGGCGCCTTCCTGCCCCCGCTCGAACTCGGCCTCGATCTCCTGCAGCCGCGTGCGGTACTCCTCCGTCTCGAAGGCGCCGGGGATGCCGACGCGCAGCTCGTCGACCAGCCGCTCCAGGTCCTCCTTGAACCGCGGCGCGCGGCCGGGCGGCAGGCGCAGCGCGCGCGGCTTGTCGGGCGACTCGAAGTCGAAGACGTAGCACCAGTCGGCGGGGGTTTCCCGCTCGGGGGCGCGTTGCTCGAGGAACCGCCGGACGATGGAGTGGCGGCCGATGCCCTCGGGGCCCATGGCGAAGAGGTTGTAGCCGTCGCGCTCGATGCCGACGCCGAAGCGGATCGCCTCCACGGCGCGCGCCTGGCCGAGGATGCCGGCGAAGTCCTCCAGCTCGTCGGTGGTGGCGAACGCGAACTGCGCCGGGTCGCACGCGTGGCGGAGCTCGCCGGGGGCGAGCTTGCGGGGGGGGGCGGGGTCGGGCATGGCGGGGCCTCAGGGACCCGTTCGGGCCGGGCTCTTCGTCTTGTCGATGTCGAGGAACATCCAGAAGTTGTTGCTCTGCACCAGCGGGCGCCGATAGCCGATCACCCAGGGGTGCCACATGTCGGTGAGGATGCGGTGCGTGTTCACCTTCCAGGGCGCGTAGGCGACCATGAGCTTCGCCATCTCCTGGTAGAGCTTGGTGCGCTCGGGGCCGTGCGGCATGACGCGCGCCGTTTCGTAGAGGCGGTCGTAGGCCTCCAGCCTGAAGCGCGCCCGATTGCCCTTCTGGCCGGCGTTGGGCCCGTACAGGGACGTCAACCAGGTTTCGGCGTCGGGCGACGCGGCGGAGTCGCCCAGCTGCCACATCATCAGCTTTCCGGCGTTGGACTCCTTCAGCAGGTCCGGCCACTTCGCCTTGCGGAAGGTCATCTTCAGGCCCACGTCGTCCATGCTGCGCTTCCACAGCTCGTCGATCTGCTGGTCGCGCGCGCTGGGCGTGGAGGCGTTCTGCAGCACCAGCGGGCTGCCGTCGGGCAGTTCGCGGTAGCCGTCGCCGTCGCGGTCGATGTAGCCGTACATGTCCAGCAGCGCCCGCGCCTTGGGCACGCTGTACTCGTTGGCCGTGGTGACGAAATTCGGGTCGTAGCCGGCGACGCCGGGGCTGTAGGGGGTCTGGGCGGGGATCGCCTGCCCCTTGCGGACGATGGCGATCTCGTCGCGCGTGTTGTAGGCGAGCGAGACGGCGCGGCGCAGGGCCACCTTCTCCGGCGTGTAGCCGCCGACCAGCGGGTCGTCCATGTTGAAGTAGGCGAACGTGAGGTCCAGCGCCGGCACCTGCGCCATGTGGATGCCGCGCCGCGCCAGGTTGGGCGCGAGCCTGTTGCCGGGCCACGCGACGTTGGCGAACTCCTCGGAGACGCGGAAGGCGAGGTCGTGCTCCTCGTTGAGGAAGGCGAGCCAGCGCGGCTGCGTCTCCTCCACGATGTAGACCTCCACCCGGCCCACCAGCGGCAGGCGCTTGCCCTTCTGCACGGCGAGGATGGCCTGCCCCTCGGCGTCGTCGGGGGCTGGCTCGCCCGCGAAGTAAACCTCGCGGAAGTTCGGGTTGGCCTCGAAGACGAGCTTCGACGAGCGCTTCCAGAACGCGAGCCGGTAGGGCCCGGTGCCCACCGGATGCGCGCCGACGTCGTTGCCGTAGTGCTCGACGACCTCGCGGGCGACGGCGCAGGAGGCGCGGCAGTCGGCGAGGTTGTAGATGAAGTTGAAGAAGGGCTTCGTCAGCTTGATCTGCCAGGTGTAGCGGTCCAGCGCGCGCAGCCCCTCGATGGGCGCGTCGTAGTCGAGCCGGTTGACCTTCCGCGCCCGGGCGAGCGCCTCGTCGCTGCCGGCAATGATGCCCTCCACCTCGGCGAGCAGCGGCGCCGCCAGCTTCGGGTCCATCAGCCGCTTCATCGAGTACACGTAATCCTCGGCAACCAGCTCGCGCTTCTTCCCCTTGAAGGCGGGGTCGTCGGCGAAGAAGATCCCCGGCTTCACCCGCAGCGTGTAGGTGAGGCCGTCGGCGCTGATCTCGGGCAGGGACTCGAGGGTGTTGGGAACGAGCTTCAGCGGCCGCGCGAGGTAGTCGTAGCGCAGCGGGGCGTCGAACATGCCCGAGTTCAGGATGTTCGAGTAGACGTCGCTGATCCGGTGCGGGTCGAGGCTGGTCTCGGCGATCTCGAACGCGTAGCGGAAGACCTTGGCCGGGTCGGGCGCGGCGGTCGCGGGCGTGGCTGCGGCGAGGAGGGCGGCGGCGATGGCGGGGGCGAGGTGGCGGAAAGTGATCATGCGCCCATTATCCCGCGGGAACGGGGGCGAAGGATGGGTGTGGATCGCTCCGGACACGGCCTGAACAGCCCAAATCGCGGTATTCCGTAACGGGCATCGCCTCGCGCGCAAGTCGATGCCGCTGCCATTGAGTGGGTCGTCCCATTCGACCGAACTTCAATTGCGGGTGTCAGCGAAGCCCTTGGAGCCGAAATGAAAGATCCGAAAGCCGATTTCGAGAAGGCGATGGCATCCCTTGCCGAGGGCAAGCGCGGCCTGGGTGCCGCACCTCCGGACAACACGAGCCGCTTCGTGGGGAAATGCCTCCTCGTCTTGGGCCCCCTCTTTCACGAGGCGGTCCGAATGAAGGCCGTGCCGGCTTTCGGGGATGTCCTCGCCTGGCAATTGGCGATGATCGGAACCCAAGGCGGACCGTCCGCCGTCGCCAGCGTGGTGGGCCTGCTGGATTGGCACCTGGGCCAGATGACGGCTGAGGCCATCGACGAGGGCGGACAGGGGGCGGCGGCGCATCCGCTACCAATCCGTGCGGGATCCGCAGCATCGAGGGTGCGTGGCGGTGATGACCCCCGCCGCCTTCGCCCGCAAGGAGCTGATCGCCAGCCAGACCTGGCACCTCTCCGTGTTCCGCGAGCGGGTCGTCTGGCGCAGCGACGATCCCCTCGATCCCCGTTCGCTGGAGTTTTTCCCTTCCCCGTCGTTCGAATCGTTTGGCGCCCCTCACCGTCGGGATACGGGCCGGGGATGACGGTCGCGGCTCTTCCGATTCCCTAATACGGATCGAACGCGTTGCCGTCCCGCGTGAGCAGGTTCATCAGCTTCGGGTGGACGAAGAGCTTCTCCCTGCCGAAGGGCTGCTCGACGAGCACGCCGATCGAGACGAGCGCCTTGAGATGCCGCGCTGCCGCCTGCCGCTCGGCGATCCTCGCCTGCACGAGATTGGCGATGCGGCAGTACGGTTGCTCGAAGATCACGTTGACCAGTTCATGGCTGTAGATCTTCGGAAGCTTCGCGCGCACATGGCCGGCGGTCTCGTCGGACAGGTTGCGAATCGCGCCGATCTTGGCCGTTGTCCAGGTGGCGGTGTCTTCCACCGCGCGCAGCATGTAGAGCAGCCACTGTTCCCAGGCGCCCTCGCGCGTGACGGCGAGCAGCAGACGGTAGTAGTCAGCCTTGTTCGCGATGATGTAGCGGCTGAGGTAGAGGATCGGAAGCGGCAGCAGGCCCTGCTCGACCAGGAACAGGCTGTTCAACACGCGACCGGTTCGCCCGTTGCCATCGGTGAACGGATGAATCGCCTCGAACTGGTAGTGCGCGGCAGCCATTCGCACGAGCGGCTCCAACGCATCTTCCTCGTGCAGAAAGCGCTCCCAGTTGGCGAGCAGGTCGCGGATGCGTCCCTCACCTTCGGGCGGCGTGTAGACCACCTCGCCGGTGGCGTCGTTGGCAAGCGCGGTGCCCGGCACCTTGCGCACGCTCATTTCCACGCCCTTGATCTGGGTGCAGATCGACTCCGCGGCCCGTGTCGTCAGAGGCCGGTTCCTCAGCGCCGCCACGCCTTCGAGCAGTGCCTGCCGGTAGCGCAGCGCCTCCCGGGTCGCGGAGTCGGCGCCACTGTCGGCCTGCAGGTGCCGGAACAGCTTGTCGGCCGTGGTGACGATGTTCTCGATTTCCGAGCTCGCCCGGGCCTCCAGCAGCGGAAGCGTGTTGATCAGCATCGCGGGGTTGGGAATCAGCTCGGCGGCCTTCTTCAATTCCCCGAGCGCCGCGCGCGCCCCGATGCATTGCTTCAATACCCGCTTCGTCTCGAGCTCGATGGCGGGAGGGAAACGTGGAAGATCGTTGTAGGGCTTGTCAGGTCGCCAGCCCGCGTTTGCGCTTGTGTCGCCAAAACTCGATTTTTGCGCCATGTGGGGAGTTTATGTCGCTGGCGACGACAGGTCAAGAGAACATGTCGCAAAAACTTGTCTTTTGCGACATGATTGGCTTCCGCTATGGCTGTCGCGGGTGAGTCTTTCCCCCTTACCTCCCGGGCCGGGTTGAGTTTCGCCACCCAGGAAGCCGATCACCGCGATGGGGCAGTAGAGGAAGGGCAGTGGCCGTCGCCACGCTGACAGGCTAGCGGGCAGGCCATTGGAATAGCGGCCCGACTGGGTCTCGACCCCAGTGAGCGTGGCACCCGTCTTCTTCGCCTCGATGACGCCCGCTGCCTTGCGATCCACGTACAGGAGGTAGTCGGCGAAGCCGAACCCATCCGCCAGCGGAAATTCCCGGATCGCGACACCCCCGGACGCGTGGATGTCGGCATCCTTCACCCCGCAAAGGTTGGCGACAACGTATTCGTGGATCTCGGGTTCACGCCAAGGGAAGCCAAGCGGCTACTGGTCCACGCTGACGCGCAAATCGATGAGTCGATTCGGCTGAAGCAGCAGCTCATGAATGAGATTGCCGAATGGATGAAGGGGGCGCGCGTCACGCAGGCCGCGGCCGCAAAAGTCCTTCACGTCACGCGTCCTCGGGTCTCCGACGTGGTCAACCAAAAGGTCGACAAATTCACGATCGATGCGCTGGTCTGCATGCTGGGTCGCATTGGCAAGCAGGTGCACTTGTCCGTGCAGTAGGAGTGCCCGGTTTCACCCGCCGCGCAGGCACTGCAAGCATGGGTGGCCGCCAAAGTTACCTCTTCAGGAACCCCCGCATCGCCCCCGCCGTATGCGACCCTTTCGCCGAAGGCGCGAGGAACGCCTCCGGCACCCCCGCGAGTACCACCTTCCCGCCGCCGTCTCCCCCCTCCGGCCCGAGGTCCACGATCCAGTCCGCTTCCGCAATGACGTCCAGGTTGTGCTCGATGAGCACGACCGTGTTCCCCGCATCCACCAGCCGGTGCAGCACCCGGATGAGCTTCTCCACGTCCGCCATGTGCAGCCCCACGGTCGGTTCGTCGAGCACGTAGAGGGTATGTGCCGAGCCCACTCGCCGCCGCGGGTCGTCGATCGTGCGCACCTTGGCGAGTTCGGTCACCAGCTTGATCCGCTGTGCCTCCCCGCCCGATAACGTCGGGCTCTGCTGCCCCAGCGTGAGATAGCCCAGTCCCACGTCCTGCAACAGCCTCAGCGCATGGTGGATGGACGGATGCGCGGCGAAGAACTCCACCGCCTCGTCCACGCTCATCGCCAGCACCTCGCCGACCGACTTGCCCCGCATCTGCACCGCCAGCGTCTCGGGATTGAACCGCGCCCCCCCGCACGCCTCGCACAGCACCTTCACGTCCGGCAGGAAGCTCATCTCGATGGTCTTGATGCCCTGGCCCTCGCACGCGGCGCAGCGTCCGGCGTCCGTCGCCGCCTTGCCGGGCGCCTTGCCCTTGCCCTTGGCCTTGCCGCCGCCCGCGTTGAACGAGAACCGGCTCGCGGTGTAGCCGCGGATGCGCGCCTCCTGCGTGTCCGCGAACAATTTGCGGATCGTGTCGAAGAAGCCCACGTAGGTCGCGGGGCACGAGCGCGGCGTCTTGCCGATGGGCGTCTGGTCCACCTCCAGCACGCGCGAAACGGCCTCCCAGCCGGAGATTGCCTTGCAGCCGAACACGGACGGCGTTGCCTTCCGGTCGCGCGCAGCGCCCACCAGACGCTCCAGGTTCTCCCGCAGCACGTCGCGGGCGAGCGTGGATTTGCCCGAGCCGGAGACGCCGGTCACCACCGTCAGCCGCCCCAGCGGGATGCGCACGGTGATGTCCTGGAGGTTGTGCAGGTTCGCGCCGACGACGTCAACGGCAGGGGTCTTGCGGTTCACCGGCCGCCGCGGCTGCACGGGGTGCCGAAGCGGCTCGCGAAGGAACCGGCCCGTGATCGAATCGGGGTGGCGCGCGAGCTCGTCCGCCGTTCCTTCCGCCACCACCCAGCCGCCGAGCCTTCCCGCCCCCGGCCCGAGGTCGATCACGTGCTGCGCGTGGCGGATGGTGTCCTCGTCGTGCTCCACCACCACCAGGGTGTTGCCCTTGGCGTTGAGCTTGGCGAGCGTGTCGAGGAGGATCCGGTTGTCGCGCGGGTGCAGGCCGATGGTGGGCTCGTCCAGGATGTAGCACACGCCGCGCAGGTTGGAGCCCAGCTGCGCGGCGAGCCGGATGCGCTGCGCTTCGCCGCCGGAGAGGGTGGGCGCGCCGCGGTCCAGCGACAGGTAGCCCAGCCCCACCTGCTCGAGGAAGTCGAGCCGCGCAGTAAGCTCGGCGAGGATGTCGCGCGCGATCTCCTCCTCGCGCCCGGCCACTTTCAGCTTGTCGAAGAAGCGGTGCGCGGCCGAGATGGGCTGCGCGCTCACGGCGGCGATCGACTGGCCGCGGAAGCGCACGGCCAGCGCCTCGCGGTTCAGGCGCCTGCCCTCGCACGCCGGGCAGGCCTCCTCGAGCCGCAGCCACTCCACCCACGAGTCGAGCACGTGGTCCTCGGCGCCGGTCTTGGCCCGCTCGTCGTTCCAGTCGATGCCGGACCCTTCCAGCTTGACGCCCGTTCCGTAGCAGGACGGGCACCAACCGTGTTTCGAGTTGTACGAGAAGAGGCGCGGGTCCAGCTCCGGGAAGCTTCTCGCGCACGACGGACACGCGCGCTTGGTGGAGAACACCTGCACCTCGGGGGCGCCCCAGCCGCCCGCGAGCAGGTGCACGACACCCTTGCCGGCATCCGCCGCCTGCGCGAGGGCATCGCGAAGGCCGTGCTCGTTCGCGGCATCGACCTCGAGCTCCGCCACGGGCAGCTCCAGCGTGTGCTCGCGGAAGCGGTCCAGCCGCGGCCAGCGCTCGGTGGGCAGCCACGCGCCGTCCACGCGCAGGTGCGATACGCCCTTGCCCCGCGCCCACTTGGCGAGGTCCGTGTAGAGGCCCTTGCGGTTGACCACCAGCGGGGCCAGCAGCGCCACCCGCTGCCCGCGATGCTCCCTGAGGATGCGCCCCGCGATCGACGCCAGGCTCTGCGGCTCGATGGGCACGTCGCATTCGGGGCAGTGCTGCGTGCCCAACTTCACAAAGAGCAGGCGCAGGAAATGGTGGATTTCCGTCTGCGTCGCCACCGTGCTCTTCGAACCCCCGCGCGAGGTGCGCTGCTCGATGGCCACGGTGGGCGGGATGCCGAAGATCGCGTCCACGTCCGGCTTCGAGGCCGGCTGCACGAACTGGCGCGCGTAGGCGTTGAGCGACTCGAGGTAGCGCCGCTGCCCCTCGGCGAAGAGGATGTCGAAGGCGAGGGTGGACTTTCCGGAGCCGGAAACGCCCGTCACCACCGTGAACTGGCCGCGCGGCACTTCGACGTCGATGCCCTTCAGGTTGTGCTCGCGGGCGTGGCGCACGACGATGAAAGGGGACGCAACCCTGTTCGCGACCTTCTCGGCGGCCACGGAAAAGGGTTGCGTCCCCTTTCGCAGCGCCTGTTCGTAGTCGGCGAGGGCCCGACCGGTGTGCGAGGCCGCCATCGCCATCACCTGCGCGGGCGTGCCGGCGCCCACCAACGCGCCCCCCGCATCGCCCCCTTCGGGACCCAGGTCCACGATCCAGTCGGCGGCTCGGATCACGTCGAGGTTGTGCTCGATGACGATGAGCGAATGGCCCGCGGCGATGAGGCGGCGGAAGGCCTCGAGGAGCTTGGCCACGTCCTCGAAGTGCAGCCCCGTCGTCGGCTCGTCGAAGAGGAAGAGGCGCGTGCGCGCCGCCGCCACGGGGGGATGCAGCGCCGCGGCGACCGTCTCCGCCGGCCGCTTCGGCAGCATCTTCACCGAGCCGCCGCCGGCCTCGACCAGGTGCCCCGCGAGCTTGAGTCTCTGCGCCTCGCCCCCGGAGAGCGTCGGCACGGGCTGCCCGAGCCGCAGGTAATCGAGGCCCACGTCCGCCAGCGGCTGCAGGCGCGCCACCACCTCCCTCTCGCCGGGGAAGAGCGCGAGCGCCTCGTTCACCGTCAGCTCCAGCGTCTCGGCGATCGAGCGCCCGGCGACCTTCACCTCCAGCACCTCGTCGCGGTAGCGCCGACCGTTGCAGTCCGGGCAGCGCAGGTACACGTCGGAAAGGAACTGCATCTCGACGTGCTCGAAGCCGTTGCCGCTGCAGGTGGGGCAGCGCCCGTTGCCGGAGTTGAAGCTGAAGGTGCCGGCCGTGTAGCCGCGGGCCTTCGCCTCCGGCGCGCGCGCGAAGATCTCGCGGATGGCGTCGAACGCGCCGACGTAGCTTGCCGGGTTGGAGCGCGTGGTGCGGCCGATGGGCGTCTGGTCCACGAACACCACGTCGTTCACGCGCGCGGCACCGTGCATCTCGCGGAAGGCGCCCGGCGACTCCGTGGGCTTGCCGAGGTGCTTGAGCAGCGCCGGGTGCAGCACGTCCTGGATGAGGGTGGACTTCCCCGACCCCGAGACGCCCGTGACGCACACCAGGCGGTGCAGCGGGAACTCGACGTCGACGTCCTTCAGGTTGTGCTCGGTGACGCCACGCAGCGCGAGCCGGGGCGTGTCGGCGGCCGGCGGCTTCGAGGCCACGCCCGCATCCGCCCGCTTCCGGCCGGAGAGATACTCCGCCGTCACGGTCTTGGCGCGCTTGAGATCCCCGGGCGTGCCGAAGAACACGATCTCGCCGCCGCGCTCGCCCGGGCCCGGTCCCATGTCCAGCAGGCGGTCGGCCTCCAGCATGATCTGCGGGTCGTGCTCCACCACCACCAGCGAGTTGCCCGCGTCGCGCAGCCGCTTCATCACGCCGATCACGCGGCCCATGTCGCGCGGGTGCAGGCCGATGGAAGGCTCATCCAGCACGAAGAGCGTGTTCACGAGCGAGGTGCCCAGCGCCGTGGTGAGGTTGATGCGCTGCACCTCGCCGCCGGAAAGCGTGCGCGACTGGCGGTCGAGCGTGAGGTAGCCCAGCCCGACCTCGCACACGAAGCGAAGCCGCGCGTTCACCTCCTGCAGCAGCAGCTGCGTCGCCTCGTCCAGCGGGGCGGGCAGCGCCAGCCGCGCGAAGAACGTCCGCGCCCGCTCGATGGGCAGCAGCATCACGTCGTGCAGGCACAGGCCCGGGAGCGCGGCCAGCGCGTCGAGGCTCCACTGCGTGCCGCGCGGGGGATAGCGCTTCCCGGGGGCGAGCACGGCGTCGGCCTCGCCGCGGGTGCCCACGCGCCAGAGCATCGACTCGGGCTTCAACCGCGCGCCGTCGCAGTCCGCGCAGGGCGTGTAGGCGCGGTACTTCGAGAGCAGCACGCGGATGTGCATCTTGTAGGCCTTCGTCTCCAGCCACTCGAAGAAGCGCGCCACGCCGTACCAGTGCGTCTTGCCGGACTTGTGCCAGCTCACCCAGTCGTCGTCGCCCTCGATCACCCAGCGGCGGTGCTCCGGCGGCAGGTCGCGCCAGGCGGTGTCGAGCGCCACGCCGCGGCGCCTCGCGTACTTCCCGATGTCGTCCTGGCACTCGGAAAAGCTCGCCGTCTGGAAGGGCTTCACCGCCCCGTTGCCCAGCGACTTCGACCCGTCCGGGATCACCAGCCCGTAGTCCACGCCGATCACGCGCCCGAAGCCCCGGCACTTGTCGCAGGCCCCGGCGGGCGAGTTGAAGGAGAAGCGCGCGGGGCTGGGGTCCGAGTAGTGGATGTCGCAGTCGGGGCAGTGCAGGTCGTTGGAGAAGCGCCACGGCGTGCCGGGCGCGTCCGGCGCGGACTCGTCGAGGGCGAACACGGTCAGGCGCCCGGCGCCCACGCGCAGCGCCGCCTCGACCGCCTCGACCACGCGCGGGCGCTCCGCCGACCCCATGCGCACGCGGTCCTGCACCACGTCCAGCCGCTGGCCCTTCCGTGCATGCACGCGCGTGTACCCCTGGGCCTGGAGGTGCTGCAGGATTTCGTCCTCGGAGAAGTTCTTCGGGACGTCGATGGGGAAGGTGATCGCGAGGCGCGGGTCGCCGGCTGCCTTCGCCCGCTCCGCCATCTCGGCGAAGATCGACTCCGGCGTATCCCGCCGCACGGGCCGCGCGCATTGCCGGCAGTGCAGCCGCCCCGCCCGCGCGAAGAGCAGCTTCAGGTGGTCGTTGATCTCCGTCATCGTCCCCACCGTCGAGCGCGAGGTGCGAACCGGGTTCGTCTGGTCGATGGCGATGGCGGGCGGGATGCCGTCGATGGAGTCGACCTGCGGCTTGTCCATGCGGTCGAGGAACTGGCGCGCGTAGGGCGAGAAGGTCTCCACGTAGCGGCGCTGGCCCTCGGCATAGAGGGTGTCGAAGACGAGGGAGCTCTTGCCCGATCCCGACGGCCCCGTCACCACCACCAGCTCGCCCGTGGGGATGTCGACGTCGAGGTTCTTGAGGTTGTTCTGGCGCGCGCCGCGGATGGCGATGGTCTCGCGGGGCTCGGCGTCGGCGGCGGCGGGGGGCGGGGGGAGGTCGTTCATGGCTCCGGGAGCGGCAGCGGCTGCGCAGCCGGACGCTCGTGAGGCAAACGTGAATTGTAGGCATGGCGAGGGACCCCTGTGGGACCTGTAATCCCATGGGCCAATCGGTTCGACTGCCGCGCCCGGCATGGCGATGGCGCATCGGCCGTCCCGGTGGAGCCGGCCGGAGCGCCCGCCATTGCCACCTGATGCGTGATGCGATAGCATTGGATGCATGCGAACGACCTTGGACATTGCCGACGACGTGCTGCACGCGGCCAAGGAGCGGGCGCGTCGTGAAAACAAGACGGCCGGCGAGGTGATCTCCGAGTTGGCCCGCGCCGCTTTGAATGCACCCGCACTGTCGCCGCGGACGGCGCAGCCAAGGGCGCAGTACGGATTTCGCCCGTTCCCGAAGCGGGGGGGCGTCGTCACCAACGATCTCATCGATCGCTTGCGCGAGGACGACGCGTACTGATGCGCTCGCTCCTGGACGTCAACGTCCTGATCGCGCTGCTGGACGCGGATCACGTACTGCATGCGGGCGCCACGCACTGGTTTTCGGCCCACGCCGCGGAAGGCTGGGCCTCCTGCCCGATCACCCAGAACGGCTGCGTGCGCGTCATGGCGGGTGCGGGCTACCCGAACCCCCTGCCGGTCAGTGCCATCGTGGAACGGCTGGCGGAAGCGACGGCCCACAAGCTTCACGAGTTCTGGCCGGATGAAGTGAGCCTTCTCCACGCGAGCGTCGTCGATGCCTCCCGCGTTCACGGCTCCCGCCAGGTCACGGATCTCTACTTGCTCGCGCTGGCCGCAAGTCGTCACAGCCGGCTGGTCACGTTCGACCGATCCATTCCGATCGAGGCCGTTCCCCGGGCCCAGGCCCGCAACCTCGTGGTGATTTGACAGCCGGTGGCACTTCCGCCACGTCTCCGGCCGATGGGCGACGACCCGATCGAACCCTGACGGGGGACAAGAGCGCCTCGCGTGGCGGAAGGCATGATCGCCCCATGAACGACAACGGGCTCCGGGGCGCGCTGGTCGCGGGCGCGGTGTATTTCGCCGTCACCTTCGGCGCCGGGTTCTGCCTCGCCCTTGTCCGCATCCCGTTCCTCGAGCCGCGTTTCGGCGCGCGTTGGGCGGAGCTGATCGAGATGCCGTTCATGCTCGTCGTGATCGTGCTCGCCTGCCGCTGGACGGTGCGCCGGTTCGCGATCCCGCCCGGGGCCGGCGCGCGGCTCGCGATGGGCTTCAGTGCCCTGGCCTTCATGCTCGCCGCGGAATTCGGTCTCGTGCTTGCGTTGCGGGATACGACGATCACCCGGTACTTCGAAACGCGCGACCCGGTGTCGGGCACGGTCTACTACCTGATGCTGCTGCTTTTCGCCGTCCTTCCGCACCTGCAGGGACGCAGGCTGCGGCAGGGTTGACGGAGGTCATCCGTCCCGCGCACCGCGGTAGCATGCTGGAATCGCTGCCGGCTCCACCCAAGGCGCCCCGATGCCAAGCCCCGTCTTCCGCATGCGCGAGGTCTCGAAGGTCTACCACGTGGGGGACCTCGAGGTCGTCGCCCTCCACGACGTGTCGCTGGCGCTTTTTCCCAGCGAGTTCGTCGTGCTGCTGGGGCCCTCGGGCAGCGGCAAGTCGACGCTGCTCAACCTGCTGGGCGGGCTCGACACGCCCACCACCGGCGAGGTCGACTACCTCGACCATTCGCTGTCGGAGGGCGGCGACGAGCGCCTCACGCGATTCCGGCGCGAGCACGTGGGCTTCGTCTTCCAGTTCTACAACCTCATCCCGAGCCTCACCGCCGCGGAAAACGTGGCGCTCGTCACGGACATCGCGGACAACCCCATGGCGCCGCGCGAGGCGCTGGCGCTGGTGGGTCTTTCGGAGAGGGCCGACCACTTTCCCGCCCAGCTCTCCGGCGGCGAGCAGCAGCGCGTGGCCATCGCCCGCGCCGTCGCCAAGCGGCCCGACGTGCTGCTCTGCGACGAGCCCACGGGCGCGCTGGACGTGGAGACGGGGCGCCTCGTCCTCGAGGTGCTGGAACGGGTGAACCGCGAGCTCGGCACCATCACCGCCGTGATCACGCACAACGCCTCCATCGCCGCGATGGGCGACCGCGTGATCCGCATGTCGAGCGGCAGGATCCTCGAGATCACGGCCAACGCGGCGCGGCTGCCCGCCTCGGAGCTGGCGTGGTGAGGATCGCCGCCCTCGACCGCAAGATCCTGCGCGACGCGTGGCACATGCGCGGCCAGATCCTCGCCTGCGCGCTGGTGGTGGCGGGGGGCATCAACTCCTTCGTGTCGCTTTCCTCGGTGAACCGCTCCCTCGCCGTCTCCCAGGCCGCGTTCTACGAGGAATACCGCTTCGCCGACGTCTTTGGCAGCGCCGTGCGCGCCCCCGAGCCCCTGGCGGCCACGCTTCGGTCCATTCCCGGCATCGCAGTGCTCGAGACGCGCGTGGTCGCGCGCGTGAACCTCGACGTGCCGGGGCTCTCCGAGCCGGCCCGGGGGCGGATCGTCTCGATCTCGAGCGATCCGGCGGGCGGTCTCAACGCGCTGCACCTGCGCCGCGGGCGCATGCCGTCTGCGTCGAGCCAGGACGAGGTCCTCGCCGCCGAGGCGTTCGCGCTGGCCAATCGGCTGCAGCCCGGCGACGTCATCCGCGCCATCATCAATGGCCGCTACCAGCCGCTTCGCGTCGTGGGTATCGCGATCTCGCCCGAATACATCTATGCACTGGGTCCCGGCCAGCTCGTGCCCGACAACAGGCGCTACGGCATCCTGTGGATGGACCGCAAGGGGCTCGCCAAGGCCTATGACATGGAGGGCGCCTTCAACGATATCTCCGCCAAGGTCAGCCCCGGCGCCTCGGTGCCGGCGGTGCTGCGCGAGATGGACCGCGTGCTCGGTCCCTACGGCGGCTTCGGCGCTCACGACCGCGAGGACGAGCTGTCGCACCGCTTCCTCTCCGACGAGATCTCGCAGAACCGCACGATGGCGCGCATCACGCCGACCATCTTCCTCCTGGTGGGCGCCTTCCTGCTCTACACCATCCTCACGCGCCTGGTGCAGATGCAGCGTTCGCAGGTCGGGCTTCTCAAGGCCTTCGGCTACTCGGGCCGGGAGATCGCGCTGCACTACCTCAAGCTCGCGTTCATCATCTCGCTCTTCGGCGCGGCGCTGGGCGTGGCCACGGGGCTGCCTTTCGCCAACGCCATGCTGAAGCTCTATTCCGGGTACTACTTCTTCCCGATGTTCGGCAACGACCAGGCGTGGTCGGTGGCGGGCACGAGCGTCATGCTGGCCGTCCTGTCGGCGTCCCTGGGCGCGGTGCCGGCGGCGTTGCGCGCCTCCTGGCTCGCGCCTGCGGAATCGATGCATCCCGAGCCGCCGCCGCGCTTCCACGGCGGCGTTCTGGAACGCTGGGGGCTGCGCCGAGCGCTCCGACCGGCCGGGCGCATGCTCGTGCGCAACCTGGCGCGCAGGCCGCTGCGCTTTCTTGCCAGCGTCACCGGCATCGCCATCGCCGTGGCGCTGCTGGTGATGCTCACGGCCATGGTCGACGGCATCCAGGACCTCATGCGGTGGCAGTTCACCATCGTGCAGCGCGAGGACGCGCAGGTCCTGCTCACCGAGCCGCGGGACACCTCGGCGCTCGATTCCCTCCGCGCGCTGGACGGCGTCGTGCAGGCCGAGCCCTTCCGCTTCGCCGCCTCGCGCTTCCACGCGGGAAACCGCATGAAGCGCGGCCTGCTCTTCGGCCTGGACGACGATCCCGTCCTGCGCCGCGCCGTGGATGCCGACGGGACCCCGCGCGAGATCCCGCAGGAGGGCGTGCTGCTGACCGGCATCATCGCCAGGACGCTCGGCGTGCGCGTCGGCGACACCATCGAGGTCGAGGTCCTGGAGGGCAAGCGCCCGCGCGTGCCGATGCCGGTTGCCGGCGTGGTGGACGAGCCCATCGGCTACTCGGCCTACGTCTCGCGTGCCACCGCCAACCGCGTCATGGGCGAGGGCGACGTGATGACCGGCGCGTACCTGCGCATCGACGACGGCGCGCGCGAGCGCGTCTTCTCCCGGCTCAAGGCGATGCCCGGGGTGTCCGGGGTCAACCTGCGCGAGGCGGCCTACGACCAGTTCCGCGAGATGATCGACCGCAGCGTGGGCATCATGATCACGGTGAACCTGGTCTTCGCCTGGATCATCGCCTTCGGCCTGGTGTACAACGGCGCGCGCATCGCGCTCTCGGAGCGGGGCTACGAGCTGGCGACCCTGCGCGTGCTGGGGTTCACGCAGCGCGAGTCCGTGTCTCTCCTGCTGGGCGAGCAGGGCGTGATCACCGGCGTCGGCCTGCCGGCCGGGCTTGCGCTGGGGATCGGGCTCACGGTCTACTTCATCTGGATGCTCTCGACCGACATGTGGCGCATGCCCTACGTGATGACCGGCCTGAACCTGGTCGGCGCCATGGCCGCGGTGGCCTTCGCGGCCGCGGCCTCGGGTGCGGCGGTGGCCTGGAAGCTGCGCCGCCTCGACCTCGTGGCGGCGCTCAAGGCACGCGAATGACGAGGAACCTGCGATGACGCTCAATCGCCGTGGGGCCGGGGTTGCGGCCCTTGCGCTGGTCGTGGTGGCCCTGCTCGCGTGGTGGGCGTGGCCGTCGCCGCGTCTCGTGGAGACCGCGCAGGTCGGGCGCGGGCCCGTGCAGGTCGCGATCGAGGAGGACGGCGAGACGCGCGCCGTCGACCGCTATGGCGTGGCGGCGCCCGTGACGGGGCGCCTGCTGCGTGTCGTGTTGCGCGAGGGTGACGCCGTGAGGGCGGGGCAGGTGGTGGCCGAGATCGCTCCGGTGCCGCTTTCCGAGGCGGACCGCGACCTGCTGCAGGCCAAGCTCGAGTCGGCCCGGGCGCTCAAGCTCGAGGCCGAAGAGCGCGTGCGGCGGGCGGAGGCCGACGCGCTGCAGTCGGAGCGCGACCGCGCGCGGGTGGCCGACCTCGTCACGAGGAAGTTCATGTCGGACCAGGCGCTCGAGCAGGCCGATGTCGCCGTGAAGACGAAGACTGCGGACCTGAAGGCCGCGAAGTCGCGCGCGGTGGCTGCCGCGGCGGACGTGGAGGCGGCGCAGGCGGCGCTCGTCGCCGTGCGTGCAAAGGCGCCGACCGTGCGCGTCGCCTCGCCGGTGAGCGGCCGGGTGCTGCGAATCGCCGAGAAGAGCGAGCGAGTGGTGCCCTCGGGCACCGTTCTCGCTACCGTGGGCGACCCTTCCGCCCTGGAGATCGTGGTGGACGTCCTCTCGAACGACGCCGTGCGCGTCAAGCCCGGCATGCGCATGCTCATCACCGGCTGGGGCGGCCCCGAGACCGAGGCGGCGGTGCGGATGGTGGAGCCGGCGGCCTTCCGGAAGATCTCGGCGCTGGGCGTCGAGGAGCAGCGCGTCAACGTGATCGGCGACTTCAAGGCCGTGCCGCCGGGCCTCGGCGATGCTTACCGGCTCGATGCGCGCATCGTCGTCGCGGAGAAGGCGGATGCGCTGCGAGTGCCGGTCGGGACGCTCTTTCGGCGCAACGGCCAGTGGACCGTGATGCGCGTCGAGAACGGCCGCACCGCCGCGCGTGCGGTCGTGACGGGGCTGGTGGGCGCGCGCTACGCGGAGGTCACGTCGGGGCTCGCCGAGAAGGACGAGATCGTGCTCTATCCCGGCAACGACCTCGCCGAGGGCGCGCGCGTCGTCGCGCGGCGCTGAGGGTCAGTAGGGCGTCTTGTCGGGCTTGCGGGCCCATTCGGCGAGGGCGCGATCGCCCTCGGCGGCGAGCAGTTGCCGAAGGGGCAGGGCGCGGTCGCCGAAGGGCCCGCCGCACCCCTCGTTCATCTTGCGGATGCCCAGCGCAATGGCCTGGCGCAGGAATGCCTCGTGCGGGTTGCCGGCGGTCACGGTGGTTCCGGTCAGGAGAGAAAGCGTCGCGGCGACAGCGCGCCGGCGAGATCCCGCGGCAGGGGTGCCGGCTCCCCTTCGAGAGCGCTCGCGACGAGCTCGGCACCGAGCGGCGCCCACAGCAGTCCGCGCGAGCCGAGCCCGGTGGCGAACCAGAGGCCCGGCAGCGCGCTCTCGCCGAAAATGGGCAGCCGGTCGGGGACGGTGGCGCGAAGCCCCGCCCATCCGTCCAGCTGCATCGGGTGCAGGCCCGTGGTGAACCCCGGCAGCATGCTCTCCGCCCGGGCGAGGTTCTCGCGATGGTCTTCCGCGCGCACGTCGAGCCGGTCGTCGTCATGCTGGAAGCTCGCGCCGGCGACGTGACCGCCGTCGGGAAGGGGCGCGACGTAGCCGCTGCCGCTCACCGCGATGTCGAGGGTTCGCGCCGGGGAAGGCGGCAGGTAGCTCACCTGTCCGCGCACGGCGGTGAGCGCGAGCCTCGCCTCGGGGGCAAGCCGCGCCGCCTGGTGCGCATTGGCGAGGACGAGGACCGGTGCTTCCGCCAGCAGCGAGCCGTCCGCGTCGAAGGCGCGCCAGTCGCCGCCCTCGCGTTCGATGCGTGCGACGGCGTGCCCGAGCCGCCGGCGGATCCGCGCGCCGGCGCGCGCGAGGCTCGCGATGGCGAGGCTTTCGGGCGACACCCAGGCGCCGGACGCGAGCCACCACCCGGGGCGGCGCACCGCGCGCCCGGCGAGATCCGCGGCCTCGTTTGCATCGACGTAGCGAAGCACGTCGGCCGGCCATGCCTGCGACCCGGCAATGGCCGCGAAGCGTGCGCCCTCCGCTTCGCTGTCCGCCAGCTGCAGCGCGCCGCAGCGTTGCCACAGCAGGTGGAAACCGTCGTGCTGCAGGGCCCGGAAGTGCTGCAGCGCGTAGAGGAACGCCGGGCGCGAGACCTGCGCGTTGACGGCATCACGCACGTTGGCGATGGGGCGGACGAGCCCGGCCTGCGCGTTGGCGCGCCGCTCCCGGGCATCGACCAGCTGCACCTCCCAGCCGCGCGAGGCGAGCCTTTCGGCGCACAGCGTGCCCGCGAGGCCCGCGCCGATCACTGCCGCGCACCGCCGGTGCCGCGCCGGGGCGTCGGGCCCGCCGTCGCGCACGCCGGTGAGCATCTCGCGCTTGCGCCCGAAGCCCTCGCGGACCTCGAGGCGGAAGCCCGCGCCCTGCAGCGCCGCGCGCACGCCGCCCGCGACGGTCCACGTCGCCAGGGTGGCGCCCGGCCGGGCGAGCCGCGCCAGTTCGCGCACCACCTCCGGCGACCACATTTCCGGGTTGCGGCTCGGCGCGAAGCCGTCGAGAAAGAGGGCGTCGGCCTGCGCCTCCAGTTTCGGCAGCAGCTCTCGGGCGTCGCCGGCGAGCAGCGTGAGGATCACCCGCCCGCCGTCGAAGTGCAGGCGGTGGAAACCGGCCAGCGCCGGCGGCCAGGTGGCGACGAGGGCCGTGGCGAGCGGGCGCAGTTCCGCGAAGGGCGCGAGGGCGTCGGCCAGGTCCTTCGCTGCAAACGGCTGTCGCTCCACCGACACGAAGTGCAGCCGCGCCGGCCCGGCCGCGTCGCTGCGCAGCCGGTCCCATGCGGCGAGGAAGTTGAGCCCGAGGCCGAAGCCGGTCTCGAGGACGGTGAAGCAATCCCGTCCCGGCCAGCGTTCCGGCAGGCGATTGCCGCCGAGGAAGACGTGGCGTGCCTGGGCGAGGCCGCCGTCGGACGAGTGGTAGATGTCGCCGACGTCGGGCGCGTACGGGATGCCCTCGGGCGTGCGCTCGAGCCTTGCCTGCGAAACCGAAACGCTGCGCCCCGTCATGGCGGCATGATACCGCCGCGGACCGCAGGCCCCGGCGCGGCTCCCAGTGCCCGCCCGAAAAGGAGTAAACGGGCGGGCGCCGCGCCGGTTGCGGTCAGTAGAGCGCGGAGGCGAGCCGCCGGCGGTAGTCGCTCACCAGCCCGGGCTCGCCCGCCGCCATCTCGAACACGGCGATCATCTTGCGGCGCCCGACGTCGTCGCCGAACTTGCGGTCGCGCCTCACCACCTCCAGCAGCTGGTCCATCGCGGGGCCGAACTCGCGGTTGGCGATGCGCACCTCGGCGAGGTCCATTCGCGCGGCGAGGTCGCCGGGGTTGGCGGCGATGCGGCGCTCCAGCTCCTCCGCCGCGGGAAGCGAGGCGGCGCGTTCTGCTGCTTCCAGGCGGGCGGCCGCCGTGTCGTACCCGGAAGCCTGCGGCGCGCGGCCGGAAAGCTGGGTCCATTGCTCGCGGGCGGCCGCGAGATCGCCCTTCTCCAGCAGCAGCGACACGAGATCGAGGCGGGCGGCGTCGTTCGTGGGGTCCAGCGCGAGCGCGTGTCCGAGGTGGCCCTGCGCCCGTTCGGCGTTTCCGGCGGCGCGGGCGTCACGCGCCCGGCGCAACTCCATGTCGCTCGGGTCGGGCACGAGCTTTTCCAGGAAGGCCCGCAGCGCCCCCTCCGGCTGCGCGCCCACGAAGCTGGAAGCGGGTTTGCCGTCGACGAAGGCGACCACGTACGGGATGGAGCGCACGCCGTAGCGCGCCGAGAGCTCCGGGTTCTCGTCGGAGTTCACCTTGACGAGCTTCCAGCGCCCGGCGGCCTCGCGCTCGAGTTTTTCGAGGACGGGGCCGAGGGCGCGGCAGGGACCGCACCACGGCGCCCAGAAATCCACCAGCACCGGCAATTCGCGCGAGGCTTCGAGAACCTCGACTTCGAAGGAGGAGAGGGTGACGTCGATCATGCCGGTTAGATGGCGACAACCGGGCGCAAGTTCAAGATAATGCGGCATGGCCCTCGAACTGAAGCTTCCCGCCGGCCTCGCCGGCACCGCCGAGCTGGTCGTCGGCGAGCAGCACACCGCGCCGCGCGTGGGCAGCGGGCGCATCCGCGTGCTCGCGACGCCGGTGATGATCAACCTCATCGAGGCGGCGGCCCTGGCGGCGGTGGAGCAGTCCCTGCCCGAGGAGCACCAGAGTCTGGGCACGCGGCTCGACATCTCCCACGTCGCCGCCACGCCCGTGGGCATGCGCGTGCGGGCGACGGCGGAAGTGGTCCGCGTCGAGGGGCGCACGATCCACTTCCGCGTGCGCGCCGAGGACGAGCGCGAGCTCATCGGCGAGGGCAAGCACGAACGCGTGGTCGTGAACCTCGAGCGCTTCGACCGGCGGGTGCGGGACAAGGCGGCGGCGCGCGACTGACGCCGATCCGGTTCCGTCACCGCCGCGGAACGGCCGGCAGGCGTGCCTCGAGGTATTTCAGCGCCTGGTACAGGATGGGGTCGCCGGGACCGCCGCTGGGCGCGACGAGGTCCACCGGCAGGGTGGGCCGCACCGCCTCGCGGGGCGTGCCGTCGGGATGGTAGACGCGGGCGGACGGGAAGTGCACGGAGATGCCGGATCCCGGCAACCGCGCCTCGCGCAGGTCGCCCCGCAGGCCCGCCATGCGCGTTCCCACCAGCGTTGCCTTCGCCACGACCTCCAGCCCCACCGCGAGCGATTCCCCCTCGCCGGCGGTCCATGCGTCGACGAGCACCGCGACCGGTCCGGCATGGGTGAACGGCCCGCGCGGGCCGATCGTCTCCGCTGGCGTGTCGCTGCCCGCGCCGCGCGCGCGGCTGACGCGCCGGATCCACGCCGTCTCGCGGGTGGCGAACCGGCCGAGCAGGGCGCGCGCCACCTCGGGCGAGCCGCCACCCTGCGTCTCGCGAAGGTCGACGATCAGCCCGCGCGTGTCGCGGAAGTGCTGCATCGCCGCGTCGAAGTGCTGCACCAGTCCCGCCTCGCCGAGGTTGTTCTTCAGGCGCAGGTAGCCGAGGTCCCGGCCCTCCCCGATTCGCCGCGCGATGAGCGGCGGCGTGCCGGCGTGCGGAATGTCCTGGCGCTCGATCGCCAGCCGCCGCGTCCTCCCTCCCGACTTCACCTCGAGGTCGAGCACCCCGGACCACGGGCCGGCGACGAGCCGCCGCAGGGCCCAGTTGCGGGCGCGCGCTTCGGCCTGGCGGTCGCGGCGCAGGAGCGCGCGCACCGCTTCCTCGATCGGTTTCGACCCGATGGCCGCGATCTGCATCCCCGGGACGGCGCCTGCCACGTCGGCGACGCTGCCGGCGCGCACCGCGGATATGCGGGCGTCCGCGCCGTCCCACTCCGCGCACAGGTCCGTCTCGGCGGGAACGGGGCGCGGCGAGCGCGGGGAATGCGCGTCGAGCCCGACGCCGTCGTCGTGAAGTTCCGCGAGCGCGCCTTCCAGCGCGGCAAGCAGCTCGTCGCGCGAACGGGCGGCGGCGGCCCTGGGGCGCCAGCGGGCGCGCGCGCCGCGCCAGTCCTGGCCTTTCTCGAAGTACGCGTACCCCTCGTCGATGGCGCGCCAGAGCGCGTCGAAGTCCGCGGCGGGCCCGGGGGCGCGGGCGGCGTGCCCGAGGACGGGCAGCGCACCCAGCGCCGCGGCGCTGCGCAGGAAGCGGCGGCGGTCTTGCATCGTCAGGTTCAGGTCTCGAGCGGCGGGGAGACGCCTTGGGGCAGGGCGGTGCGGGCCACGTTCATCACCATCGCGAGGGTGGTGTAGTAGCCGCACAGGCCGCAGAGGTCGACTGCACCGCGCTCGCCGAAGAGCGCCACCATGCGGCCGTAGGTGGCGTCGGACACCGAGCGGTTGTGCTGCAGCTCCTGGAGGAAGTCGTGCACGACCGCCTCGTCGGGCGCCATGGCGTCGGGCCGGCGGCCGGCGGCGACGGCGGCGATGTGCCCTTCAGGCACGCCCGCCTTCGCCGCGATCGGCGCGTGGACGTGCCACTCGTACTGCTGGTTCCAGCGGCGCGCGACGATGAGGATGGCGAACTCCGAGAGCCGCGGCGGCAGGGCGCTGCGGTAGCGCAGGTACTCGCCCGTTTTCTGCAGGGGCGAGAGGAGGTCCGGGCTGCGCAGCAGGGGGACGAAGGGACCGAAGACCGCACCGCGCGGCCCGCTGGCAAGCTCGGCGGCGGCCTGCTGCTGCGCCGGGGTCAGGCTGCCCGGGGGCAGGGGAGGAAGTCGGTCGGGTCCCATGGTTCGCATCGCGTTCGTAATGGTGTGGACATCGTAACCGAACCTGCCGTTCGTGCCAGGGACGTACCTGGCACGTGCCTGGCACCGCAGGGCTATTCGACCTTGCCGATCTTCTTCACCACGTCGGCGCGCTTCTTCGCGTCGGCACGTCGGGCAGCGCCGGGTAGTCGGTCTGGGCGAGCGCGGGAAGCGAGGCGGCAAGGGCCGCAAGGGCGGCGCCGAGGGTGCGGCGAATCATGGTCTCCTCCGGTTGTCGTTCCTGAAACGGCGCCATGCTCGCGTCAATTCGCCGCCGCGCGCCCGCCTGTCGTGCCGGCTGCCATTGAACTTCGCGCCCATCGCCGCCATCTGACGGCTGTCCACGTTCCCCCCGGGAGCCGCCATGCAGCGCACCGAACAGGAAGCCGTTCTCTTCATCGCCTTGATGGCGGCCTTTGCCGACGGCGCCAAGGACGAGCGCGAGCGGGCCGAGATCCGCCGCATCGCCGAGTCGCTGTCCGGGGACATCAACGTCGCCGCGCTCTACCAGGATGCGCTCCTCAAGCGGCGCACCGTGGCGCAGGCGGCCGCCGGCCTCGCCTCGCCGGAGCTTCGCCAGTACGCCTACGAAATGGCCGTCGGCGTGTGCGATGCCGACGGCGCCCACTCGCCGGCCGAGAAGGCCTTCCTCGAAGACCTGCGCGCGACCCTCGGGCTCGACGCCGTGGCGGGCGAGACTTTCGCCGCGCAGGCGGCCGGCGTGGCGAACGCGCCCCTCGACGCCGCGTCGCCGGCCGAGCCGCCCTACGCCGCGACCCTGACCGGCGCCGAGATGGACAAGATGATCCACAACTACGCGATCCTCAACGGCGCCCTCGAGCTGCTGCCGCAGAACCTCGCTTCCATGGCCATCATCCCGCTGCAGATGAAGATGGTCTACCGCATCGGCAAGGCGCACGGCTTCGAGCTGGACCGCGGCCACGCGAAGGACTTCCTCGCCACCGTCGGCGTGGGCCTCACGTCGCAATACCTCGAGCAGTTCGGCCGCAAGCTCGTGGGCGGGCTTCTCGGCAAGCTGGCGGGCGGCTTCGGGCGCGCGCTCGGGTCGGCGGCCACCGGCGCCGGCTTCTCCTACGCGTCCACGTGGGCGCTGGGACAGGTGGCGAAGCGCTATTACGCGGGTGGGCGGACGCTGTCGGCGCAGATGCTGCAGGAATCCTTCGCGTCGATGCTGGGCGAGGCCAAGAACCTGCAGGCCCGCTACCTGCCCGATATCCAGCAGCGCGCCCGCACCCTCGACGTCGCCGAGGTGCTGCGCTCCGTGCGCGGCTGAAGCCCGGGCTGCCGGGTACCGTGCCTGGCACCGGGGCCGGCCTGGCTCAGCGGGCGGCGAGCCCCAGTTGCTCCGCGATGGGGCGGGCGGGAAAGTGGAAGGGCACCGGCCCGTCGGGCTGGGCGTGCAGGAACTGCTTCACGAAGGGGTCGCTGGAATCGAGCATCGCCTGCGTCGGGCCGTGGCCCACGATGCGCCCCTCCCCCATCACGTACAGGTAGTCGGCGAGCTTCACGGCCTCCGGGACGTCGTAGGTGACCACCACCGAGGTGCTGCCGAGCGCGTCGTTCAGCGTGCGGATGAGGTTGCAGATGACGTTGAGCGTGATCGGGTCGAGGCCCGCGAAGGGCTCGTCGTAGATGACGAGGTCGGGGTCGAGGGCGATGGCGCGCGCGAGCGCCACCCGCCGCGACATGCCCCCCGAGAGCTCCGCGGGATAGAGGGCGTGGGCGCCGCGCAGCCCGACCGCGTGCAGCTTCATCTTCACCAGGTCCGAGATGATCGACTCCGGCAGCGCCGTGTGCTCGCGCATCGGGAACGCGACGTTCTCGAACACGGTGAGGTCGCTGAAGAGGCCCCCCTTCTGGAACATCATGCCGAGCTGGCGCCGCAGCGCGTAGAGCCCGTCGTGGTCGAGGGCGTGCACGTCCTGCCCGCACACCTTGACGGTGCCGCGCGCCGGCCGAAGCGCCCCGCCGATCAGCTGCAGCAGCGTGGTCTTGCCGCAGCCGCTGGCGCCGAGGATCGCCACCACGCGGCCGCGCGGGATGTCGAGGTCGAGGCCCTCCAGCAGCCGCCGCTTGCCGTAGGCGAAGTGCAGGCCGCGGATCTCGATGAGGTTGTCGCAGTCGGACGCGCGCAGCATGGGCGCATTGTAAGCTAGGGGTCCACACCCGGGAGAAACCCATGGCCGACACCCGCAACCTGGCCGTCTTCTGCGATTTCGAGAACGTCGCGCTCGGCGTGCGCGAGGCGCGGTACGACAAGTTCGACATCAGCAAGGTGCTCGAGCGCCTGCTGGTGAAGGGCAGCATCGTCGTCAAGAAGGCCTACTGCGACTGGGACCGCTACAAGGAGTTCAAGGCGCCCATGCACCAGGCCTCCTTCGAGCTGATCGAGATCCCGCACGTGCGCCAGTCCGGCAAGAACTCCGCCGACATCCGCATGGTCGTCGACGCGCTCGACCTCTGCTACAC
>Ga0114939_10000364_pt1 | contig 38258 bp, 23 predicted proteins | sample AshMeaCrysSpring_FD_87196 | JGI IMG/M metagenome (GOLD analysis project Ga0114939, IMG submission 87196) | Groundwater microbial communities from Big Spring, Nevada to study Microbial Dark Matter (Phase II) - Ash Meadows Crystal Spring | ecosystem: Environmental > Aquatic > Deep subsurface >...
AACAGGAGCCGTTGCGGCAAGTCCTGCTCCAAGAGACCTCACGCAAAGTCGCAAAGTCGCAAAGATTGAAGAAGTCCTTGGGAGATGGTCGAGCGTTGCGGCGTTACGCGCCAGCGAGTGAGCATGCCCGCAGCGCCAGCAAGGGCCTTCCGGCTAACAGGAGCCGTTGCGGCAAGTCCTGCTCCAAGTGACCTCACGCAAAGTCGCAAAGATTGAAGAAGTCCTTGGGAGATGGTCGAGCGTTGCGGCATTGCGCGCCAGCGAGTGAGCATGCCCGCAGCGCCAGCAAGGGCCTTCCGGCCAACTGTCGCCATCCAGGCAACTGCATCTACCAAACGGCCGCTCCGTGTCAGCTCAGGTTGGTCAGCGGACCATCGCTGCAGAAATCCGGATTACCGAACGTCTTCAGATCAAGTCCGAAGCCATGGGCCAGTGAAAGCAGCAGGCGGTTGTGCGGCACTTCACCGTACTTCAGCGAACGGCCCATCTGCCAAGGCATGCCGCCGCCGATAAACGCGAACGGGATGTTATCGAGCGTGTGGGAGTTTCCTTTGCCCAGTTCATTGGTCCAGACCACCAGGCTGTTGTCGAGCATCGATCCGCCGCCACCTGGTTCGGGTGTTTCAGCCAGTCGCTGGCAGAGGTAAGCGATCTGATCGGCATACCACCGGTTGATCTTCAGCAGCTTCGCTTGCGCGTCGTCGTTGTCATCCGGTTCATGGGACAAGTTGTGATGGTCTTCCTCGATCCCCAGCCACTTCATCCGTGCCTGACCGACCGAGTTTGTGAATTGGAAGGTCGCAATCCGAGCGAAGTCGCCATGCAGCGCGTTGACCAGTAGCTCGGTCTGCATTCGCGTCAGAGCCGGCAAGTTGTCGTTTTCATCGCGCACTCCGGCTTCCAGCTTCGGCATGGCATGCTCAACGCTCTGTTGCCGCGAGGATTGCAATTCCTGTTCCAGTTCGCGGACCAGCGTTTCGTGCTCTTCCAGCGTGCGTCGATCTTCCGAGCTGACCACGTCATGCATCCGCTTCAAGTCGTGCCGGATGCCGTCCAGCACACTGCGGAGGTTGTCCTGGTCGGCCAACCGACCATAGAGCTTGTCAAACATCTGATAGGGGTTGTCGATCGGCGCGATCGGCTTGTTCGGGCCCGCGTAGGACATCCGCGTCCATGTATCCGCGCGATCGGGGACTCCGACTCCGAATTCCAGCGAGCCGAACCGGGTTTGCGTCGCGGGGTCTTGTTGCAGGAAGTTCTTGATCTCCTGATCGATCGAGATGCCACTGGCCCAGCCGGCCGGCGTATCGGATCCGCCCTGGATGTTGCCGGGAAACAGTTCGTCGCCCGTCAGCAGGCAGCCAATCCCCCGCATGTGGTTGTCGCCGTCACCGCGGATCTTGTCGCACAGCCCATGCGCGATCAGCGTCTGGTTCTTGAAGGGAGAGAATGCCTCCATGATCGGCTTCAGGTTGAACTGAGCGCCCTCTTCATCAGGCCAGAATTTCTCGGGCAGGGTTCCGTTGGGGCTGAAGACGATGATCAAGCGTTGCCGCCGCTGCTGGGTGTTCGCCCAACCGAGACTTGGCAAGTTCATCAGCAACGGCAAAGCCGCGGCGCTCCCACCCAAGCGACGAGCCGCTTCGCGGCGGGACATGCGTTGATTGATCATGAAAGAATCCCTGTTGCGGTTTGCTCGGATCGGTGTCGGGCTTGGAAACGCGTTCGTTGGTTCGATGGACAGATACTGCGGACTGGAATGCCCGCGGGCTAGTCCGCAGCCACGGCAGAGTTCGGTTCGATACCGCGGCCCGCCGCCGCTGTCATCACATCGACCATCAACTCCTGGATGCTGAACTGTTTGGCGGCGAACTGTTCCCGCAGTTTGTCCTGCAAGTCGAAATCCACGGCCGCCACAGGTTGCTTGATCAAGTGATGGAACATCTGCCTCACAAAGGCGTCATGAACCTCTGGGCTGCTGGCGAGGTAATCGGCCAGTGGCCGCACGCCCTCGAATTCCACCCGTTCTCCGCCTCGCGTGACATACTGTCCCGTGGCATCAATCTGCTTGTCTTTCTCCTGCTCCCGGAAGCGGCCGATCGCGTCGAAGTTCTCCAGCGCGAAACCCATCGGATTGATGATGTCATGGCAGGATTGGCAGGCCGCGTGACTGGTCTGCAGTACCACCCGTTCCCGCGTCGACAGATCGGGCCGTAGCTCTTCGCTGAGCGGACTGATCGCGTCCGCCGGGGGTTTCAAGTTGCGACCAAGCACGTGTCGCACCAGGAACACTCCACGATGAATCGGGCTGCTCGTGCGGCTGTATGCGAAGCCGGTCATCAAGTACGGATGAGAGAGCACGCCGGCGCGTTGCTGCGGGTCGACCGTGACCCGCTGAAAGTCGGCCTGCGGCGGCAAATCAACGCCGTAGAGGCCGGCCAGTCGTCCGTTGAGATACAGATAATCTGCCAGCAACAACTGGCGAAAATCTCCGTCCTCAGACCACGGAACTTCGTCCAGGAACAGATCCAGGCTGGTCTTCAAGTCTTCGGCTAATCGATCGTTGAATTGCGGATAGCGTTCCGAGTCCTTCGCCAACTCGCGCATCCGATGGACGCTCAACCAATGATGCAGCAAGCCTCGCAGCTTCTCTTTCGTGCGGGGATCATTCAACATCCGGCGGGCGTGGGTTGCAATCTGCGGGCCCGTATGCAGCGCGCCCGCCGCCGCCGCATCCAGGAGAGCCTGGTCGGGCAGTGAGTCCCACAGCCCCAATCCCAAGCGCGCTGCGATTTGATAATCGTCTACCGCGGCAAACGGGACGTCTGGATAGAGGAATCGAGGCGAGGTCAGCGCCTGCAACACAACCCGCGCCACCGCATCATCTGGCGAACGATCGTCCGCAAAATGCGCGCCGACATACAGACTGCGCTCTTCGTCAGTCAGTGGACGACGAAAAGCGCGTGACACGAACTCATCGGCGAACTTGCGAATCTGATCCGCACGTTGGGTGCCTTCCTGTTCCGTCTTCGCCAATCGATCGATATCCGCGCGAATCTTCGCGGCGACCTCAATCGCGGCCGACGTCACAGCCTCCGACCATTCCTTGGAAACGGATGTGCCCCGTTCATAACCCATGCTGCTGTCGTCGGGAGGGAAAGGCGTCTCCACGACAAGCAACTCAGGCGACCACGTGGGCGAAAGATACCGCTCCGGAACGGGTTGCCTCACGGTCGATTTGGGAGGCTGCCATTCCCAACGCAACGCGGCGCCATCCTCTTCATCCTTGTTCAGCCGGATCCGCACCGGATAACTGCGGCCGCCGAGCAAATAGATACTCGCGTGATACTCGGGAACATCGCCCGACCGAACTGCCCCATCAATCAGTGGCCGTCGTTCGTCGTTCAGGTGGAGGACCACCCCGTTCTTCGTACTGAGATAGATATCATACGTGCCCGTGACCGGTGCCCACAGGGAACCACTCCAGGTGCATGACCAGGGATGTTCGGGAGCGTTGGCTTCCAGCACCGAGCTGTCCTTGTCGATCTGCAGGTTCACATGCCGATCGATCCGCTCATAGGTGAACTTCTTCTTGCCGCCGTCCCCACCAAAATCATTTCCCTGCTTTGGTCCGTTGTAACGGTAACTGGCTTTCAGGCCCCGCTCGCTGGTCCATGGCTGAGCCCACCCACGGACTGGTCCCAGCAGGTCGGCCACCGAATTTTGGTATTGCCGCACGGTCAAGCGAGACAGTTCGATCCGTGGCGGCGCATTGCGCAACTGGGCCTCGGGCGAATAGAACGCATGATGGATATAGGCCGCCACCGCTTGTGCATCGGCGTCCTCACATCGCTCGGGCTCGCCGTCAGGCATTGTCTCGTGAATCACACGGCTCAGTTCACCGATACTCCGATCACCGATCAGTGGCTGTTCGTAAGTATCGCCGCCTTGACCTTGATCGCCGTGGCAGCTTGCGCACTGATCACGATAGATCGCCGCTCCCCGCTCGAGGTCTGCTTCCTGCGCCGATGCGCTGTGACCGATCAGGAATACGGCGACAGCAAAGCCCGTCGCCATCAGGCAATCGAAGCGGTTCGCGATAGCGCGACCAGACATGGACTGCATTGGCACGGATCCGATTTCTCCTCGAAAGTCTCCCCGACGGCTCGGCGCGATCCCGCGAACCGACCGATCGGGTCTCATCCGCCGCTGTCTCCGCCATACGCCCCGACTCGACCCGAAGCCGGGCCGATCCGAGGCGGATTGCCGCTGGAGTCAGTTTCTCAATCTCAATCAGTTATGGTCCGTGGCAGCGCCACGAGCTTGAAATCACCCCACAGAAACGCTCGACGGCGAGCGATCGTGGACTAGGAGGTAGGTTTCTGACCGCGACCAAAACCGGTTCGCGGAGGCGGGTCCAACCCTTCCTATGCTATCTGCCACGGCAATCCTAGGTCAACGAACGGCGGCTCCGAGTTCAACCGACCGCCGATCATCTGTTCACGTGGCAGCAATTGGCCCGATCTCCTTCCAGTCCCTCGCACGGACGGCCCGACTGCGACGATTAAGGAGGTTCCTGCGGGGGAGCCGCACGAATCCCGAGAGGCCGTCCGTAGCGTGTGGAAGGCACGCGGAGCGGCCGCTGGGCCCCGTGACTCGCCTGGATTGGCTCCGCAGAGCTGGCTCCACGAAGGCCTCTGGCTCTGCGAAGGGCACGATGTCCGCAACTTCGGCGGCGTTTGTGAAGCAGTCGCTCGCGTCGATCCAGCAGCCTGCGTGCAGCCGCGCCACGCCGCGTGCCATCGCGCCAAGCGGCGCTCGCGGCTGCGAATCGGCCCGCCGGATTTCATCGCCAGCCGAATTGCTCGCGGACGTGGACGCCAAGTCGCGCGCTTGTGACTCAAGGTCGCGACCACCGCGCTTTCGCGCTTCGTTCGCTAAGATCAATGGGCTCGAATTTTTGACCTCTCTTGGAGTCTCGACGTCATGCCGCTCAACCCAGCCGATGTCCGGAATCCGCAGCTGTTGGCCTGGGTGGAAAGCCATGCGGCACACATGCAGCCGGCACGAGTGGTCTGGTGCGACGGTTCCGAGACGGAAGCGGCCGAGATCTGTGAGCAGATGGTTGCCAGCGGCACCTTCGTCCGGCTCAACCCGGAAAAACGCCCGAACAGTTTTCTCGCGCGAAGTGATCAAAGCGATGTGGCACGGGTGGAAGACCGCACGTTCATCTGCAGCTTGAGCAAATCCGACGCCGGGCCGACGAACAATTGGGTCGATCCCAAGCGAATGAAGGCGACGCTTTTAGAGTTGATGAACGGTTGCATGCGGGGGCGAACGATGTACGTCGTCCCGTTCAGCATGGGGCCTCTGGGTTCGCCACTGGCACACATCGGCGTCCAACTGACGGATTCCCCGTATGTGGTCGTCAGCATGCGGATCATGACACGAATGGGTTCCGCCGTGCTGGATGTGCTCGGCATGGGCGAGTTCGTGCAGTGCATCCATAGTGTCGGCGCTCCGCTGGCGCCGCAGCAGGTCGATGTTCCTTGGCCCTGCAATCGGCAGCACAAGTACATCGTTCATTTCCCGGAAGAGCGCGCGATCTGGTCTTTCGGCAGCGGTTACGGTGGCAACGCACTGCTGGGGAAGAAGTGCTTTGCCCTGCGGATCGCCTCTGTCCTGGCGAAAGAGAAGGGGTGGCTCGCCGAACACATGCTGATCATGGGGGTTCGCTCGCCGAGCAACGAAAAGACCTATGTGGCCGCGGCCTTCCCGAGCGCTTGCGGGAAGACGAACTTCGCGATGATGATACCCCCTCAGGCGTTTCAGGACGAAGGGTGGCAACTGACCACCGTGGGTGATGACATCGCATGGATCAAGCCCGGTCCTGACGGACGGATCTATGCGATCAACCCGGAGGCAGGCTTCTTCGGAGTCGCACCTGGCACGAGCTGGGAATCGAATCCCAACGCGATGGCGACGATCCAAGCGAACACGATCTTCACGAACGTGGCGCTGACGGATGATGGGGACGTGTGGTGGGAAGGCATGACGAAAGAACCGCCAGCGCACCTGATCGACTGGACGGGCCAGGACTGGACACCGGACTGCGGTCGCAAGGCGGCGCACCCCAATGCGCGTTTTACAGCGCCGATTCATCAGTGCCCGTCCATCGATCCGGAATACGAGAACCCACAAGGCGTGCCGATCAGCGCCTTCATCTTCGGTGGTCGTCGTGCCAGTGTCGTGCCGCTGGTCTATCAGGCATTCAATTGGGCATACGGCGTTTATGCGGCTGCATCGATCGGCTCAGAGACTACGGCTGCAGCCGGTGGAACGCTGGGCGAAGTGCGGCGCGATCCATTCGCGATGCTGCCCTTCTGCGGCTATCACATGGCCGATTACTTCAATCACTGGTTTCAGTTCGGTCGTAATCTGCCCAATCCGCCGAGAATCTTTCTGGTCAACTGGTTTCGTAAGGATGCCAAAGGCAATTACTTATGGCCGGGATTTGGCGAAAACATGCGGATTCTCAAATGGATCATTGAACGCGCTTGTGGCCACGCCGCCAGCATTGAAAGTCCGCTGGGCTGGGTGCCCAAATACGAAGACCTGGATTGGCGGGGCCTGCCCAACTTCAGTGAACGGAATTTTCAGGAACTGATGGCGGTTGACCGCGCTGCCTGGCAGCGTGAGGTCGCTTCTCAAGACGACTTCTTCATCAAGCTTTATGAGCGGCTGCCGAAGGAGATGATCTTCATCCGCGAACTGATTCTCTCCGCCCTCTGGCGTAGCCCCGAATACTGGGGATTGGAAAATGAGCTGCACGATTCTTCGTCGGCCTGACCAGCTCTGCCTGGCTGACGGCCGACCCCGCTCTCCAAGACCCGGCACCCGCGGAGGTGAACTGATCTAGGAGTACGTCGCACAGCCCTGCTACTCCCCGCGATTCCGGAAGGAACTGTGTAAGGAGCATGCTGATGCGATTGATCTCTCGAGGTGGCTGGATCTTTCTGTGGGCCCTCATCGGCCCGATCGCCTGGGGTGACGAGCCGACCGGGGCCGCGTTGACGGCAAGCACCGAATCCACGGCCGTCTTCGCGCGCCCCGCGACCATGCCATGGGAGCAATTGCCCGCCGGGCAGGGCTACGCTCAAGTGCAGCTGGCTGATTTGCTGGCCGCGGCCGAGGCCCTTGAGCTGACGCAGGTGAGCATGTTCGAACAATCCGTGGAGACAACCGCGGGGCTAGTGTGGCGGATGATTGCCCAGCATGGTCAGACGGAACTGTGGAATGAACTTCAGCTCACGCCGCGACAGTTCAAAACCGTTGCGATCTCTCCCGAATTTGCGGTGCGCCGATCACGTGAACAAGATCCCGCCTCTGATAACAAATCGCGCGCCTCGCTGACGCTGTCGACAAGCCAGATCGTGATTCACAGCGATCGACCGATCGATTGGGACCGGCTGCGGCAAGCGATTGATCCAAGCCGCGCCGCCAGCGTGCTGCGGTCGTTTGCACCCGACTGGGCCAGGGCACTCACGGAAGATCAGCGCCGGTCTCCATCGCTGATCGTCGAAGAGATGTTGCTCGAAGCCGTTCACCAGCCAGATCCCCAAATGCTGGTGATCAATGGTCGGAGCGAATCGTCCGCCTCGCCCGCACCCTTTGCCTCGTCAGAAGCGCGGATGCAACATGCGTGGCAGGCGATCGATGGTGGACTGGCAAGTGTCTGCCTGGGCCTGGATACCGTGGAGCCGACTGCCGAGACGAACGATCCCAGACCGATCGATCAAGCCATCGATCAACTGGTCGCGCGAGCAGAGTGCCTGGCCGTGGGGGTAGATCTCGATCGAGCCGCGGGCGAACTGGTGCTCCGCGTGGCGATCGTTCCCCGCGCCGCTACATCCGCCGAGGAGCTCCGGGAAGCTGTTCGCGGGCTCTGGGCGGCACGGGAGCCCGAATTAGATGTGGGCGATTGGCAGGCACTGGCCGACGAACTGGCTCCTGATCGGTTCGCTACCCGTCCGATTCCCAATGGCGGAGAGATGATCTTCGCGACCGCACGCTGCCCGCTGCCTCCGGTACGGGTCGCGGAAGCTCGCTCACCAGCGGCCCGGTAGGCACCGACCTGCCCATGCCGTTCGCGGGATTGTCCCGCTCAACAGCCGATATTTCTGGAAGCGGCCCGTGCAAAATGCTTGCCTGGTGGGCCTCGCCGCGTCGGGCTCCGTCCGCCCTGTCGAGCGGGAATCACCGGCACGGCGGTCGAACCGGGCAGGCGGCCCGTGCCCCATCCGGCCCGTCGCGCGAATCTCCCCCACTTTTTTGGGGAGAACTGGTGTTCATTTGCGTTGTTCCAGCGGCTAAACTCCTTCGTTGGTTTGCTTTCGGTCGGAAGTCTGAGACGGTGTTAGTTCCGGGACATGTGATCCCGACGCTGGGTGACTTCGAACCGATGGTCGGTTTTGTTGGAGTGTTTGGGGATGAAGATTTACGTGGGCAACCTTGCGTACTCGACCAATGAAGACGCGCTCTATCAGGCGTTCGGTCAGTATGGAAAGGTTGACGAGGTGGCGGTCATCATGGACCGTGAGACGGGTCGCCCGCGCGGGTTCGCGTTTGTGACGATGAACAACGACGACGAAGGTCGGGCAGCGATCGAAGCGCTTAGCGGACAGGAGTTGGACAGCCGTCGCATTGTGGTCAATGAAGCACGGCCGAAGGCTGGTGGCGGTGCGGGTGGTGGTTACGGTGGCGGTGGCGGCGGTGGTCGCGGCGGCTACGGCGGTGGTGGCGGCGGCGGCGGTTACGGTGGCGGCTCACGCGGCGAGCGTGGCGGCGGTGGTTACGGCGGCGGTGGCGGCCGTGGAGATCGCGGTGGCTACGGCGGCGGTGGTGGTCGCGGCGACCGAGGTGGTTACGGTGGCGGTGGTGGCCGCGGTGATCGCGGCGGCTACGGCGGCGAAGGCGGTGGCCGACGCAGCAGCAGCTGGTAACCGAACCGCCACAGCGGCTCGAACGATCTCCCGATCGTCCGTCGAGTTCCGCACAGTGATCCACAACGTGCAAGGCCGGGAGCGGCAAGCGGCTTCCGGCCTTGCTGCTTTAACTGTCCTCGTCCCGAAAATCGCGGTCCGCACGAAGATCATCTGCCCGCGCGCCCGCAGGAAGACTGCCCAGTCCGCCCGACGGGGATCGCACTGCCCACATCTCCAGTCACTCGGGCGCGATAGAATCGGACGCCCGAATGGAAACTCTCTTCTTGAATCGGTGAGGTACTGCGCGTGCTCACACTCTTGCTGCTGGTCGTCGCTACGACGACCGATGCCACCGCGAGCGCTTGGCCGGGTTTTCTCGGTCCGGCTCCTCCACTGACGGTCGAGCAATTGCCGCTTCGTTGGTCGCCCGGCAATTCGGCTTGGGTCACGGACCTCGATGGCTACGGTCAGAGCAGTCCCGTGATTTGGAATGATGCGGTTTACGTGACCAGCATCAGCGGCAGCAACAAAGAACGTGTGCACGTGATGGCCTTCGACCTGGCAACCGGCGCTAAACGCTGGCAAGTCGATTTCGATTCGGCAAGCCCCGGCTCGAACACGGTGATGAACAGCCGCGCTGCACCGACACCCGTCGTCGATGAGGCGGGTCTGATCTGCTTCTTCGAACAAGGCAACATGATCGCACTCGATCATCAAGGCCAAGTGCGCTGGCAGCGCGATCTGGTGAAAGAATTCGGGCAGATGACGGCGGAGTTTGGATTGGCCGCCAGCGTCGCTCAACTTGCCGATCGAGTGTTCGTGCTAGTGGCACGCGACCCGAAGACGGAAGCGGAAACCGAGCCTGCAATCACGCCCTATCTGATGGCGCTGGCCAAGAAAGACGGCAGCACGTTATGGCGGACCGACCTGGAAAAGGGCGGTGGTTGGAGCAGCCCGGTCATCCTTCCGATCAAGGATGGACCTCCCCATTTGATCGTCAGCGTCCCCGGCGTTCTGTTCGGCTTCGACACGCAAGCCGGCAATGAGTTGTGGCGGATTACTGAACTTTCCGGAAACACATCCCCGACGCCTGCAGTCGTTGGTCCAGGACAACTGATCGTCGGCGCCGCAGGGGGGCGTGATGGCGGACCGTCTGCGGAAGCAGCGCGGACCAACGGCCTTGTGCAGGTCACTCAGGACAGCGACGGCAAATGGAAAGCCGAGTATCTCTGGCACTCTGAAAAAGCATTGGCCGGTTTCAGCAGTCCGGTCGTCGCAGGTGAGTACGTCTATCTGATCGGGCGTGGGGGCGTGCTGTCGTGCCTCAGCCTGCGTGATGGTCAGCAGCTTTACAGCGAGCGATTGCCGTGCGGTGAGACATGGGCCACGGCGATGCCCGTCGGCGATCGACTCTATGTCCACGGAAAAGGTGGCTCGACAAACGTCGTCAAGGTCGGGCCGGAGTATGAGTTACTCGCCGAAAACCAACTCTGGGATGATAGCGATCCGCCTCCTTCTCCGAAGGACATCGTTCCATTCCGAGGCGGCGGCTTCGGGGGCGGTGGCCGTGGTGGCCCGCCCGGTGCAGGCGGAGGTCAGGGCGGTGGGCCGCCCCCAGGAGGTCCACCCCGTGGCGGACCGGGTGGTGGTGGTCCAGGCGGCGGTCCGCGCGGTGGCGGCGGCGGAGGTGGAGGCTTCTTCGGGGGACCCACACTCTATGCCGGTGCTGCAGTTCCCGGAGTCCTCGTGTTGCGCGCGGGGACGCGTCTGTACTGCCTGCACCCCTGATCCGCGACTTTGCAATCCTGTCGATGTCGATCGGATTACCGGTTGCAGCTATCGCGTCCGGTGCGGCCGATCGGCCGGCGCCGGACGCATGGCTGCCGCGTTCTCGCCAGGAGCTTTCCGCCATCGAACTGAAGATTTGCGAGAATCCAGTGGCGCTGGGGGCTGCTGCGGCGGAAGCCGCGGCAGGGATACTCCGCGGTGCGCTTGCGGAACGCGGTAGCGCGCGGCTGATCGTCGCCACCGGAGCTTCGCAGTTCGAAGTTCTCCGGCAGCTGATCGCGAAGCCTGGGATCGAGTGGTCGAAGATCGACGGCTTTCACTTGGATGAGTACATCGGGATCGCTCCGACTCATCCCGCATCGTTCTGCCGATACCTGCATGAGCGATTTGTCAGTCATGTCCCGCTGCGAAGCTTCGCATACCTGGCAGGAGATCGAGATCCCCTGCATGTGATTGCCGAAGTCGGCCAACAACTGGCTGCCGCGCCGATCGATTTGGCGCTGGTGGGCATCGGCGAGAATGGGCACCTCGCATTCAATGATCCCCCCGCTGACTTCGACAACACAGCCCCCTATGCCATCGTGCAGCTGGACGAGGCTTGCCGTCGGCAGCAGGTCGGAGAGGGCTGGTTTGCAGGGCTCGAAGAAGTCCCGCAGCAAGCGATCAGCATGACGATTCAGCAGATCCTGAAATCGCGGCGGATCGTCTGCAGCGTTCCTGAAGCGCGAAAAGCCAAGGCCGTTCAGGCCGCGGTGCAGGGTCCCGTCACGCCGCTTGTCCCTGCGTCTTGCCTGCAACAGCACCCCGACACGCTGGTCTTGCTCGATCGTGCATCGGCTGCGCTGCTCCAGCACTAACCGGAGCTTTCAGGTTCGCTCAAACCCAGTACGTGGCGCGGTTGGATTTCGGTCAGCCAGCGGACCTGCTGTTCGTCCAGACCGACATGCTCGCGAAGTACGTCCGCCGCGCGGCGAAGGGTGGAAGCGGAGCCGACCAGGTGGCTGTGATCGGTCGACCACGCCGCGCCCTGGGCGTCCACCTCCGCCAAAACGGATCCCAGTTGATAGCGGCCCGGCCCCAGGCCCGCTGCCGCCATTGCGTCGCTGACCACGAAGCTCCGTTCCAGTCCAGCGCTCCGCAGATAATTCGCCAAGGCAAATGGCGGGATGTGATGGCCATCGGCGATCCATGAAATAAACAATCGCTCACGGAGACTCAACACGCGCTGAATGATGTTGTCATGCCGCGGCAGCACGGCCGGGCACCCATTGCCCAAGTGTGTAAACAGAGCCAGTCCGGCATCGATTGCGGAATGAAGTTGTGGCAGGGAAGCATCCGTGTGACCGGCTGCCACACGTACTCCTCGATCCACAAGCCAGCGAGTCAATCGGCCCTGTGGGTCCATTTCCGGAGCCAATGTCATCAGCCGCACAAGACCCTGGCCGGCATCCAACAACCGACCGGCGGAATCGATCGAGGCGGGCCGCGCATGCTCTGCCGGGTGCGCTCCGATGTAGCCCGGCAGGGGCGACAGGAAGGGACCCTCCAGATGGATTCCGTATATCGACTCGCGTGCCAGCGGATCGGCCGCGCGCAGTCTCACCAGCCGTTCCGTTCGTCGGCACATCGCCTCGATCGAGTCGGTGATGATCGTGGCCAGGAATTGCTCCGTGCCTTCGCCACGCAACCCGACACAGACTCGATGCAGTGACTCGGCCGTGACCTGATCACTGTTGAAGTCCACGCCCCCGTATCCGTTCAACTGCACGTCGAAGGCACGCATCGCTCGTCCTCAGCCCCAGGGCAAGCGGCCTCTCGCCTCAGGCCGGCACGACCGCCCGTGTTGCGGTGCCGGAAGCGGGATCGCTAGACGCGGAAGAAGATCCGTTGTCGGTAGAGCCAGTACAGGATCAACCAGAAGATCAACAAGGTTGCCGCGCCGAGCATGACCGGTTGCCATGCGGGGCCGAACACGGCGAATGTGGCTTCTCCAAGATGGCGCACCAGAGCCTCGCGCGTAAACTCCTCCCACAGCCAGCTCATCAAGTAGGCAAAGATCGAATTCGCGCCGATCACGACAAACGGAAACGACCAGCGCCGCCAGCCCACAATGTCACAGACCATGTACAACGCGGCGAGGATCAGAAAGCAGATCCCGCCACTGTAAAGCGTCCAGGACGGAGTCCAGATCCGCTTGACGATCGGGCAAATCTCCCAGTGGCCGAGCGCCCACCCGGCCGCCGTGCAGCTAGCGCCAATCAGCACGAGGTAACCGACCTTGTGCCAGCTCCGCAAGCTGCCGCGGAGAATCTGTCCGGCCAGCAGCCCCATCACCATCGTGACCAGCGTGGGCACGAAGCTCAGCGTCGAATATCCACCTCCGTTGTGCGTAAACGCCTCGGGCCGCGGAAACAGATTCATCCACCACGTGTCGAACCACCAGGCAAAGTTGCTGTTCTTGTTCCAATGCGCCTGCCAACCGCTCATCAGATGCGGCCAATCCGCCGGCACACCGACCGCTCCATAGTCGAAATCGGCGGCTGGCAATGGCCAAAGTGCGAAAGCGGCGAACGTGAGCGCCGACAGTCCGACCGCCGCAACGACTTGCATCCAGATCGGCGCCAAAGCGATCAGGAATAGCGGCAGGTAACCCAAACCGATCTGCGTCAGCGTGTCTTCGAACGTCCAGTTCGTCTGCTCTCGACCCATGCTCCGCAGGAATACGCCCAGGAACACCAGCACCGCTGCCCGGACGATGGCATGGATCCACAACTGTCGCGCGGTCTGCCCAGCCTCTCGACGCTTGACTAGCGAGAAAGCCAGCGCCGTCCCGACCAGGAACGAGAACCCCGGTTGAATCAAGTCGTGCAGCGAGCAGCCAATCCACTCGACATGGGTCGTGTGGAATTGCACAAAGCTCCAAAAGGAACTCTCGGGGTACGCGTCGGCCAGGCTGTACAAATGCAAGGCCTCGGCCAACATCAGAAACATCACCAGCCCGCGGAAAGCGTCGATCGCGGCGACGCGCTGCGGAACCCGTGGTTCGCGCTCCGTTTGCCTGACCGCGGGCACGGGCTGCTGGCCGTATTCCCCGGATTCTGCCGCAGCCCGCAACGATGCAGCCGCCACAGAAGGCGCCGAAGTCTTGCCCGAGGCACTCATGAAAGCACTCCGCCGCGATACACCGAATTGTTGCGTGCCTCAACGCCCGCCGCAGTCGACTACTCCACCGGTGATTCGCGCGGATCCATCTTCGCCTCAGACGTTACGATCTCATGCACCGAACCGACCACGGCCTGCCAAACCTGCTGCATCTCGGCACGCCGCTGCAATCCCAGCTCGGTCAATCGATAGTACCGCCGCGGTGGACCATTGGGACTCTGTCCCGATCGAACCGACAAGAGGCCCTGACGAGCCAGCCGGGCCAGCACCGGATAGACCGTGCTTTCCCCCAACTCCAGGCCTTTCACGCCGCTCAGCTGCTGCAGGACCTGGTAGCCATACGCCTCGCCCGCCGTGGAGACGGCCGACAGAACGCACATCTCCACCAAGCCCTTGCGGAACTGCACCATCCAGCTATTCAGCGATGCGTCGCCCACGCTCTGCTCCTTTCGCTACTCTGTATAGCGTAGTAGCGGTCCCCCGCCGCGTCAATCGGCGAATCGGACCTCGCGGGCGACGCGGGAACTCGTGGGCGGCCCGGGAAGTCGCGGGTGGCGGCGGCTGGTTGGCGGCCGACCAGGACGCCAGGTCCCGCGATCGGTTGGGGCAGCGGTTGCGGGATCTGCGGTTGAACGAACGCCTTGAGCTAGCGCGTCCGCTCGGCCCAGGCCTGTTTGCCGACCAGTGGCACGAACCGGACGGCCGCCAGAGTTTCTTGGGAATACTGCGTCTCGCCCGTCCGTGTGATCCGCAGCAGGCGTTGATCCTCGATCGACTTGCCGACAGGGATCACCATGCGTCCGCCGATGGCCAGCTGCTCCAGGAGCGCGGGAGGGACCTGGGGTCCTGCCGCGGCGACTGCAATGGCATCGAACGGAGCGGCTTCGGGCCAGCCGAGCGATCCGTCGCCTTCGCGAAGCGTGATGTTGTCGTAACCCAGTTCGCCGATCACTCGCGCCGCTTGCTCGGCCAACTCATGATGGCGCTCAATGGTCCACACGGCGCGACACAGCCGGCTGACGACGGCTGCCGCGTAGCCGGAACCGGTGCCGACATCCAAGACGCGTTCGTGACCGTGCAGATCCAACGCTTCAATCGTCAATGCGACGATGTACGGCTGGGAGATCGTTTGTCCGGCAGCGATCGGCAGGGGCATGTCTTCATAGGCTTCGTCGGCGAACTGGGGATCGACGAATTTTTCACGGGGGACTGCGGCAAAGGCTGCCAACAACCGTGGATCGCGAATTCCTCGCGCCGCAAGTTGCTCATCCACCATGGCCCGCCGTGCTACTGTATAGTCGATCATTGGTAACAAGCCTCTCTGGCATCGTGATGACGGTGGTCAAGCAGACGCACGGTTCGTCCCCTGCACAGGGCTCGAACAGTCTCGACGACGCCGAACATAAACTAGATACCGACCCCGCCCCACGCTTGTGGGCGAGTCGACACTATCCAGCATTGTATCGCGGATGAACCAGGCTCCGATCGTTGAATTGGCGGATGTTTCCAAGCGGTTTGGTCGCCAGCTTGCTGTCGATCATCTCAACCTGAGCATTCCGCGCGGGTCGATCTACGGATTTATCGGCCCAAATGGCTCCGGCAAGACGACGACGATGCGGATGATTCTTCGCATCTACCAGCCGGATACCGGCCGCGTCACCGTCTTGGGGCAGGCAACCGGTGAGACGGCCGACGATCGCGTGGGATATCTGCCGGAGGAACGTGGGCTCTACCCACGGATGACGGTGCGTCGTGTCCTGCGGTATCTGGCGCGCCTCAAGGGAGTCCGCGATCCTCGCCCGCGGGTCGATCAGTGGATCAATCGTTTGGGCGCCGACGCATGGGCGGACAAGCGTGTTGATCAGCTTTCAAAGGGCATGGGACAAAAGATCCAGTTCATCGCGGCCGTGGTTGCCGATCCCGAACTGGTGATCCTCGACGAACCGTTCTCGGGCTTGGATCCGGTGAACCTCAACCTGCTCCGTGATGCCGTCCGCGAGCTTCGCGATCGCGGTACCACCGTGATTCTTTCAACGCACGACATGGCAGTAGCTCAGGATCTGTGTGATGCGGTGCTGATGATCTATCGCGGCCAGAAGGTTCTCGATGGGCCGCTCGCCGAGATCCGCCGCAGCCACGGCGAACCCCGACTGCGTGTTCGTTTGGCGCATGATCAGCCCGTTCCGGAACATCTTCCGGGAGTCTCGCAGGTCGAGCGAAACGAGGCCGGTTTCGACCTGACGTTGACAGAACCCTCAGCGAAACGGCAAGTGCTGCAACGGCTGATGGACTTGGGGGATCTGGAACATTTCGAGTTCGTCCGTCCCAGCTTGCACGATATTTTCGTAGCAATTGCGGGTGCGGAAGCCAGCCACAATCCTACATCGTTCATCGAATCCAACGGCCAAGCGACGACCCCTGCGGTTCAGTGAATCCAACCGTCCACCGCTCATTCATTTTCGTGATGGTCCACCATGGGCAAGGTTCTTTGGGTCGCGCACCGCGAATACACGGCGATGATCGCCACGAAGGCATTCCTGATCACGCTGGTCATGATGCCGATTTTCATGCTGGGAGGCGTGGTGCTCATGCCGGCCCTGCAAAGAATCGAAGGCAGCAAGATTCGCCAGATCATGGTTGTTGATGGCACGGGGCGATTTCGCGAACCGCTTGAAATGGCTGCCGCTGAGCGGTCCGCCGTGGTGGATTCCAAGTTAGCGGCGGCCCAGGCTGCCCAAGACGGGCCAGCGGATGATGAGGACCGAACTGGCTTCGGCAACATGGATTCGCTGGACCGCTACGCGTTGACCTTCTATCCAGAGAAGTCGCTGACCGCTGAGCAGCGGTTGGAGTTTGGCAACAAGATTCGTGAGGGCGAACTCTATGCACTTGTGGAAATCCCAACCGATCTGATGCAGGCGAGCCAAGAGGACCCGCCCGTGGCGCGATTTGTCAGCAACGACGCGGTGCTCAGCGATGCCCGACGGTGGCTCGCCGATGTTCTGCAGCGTGTAGTGCGACAGGATCGCCTGCGGGAACTGGGCTTGGATCCGCTGGTCGTGGCGCAAACCGAAGGGCCCGTTCCGTTGGAACCGACGCGGCCCTATGAACGAGCGGCCGACGGCAGCATCGCCCCGAACAGTCCGCAGGAATCGATGACCGCCATTTTTCTGCCATTTGGTCTGATGATGCTGATGTTCATGGTGATCTTCCTCGCCGCGCAACCGATGATGGAAAGCGCCTTGGAAGAAAAATCGCAACGGATCAGCGAAGTCCTGCTGGGATCGGTCAGCCCCACCCAACTGATGGCTGGCAAGCTGATCGGCAATGTCGCGGCGTCATTGGTGATTTTTGCAATCTATGGATTGGGCGGGTTCTTTCTGCTCAAGCGGTGGGATTTGCTGTCGTTGCTTCCGCCCTCGCTGATGGCCTGGTTCCTGGCCTTCCAGTTGGCCGCAGTGCTGCTGTTCAGTTCGGTGTTCCTCGTCATCGGTGCATCGGTCAGCCAACTGAAGGAAGCCCAAAGTCTGTTGATGCCCATCTGGATGATGATGGTTGCACCGTTGATGGTTTGGTTCTTCGCCCTCCGCGATCCAAACGGGATTCTCGCCACGGTCTTCAGCTTTTTTCCTCCATCCGCGCCGATGATGATTATCCTCCGGCTTGCGACGGGCGCGGCGGTTCCCTGGTGGCAACCATGGCTGGCATTGGCCTTGCTGCTGGTCACCACCGCGATCGTGGTATGGCTGGCTGGAAATATCTATCGAGCCAGCCTGCTCCGCGGCGACACAGCGCGGAACTTCATCCAACTGCTCAGCCGCGCTCGCGCCGCATGAATAGCGAACATGCCGAACTGATCGCACGGGCGGCCGAATTCGCTCAACAGAGCATGGCCCACGACACAACTGGGCACGATTGGTGGCATACCTGGCGGGTCCGTGGTCTGGCGCTGCAGATCGCACAGCAAGAAGGGGCGGACAAGTCCATCGTGGAACTGGCGGCCCTGCTACACGATGTCGATGACTGGAAAGTTCGCGGGGGAGATGACGAAGTCGGACCGCGCGCTGCGATCCGCCGCTTGATGGATTGGGGAGCCGCGCCGCAGCTCGCCCAGCAAGTCGCGACGATCATTCGCGAAGTGACCTTTCGCGGAGCTGGCGTCGAAACCAGCGTCTCGTCGCTGGAAAGCGGCTGCGTGCAGGATGCCGATCGCCTGGATGCGATGGGCGCGATCGGCGTGGCGCGGGCGTTTGCCTACGGCGGAGCCAAAGGCCGTACTTTTTACGATCCGAACATCCCCGCGCGTCCTCACGAAGATTTCGCCGCTTACAAGCGGAGTCATGCTCCGACGCTCAACCATTTCGAAGAGAAACTGCTGCTGCTCCGCGATCGCATGCAGACGGAAACCGGTCGGCAGATGGCCGCCGTCCGGCATGCATTCCTCGTGGAATTCCAGCAGCGGTTTCTGGACGAGTGGCACGCGGCAACGGGAGACAAACCCACCTGACGCGGCCCTCTCACTCAGGGTTTGCGCTGCGCCGTGTCGATCAGGTATCGAAGCAGGTCCGCCAGCTCATGGGGCGGCAGTTGAGCCGCCAGATCGGCAGGCATCAGGCTCCGCGGGCTCGAGTGCCGACTCTCCACATCTTCCAGGGCAATCACCTGCTCTTGCCCATCATTGGTGACCAATCGAAGTTCACGGTCGTCTTCGGCCCGGATCAGACCCGCCAGCACACGGCCGTCGCTCATCACTAGCGTGGAAGTACGAAACGCCGCATCAACGTTCCGATCGGGAGTCAGAATATCTTCCAGCAGCCGTTCACTGCCTCGTTGACCCACGCCTTCCAACTGGGGGCCCACCACTTTGCCTTCCCCGGCCAACTGGTGGCAGTTTGCACAATGTTTCGTGAACAGCCGGTGTCCTCGTTCACGGTCGCCATCGCCCCGCTCGAGCGCGCGTTGTGTATCGGCGGCAAGGGCAGCGTGGGCATCCAAGTCGTCGTTGTGGACGCGACCCGCCATTTCCTCAGCGCGCGGCGCAAGGTCGGAAGCATAAAGGGCATCGAGCCGCTGTCGCAGATCGCGATCGAACAGGACTGCGTTGCTGACCGTGCCTTGCTCCACCTCGTCCAGTAACAACTCAGCGCCATCGCGTCGCTCGGCGAGCCGGCGCGCCAATTGAATCTGTCGCATACGGGAGAGCAGAGGCACGACTTCACGCAGTCGTGCTTTTGGATCCGTCGCGTCGGCGGATTGTAGATCGCCGACCAGCAAGTCGATCAAATCGGATGACAGCATTGGGGGCTGAATTGCGGCTTCCAGCAGACAGCGCGTGACATGCGATGCCGTTTGATGGGCCGTCAACGCTAACGCGGCCTGGCCGCGCTGGTCGAGCGACAGTCGACGATCGGTGGCCCAAGACGCGAAACGCTGGATGAGTTCCGGATCCCCATGATCGCGGACCAGACGGCAGGCGGCGGCGAACCGTTCGCCCCATGAAGCGGCCGCCTCCAGCGGTTCGTAACTGAATCCGCCCATCGCGAGCCAGGCATAGGCGGATCCCGGATCCGCGTCCTCGCATTGGATACGCACGGCGCGGCCACTCACTCCGTCGCCCACCAGATCCCAATGGATGCGCACGGCGCGATCGTTGCGCGGCGGGAAGGCTTCCCGCAGTGTTCTGCCGGTCTCCGCATCGACCAGCCGCACGCGATTGAGTCGATGATCGGGCTGATCGGGGAAGCCATTATGACCGGCCAACCAGAACGCCAGTTCCGGCGGCGCTGTGAACGTTGTACTACTCCGGATACCGACATACTGCTCGCCGCGCGTCAGGCTGCTCACCAGCGGCAGCGGCTGAGCCTCCTCGCCGCAGAACCGCGGCTCCTGCCCCCAAGCCGGTCCCGGCTGATCGGTCCAGCCGATCAACAAAGGCTGATCCCGAGGAGCCGCCTCCAGCGGAGCCAGCAGCTGGTCCAGCAGTGTGGCCGACCAGCGATGCAAGGACTGCTCCTCGGGTTCACCACGCGCCTTCAGCCCCGTAGAAACACGGTCCAACAACGCGAGCTGATCGATGGGACGATCTTCGTACGCGCGGCCGATCAACTCGATCAACTGTGGAACCCGATTCTGCGACGCGTATTGAGCCGCATGCTGCAAGGCAACCTGCCATTGATCGGAAGTCATAGAGGGACCGCTCAACAGATAATCGATCAGCAGATCCGCTGCGGCGCGTTGCGGCAATGCAGGTGCCAGGTCCGCAATCAGGGCTCGAGCCGATGATCTGATCGATGCACCAGTTTGCGCTGCCTGCCGTTCCAGCCATGCACTGCCGCCAGGCTGCATCCACAGGTCGCGGAGCGCGATCCGCAGGGAGTGTTTGAGGACAGGATCGTCGTTGCGTTGGACGGCCTCTTCGGTGCGCTTCAATAGCTCCTCGGCCAGTTCCACTTTGCCAGACGTGATGCACGCGCCTGCAGCCACCTGAACCACTCGCGGCTCCTGGTCATGGAGCCCCGCGATAAGCTCTTCGCGGCTCAAGTCATCCGGTGGAAACTCGGTGAGCGCACGAAACGCATGCGCGCGGAGCAGCGCGTTGGGATCGGACTGGATGGTGGCGCGCTGCGCTGGATCCAACGGTCGGCCCGTGCGATAGCGGATCCAGAGAATCTCGCTTCGCTGTGGAGCACTACCCTGGGGATTGAAAAGAATCTCGTCCAGATCGGAATCCAGAGCCGCCCGCAGGGCGCTCGGTGCCGCGTCCCAGACGCTGATCAGGGCCTCCCGCGCAAGGCTGCGGCGAGCCGGATTCGGACTGCCGAGCGTGGCTGTCAACTGACGAGGATCATCCAGCGGCATGCGCAGCGACGGCTGACGACTATCATGGGCTTGCCCTGCCTGCTTGACCCGCCAGATGCGGCCGCTCGTCCGGTCGCGCTCCGGATGATCCAGCGGGACTTCGTAATGTCCGATGATCTTATTGTAGAAGTCGGCGATATACAGGCAGTCATCCGGTCCAAGCTGAATGTCGACCGGCCGAAACCACGAATCATCGCTGGTCAACAAGTCGGCAACCTCCTGGCCACGGACCGTGGCGCCCTGGCGAACCAGCACGTTGCGATTCAGTCGGCTGGTCATCACGTTACCACTGACGAATCCGCCGTCGGGCCAGGCGGGCCAGAATTGCGGTGGGATCCATGCCACGCCAGAAATCGCTGTGCTCCCATGGAGGTGATCCATCATCTCCGGCGCGAAACCAAGTCCATCGTGAGGCCTGCCGAAGCTGGTATAGCACGCGCCGCGAAGGTTCTGCGTCAGCGGCTTGCTGTGACAATCGGCGACATACCATTGGCCCCAATCGTCCTGCGTCATCCCGAAAGGATTGACCTGGCCTTGCGAAAAAAGCTCCACACGCGACCCGTCCGGCCGAAAACGAAACATGTTGCCTGACAACAAGCGAACGCGATGACCATCGTGACCGGCCACCTCGGATTGATTGTTGAAGCCATGGCATGCATAGACCCATCCGTCCGCGCCCATCCGTAGCGCATTGATCATGCCATGCGTGTCGCGCGTTGTATCAAACGGACCCAAGATCACCTCGCGCCGGTCACACCGTCCATCGCCGTCGGTATCGCGCAGATACTCGATCGACGGGATCGAGAAACACAGGCAACCATCTCCGTACGGGAGGATGCCGATGGGGATGTTCAGTCCCGTGATGAAAGGCTCCACCGACTCGAGCGAGCCGTCTCCGTCACGATCGCGGAGCACGATGACGCCGTCGCGCGCTGGCTGATCGGGTGGAGCGGCATAGGGGTATTCAATCGTGTGCGTTACCCACAGGCTGCCGTCGGCGGCGAAAGCCATGTTCATTGGCTTGTGAATCTGCGGCTCGCTCGCTACCAATTCGATTTCCAATCCTGCCGGCAGATGGAAACCGGACTGCTCGTCGGAAGGATTCCGCCACGCGGTGGGACGGACTCCGGCACCATAGATTTCGGGCGCGGTACTGGGTTCCGCCGGCGGAGGGACGTCGGCAGAGCAGGGCAGGCCGGCCCACGTCAGCCAAAATGCAAACAGCAGAACTCCAAGTCGTCGTCGCGGTGCTCGGCGATCTCGGTTTTCCATATCGAATGCCTCGACAGTTCCATGCAGCGCGTTCCGCTCGGCGGGCCAACGGGCGGGCCGAGCGGCACTGAGCCGGCGATATGCAAAGGGTGATCAGATGCAAAGGGCGATCAGGCCATGATGGCTTGACGGGCCAATCCTATTCCACCCCGCGGACGGCCGAAACGCGACGCGGCCCATCCGCTCCTTGCCCCGCAACTGTTCCGTCGGTCTGCTTGACTTTTCATCTGCGTACTACTAAAAAACCAGAGAACTAAAAAACCAAAAGTCGCGGAGGGGAGACGCCGAGGCCTGGGAGGAAAAGAGGATGGGTCGACCGAAGTTGGCGGAACTGACGGAGCGTGAGTTGGAGGTGATGCATGTCTTTTGGCAGGGCGGCGAGGAGCTGGCCGTGGCCGATGTGCAGCAGCGGATGGAAGAAGGCGGGCGGAGCTTGGCGTACACCACGGTGGCCACGCTGATTCGCATTCTGCTCGACAAGGGCTACCTGCGACAGACGACCGACGTGCGGCCGCATCGATTTCAGGCGAAGCGGTCGTTTCAGGATGTTTCGGGGCGTTTGGTCCGCGATCTGATTCAGCGGGTGTTCGGCGGATCGCGCGAGGCTTTGTTGGTGCGGTTGATGGATGACCAGCAGCTGTCGGGTGCGGAGCGGCAAGCGGTAGAGAAGTTGTTGCAGCGGACGCGGGGGAAGCATTCCTGAGCGGGAGAGGCCGTGATGAACGAATCATGGTTCGATGGCTGGTGCTGGGGGATCGCACAGGCGGCCGTGGTGGGACTGCTGGGGATGTTCTCGTTGGCGTTAGCGTACCGCGCTACGGCAACGGTTCGGGTGTGGATGGCGCTGGCGGCGCTGGCGGTGATGTTCGTTTTACCTTGGGCCAGCGCCAGTGGGCTGAGTCAATTTGAAGGCTGGACATGGGCCGAGTGGCTTGGGCGCGGCGGGGCGACATCGCCTTTGTCAACAGAAGATGTGAAGCTCGATCGCGAGCTGGCTGCCGCAGCGGCCAGCCCATGGTTCGATTGGGTAGATCGATGGCTGGTGCGGCCCGAGTTGATGCAGCAGGGCATCGAGTCTGCTCCAGCCTCATCGCCACCGTTGGCCGCTGACGTTGTGTCTGCCGAACCACCGCGCACGGGATGGTGGATTCCCGGACTTCATGGGAACGGTTGGACCGATTGGCGATGGATCACTTGGGGATTCATTGCACTCAGTGTCTGGGGGATGCTGCGGTTGCTGATGGGACTGCTGTTGCTCCGCGGTTTGGTCGCGCGGGCTCACCGGGTGGTGGATGCTGGATTGCAGGATGAACTGGCGCGGTGGCAAGCGCGGCTGCAGATCGAGCGTCCGATTGAGCTACTTGTCAGCGACCAGTTGGATTCGGCCGCCGTGGTGGGCTGGTGGCGTCCGCGGCTTGTCTTGCCGGCAAGTCATGCAAGCTGGACCCCGCGACAGCGTGAGGCCGTGCTCGCGCACGAGCTGGCTCACATCGCGTCGCGGGACGGCGTTGTTGCTGGATTAGGGCAACTGCTGTTGGCGCTGAACTACTTTCAGCCGATGGCTCATCTCGTGCTGCGTCGGCTGCGGTTTGATCAAGAGTTAGCGGCGGATGCGACGGCCGCTCGGCTGCTGGGCAGTCGTGCGGAGTATCTCGAGCAGCTTGCGCTGCTGGCGCTCGAACGCCCTCCGATCCGTTCCCATGGGCTGGCACACGCCTTCCTTCCATCGCGACATATGTTCCTCAGGAGACTGGAGATGTTGCAGACGATGCATCTGCGGAGCGATCACTGGTCGAAGGTCACGGGGGTGATCGCGATGGTCGCTTTGGTCGTGTCGGTGGGGTTGGCTCTCGGCCTCCGCCCATTGATTGCTCAGGAATCGGGCCAGGGAGTATCCCCGATCAAGCCTGAAGCGCCTGCAGCGATCGATCTTGCGGCCTATCACATCGGAGACCTTGCCAACGCGGTGATCGATGTGGATGCGGCTCAGCTGATGTCTGCTTCCGAACTTGCGAAGGCGCGCGAGCAGATGCCCCTTGATCAAGAGTTGATCAAAGGCACGGGCATTCTGGTGCGAGATTTAGAGCGGGTCGTCCTGTGGATGCGGATCGATGAGCGAAACGGGGTTCCTGCGTTGCTCGGGTTGCGCGTGAAGTCCAGTTTGCCGCAAGGCATTGATGATTTTTCCGATCGGCAGTGGAAGGTAACGCAAAGGTTAGATGATCGCACGGTCGTGTTTGCGCTTGATCGGGCGGTCCTGATGTTGGCACGACAGAATGCGAGCCAGGGAACTGTCCATCGATTGCTGCAACCTTTGCAGGCCACCTCGCCGAATGGGGCAATACGGGCGGCCATCGATGTCGACGTGATGCGGATGATGATCCAGCAGAATGAACCGGCGGCGGTGATGCTCACCGCCGTAGCGCCGCTCTATCAAGATGTCTCGGTTTGGAACGCCGCGGTCGAACTCGGCGAGGCCTGGACGATCAAGCTCGATGCGGAAACCGATGCGCCGGCACGCGTGGCGGAAACGTTGCAGGCAACGAAGGTATTACTTCAGAACTTCCTGAAAACTGCTGTCCGTGAAATGGCACGTCTCAATGATCCGGAGGCAGTGCAGGTAGCGATGCTTCCCGCCACGCTCGTTTCGCCTTTGCTCGAGACGATGCAGGTCTCCACGGGCCAGGACAGCGTGGCAATGACGGTCAAGGTGGAGCGAGCTGGGCAGGTCGTGGGTGAAGTGCTTGCACCGGCGCTGATCCGCGCGCGGGCAGCGGCACAACGCGCACAAAAGATGAATAATCTCAAGCAGATCGCTCTTGCGCTCCACGTTTATCACGATGTGTACAAGAGATTCCCGCCAGCGGTGGTGAAAGGACCGAAAGGTCATCCGCACAGTTGGCGCGTCATGATTCTGCCCTACCTGGAACAGAACGCGCTGTTCCAGCAGTATCGGATGGATGAGCCTTGTGACAGTCCACACAATCTGCAGTTGGCGAAGACGATTCCGGCGGTCTATGCCGGTTCTCCCGATGCCGCGGCGCGGGGTGAGACGAATATTCATGCGGCCGATCTGCTGATCGATGCCGATCCGGCAAGGGGTGTGGGGCTCAGCGAACTCACCGATGGAACCTCGAACACGCTGCTCGTCGTTCAGCAGGCTCACTCGGTGCCCTGGACCGCACCGCGAGATGAACGTTTACCCGAAGATCTGGCGTCGGCCGTGATGTCAGACGGAGTGGTGCTGGTCGCGATGGCGGATGGCGCAGCTCGTGCGATCTCAGCGACCATCGCGCCGGAGTTGATCAAGGCACTGCGGACGCCGGCGGGAGGTGAGCAGATTACGGACTTCTGACCCAATCCCGGTCGGGCGGCTGTCGGCCATGTCGTGTCCTGACAGCCAGGAGGCAACGCTTGCCGATTGACTGATCCGCCACGTGTTCTTGTCGTGGCTGCCAGGCGGCAAATGCGGCTCAAACGCGGCACTGCGCCACCGCAGCCGCCAGTCCAGCGCGCGGTTCTCCGGTGGGGATGAATTCGTGCGCGAAGTAACCGCTGAAGCCGGTGTCAGCGATCGCGCTTGCGATCGGGGGATAGTAGAGCTCCTGGCGTTCGTCCAGTTCGTGACGGCCCGGGTTGCCAGCGGTGTGATAATGGCCGAAATACTGGTGATGGTTCTGGATCGTGCGGATCAGATCGCCTTCCATGATCTGCATGTGGTAGATGTCGAACAGAAGCTTAAAGCGGTCGGAGGCGACCTGCTTGCACAGTTCGATACCCCACTCTGATCGATCGCACATGTAATCGGGGTGGTCGACGCGGCTGTTGAGCAGTTCCATGTTCAGCGTCACGTTTTTCTTCTCGGCCAGTGGCACGACTTCCTTCAGCGCCGTGACACAGTTCTTGATGCCTGTGTTGCGGTCGATGCCCCGCGCATTGCCTGAGAAGCAGATCACGTTTTGAAAACCGGCATCGGCGGTCGCTTCGATGGCAGCGGCGATTTGTTCGATGCTTGACCGCTGGTGCTTCGGATCGCACAGTCCGTCGGTCAATGGGTGGGAACTGACCATCGTGCAGACGAGGCCGTGCTGCTTGAGCGTCGGGAAGTCGCTGGGGGTCAACAGATCGATCCCGACAAGCCCGAGGTCTTTGGCCCAGCCGCACAATTCCTCGAGGGACTGTTTCCCGAAACACCAGCGGCAGACGGACTGTTGCAGGCGTCCCCCGCCGCGATCCGCTTCGGCGATCGACTGGGCCTGAGCGCTGGCTCGTTGAGCCACTGCGGCGGCCCCGACCGCTGCCGTTGTTGCCAAGAGTTCCCTCCGCGTGACTGGTGACTGGACCATCTGGAACCTCACTCGCCCTGAAATCGACGGACCCGACGCACCCCCAATAGACCCGCTCCTGACCCCGTCCGCATCCTCCCCCGCGCGCGGCCAGGCCATGCAGTCCACCCCCCGCCGCCCCTCCCTGCGCGGCCTGGCCATGCAATCCAGGGGGCATCCCGCCGGATCTACGCATTGCGTAGTAGTGGTTTTCCTTCAAATTTTCGCGGCGAAGGGCGCCGACTGCGCGGCCTGGCCGCGCAGTCACGCCGGACCGCTGCGTGGCCAGGCGCTGCAATTGCAGTGAATCACGAGGACTCATGCGCTACTACGCATTGCGAGGTAGCTGCTCGCTAGCGGCCGATTGGCGGGGATACGCGGTGCGCGGCCTGGCCGGGCAGGGGAGCTTTGCGAGGGTTGGCTCGCCGAGCGTCCGGCGGCGGGAACCGGGCGACCTAGGCTAGCGTCTAGAGGTGCGACTCTTTTCGGGAACCAAAGCGATGCCTGGACAGCTTATCGAGATGCGGACCACACCCTCTGCTCGCCTGACCGTGGAAGAACCCTCGGGGGGGCGAAAGTATGATCGGGCCCGGCACCTGCCACGATTGCGTCGAATCTCATGGCGAAGCCCTTTGATTTGCGGAGTACTCCTGTTGGTTGCGACACACGGACGGGCTCAGGAAGTCGGTTTCATTGAACGTTACGCTTTGTCGACGAACCGGGACCAGGTGCTGGCGGAGCTGATTCCCGGGACTGCGGATTACTACTACTTCCATTGCCTGCACTATCAGGTAAGCCAGCGCTTGGCCGACGCTCAGGCGATGCTCGATCGTTGGCAAGCGCATAACGGGCCGAACGGAGACGGTCGGTTGCGCGGCATTCTGCAACGACAAATGTTGCTGACGTATGGCGACAATCCGCAACGGACGCTCGACTTCATCCGCAGCGAACTCGGCCTGAATCTGCAGCATGAACCGCCGGTAGCGCCCGGCGAACGCCGTTTGCCATCGCAGTTAGATCAAAGCCTGATTGATCCCGAACGCGCGCTCGACGAAGCCGTGCGCAACTTCTGGGAACTCACCCCGGCTGGCCGCCACCGGCTGGCCGCCAAGTTCCTAGAGCAGAACGACTATTCACCCGATGTATTGACGAACCTCCTCCAAACGGTCACTGAGCCCGGTATCGACCGCCTGGATCAGTTGGTGATTGCCGAATTGCGTCGTCGGCCCGCGCAGGAACGAATGTTCGGTGATCGTGCAGCCCACCAGCACCTGACGCGCACAGAATTGGAAGCCGTCCGGACCGCGTTTCCAGAGCTCGGAGCCAGTGAGTCGTTCGTCAACGCTTATCTGCGTTGTCTTCGCCCCAACGATGACATGGATGTCGGGCAGCAGCCAGAAGCGTGGCGACGATACCTGCAATCGGTCGACGCGTATGTAGACACGTTGCCGCCGGCGTTCAACAGTTTGAAGGCCTGCGTGCTTTTTCAGCTGTTGCAGGCAGATCGCGTTGCGGGCCAGTTGGACCAGCAACGGTTCCTTCGCTATCTGCGATTGCCTCGAAACGGCGGACTTGTTGCACCCGTCTATCTGCAGCGCATCAGCCAGCAGCAGCCCATCGCGCAGCTGGAAGCGGACTTCACGCAGCAGTGCCTGTGCCCGCCGATCGGTCACGAAGAGGAATTGGTGCGGGCCTACCTGGAGGCGTTCCTGCGAACCGCCGAGAACACGAAAGTCTTCGACGGACTGCTGACACCCGACTATCTCCGACGCGTATTCGCGGAAACGAAACTCCTGGCCGGCGTAGGGAACTCGGATCAATGGTTCGCCATGCTGGATCCCGGTGCGCGTCGGGCCCTTCAGGACCGTGTCGAGGTGACACTGGCTTTGACAAACCCGGCATTTCACGCGCCGGATCAGCCATCGGCCCTGGAGGTAGATTTGAAGAACGTCGAGCAGTTGACGGTTCGGATCTATCAGATCAATGCCGAGTCGTATTATCGCGCCGGTCGCCCGCCGCTCAGCAGCGCGATCGACCTGGATGGCTTGCAAGCCAACGTCGAGCGGACGTTGAGCTATTCCTATCCGGCAATCCGCAGGCACCGGGAGCGGATCGAGCTGCCCGAGTTGTCAGGGCGAGGCATCTGGGTGGTGGATTTGCTGGGCGGCGGCCAGCGATCGCGGGCGTTCATTCGACGGGGTGACTTGCGATGGTCAATCAGCAGTGAGCCTCGTGGCCATGCGCTCCAAGTCGTTGATGAGCGGGCCGAACCACTGCCGCACGCCCGGCTTTGGTTAGGGACGCAGGAACTGAAGGCTGACGAATATGGCGTGATTGCGATTCCATACGCAGCGGAAACCGTTCAGCGAACCGCTGTGCTGAGTGACGGGCCGTTGGCAACGCAAGTGAACTTCTTGCATGAAGCAGAGCAATACGCGCTGCTGGCGGCATTCCATGTCCATCGACAGCAACTTCGAACCGGCCAGCCGGCAGATCTGGTGATTCGTCCGAATCTGCTGGCCAATCAACGACCCGCATCGCTGGCGTTGCTCAAGAATGTGCAGCTGACAGTGATGGCAACCGATCAGGAAGGCAGCGCCACGACGAAGCGCTACGAAGATCTGAAGCTAAACGACGCTGACGCGCTGGTGCAGACAATCCGCGTCCCTCCTCGATTAGCCAGCCTGCAGGTCATCCTCAGCGGGCAGGTTGACAATGCAGCCAGCGGAACGCTTGTGCCGCTGAGCGTCAGCACGACTTGGACTTGCAACGATACCGAGCGGACCGATCAGGTCGTGGATTTTCACTTGGCTCTTGATCAACAGAGCTGGGTGCTTGAAGCGATCGGGCGCAACGGGGAGCCAGTTCGTAATCTGATCGTCGGATTGACGTTTGCAACTCAATACCGCACGGAGCCTGTGCGGACCAGCCTGCAAACCGATGATCTCGGTCACCTGCAGCTTGGCCCGATGCTTGGCGTGACCGGATTGACGGCCGACGGGGCAGGCGTGAACCGATCCTGGCCGTTGCTCCGCGATCAAGCACCATGGCCGCCTCTGATCCACTCCATCGCGGGTCAGCCGGTGCTCGTGCCGGCTGGTACCGTCAGTGGCACGGAGCTGTCCCGCTGGCGATTGTGGGATCTACGGCAGGACTTGGCGATCGGTGATTTCCGCCGGATGCTGTCGATCGATTCCGGCAGATTGAAAATCGAAGGCCTTGCGCCAGGCGACTATGAGTTGCGCGACATCGTCGAGCCACGTCGCACGCGCATCCGTGTTACCACTGGACCGGTCGTCCAGCCATGGATCTACGGTTCCGTTCGTCAGCTCCAACAGGAAGCGCGCAAACCTCTAGGAATCCGATCGCTCAATGTGGTAGATGGCCAGCTGGTCGTCGAGCTCTCGGGCGGCGGTTCAGAGACGCGCGTTTACGTGTTCGGCAGCCGCTACCTTCCCCCACAACAGCCCGGTGAGGCTCTTGGGCTTAGCGGAGGACCGCTCTCGGCCGTCCGTCACGGGTTGCCTCGCTCGTTCTATCAGTCAGATCGTCGGTTGGCGGAAGAATACCAATACGTGCTCCGTCGCCGTCAGACCAAAGCTTTCCCAGGCAATTTGCTGCCACATCCCTCACTGATTCTCAATCCGTGGCAGACCGATGTCACGGAGAACGTTTTGCTGCAGGCCCTTGAAGGCGAAGCGCTTGCCGAACAAATGGCGCCGCCCGCAGCTTCCGCGCCCGGAATGGCGGTCGATCGTCCGACCGGTGAACCGATCACGGCCATGACATCGAGTCTGGAGTTCTTGCCTGATGAAGGTTTGGTTCTGTTGAACCTGAGACCAGATGCAAACGGTCGTCTGGTCGTGCCAGCGAATCTGCTTGAAGGCGTCTCCCTGTTGCAGGTTGTGGCATGTGACCCGCTGAGCTGGATTCAGCAATCGATCAGCAAATCCCTGGACCCGCTGGAGGCTCGCGATCGGCGGCTGATCCAGCCACTCGATGCGAATCAGTACTACGCTCGACGGCAAGCCGTGTTGGTTGCAACTCCAGACCGTCCCGTAGATCTGTCGGCGCTGAGTTCAGCGCGCGTGCAGACATACACAACCATCGGAGAACTCTACACACTGTTTGGCACACTGCTGGGAGACGCACGTTGGAGTGAATTCGCTGCCCTGGCGCGGTGGCATACATTGACTCGAGAACAAAAAGAAACCGCCTACGGGCGGCTGGCGAGTCACGAGCTGCACACATTTCTGAAGTACAAGGACCGCGAGTTTTTCGATTCCGTCGTAAGACCGTACCTGGCAAACAAGGACGCACCGAGTCTGGTAGATCGTTGGCTTCTCGATCAGCCTCTGACCGCTCCGGAACTTTGGGCTTACGACCGGAGCAATGCGTTTGAGCGTGCTCTGGTGGGACGCTTGCTGGTTGCCGAACGCTCACGGATTGTTCGTGAGTATCAAGAGCGATTGGAGAATCGCAAGGAAGACCCGCAAGTCGTGCGCCGTCGAATGAGCGCTGCGTTGCTCGGCGAGTTCATGGATGCTGAACGCGGAGCGGTATCTGATTTCGCGTACTTTGATGCCCAAGGGCAGGCGCCAAGCGGAGTCGCAAATGAAGCATACGCCATGGGTTTTGAAGCCGGTAAACCGATGCGCGATGCGCTGGCAGGAGGCTTGGGCGCGGGCGGTATAGGTGGAGGGCCATTCGGCGTTCCGGGCGGAGGTGGAGGTACCACGGGAGAATCTGTCGAGGAACTTCGCCGGCTCGCGGATCAAGAACTGAAGTTGGATTCGAAGGCAAAGGACCGACGCGACCTTGCTCGAAGATTTCGTGAGGAAGCTGCAATCGCGCGAGACGATGCGGAGAATGCTTTGTCCGAGGGCAGGCAATGGATGATGCGCGGTCGCAGCCTGGAAAAGCTGGGTGCAGCTATGTACCGGCCGCTGGAGGCGACAACGCAATGGGCTGAGTCGTATTACGATCGCGTCCGTCGCAACGCAGAGCGGGAGGAACTGATTCCTCTGAACCGCTTCTGGCAGGATTTTCTGTTGCACGAGGGAGAAGGACCGTTCGTCAGCGAACACGTTCTGGAACCCGTGACGACACGAGCCGAAGCGTTGATTGCTTTGAGTCTGATCGGGCTGCCGCTGCAAAGTTCGCTGGAATTGCCCAGCGAGCAAGACGCGGTTGCATGGCGACCGACGCAGCCGGTACTGATCGTATCGGAACAGTTGCAGCGGCTGACGGCCGAGGAAGGTCGGGCGCCGGTACTCGTGGGGCAACGGTTTGAACCCTTGACGGGAGATCCTGCGGAGCAAGAAACGGCCGCCCCGCGCGAGTTTTTGACAGGCCAGGGTTACCGGGGCCTCATCGTGCTGACCAATCCTTCACCGCAGCCACGTCAGGTGAGCGTATTGTGGCAGATCCCAGCGGGCAGTCTGCCGCTGGCCAGTGGCCGAGCGACGGACAGCCGAGTCCTTGAACTGCCGGCTTTCGCGACCGAACGACTGGAGTATCACTTCTACTTTCCAAGCGCCGGGACGTTTATGCATTATCCGGCCTGCGTGTCACACGACGACAAGGCCTTGGCGAAAGGCGAGGCCCTCGAATTTCGAGTGGTCGATCAACCGACAGAAATTGACGCGCAGTCATGGCGGCATGTGGCAGAGAAGGGCACCGCGACACAGATCAAGGAGTTTTTGTCAAAGCACAACCTGCGGAAACTGGACTGGTCGCTGGTGCTTCATCGCCTGCCCGACCGAACCGTTTACGATGTGGTGTTGGAGGTATTGGACGCGAATGAACTGTGGGTCCCGGAGGCGTGGGCTTATAGCGTGCGCCACAACGATGGGCCACGGTTGCGTCAGTTCTTGAACCATCAAGAATCGCTGGTGCAGCCGTGCGGCCCGGTGTTCCAGAGCGCCCTGCTGACGATCGAACCGATCGAGCGGGTTTTGTATGAGCACCTTGAGTATTCTCCACTCGTGGTGGCGCGAGTTCATCCGCTGCGAGACCGCACGGAGATCACTAATGACCGGTTGCTGACCCAATACCGGCAGTTGATGGGTGTACTGGCTTATCAATCGGCTCCGACAATCGATCAGCAGTTGGCACTGTGCTACTACTTCCTGCTGCAGCAGCGAATTGCGGAAGCACTGTCGCGGTTTGCTTCGGTAGATCGCGGTGGGACGGAGATGCAGCTCCAGTACGACTATCTGGATGCGTACCTATCTCTCTACCGCGAGGACTACGAGCGGGCTGGTGCGCTGGCAGAGAAACATGCCGGTCATCCCGTGCCCCGCTGGCGCGAACGATTTGGAGAATTGAAGCGCCAGTTGGCGCAGCGCGCGGCCTTGCTGGCCGGTGGTTCGCTGCCAACCGAGACAACTGATGAGGGTGGAGTACCGCTGGATGCGGCCGACTTGTCGGTGCTGGATCGGGATCGGATTCAAGCCGATCGAGCAGCAAAACAGCCGGCGGCGAGCCTGACCTTTGACGGTTCGACCCTGGTGATCGATCACACGCAGTTGGCCTCTGCGAAGGTTCAGCTCTATCGAATGGATTTGGAATTGCTGTTCAGCTTCACGCCATTCGTGAAGCAGGATCTGGGTCAGCTCGCGATGATCGCACCGAACCGAGTGGAAGAGTTGCCGCTGAGCAGCGCTACGGGACAGACAAGGTGGCGATTGCCGGACGAGCTGGCAGGTCAGGCCTTGCTCGTGGAGATTGTCGGACCCGGCCTCCGAGAAACGGTGCTGTACTATGGCAGCCAGTTGGCGACCTACGTGGCCGAACCATTTGGTCAGCTGCAAGTGTTGACCAGCGCAGACCGTAAGCCCGTCGTGGGGGCCTATGTGAAGGTCTACGCTCGACACGCGGACGGTACCGAGCGGTTTTACAAGGACGGCTATACGGATCTGCGAGGCCGGTTTGACTATGCGAGTCTGAGCGCCAGTGATGCGGAGACCGCTCAGCGGTTTGCCATCCTCGTCCTCGGCCCGCAAGGCGGCGCCACGCTGCACGAGGTCAACCCACCGCCGCGTTGAACCTGCGGGACCCGCCCGCCTTGGCCCGCCGCGCGGCCAGGCCATGCAATCCGCCCCCCGCCGAAGGGCTACTACGCGATTCGATGTAGCCCTTGGCTTAGGGGCCCCCTCAAGGTTTGAGCTTTCGCTTTCGTTTCTACCAAACGTTGTGCATAGGTTGCGTGGCCTGTCCGCGCACGGAGCCCCCGGACTTTGGCTTGCCCTCCGGCTCTCCCGCTCTCCCGCTGCGCGGCCAGGCCATGCAATCTGCTCCCGTCGGAGCGCTACTACGCGATGCGATGTAGCTCTCGGCGCTAGGGTCGTTCGCTAGGCTTTTCGCGTGATTTCGGCCGTACGTGTAGCTCTAGCTGCTTGGCCTGTCCGCGCATGGGCAGGACTGCATGGCTCCGGGCCAAACGTGCGGCACGGGCTGCGTGGCCTGTCCGCGCATGGAGTACGGCTGGCACGGACTGCGTGGCCTGGCCGCGCGGGGTGCTGCTAGATTCTTAGGAAGACAACTCGGACGCGGTAAGGCCTGAGTGTCAAACCAGGGAAGACGCTCGAAGGAATCGCCATGGGCGCGCCAGCCGAACCGAACTTGATCAAGGTCACCGAGATTTTCCTGATCCCAAGCAGTTTCTTGGTCGCCGCGCTGGGGACCGCAGACACGAACCTGCACCGCGCTTTCGTCTCATTGCTGGGCCTGATCATCAGCTTTATGTGGTGGCTCTGCAGCAGCGAAGCATATGGCGAGATCAAAAGCCATCACATGGAGTTCGAAGCCACTCGAGAGCCGCGCCGAGTTCGCGCAATGTGCCGGCTCGCCCCAATCTTTGGTGCGGGCTGGCTATTTTCTCTGAACGCGCATCTCTATCTGTGGAATCGGCCCCTCGGGGGATAGCCGAATCATCATTTGACGGTCGAGCCGTGTACGCGGCAGGTGCCGCTTTCGCACTGAGCACCTGACAGCTGATATCGACGGTTGGCGACTTGTTGATAGCACCACTGTTGCAAGCGGCGCGTGCCAGGCACATGGAACAATGGCATCGCCCACCACAACGAAGGCAGTAAACGGCTCAGATATCGCAGCGCGTCGGCACCTCCATGCGCTTGGCCCGCCGCGTCGATCACATACATCTGTCGCATCAGGTCGTCGACGGAAAGCTGCGGATAGCGGGCCGCGACCCGTGGATCGTGAAGCGACAAATAGGCCAGCCGTCGACCCCGATCCAGCCGCTGAAGCCGCGCCATCTGGGCCTGGCAAAACCCACAGTGCCCGTCGTAGATTACGACAGCCTGATGGGCCTGCGCGTCGGGATCGGGCATCTCTACGCTGGACATACTCGGCGAACAGATCGAAGCTCGAAACCAGGCCGCCTCACGAATACACGGCATGCCCCCTGGCTGCCTCCTATAATTACCGGGAGTTCGGGTCCCGGGAAAACCGCTTCCGGTCCAGTGAGGCGAAAGCAGCATGGAAATCGATACAATTCGCCGGCTGGTAGGGCGCGTGCGGCGTCGCCTTTTCCTCGGAACCCTCGGTCGAGCAACTTCGTGGACGCTATGCCTGGGGTTGACGGTAGCCGTCTTTGCCCTGGCGGCGGGTAAGTTTTGGCCACAGTCCACGCTCAATCGATTGTCCAGCGGACAATGGCTGCTCAGCGGCTTGGTCGCGGGAGTGTTGGGCGGATTGCTCTGGTCGTGGTGGAAGCGACCCACGATGTTCCAAGCGGCCCTCGAAGCCGACCTGCGTTGCGGACTCAAAGAACGGCTCAGCAGCGCACTTTCGCTCGCGCCGAGCGATAGCCTCCATGGGGCGGGGATGGCCCTGATTCATGACGCGGCAAGACGGGCGGAACGCGCCGAGATCCCCGAACATTTCCCGCTCCGCCCGCAGCCTCGAGGATTGTTGCCGTTACTGCCCCTGGCCGCGTTGCCGTTCGTTCTGCTGCTTCCTGAAAGAGGCACGGCCTCTGCCGCTCCTGCACCGGTCAACGCGACGGAAGTGGCATCGGTCAAGGAAGCTGCCAAGCAACTGCAGGCTCAACTGCGCCAACAGCGGAAGCAAGCCGAAGCCCAGGGTCTGCAAGATGCCCAGATGATGCTCAAAAAGATGGAAGACGAGCTGGATAAGCTTCAACAACGCAAAGAAATCGATCGCAAGGAAGCTTTGGTTACCCTCAACGACTTCAAAAAGCAGCTCGAACAGCGCCGCGACGCACTTGGCGATTCCGAGCAACTGAAAAGAAACCTGGGCAGTGTCCGCAATGTGAATGACGGGCCTTTAGAAAAGGCGGCCAAGGCTCTTGAGAAAGGCGATCTGTCGACTGCGGAACAGGAACTCAACGAACTCGCCGCACAACTGCGCGAGGGAAAGCTCGACGAGCAGCAACAACAGGCACTCGCCAAGCAAGCTCAACAACTCGCAGAGAAACTCAACGAGATCCAGCAGCAACGCGAGACCAAACAACGCCAACTCGAAGAGCAACTCGCCCAAGCGAATCGTGACGGGCGCGCCGAGGACGCCGCCAAGCTGCAGCAGCAGCTTGATCAGATGAAAAAAGGCGCGAAGCAGGATCGACAGTTGGAGCAGCTTTCACAGAGCCTGCAGTCGGCGTGCGCGGCGTGCGAACAAGGGAATGGCAAACAAGCCGCATCGGCGCTCGAGTCAGCCGCTGGGCAGTTGAGCCAGATGCAACGCGAACTGGACGAACTGGAAAACCTCGCCGGTGCAATCGACGAATTGTCCGACTGCAAGTCGGAGATGTCTGAGGGGAAAGGGGCTTCGCGAACTCAAGGTGCCGGAAAGGGCGAGGGAACCGGTGACTTCGCGCGGGGCGAGGGCCGCGGATCGGGCAAGCGGGCAGAGGAACATACAGAGACAAGCGCCTACGATTCCCAGGTCCGTGACAAGCCTCGCAACGGCCAATCCGTTGTCAGTGGCTTTGCGGACGGACCAAACCGGAAAGGCGTAACGCGCGAGGAAGTTCGGCAAGCGATTCAGTCAGCCGCTTCTCAAAAGGCCGATCCCGTGGAAGAGCAGGCGTTGCCGCCCGCCGAACGCGACCAGGCTCAGCAATACTTCGATCGATTCCGCGGTGAATGACAGGCAGGTTCGACCCTTGCCCCGACGGCACATCAGTTCGTAGCCGTGAACTCCTTGGGAAGCTCGTACTTTCCCGCGGCAGCGGTTCGCGTGGTGATCAACACCGCCTTGCGGTCGGACTGTTCGGGATGCGGACCGATGACCCAGACCAGCTTCTGATCCGATTCGGTGGGTGATGTGACCGTGGTTACCGGGTTGGCTCGCATCACCAGTGCCGTCAACACCTCGCGGAGCGGTGTGTCCGCGAATCGAAACTCGCGGACTTGTTGATTCTTCGTAATCCCATCGCGTTCCATGTCATTGCCCATCAGGAATACCTCCACAGTCGCCGATCCGGCCGGCGCGGCTGCATTGGCTTCACTGGCGATCAACATGGCAGCCGCCTGCAGCCCTTCCTGATCAAATGCCACACTCATCGGCCGATCGACTAGCTGTTCCAGCATCGCCGGCCCCGCATCATCCGGGGTGGGAGTAATCGCCACACTCTGTCCGCTCTCCCCCCCACCACTTCCCAAACTCAGCCAGCTCGTAAGCACAAAACTCGGTGCGGCATTAGCGGGAAGAAATGCATTGAACGTCGCCTGCTGCCGCGAAACACCAAACCTTGATTGTTCCGCCAATGCGCGCAGCATCGCCGGCAAGCGGATCGCCAACCCGCGATCAGGGCTATTCAGCGAGTCGCTCAATAATCGCGTCTCGGCAGCAGCCGGCAACCCAAAGATCAGCTTTCGCAGCTTGTCGACCAGAGCTGTCAGCGGCGCTTCCGTGCCGGGCGTGACGCGTACCTCCAGATACCATTGCGGCGACAGATCGCTCCGCAAGAACAACCCATGAGCATCGGGGATCAGCAGACTCTTCAATGGATCGATTGCTCGCGGAGCGTACTGCAGCAGTAACTCACGCCCGTCTGCAAACAGGAAGTTCGGCAAAGCCACAAACGAAACGGCGCTCCGCTGATCCGTTTGCGCCCAAAGTTCAGCCATCTGCCTGGGCATGAGCGGATCAGCGGCTGCATTCTCTGCAACCGTCAGCACAGCTTCCCGCGGTCCACTCACAAACCATGAGATCGGAACATCGTCGGTCGTCAGACGTGGTCCCGCGTAAATGCTTGGCCCCTGGGCTGGCTCGCGAGACAGGAATGGGTCGCCAACCGCGGGAGTAAATGGTTCCAATCCGCTACCCCATGCGGACCGCAACTCGCCCAACAACACCGGTTCATTCAAACGAATCACAAAGACGGGAGTCGGCCAGCCGTCGCGCCCTCCAAAAAAGGCGATCACGACCTCGCGGATTTTCGACAGTTCAACACCAGCGATACGCTCCAGTTGCAGTAATCCTTGATCGATCTCCGGAGCCAACACGCTGGCCAGTTGTTTGCCGGCCGCATCCGCCAGCGCGGCCGGACGGAACGCCACGAGCGCTTGCGGGCTGTTGGGGACCCCTTGCAGACGAACGGGCTGTCCGTCAGTGGGCGGTGCCCACAGAATCTGCGAGTCATCGACCAGTTCGAAGTTGCTGACCGGAGGACGCGGATCGGCGCTTGTAACACGCTCCACCGGCGATGCGGCAGAACTACGGTTTGCGGTTGGATTGCTTGTCACCGATCGCGGAGGAGCGATCGTCTCAGACAACTCTGACGACCGACCACGACCCGGGTCATAGATCAGAAAGGTAATCAGCAATCCGAGCACGATCAGGGATAGGCTCCCGATGATCCATGGCATCGGGCTCTTCC
>Ga0114939_10000365_pt1 | contig 38255 bp, 31 predicted proteins | sample AshMeaCrysSpring_FD_87196 | JGI IMG/M metagenome (GOLD analysis project Ga0114939, IMG submission 87196) | Groundwater microbial communities from Big Spring, Nevada to study Microbial Dark Matter (Phase II) - Ash Meadows Crystal Spring | ecosystem: Environmental > Aquatic > Deep subsurface >...
CGACGGAAGGACCATCGACTTTAGAACCTATGGCGCTCCCCAGACGGAGAATGTGTCGATTGGCCGGGCTACGGATGGTGGAGATACCTGGCGGAGTTTTTCAACACCCACACCCGGCAGATCCAATCAATAGCATGAGGTCATTGTTTCAGCAGTTCGATTGTTGATGGCTCACTACAAACCCTAAACCTGTCATTTTACCCACATGTTCGATTTTTTCCCTGATCAACCTGCTTTCCAATACCCGGATTTCGTCAATATCGTGTACTCGTTGACGTGGGCCTTTCTGCTTTCGTCCCTGATTGCCATCACACACAGGCTGACTTTTAAGGGGGAGTCTTATTCCAATAATTTTTTCCAGGCCTTGATTTTGGGAGCCATCGTGACGGCTATGGTAATGATGGCTGTGGGTGATAACCTCGCCCGCGGACTGGGCGTGTTTGGAGCCATGGCCATTATCCGGTTCCGTACCCGCATTGACGATCCCCGCAATGTGCTTTTCCTGTTTGCCGCATTGAGTTGCGGGCTGGCGGTAGGTGTCTTTGGCCTGGCCATCGCTTTTGCGGGAACGGTCTTCTTTTGCCTTGCTGCATTTATCCTGCACATTTCATCCTTCAGGAGTTTTACGCATAGTCATCGCGTTGAGATCACCTATGCCCTGGGCGCGTCCCGCCAGCCGGTTGATCCGATTCTGAGACAATATTGCCTCGACTTTAAACAGGTGGGTATATCTACCGGCAAGGAAGAAATTCTGAAGACGGAGTATGCCGTGGTTTTTCGATCAGTTGAAGCGAAAAACAATCTCCTGGAATCCCTGCACAAGCAGGAAGGGGTGATGCGTGTATCCGTGAATGTTCTTGAGTTTGACACCAATCGGATTTAAGCCATGAAAGTTAACGCATTTTATATCCTCATACTGTTCATGGCAGTCGCCTTGTTTTTTGTGACCCGGACCTGTTTTAATGGAACCGCTGAGCACTGGGTGGGTGTTGCGCATGGGCGGGAGTATAAGTTGTCTTCCGAGAAGCGGGCTAGTGTCCTGTCGATTCGCGTAGTCCAGGGACAGGAGATCAAAGCGGGTGATACGCTGATGGTTTTGGCCAGCGAGGCGCTCCTGCAGGAGATCGACAAATTGCAGGCCAAGATCCGTACACTGCAGTCTGAGAAGACGGAGAAGCTTAAGCTTGTGGCGAATGATATCGCACTGTTGAATTCTGCTCATGCCATCAATGTCAAGCAGATAGAGAATTCCATCGTACAGGCCGAGACGGAGCTTCGGATTAACCGGAGCCTCACCGGTGAGCAGGACGCTGGTGCAGGCAAAACACAACTGAGTCCGCTCGAAGAAAAGATTAGATCGCTCCGCGAAGAGACCGCCTTGCGCAACCGGGAATTGCAAATAAAGGTAGAGGACTTCAAAGCCAAGAGCAGTACAGATCAATCACTGCTCGAAAACCAGATACGCTTATTGCAGAATGAGTTCCTGCTATTAGAGAAGGAAGTAAAAAACCTGACCAAGATCGCTGCTGCAAATGGCGTGGTGGAGGCGGTAAACGTGAAAGAGGGAGAGCAGGTGGATGCTTATGTCAGCCTCATGTCTGTGCTGCCAGGAAATCCCACTTCCGTGATCGGTTACCTGCCGGCCGAGAAGGCGTTCCCGCCCATTGGTACCCGGGTGCAGGTGTACAGCTATGATGCCCGCGGGAAAACAGCTGAAGGAAAAGTGATCGGATACGGGGCCGTCACGGCTTTGCCCGAAATATTGCAGAAAGCCACAGCCATCAAGGCTTTCGGGAAAGAGGTTTTTATTGAATTGCCTCTTGGAAATGATTTTTCAACCGGCGAAAAAATGCATATTCGGTTATGGGAGCAGCGTTGAGGTACCCAAGGCTCCTCGTGCTGACGCTGTTGCTCGTAGCCGGCCAGGTATCTGCACAATCGCCCCGGTTGTGGCTTAGGGATTTTCTCCGGTCTGCCCTTGATGATCCCGCCTATAAGGCCTTCGAAGGCCAGGAGTCGATATTCAGCAAGCCCGGATCCTATGCGCTCCCCTGGGTGCCCAACCTGGAATTCCGCACCCGGAACAATGAGCTGCTCGATAGCCGGCAGCAGTACGCACTGCGGGCAGACGTGGGCAACCCCTGGCAGATCCAGAGCAACCATCGGTATTTCGAAGGCGTTCGCACGGCAAAAAGCCTCGAACAGCAACTGCTGTTGAGGAAGCTGATGCGGGAGCGGTACGAACTGGCGCTCGATTACTGGTACGCAGCAGAGCGCGTTTCCATCATGGAAAAATTGAAGTCGTTGAGACAGCAGATCAGTGCGGCGATGGTACGGCGCAGCGGTTCTGCCGATTTTGATGCAGAGCAATACCTCAATAGTGAACTCGATGTCATTTCGCGTACCGCGGATCTGCAGGAAGCGGAATTTGAATGTGCGCTTGCCCGGGCAAAGATTATGCAGGTTCAGGGAGGATCAGAAGCCGGCTTGGATGTGTCGGGCATGATCGATGTGGAGGGCGTGCGTACCGTACTCAGCAAACAGGATTCAGCAGGTGCTTCGGTGGAGATCGAACTGCTGAAGCAGGAAATAGCCAACTCCGAACAGCGCATGAAAACGGATCGGCTCAATTTCGATCTTGGGTTCCTGCAGGGCACGTATGCGCCATATAAGGCAGACCGGGGCGATGGCGTGTTCGGGCTGGCTGCGGGGGTGACCATACCCCTGTTCAACCAGAACCGGGATGATATCGCCCGGGAACGGCTCAAGGTGACCGAGCGCAAAGGCGCGCTGGAACAATTCAGGCAACGGGAAGAGGGGCGAAGGCTGGCGGAAACACAGTTGGCCCTTGCGCAGGTCGAGCGCTATGGTCGAATCGACAGCCTCGAGCAGGATTTGCGAAGCCGCCAGCTCAATCTGCCAACCACCCTGTCCAAGGACTACAACCCCATTGTAGAACTGAAGTACCGGGACAAACTCTTAGAACTGGACCTGTTGAAGCTGCGCATCAAGCGCGAAATTCTCCGGCAGTATATCGCATTCCTGGACAACGGAGGGCGACTGCATCAACGTCCTTTGTTGAACTACCTGAGTAGGGCCCTTGAGCCGTTGGAACGATAGACTTCGCCCTTGCAGACGCAGCACTGCTTTCGTGCCCGATAAGGCCTGCCGGGATGGTTGCCCGCGCGCCAAGGAAAATACCAGTTGCAATCAACGTTTGCCGCGCGGACGCTCAGCGAACTCTGTCCGTGACCGGTGACGTGCTAAATGCTTGCTCCGTTATTTCCCATAATCGACCGATACGTTGCTGAGATAGAACCGATCGGTAGCCTCTGCATTGCTCCCGGTGCGGTGAATGCCGAAGGTGAACATATTGTAACGGGTGCCTGGGGCAAAAACATCCTCCAACCGCGCCAGGGATGCGCCATTGTCCGTGATCACGAGGTGATTGCTTTCTCGGGTGACGACAATGCGGTGTTTGTTCTCTGCTTTGCAGAATTTCGGCAGGAGTATCTTTTTCCGCATCATGTTGCGGGTCCCGGCATCGTAGACATAATAATCCGGGTTGTCACTATTGTTGTAGTGTGGATCGAAGCGGAGTTCCATGCGGGTCCATTGGGTGCCTTGTCCTCCGGGTTTGACGACCGTTTGCCCGGGGACTGCATAGATGTCTTTGGGATCACAGGGCGCCTGGGCATGCGTGAGGAAGGGAAGCGCCAGGACGAGGCAAAGGATCAGGGCATGGAGCCCGGTGGTGGTATGCTTGCCAGGATACTGCATAAATACTTTATTATAGGTCGATTCTAATTAGCTACCAATTTATACCCCTTTCCATGTACATTAACCAATCTTAGGGCACTTTCGTCGCTTGGTTTCTCGTGCAATATTGTTTTCGATAAATATAGGCCGGTCCGATGATTTCAGCAGCGCTTTCACCGAATTTACCATCGCCTGTGGAAACATGCTTGATAAATGCCATTTCCATTGCGGGTATTTGCGTCAATATTTCCTCGAGGTTAACTTTCCGTGACCAAATCCTGAACAGATCAAACAGCGCTTTCCCGTGCGCTATCTTGTGCGATGGTTTGCTGTCGACTCCTTTCTCTTTTTACCGCTGCACCACTGGTCCGCTGCATCCGCATTTTCCTGTTTTTCACGCTGGTTTTCGCAGAACTGTCCAGAGCCCAGGTGGTTCCCACTCTTACCTCGGTACCCTTGAATGAAGTTGCCCGCTACCGGCCGGACTCGGCTTATATCATGCTAAAGGAGCAGCTTGCACTATCCCGTATCAAGAAAAACCGCGAAGACGAAGCGCTGATCTACCGTCAGATGGGGCAGGTGCTCTTTCGCATGGGGAACTATCCGCAGGCGGTGACGCAGCTGTTGGAGGCGGACCGGCTTTTCCGCAGCCTAAACAAGCCTGAAGCCCTCGCAGAGAACAGCAATTTCCTGGGATCGGTATATTATTATAATAAGCAGTCGGGCGAATCCCTTGATCGCTTCCTGGAAGCCCTTTCGATCTACCACCGCACCCGGAATCCTTCGGGTCTCTCCGATACCTACGCGCATATCGGTCATTGGCATGAGAAACAGCGGCACCTGGATTCGGCACTGTTCTACCAGCGCAGTGCACTGTCATTTGCGCACCTGGGCAGGAACCGCGGCGCTGAAGCCCGGATATACGAACACTTCGGTAGCATCTATGAAGACCTTGAAGCGTTCGATTCGGCCAGGCATTATTATGAAGCATCGCTTTCGCTTTACCGGAACCTGTCCCTTCGTGCTGAGCAGGTGGGACTGGTCAATAACCTCGGTGATATCTACACAAAGACCGGGCAGCCCCTTCAGGGACTGGCATATGCCCGGGAAGCGATGTCCCTGGCCTGGGCCGAGCAGGACAAATACCAACTGCAAAGCGCTTACAGGGATATGGGCGAATGCTTCCAGGCCATGGGCATAATGGATAGCGCCTACGCCTACCTGGAGAAAAGTCGCGAATTGATACAGGAAATCTACACTTCTGACAATCAGCGGCAAATCGCCCTCCTGCAAACCCTCTATGAATTTGAACAAAAGACATCGGAAATCACCAAGCTCAATGCAGGAAGGCGCATCGATCATATCCTCCTGATAGCTGTGATCCTTGTTGGTCTCCTGCTGGGTTTGCTGGGCTACCTGGTCAACAGCAAACAGAAACTGAAAATCCGAAACGAACAGGCCCTGAACGAACAGCAACAACGCATCCACCTTGCGGAAAAGGACTTGATGGAGTCTGCATTACGCATGAAAAAAATGGAGGAGGACACCCTCAAACAGGAGTTGGACATCCGCAGCAAGGAACTTTCGTCCCATATCCTCCACCTGGTCCAGAAGAATGAAGTGATGGAAGAAATCCGCACAGGCCTGCAGGAGATTATCAAAGACGATCGGCGGGATCAGAAGAAACAACTGCGCCAGCTGCTCAACAAGATCCAGGTGAGCGTGGCCCAGGAGGATTACTGGAATGAGTTCCGACTGATTTTCGATAAGGTCCATGAGTCTTTCTTCGCGAACCTAAACAGGCAATGCCCGGATCTTACACCGGCCGATGTCCGCCTCCTTGCCCTCGTGAAAATGAACCTGGGTTCTGCGGATACGGCGCGCCTGCTAAGCGTCACACCGGACAGCCTTCGCGTAATGCGTTATCGGGTGAAGAGGAAACTCGGCCTCGGTACAGCTGATTCGTTGCAGCAGTTTATCGACCAACTCGGCTGACAGATGCTGTTCACATTTCCTTCATGTTTACGTCATGATTCCTTAATGGACATTCTGCTTGTGAGCTACCTGTTGAAAATCAATCTTTAAGAGTGGATTGTTGACCTTTCGCTGTCGCTTTGTTCACGCCATTTTAGGTCTTGTTGCCCATTTGTTAACGCAGGTATTGGCTTTTTCTGCTTGTGGTACCCGCATCTTGCATCCCGAAATCAAATCGCATGAAAACATTTACATTATGCCTGCTCAGTTGTCTTGGTTCCGTGATGCTGCAGGCGCAAACCGGCTTGTCTGTGGTCAAAGGTTACGTGGTGGATGCCATTAACAGCAGTCGCCTCTCCGGCGCTTCAATTAAAGTGGCCGGTTCCACTAAAGGAGCTGTGGCCAATGAAGACGGCTTTTTTGAACTCTTCACCAGTCCCGGGACCACCACACTCCAGGTGAGCTACCTTGGGTATCGGGATACCAGCCTCTCCGTCATTCTTGCGGCGGACCAGGTGACAAACCTGCGCATCCTCCTTTCCAGCGCCGCCCCCCAGCTGACCAACGTGGTCATATCGGGCTACCTGCAAGGTCAGGCCAAGGCACTGAACCAGCAGAAAAATGCAGATAATATCCGGAACGTGGTCTCGGCAGATCAGTTCGGTCGCTTCCCTGACCCCAACGCCGCGGAAGCGTTGCAACGGATTCCCGGCGTGAATATTGAGCGGGACCAGGGCGAGGGACGATACGTGCTCGTCCGCGGCCTCGCCCCGCAATTCACCAATATCAATGTCAACGGTGAACAAATTCCCTCGCCTGAAGCCAGCGTACGCTATGTGGCTCTGGACGCAATCCCCTCAGATCAACTTGCCTCCATAGAAGTGAGTAAGAGCCTTACTCCGGACATGGATGGTGACGCCGTGGGCGGGTCCGTGAACCTTATCACCCGGACAGCCCAATCGGCCCAGCCCCGCATCAACGGCTCCATCGTGGGTGGCTACAATAACCTGATGAAGAAGCCTAACGTGCAGGGACAGCTGCAGTTCGACCAGCGTTTTGGGAAAGACCAGAAGCTGGGCGTGATGCTGAACAGCAACTATTATCATAACCACCTCGGGAGCGACAACTGGGAGCAGAGTCCGGACGATAATGAAGTAGAGCTGCGTGATTATGAACTGATCCGGACCAGACTGGGACTCAGTTCTACGATCGATTACCGGTTTAACGATCGCAACGAAGTGTATTTCCGTACGCTTTACAGTCGCTTTACTGACCGTGAATGGCGCCGCCGTTATGTCTTTATCCCGGAGGACGACGAGATCCGCAAACTGACCAAGGATCGATTTGAGTCGCAGTCCGTCCTCAGCCTCAACCTTGGCGGCAGGCACAATTTCAAGAAATTCTTCCTGAATTATGAAGGCCAGTACAGCGAGGCCGAACAGAATACACCCTATGACTACGAAGTGCGCTTTGCCAATGGGCAATCATCGCAACTCAGCTTCCCCACGCCGGACTACCCGGAGATAGACGCTCCGGACTTCAATGATAATTCCCGTTACGAGTTCGACCAGGTGGAGTATGGCAACACCCTCGCCAAGGACCGCAATATTACCGGCAAGTTTGAAATAGGCATGCCCTATGCGCTGAGCAACAGCAGCGGCCTCTTCAAGTTTGGCGGAAAGATCCGCAGCAAGAAGAAAAGCTATGTGATCACCCAGGACGTGTATGAAGCCAATGGCGGTATACCCACGGCGGACAATTTCGATGAGGATCCCATTAAAGACGAATTCCTGAAAGGCAGGTATGATCTTGGTCGCCCCATCTACATGAGTTCATTCAACCGTTTCTTCAACGCCAACCCCGGGCTCTTTGAACTCGATGTAGAGTCCAAATCGATCGACGAAGCCCTCGAAGCCTATGACGCTGAAGAGAACGTCTACGCCGCTTTTGCGATGGCCCGTCACCAATGGAAGAAACTGATGGTCCTTGGCGGGGTGCGTTATGAAAAGACCAGCGTGAAATACAGTTCGAAAGATGTGGTCATTGACGGTGCCGGTGATCTGGAAGCCATTGTTCCGGTCAGTGGATCATCAGACTATGATTTCATTCTGCCTCAGGCGCAGGCGCGTTATGAGCTGGGCAAGTATACCAACCTTCGTGCAGCAGTAACTTACTCCTATGCGCGGCCCAATTTCAGTGAGATCATTCCCTCCCAGGAGATCAACATCGAAGACAATGTGGCTACGCTGGGAAATGCGAACCTGAAGCCCACAGGTGCGCTGAACCTGGACCTGATGATCGAGAAATATTTCGGCAACGTAGGTGTGGTATCAGCAGGGGTATTTCATAAGTCGCTCAACGATTTCATCTACCGCCGCGTGCAGTTCAACGTGCCTTACCCTTCCACCGGGACGCCCATTATTCCCGCGATTGATGTGGTCCAGGCGCAGAACGGAAACGATGCACAGCTCACCGGTTTTGAATTGGTTTTCCAGCGCAAGCTCAGCTTCCTGCCGGGCTTCCTGAAAAACCTGAATGTCTACACCAACTATACGTACACCAATTCCGAGGCAACGATCCAGAGCAGGGATGCCAATAACAGCAAGCCTGATGCCACGGAAAGCATCCGGCTCCCGGGCCAGGCCACTCATGTGGGCAACGTAGCGCTGGCCTATGAAACCGGCAAGTTGCTGGTGCGATTGGCGGCGAATTTCAATGGCAAATACCTCAGCGAAGTAGGCGGCAGCCCGGACCAGGACCTGTATGTGGATGATCGGCTGCAACTCGATTTCAATGCCAGCTACGCATTTGATAAACGCTTCCGGCTTTTTGCCGAAGTACTGAACCTCACCAACCAGCCATTTGAGACCTATCTCGGAAATGAAAATGTCAAAGCCCAGCGCGAGTTTTATTCCTGGTGGGCAAGGCTGGGACTGAAGTTTGATTTCAACGGAAAGAAAAAATAACCCTACCGATTGCAAAAAATACTGACCGTATGCAAAAGCAATATATGACCATACTGGCCCTGGCAGGGATCCTGCTGGCCGGTTGCAGCAAGAAAAATGATGATGTGGTGAAGCCCCTTAGCAGCCAAGCCTTTCCCCAGGTGATCCGTATGGATGACGAGGGTGGAGGAGACCTGGAAGACGAGGACAAGTTCTCCTTCGAGATTACCCTCAACGACCGTGTGGATCCCGATGGAGAAGAACTGGGTGGAAAAGTGGTGCCACTCGAAAGTGATGTCACTGTTTCCTTTGTTGTCAAAGACCCGGAAGGCTTTCCACGGATTGCTGACTATATAAAAGATGTGAAGGCATTCTACGAGGTAGACGATTGCAATGAAGAAGACGTGGATGTTCAATTCAACGCCACAACGGGTGTAGGAACGGTGGTTTTCCCAAAGGGCGTGGAAGCCGTGGAAGTGGAGTTTGAAGTGGATGAGGACTATTTTGACGATGGCATTCTCAATACAGACGAACGTAGCCTTGTGGTAGCCCTCACCGGCGTGACACCTGCGGGTACGGGAGTGACTTTCAATTCAGCCATTGAGTTTAAATATGAAGTGCTGGATAAGGACGGCATTCATGGAGATTGGGAACTGGATCCTTCGGATGCCACGCAGTTTGCAGCTTTCAAAGCCCTTTTTGGGCTGGTCAATGAAGACATCAAAGACCTCAAGGCCGAAGACGTAGACAAGATTGAGATCGCAATTGAATACGATGAAGTGAAAGTGGTAGTAGAGCTGAAGGAAACAGAGACCGTTACTGAGTGCGGGCAGACCGAAGTGGTGAACAAGGTGATAGAGATCGAAGCTGAATTGGATGATCTGGATACGCTGACCGATGAAGGTAAGATTGCCTTCGTGGGCGAGATTGAGCAGGACGATACCACCATCAAGGAATTCGAGTACAGCGGCGAATTCAAGATCACCGGCAGCACACTGGAATTGGAACTGGAGGGCGAATATGATGATGAAAGCACCGGCAAGAAGACCCTTATCTTAGAGAAGTAATATGCAATTGATCTCCCTTCATGTCTTGCCGCGCCTCTATGCAGCGCAGGCCTGCGTAGCTCTGTCCCTGGTGCTAGCCGCTTGCGGCAGCGGCGATGGTTCTAGAGAGAACGTCCTCGAGCCCATCAAGGTCACTAAGGTCCTGCCGCATGATACGGACGATCCTGCGATCTGGATTGACAGCCTGAATCCCGGGGGATCGCTGATCCTCGGGACGGATAAGGACGCCGACGGCGGGCTCTATGTGTACGACCTCGAAGGAAGGATCGATAGCACAAAGTCTGTCAAAGGCCTGCAGCGACCGAATAACGTGGACGTGGAATACGGGCTGATGCTGGGCGGAAAGCGGGTAGACATCGCTGTGGCTACGGAGCGACTCACGCATAAGCTAAGGGTATTCAGTTTGCCCGAAATGAAGCCCGTAGACGGCGGTGGAATAACCGTTTTTGAGGGCGAAACTGCGGAAGGGTATCGGGACCTGATGGGCATTGCGCTCTACCGGGATACTACCGGAAATGTATATGCGATTGTAGGACGCAAGAACGGTCCCACAGATGGGACCTATTTGTGGCAGTACTTGCTGGGTGATAATGGCAGAGGCATAGTATCCGCCCGCCTCGTACGCAAGTTTGGACAGTACAGTGGGATGAAGGAGATCGAGAGCATCATGGTTGACGATAAGCTGGGTTATGTCTATTGTTCCGATGAAGGCGTGGGTGTGCGAAAATATTACGCCGATACCCTCCGCGGCAATACAGAACTGGCGCTTTTTGCGCGCGAAGGTTTTTCGGTGGACCACGAGGGCATTTCACTTTACGAGACTTCAGACAGCACCGGCTTTATACTGGTCTCCGACCAGGGTTCCGATCGTTTCCATATTTTTCCCCGCGAAGGCTCAACCGGCAATCCCCACCGGCACCCCGATCTGCGCAGTGTCCGCGTCCGCGCGGACGAGAGTGACGGCAGTGAAATCACTTCTTTTCCCCTTGGGGCCCAATACCCCCGGGGTATCTTCGTGGTCATGAGTACCGACCGGACCTTTCATTACTACCTGCCGGAGAAGGTGATTGGGGATTCATTGTTGAATATACGTGCTGCTCTTCGCTGAGTGTAATTATCCGTCCGGCCCCGCCTGAAAGCCCCGGGCGGTTTTGCAAACGGTACGATAGACACAATAAGTTAATATCATACTGCAGTAAGTTTCGGGAGTCGTGCTTATTTTCGAGATGGGCCTTTCTCCCTGGTATTACGTATGGAGACCCAGTTGGTATCGGAATCATTATCTACCGCACTATTTAACGATCGCGACCAAAGTTGGCTAAGTTTCAACCGCCGGGTACTTGAGGAAACCGGTTTTCCAGACCTCGGCGTATACGACAAGGTCAGGTTCGTGGCTATTCATGGCAGTAATCTGGATGAATTTTCGAGGGTGCGACTGGCAGCGCTGGAGCAGATGGTGGCGCATACAGAAGGGGAGGAAAGACTGCAGTATCTAAAGACCCTTGCAGCCGCTCGGGGCGAAGTCTTCCGCCAGAGTATGGCAGCCCGGCAGGTGCTTGAGGAAAAGATCATCCCAGAACTCGCGGCGCAAGGCGTGATCATTTACCAGGACTCGGATGCCCTGCACCCGGACCACCGGGAGGAAGTGATCCATATTTTCATGTCCAAAGTGCTGTCCTACCTGCAGCCGGTCATTATTACCCCAAAGACGAAAATTTTCCTCGAAGACCGGATGCTTTATTTCCTGGTTCATGTCAATGCAGGCAGGCGATTGGAAGACCTGAAAATCACCCTCAATATTCCCAGCCAGTCGCTTCCACGGTTTTTCATGCTCGGCAGCAGGGATAGCAATCATTACGTGATTTTCCTGGACGATGTGATCCGCATCGGCATCCCGTTGCTCTTCCCGTCATTCCAGTTCAAAGGGATGTATGCCTTCAAGGTGAACCGCGATGCCGACCTGCATTTGAAGGAAAGCATCCGGGAGGAAGAAGACCTGGTGGAAATCCTTCATCGGGGACTGGACGTGCGCCGGACAGGCGAGCCTTCCCTGTTCCAGTATGACGCCGCCATGCCGAAGGCACTGGTGGATTTCTGCCGCACCAGGTTTGGCCTCGAAGAAGGAGAGATGCAGCCGGTAGGGCACTACCAGGGTACAATCGACCTGTTTCGCCTACCCAATCCCGTGGGGGCTTCGTTGCTGCAGCAACCCTGGCCCGCGCTCCGGCATCCGGAACTGCCGATGTACGGAGACTATTTTGATGAGATTAGTCGCCGCGACTACCTCCTGCATTTCCCATACCAGGCCTATGATTATGTGCTGGTGTTTTTCAACCTTGCCGTCCTGGACCAGCAGGTGACGGAAGTCATGGCTACCTTTTACCGGGTGGCCCAGGATTCGCATATCGTGCACGCGCTCATCAGTGCGGCCAGGAACGGCAAGAAGGTCAAGGCATTCGTGGAGATCAAAGCCCGTTTCGACGAAGCGAACAACCTGTACTGGGCAGAACAGATGGCGAAAGCGGGCGTGGAAATCACCTACAGCATACCGGGGATCAAAGTGCATGCCAAGGCGGCGCTGATAAAAAGAAGGGAGAACGGGAACGAAAAGCGGTACGCTTACCTGGGCACCGGGAACTTCAATGAGAAGACGGCCGCTATGTATTCCGATATGGGGCTGCTGACTTCGCGCCCCGAATTATGCGGAGAACTGGAATCTGTCTTTGCATTCCTGTATGAACGCAGACAACCGGCGCCGTTCCGGCACCTGCTGGTGAGCCAGTTTGGCAGCCTGGAGACCTTCATGGACCTGATCGATCGGGAGCGCTACCATGCCCTCGCAGGGAGGCCTTGCGGCATCACCGTCAAGATCAACAACCTGGAAGACGACGAGATCATTGAGCGACTGTACGAAGCAGCACAGGCCGGTGTGCCCATAACCCTGCTCGTGCGCAGCATTTGCCGGATCAGGCCCGGGGTAAAGCGACTTAGCGAAAATATCCGCCTCTACCGGGTGGTGGGCCGTTACCTGGAACATAGCCGGGTGTTCCTGTTTCACAATGACGGGCAGGATGATCTTTACCTCGGTTCGGCCGACTGGATGAAGCGAAACCTGCGAAGCCGCGTGGAAGTGGTCTTCCCCATCTACGATCCGGCAATCCGAAAGGAGATTATGCAATTCCTCGAGATCCAGTGCAGGCCCAGTGTCAAGACCCAATGCCTGGACGAAAACCTTCAGGCCATCCCCTGGCCCGAGCCGCCGGAGCAGTACTGCGCACAAGAAGCGTTTTACCGTTTCCTGAAGAACGGGACCCGGTAAGACTCTCGTAAAGCGGTGGAAAAAAAGGAATAGATTACCTTGGGCAGACACCAGGGAATCCCGTCAAGGTCTGCACATATCCGACAGCGATCCTGCATCTTTTCATCACTCAAAAGTAAGTCAAATGCCTGTTTCAAATGCTGCAGCACTGCACCATACTTGTGTTTTGGTGAAAGACATAGAGAAGTAGGCCGAGAATTTGTCCAGGACACTATCCGTGCCCTTTAGCCTCTGGACCATCGCACCCGATCATTGCTTTGTGCATGGTAGTCCTTCGCCTTTCACCTTCCGGATCGCCATGGCCACGGTAGGCGGTGCAAGCCTCGAATTGGTCTCTTCGCGCACTGGGCGGAGCGTATATAACGAGCATTTGAAGCAGAATGGCGAGGGTTATCATCGTGTTTGCCTGGCGTATGCAGATCTGGACAGCATCTCAGCGTGTCTTCCTGCACCGCACATGGAATTCTTTTGATGGACGGAATAAAGCACCTGTCCATAGGTAAGATAATCGCACGGTTGGCTTGTAATTTTGAACGTTTATTCATCATGCCAAAACGAGTAAAAAAATGAAGATTTCTCTCCTGTTAGCCCTCCTGATATGCACGTTCTCGTCTGGTGCGCAAGTGAAGAAAGACTCGGAACTGTTTAGACAGTTTGCCGTGCTGGATAGTACTTTTTTTGAACGAGGTTTTAACCAGTGCGATATGGCATACCTGGAAGCCCATGTGGCAAAGGATCTGCGTTTTTTCCACGACAAGAGCGGGTTCCAGGACCGGAGGATTTTCATGGAAAACACCCGTAGATATATTTGTCCCACCACCGGTCCAAAACCGATCCGTAAAGTGGACCCTGCTTCCCTTGAACTATTCCCGTTGTACGACAACGGGAAACTCTATGGTGCGATTCAACATGGCGTACACCTTTTCTACCTGCGGGAGAGGGGGAAGGAGGATGTATGGACTAATATCGCGAAGTTCACCAGTGTCTGGATCCTCGAAAACGGCAGCTGGAAACTTAGCGAGGTGCTTAGTTATGACCACCAGGAACCTGCACGGTAAAACACAACGTAAATGTCATCATGCTCAGGATGAATCTTCATTGACGTGTCGTAATTTTAGTTACTTAAAACTCAGCATACTATGGCTAAGAAAATTCTCCTCACGGGCGCAAGCAGCGGGTTTGGCAAACTGACCACATTGACCTTATTGGCAAAAGGGCACCAGGTGGCTGCCACCATGCGGCATGTTGATGGCAGAAACGAGGGTGTTGCCAACGAACTCAGAAACGCCGGCGCCTTTGTGTTTGAAATCGATGTGACGGATGATGCAAGCGTGGAATCCGGAGTGAAAGAAGCGATCCGGGACCTTGGCGGGCTCGATGTCCTGATCAACAACGCCGGCATAGGTGTGTTGGGCATTCAGGAATTTTTCACCCCTGCAGATTTTCAGCGGGTGTTTGACGTCAACGTCTTCGGCGTGCAGCGCATGAACCGTGCGGTGGTTCCATACTTCAGGGCTCAGCAGGATGGCCTGATTGTATACACTTCCAGCCTGCTGGGCCGGATTGCAATGCCGTTTTACGGTGCATACCAGGCATCCAAATGGGCGCTGGAAGCACTGGCTGAGAACTACCGGGTAGAGCTTTCGGGTTTTGGCATTGAAAACTGCATCATCGAGCCAGGCGGATACCCTACATCGTTTTCTGACAACCTGTTGTCTCCTTCAGATCTGAGCCGGGAAGCCTCCTATGGTGCTTTTGGTCAGGCGCCAGCCCAGACGCTGGCAACCTTTGAGCAGGTCCTGGAAAACAATCCGCACCAGGACCCCCAGAAAGTTGCCGATGCCTTTGCGGAACTGGTTGAAAAACCCAGGGGCGAAAAGCCTTTCCGCACGGCGGTTGATTTTATCGGCATGGCAGAACCCATTCACCAGTATAACGACCACCTGGAAAAAATCATGACCGGACTGTATACCAATTTCGGGATGCAGGGTATGCTTAGTGTGAAAAGATAGTCCGCTGCAAAGAGTTTTAGCCGGTTGTCTTGATTTGACATGGAGTAGCCCTGAACAGTCCTTGGAAATTCCCCGGGTCTGTATCACCTTTATCCTATGGACAGGATCCGGCAGGTGATCAGGCAGATGATTGAGGTGAGCGACCCCGAACTGGGCGAACTGCTCCGGCACTGCCTGGTCAAAACCGTCCCTCGAAAGACCGTGCTGAGCAGCCCCGGGAAGGTTCCCCAGGAAATCTATTTCATCAACCGCGGATTGATTCGGGTGATCGTGACCGATAGTGCCGGCGCCGATCACACCCTGCATTTTGCCCTCGAGCAACAGTTCATTGCTGATTACTCGGCCTTCATCCTCAAACAGCCCTCGCTCTACACCCTGCAGACCGAAGAAGAAACAGAACTGTTGGTGATGCCGCGGGCGGCCGTCGAATGGGGATATGCGCACATGACGCAGGGGGATCGTTTGGGGCGATTGATCGCTGAATACTATTTCATCTACCAGGACAATCGCCTTAAAAACTTCTACGCCCGGACGCCGAAAGAGCGATACGATGCGATCTGTGAAATCTTCCCAAACATCCACAACCGCGTTCCGCAGCACATGATCGCCTCCTATCTCGGCATCAGTTCCGTGCACTTGAGCAGGCTCAAAAAGTCCGATCGCCGCAAGACCTAAACATTTGTTATCGTCCAACCCATTCCGGAAGCATAGATTTGTGGCCGATGTGAATGTGTTGATGACTGGGTTATGTCATCCCGGTACAGCACGAAAAATCCATCCAACGCAAGAATATGTCTGAAAAGGAAAAACAACGCTTGTTGAACAGCTATGGCCCCTGGGCCCTGGTGACAGGCGGGAGTTCTGGAATCGGCAGGGCCATCGCCAAACTCCTTGCCGAAGCTGGCCTGAACCTAGTGATCAATGGACGGGAAATGGAACGATTGCGGGTTGTCCGGGACGAACTGGTTGACCGTTACGGTGTGGAAGTGCTTCCAGTGGCGGCCGACTTATCAACTATTTCCGGCCAGGAAAAACTGCTCGAAGCCACGGAGTCTATAAACATCGGGCTGATGGTCAATAATGCGGGCTATGCCACCTCGGGGCGGATGATCGACAATCCCCTCGATGCAGAACTGGATATGCTGCGAGTCAACGTGGAAGCCGTGCTGAAGCTCACTCATCATTTTGCGCAACGGTTCCGCCAGCGGAAGCGGAGCGGGATTATTTTCCTCAGTTCCATCGTGGCCTTCCAGGGCGTGCCCCTTGCAGCGAACTATGCGGCCTCAAAAGCCTATGTGCAGTCGCTTGCGGAGGCGCTGGCGGTAGAATGCAAGCCCTTTAAAATCGATGTGATTTCCGCCACGCCCGGTCCCGTGGCAAGCGGCTTTGGCGCACGTGCGGACATGCGCATGAACGGGGCGATGCGGCCGGAGCAGGTAGCCCTCCCGATCATCCATGCGCTGGGTAGGTCTAGCGGTGTGGTGCCTGGTCCCCTGTCTAAAGTCCTGGTCTATGCCCTGCGCACGGCACCCCGCTTTCTGAAAATCCGGATCATGCAAGGTGTAATGAAGGGGTTTACGAAGCATCATCGAATCGGGTGAACCAGAAATAGAAGAATTTTTGGGCATTTTTGGACTCTCATAAGCAATTGTTGAAACCGAATGTTACTTAAGCCCTGCCATAAGTTGATTTCTGATATTCAGCAAATGCAAATCCACTGAAAAAGAAATTCTTTGAAAGAACCCATTCCCCGGCGTAGATTGGAAATAATCGCGGTAGACCTTGGAGTATACCAGGGGGATGTAGAGGTTGACCGTGTTTTTTAAGAAGGAAAGCTGGAGACCTGCGTCAAAGAGAAGCCTTGAGCCGCCATTATCCTCGTCCCAGGCTTCAGCGAAAGTGCCCACGTCCGCAAAGATCTTTAGTGGAATTTTGCCCGGTAGTGCGTTCAATATGTTAAAGCGGTCTGGTACGTCCAGCACGAGGTTAGCAGCCATCAGCCAATCGTCCGTCTTGCCTACTTTCTGGCTGAGCAGGTCTGTGGCTACTTTAAAAGCCCCGTCCCGGATCATCATCTGCTGACTGGGAAATCCTTCAAAAGCATTCCTGCCCACAAAATAGTTGCTGTAGGTATAGTCCTCATAGCCGCGTGGGCCGCTCATATTCAAATGAAAGCGATCCGTTTCAAATACCTTATCTGTAGTTTGCTCTGAAGTGTAGAAAAACTTGCCAGCGAAAAAGCGAACAGCCACACCTCCTCTCTTGCGGAAATTGAAGAAATAATTTCCGGTGAAACTGACCCTGCCAAAGCCATCGCCCAATTCCCCCCGCAGCTCCGCTTTCCAGGGATAAAGCACCCGGTAGTTCTCCCATCCGAGGGTGAGTTGATGGACCTGGTAATTGGTTCTTTCGGTGCCAACAATGTCTTCTCCAATTACTGTATCGCGTTGGAAGCGAAGTTCATCTTCGCCGATGAGGAAGTATTTATAAAGGATGCTTTTGATCACCGTCTCGCGCGGGTTTTGGTTTTTCCACTCCAGCCTCAGGCCGGGCGAGAGCTTGGTGAATCGTTGTGAAATTCGCGGCGCATTGTCCGGATCGAAATCGTCCATGGAGAAGGTGGCCGCATCGAGCATGATCCGGATCTCCTGCAGTTGCCCCGCGGGGTAGAAGCGGTAGTTCAGGTTGGCGATGCCATTGACTTGTTTGCTGCGGAAGGCGTACATCGGCGCTACGGCATAGCGAAAGCGGGGAAGGGGCAGGGTGTAATTGTGCAACATCAGCCCCAGCATCGGCCCGTCAAACATGTTGTAACCCGGCAAGGGGGTGAAATAGAGATTATGGGTTTTGTGGGTTTGGTCCAACGATCCAAAGGCTTTCACCTTCAGTCCTTTTCTTTCCACCGGAATGATGGAACCGGTCTGGTCGAGTTTCGCGATGAGGGCTGTTGCATCGCTTCCACCTGCTTCTTTCAGGAGATTCAAAAGATCTTCTTCCTGCGGGTGGCTGAATTGATATTGCTGGTAATAGGTCCGGATGGTGGAATCAAATCGTTCAGGTCCCAGCAGTTTTTCCATCTCAAAAAACCAATCGGCGGTCTTGCCATAAGCCACACCTACATAGTTCAGGGTATTGAAGCGATCCGCCGGGGTGCGGATGGGTTGGTCCTGGTGGATGGATGCGAGGGTTTTCCAAAGAAGGTTGAGAGTTGAGGGTTGGGTGTTGAGGGTTGGGACTTGTATGTTTGGGGTTGTGCGTGATTGTGTTTTTTTCTTGGCTGGACTGTCCGCCATCCACCATCCACCATCTGCCATCATGTCTTTGCGATACCGTTCATCGTAATAACTATTCAGCCCCTCGTCCATCCATGGGCTTTGACGTTCATTGGTGCCCAGGATGCCCTGGAACCAGTTGTGGCCTACTTCGTGGACAATGAGCTCTTCGAGGCTTTCTGCATCCGCGCCGTGGAGGATGGTGATGGTGGGATATTCCATGCCGCCTTCAAAGCCCTGTTTGCCCTCCACCACGGACACGATTTCATGAGGATAGGCTCCCGTATTTATGCTGTGGAAGCGGATGGCTTTTTTCAGGTATGCCTGTGCGTTGGTCCAGGGATCTGTTTTGCCTTTTTTCTTTGGGTCGGATTTCCTTTCATTTTTTTGCAGGGAATAGACGCGGGTCTGGACCGTTCTGCCGTCTGTCAGTTGGAGGCTGTCTTTGGAAACCCGGAACCGTTTGTCCGCAAACCATGCGAAATCATGTACCCGGTCCTGTTTGTAGACCAGGGTTTTGGATGATGGTTGGTGGGTGGTTGATGTTGGATATTGGATGGGGGATGATGGTTGACGGGAAACAGATGTTATTGCCTCTTCTTCATTGACACATATTCCTGTTGCTGCAACTACATAATCTGCGGGTAGGGTGATCTTCACGTCGTATGAGCCGAATTCGGCGTAGAACTCGCCCTGGTCGAGGTAGGGCATGGGATGCCAACCCTGCCTGTCATATACCGCCGGCTTGGGGTACCATTGCGTGATTTGATATGCTTTGCCGTCGAAACCGCTGCGCGAATAGGTATAGGGCAGTTTCACATGAAAGGGTGTGGTGATGCGGATGGTTGCGCCCGGAGTCAGCGCTTTGGGAAGTATGACCTGGACGATGTCTATATGGTTGGGATGATCCCGGGTTTCCGCCCTTTGGTTGCCCACACGGAAGTCGAGCCGGTTGATATAGCCTCGCTTGTCCGCATTGGAAAAATAGAAATCCGTCTTCCCGTTTTCCAGCAGCTGATCACTGAAAGCGGTCCGATCCGTCTTATACGCGTTGGGCCAGAGATGGAACCAGATGAACTGCAGGGTATCGGGCGATTGGTTGGTATAGTCGAGCGTCAGGAAACCATCCAGGCTATGATCCGCGTCGTTGAGGGTGACGCTGATGTCATAGTTCAGTTTTTGCTGCCATCGCGCCTGCTGCGCGCGGGTGCCCAGGGGTCCCAGGCATGCCAGGAAAAGGAACAGTAGGTGGTTCAGCGTTTTGGTAATCTGCATTGGAGATATAACGGCGAATCTGCTATTTTCCTGTGCCCAGCAGGATAATTCTGAATGTGTGCCAGAGGATGCGCAGGTCTTCCTGAAGGGAGGCGCTGCGCACGTAGGCCAGGTCGAACTCCATGCGGGTTGCCATCTCCCGGATATTCTCCGCGTATCCAAAGCGCACCATGCCCCAACCGGTCAGGCCGGGCCGGATGTCCAGCAGGTGCACGTATTCCGGGTAGTTGACGGTGATCTGCCGGATATAAAAAGCCCTTTCCGGCCGGGGGCCTACCAGGCTCATATCGCCCCGGACCACGTTCCAGAGCTGGGGAAGCTCGTCTATCCGGAATTTCCGCATGACCCTTCCCCAGGGCGTGATCCGCGGATCTTCGGGCGAGGAAAGCATGGGCCCGTCTTTTTCTGCGTCCGGGATCATGGAACGGAATTTATATATGTAAAAAGGATGGCCATTCCGGCCGATTCTTTCCTGCCTGTAGAGGATGGATCCTGGGGAAGATCGTTTGACCCGGACGGCCGCATAGATCAAGACCGGCAGAAAGAGGACCAATGAGATGGTGGCAATAACCATGTCCATGCCTCTTTTCAGGTATCCGTTACCGTAAGCCGCAGGCAGTCGCCATTTCTGGGAGGCCCTGGGTTGGATGTCTGCGATGAGTTCTGTCATAGGGTGGATTTTGGTCAGGAGACCGGTTTCAGGGCCGGGGTAGATTGCTGAATTTTTTTCAGGATCTGGTGTGCCACGTCCATGGCCATGAAGCCATCGATTTCTGAAACGGGGGGTGTTGTATTTTGAGCGATCGCATCCCGGAAAGCGGCCAGTTCCGCGCGGATTGCGTTGAAATCCCCGGCTTCGGGGGTATCGATGGCCAGGGTGCGTGTGCCCTGGGGCGTTTCTATATCAAATGAGAACAGGTGTTCATCGCCCTCACCCTTGAGCTTGATGATTTCGGATTTTTTTTCCAGGAAGTCGATTCCGATGTAAGCGTCTTTCTGGAAGAGCCGCATCTTGCGCATCTTCTTCATGGAGATGCGCGAGGAAGTGAGGTTGGCCACGCAGCCGTTGTTGAATTCGATGCGTACGTTGGCGATGTCCGGGGTATCCGTCATGACAGCCACGCCGCTGGCGTAAATATTTTTCACGTCTGCACGGACGAGGTGGAGGATGATGTCTATATCGTGAATCATGAGGTCCAGGATCACGCTGACTTCTGTGCCGCGCGGGTTGAACTGGGCCAGCCTGTGGACTTCAATGAACATGGGGTTGAGGCGGTGATCTTTCAACGAAAGAAAGGCGGGGTTGAACCTTTCCACGTGGCCCACCTGCATTCTGACTCCTGCTTCGCGGACCAGTTTCACCAGTTCCCGGGCCTGTTCCATGGTATCGGCCAGGGGTTTTTCCACGAAGACATGTTTGCCTTTGCGGATGGCCTTTTCGCAGAGCTCGAAATGGTGGTTGGTAGGCGCTACCACGTCCGCAGCGTCGATTTTTTCCAGGAGTTCTTCCGGGGTCTGGAAACGCGGAATGGCATATTTGGCAACCACTTCCTCCGCAATCGCATCGCTGGGGTCATAGAAACCCACGAGTTCTATGCCTTCCAGATCTTTCCAGTTGTTGAGGTGAAATTTGCCCAGGTGGCCCACCCCAAATACGCCCACTTTTAACATGATTCCAAGATACACAAAAATAGGGCCCTATTTGGCAAGTTGTTTCATAATCTCCATTTTTGCGGGTACCATCATGGCAAAGAAAGAAACCGGGAAAATCATTGTTACGATCGATGGCTGGAGTTCCTGCGGGAAAAGTACCCTGGCCCGGCAACTGGCTAAAAAACTGGGCTATGTGTACATAGACAGCGGAGCGATGTACCGCGCCATCACCCTTTATTTTCTGCGGAACCATGTGGACTGGACTGCTCCGGAGGAAGTGAAAAAGGCATTGGAGGATATTGAGATGGAGTTTCGGTTTAATGAGAAGAGTGAATCCAGCGAGATGTTCTTAAACGGGGAGAATGTGGAGTTTGTGATCCGGGACCTGGTGGTGGCGGAGAAGGTGAGCGAGATTGCCGCCATCCGGGAGGTCCGGGAATTTGCGGTTGCCCAGCAGCGGAAAATGGGTAAATCCCGCGGCATCGTGATGGACGGAAGGGACATCGGCACCGTCGTCTTTCCCAAGGCGGAGTTGAAGATTTTCATGACGGCCGACAATGCCATTCGGGTGGAGCGGCGATTCCGCGAGTTATACGAGAAGAACCCCAATGTCACCCTCGACGAAGTACGCAATAACCTCGAGATGCGTGATTATATAGACTCCAACCGCGAAGTGTCCCCGTTGAGACAGGCCACCGATGCGCGGGTACTCGACAATTCCAACATCACTCCGGAGGAGCAGTTGAAGGTGGCGCTTGGATGGGTGAGGGAGAGATTTGCTGATTAGCTCCTTAACTCATTAGCTCATTGAGCGGAATTGGAACCTGATTCCTCGGTATTGAATAATCAGCTAATTAGCTAATCAGCCAATGAGCTAATCCATTCCTCGGCCACCGCTTCAAACGGTCGGGTATTTTCTACCAGTTCGAGCATCTGGTGAATCACTCCTTCTACCTGTGCATCCGGGCAGGAAGCTCCTGAGGTGAGGAGGATGCGCAGGGGGCGATGGGTGGGCAGCCAGTTTTCGTGTATGCGTTCCTGTTTGGTTCGCCAGTTGAAGTGGACCAGGATGTTTTTGGATTGAATGTCTTCTGCGGAACGAACGAAATAGGTGGGCAGTTTTTCCTCGCAGAGTTCCACCAGGTGAGAGGTGTTGCTGCTATTGCGTCCGCCTACCACAAAGGCCAGATCGGCCTCCTGGTCCAGCATGCCCTGCACTGCGCTCTGGTTGTCCAGGGTAGCATAGCAGAGTGTGTCCCGGGTGTCCGCGAATCGGGTGGAGATGGTGGCTTCGGAGAGCCCATATTGACGCATCATGCATTGCTTCAGGTAATCCGCAATGGCCTGTGTATCGCTGGCCAGCATGGTGGTCTGGTTCACCACGCCGATTTTTTGAAGGTGCTGTGCTGCATCGAACCCAGGTGAAAATCGATCCGCAAATTGCGTAGGGAATTTTTCCAGTGGGTATTCACCGGTGAGGTACTTGCCCAGCTCCACGGCTTCGGTCATGTCTTCGATGACCAGGGTAGGGGTGTGCAGGGCGCTGTGGGAGAAGGTGGCCCGTGTTTCTTCGTGGCTGGGCTTGCCGTGAACGATCACTGTGTATCCCTTGTGCGCAATCTGTTCCGAGCGGTTCCAGACCTTCTCTACAAAGGGACAGGTGGTGTCATATTTTTCAATCTGGATACCCCTTGCACGGAGTTTCCGTTCAATATCGATCGTGGTACCAAAGGCGGGAATGATCACGATGTCCCGGGCTTCGAGGGATTCAAATGGGATCAGTAGGTTTCCCTTGGTGTCCATCATGAAGCGGACGCCTTTTTTGAGCAGGTCTTCGTTGACAAAAGGGTTGTGGATCATTTCGCTGAGCAGGAAGATTCTTTTTCCCACATTTTCTTCTACGGTCCTGAAAGAAATTTCGATGGCATTTTCCACTCCGTAGCAAAACCCGAAATGCCGGGCGAGGTAGATCTGTAGCGGGCCGAAATCCAGCATGCTCGGTGAAAAGTCTTTTTTCATTTTGTCTGCTTCCCTTCGCTTCTCCTTTATGGAAGAGATCAGGGAACTCCTGTAGCCGCTGGGGACGGTGAACTTCTTCATGGCGCTGCAAAGATATTAATTCTTCCCGGAGGGCGTTTCCCCGGAAGGTGTCCCTTCGGGCGAAGCCCGGGGTCACCTTCCGGGAAATTATCCCTGCCGGTGTCCTCGCTTCGCTGCGGTCACCAGCAGGTAGAAATCCAGAAGGTGTCCCAAATCCCTGCCGGTGTCCTCGCTTCGCTGCGGTCACCAGCGGGTGGAAATCCGGAAGGTGACCGAAATCCCTGCCGGTATCCTCGCTTCGCTGCGGTCACCAGCGGGTGGAAATCCGGAATACGGAATGCGCAATACGCCATCCTCCACCTAACTTGCAGTCCATGACAAATGCAGGATTTCAGACAGTTGCATGGGCTGAGCGGACGAATATTTATGAAGTCAATACCAGGCAATACACACCGGAAGGGACTTTTACGGCGTTTCGTGCGCACCTGCCCCGGCTCCGGGACATGGGGGTTGAGACCCTCTGGTTTATGCCCGTGACGCCCATCAGCAGCAAGGGCCGAAAGGGCATCCTGGGCAGTTACTATGCCTGCTCGAGTTATCGGGCCATCAACCCGGAATTTGGAACGATGGAGGACTTCAAAAGCCTGGTGCGGGAAGCGCAGGGGATGGGGATGAGGGTTTTGATCGACTGGGTAGCGAACCACACCGGGCAGGACCATGAGTGGACAGAGACCCATCCGGATTTCTACCTGAAAAATGAAGACGGGCAGTTCTATGATGCCCATGGATGGGATGATGTGATCGACCTCAACTACCGGAACCCGGAAATGCGGTTAGCCATGATCAATAGCATGGCCTGGTGGATCCGGGAAACGGGGATTGACGGATTCCGGTGTGATATGGCCATGCTGACGCCGGTGGACTTCTGGATGCAGGCAAGGACGTCCCTGGAACCCATTCGGAAACTATTCTGGCTGGCTGAACTGGATCCGCTGGACAACCCGGATTATATGGCGGTGTTCGACTGCGCCTATTGCTGGACCTGGATGCATGAAACCAGGAAATTTATCCAGCACCCGGCAGCGCGCAACCTGGGTGCCCTGCGCGAAACCATCTTTCGGTATGTCAGGCTGGTACGCCCGGATGCCCGTCCTGCATGGTTTACGAGCAACCATGACGAGAACAGCTGGAACGGGACAGAGTATGAAAAATACGGGGTGATGGCACCTTCGCTGGCCGTCTTCTCCTGCACATGGCCCGGGATTCCGTTGTTATACAGCGGGCAGGAATTGCCCAACCATAAGCGCCTGGCGTTTTTCGACCGGGACCCCATTCAATGGAGCCATGAGCTGCAATTGCATCGCTTCTACCAGGTCCTTTTCAGGCTTCGGTTGTCTCATCCCGCCATGCAGGAAGTTCAGCAAAGTCCGGGTGCATTCATGCTGGATCATGATCAGATGGCTCATGTACTGGCCTTTCAACGATGCACAGATCAAGCCACAGTGCTGGTTTTTTTGAATTGGAGTGATCATGAAATGGACATTCAGTTCAACGGACTCAGGAACCCCGGTGTCTACCAGGAAATATTTACAGGTGCGTTTGCGGATTTTGGAATCAACGGAACGATCCGGATGGAATCCTGGGGCTACCAGGTCTGGACAAGCGGTGAAGACAGGTGATTATTTCTGCAGTGAAGCGCGCAAAAGGAGAGCGATAAATAAAAAGAGACCGCGAACTGCGGTCTCTTTTTATGCTATTTAACAATACCTCGTTTCGCTTACTGCGCAGGCATTTCGATCACATATTCGTAGGCGCCATCGTAGCCGGGGTACATTCCTTCCAGCATCACGCGGCGTTGTCCGCCTCCAAGGGCCGCGTTCAGTTCGTCCACGGTAGTAATATCCTGACCATTTGCCTTGAAGATCACGAATCCGTCGCGCATTTTGGTCTGGTTATCGATCAGTCCGCTTCCGATTCTTTTCACAACCACGCCGCCCCGGATGCCATATTCGGCCGCCTTCTTTTTGTCCAGTGTTTCAAATTCGGCGCCCAGGGGCTTCAGGGCTTCGGATTTCACTACGTCGTAATTTCCGGAACGGTTCTTCAGGGTCACGTTGGTATTAAACTCTTTGCCGTTTCGGGTATAGGTCACCGCTATCTTGTCGCCTGGCTTGAACCCGGCCACCTGCTCCACCATTTCGCTACCCGTGTTCACTTTTACACCATTGACTTTAGTGATGTAATCGCCCTTCACAATTCCTGTATTGGCCATGGAGCCGTCCCTGGCCACATCCAGTACCATCACGCCCTGGCCCTCTTTGAAACCATTCTTTTCTTTGTCTGCTTCGGACGCGTCATCGCGCAGGAAGGAGATGCCCAGGAAGGCGCGTTGTACGGTACCATATTGAAGGATATCGCTGATGATTTTTTTGACAATGTTCACCGGGATTGCGTAGGAATAGCCTGCATAGGCACCCGTGGGCGATGCGATGGCAGAAACGATGCCCACCAGTTCACCGTTGGTATTGATGAGGGCGCCACCGGAATTACCCTGGTTGACAGCCGCATCGGTCTGGATGAAGGATTCGATGGGGGTTGCGCTGCGGCGGGCGTTGAGACCCAGGCTGCGGGCCTTGGCGCTCACGATGCCTGCGGTGACGGTGGTCTCCAGGTTGAGGGGATAGCCCACCGCCAGCACCCATTGACCCACTCTGACCAGGTCAGAATTGCCATAGAGCAGGAAGGGCAGACCGGCGGCGTCGATCTTGATCAGCGCGAGGTCGCTGCTGGGGTCTTTGCCTACCAGTTTGGCCGTATACGACTTTTTATTGCTCAGCGTGACTTTGATTTCATCTGCTTCGTCAATCACGTGGTTGTTGGTAACGATGTAGCCGTCTTCGGAAATCACCACACCCGAGCCGCTGGCCCTTTGGGGAACGCTGCGCATATTATCGAATTCCCTGAACAGGTCCTCTCCAAAGAAATCTGCGAATGGATTGCTGCGGCGGGGCAGGTTGTTGGAAGCCTGGTTTTTGCCAATCACGGTGGTGATATGCACCACGGTGGGGAGGGCAGACTTTGCCGCATCCTGGAAGTCGACCGCCTGGCCGGGAATGCTGTTGTTGCTATCGAAGAGACCCACATAGTTGGAAGGCACCTGGCCGGAAAGATTCTGCACGGAGGCAGGCTTGCTGGTCAGCTTATGGTATCCAAAAAGCACGGCGGCCGTGGTGAGGCCGCTGATGAAGACAACAGTAAGTACCTGATTGAATTTCATAGCCTGTAATGATTATTGTGTTGGGTGGTCAAATCCTGTGCCTGACCACATACAAATAAACGAACCTGACGGAATTACGGTTTACCCCTCGCCCCATTTAACCAAATTTTAGGAAGCCTTTCGTAGATTCCCTGCACTTAAAGATACTTCAGAAAATCCATCGTATCCACCCCGTCCGCATAGTTGAACAATCCCGGCTTCTGGGCCTGGCCGAAGGGCAGGTGGCCATGTCCCACCACGCATTGGATTTTTGCCGGATCCGATATGGCTGACAGCTTGTCTGGTTCCCTGAAAAATTGATAGTTCACCACCCCAATGGGAGAGAAGGGCGAAGGGTTTTCCGAGAACAGAACGGAACCATTGGTCATGTAATATTGGTTGTTCATGATCTGGATGGTGAGGTTATAATCGAAATTATGCTTGTATTTATGGTGTTCCAGGAAGTAGCCGTATTTCTTCAGCGCCTCCAGCAAAGGAACAAAATCATAGCCCTCCGGCACATGGAGTTGGGTGACATTGCGGCAACCGAGCCCAAAAAAAAGCTGGATATCATCTGCCAGTGCATCCAGTTCCATCGCGGTTTCGCTTCCGTCGAGCAAAGCCACCGAGGTCCGGTTCCGCCGGATGATATGGGGGTATTTCTGAAAATACTGTTCAAAATACCGGGCGGAATTATCGGACCCGGTGGCGATGTAGGCATCACAGTTTTTCAGCATCGGCTGGATCCGTATTTCCCCTGTCAGCGATGGTTCCTGTTGAACCAGCCAGTCCACGATATGCCGGATCAGGGCATCGTCTTTGGAGGATGTTTTGATGGCCTGTTGATGCCCGGAGATGAAGACCGAGAGAAAATCGTGAAAGCCTACCAGCGGAATATTACCAGCCATAACCAGGCCAACGGTACGGGGTTCGTTGCGGGTTTCCGGAATAGCATAGTGCCGGGCCCAGTCATGCAGGGTTTCCGCCTGCAGCATCTGTTCCCGGAGATTGTGCACGGAGACGCGGATGAAGGAAGGCAGGAACCATGGGTTTTCCTGGCTGGCCTGGGATTGCGCGCGCAACCATCCGGGGCTTTCATAAACCAGGTACTCTCCCAGTTCCTGCAATAAGGCAATTTTCCTGCTTAATTTCATTTTTGGATTTCAGGGGCTTTGGATTAACTTTAAACCCTGTTTTCATGCACAAAAGTAAATGCAAAATCAACCCCAAAAATCCCACATATGGCAATTAAGATTACGGAAGAATGCATCAACTGCGGCGCTTGTGAACCCGAATGTCCTAATAATGCGATTTATGAAGGCGGCGTGGAGTGGGCAATCTCCGATGGCACTACGGTAAAAGGCAGTTTTACCCTCCTGGATGGAAGTTCCATGGATGCGGATCAGAAGAATGCACCCATTTCAAATGATACATATTATATTGTGCCCAATAAATGCACCGAGTGCCAGGGTTTCCATGAAGAGCCCCAGTGTGCGGCCGTTTGCCCGGTAGATTGCTGCGTGCCTGATGAAATGTATGTGGAGACCGTGGAGCAACTCATGTCTAAAAAGGAGAGCCTGCATATCTGATTTGACCGGACGCCCAGGCGTCCCTTTTACGGCGGGTGATATTTCCCGTCTTTTGGGTGAAGGTGATTAAACTGGTTGTTTACCCTTCACCTTTTTTAATGTACCTATATGTCTAGACCTGCCGCCTTCCTGTTGTTCATGGTGCTTTTCAGCGCCTGTGATTTGAAGTTTCGCAAAGATGACGCCCGCATCAAGGCCCTGAGCCAGATGCAGCAGACGGATGCCGATTTTGCCCTGATGGCCAAGGAACAGGGCTTTCGGAAAGCATTCCTGGAGTATATGGAAGAGGAAGCTATCCTGTTACGGGACAATCACCTGCCGATCATTGGCGCGGACGCCATCCGCTATATCACAAGCATTGAAGATTCCAGCTTCCAGATCAGCTGGGAACCGGTGGGGGGCGATATCGCCGCGTCTGCGGATATGGGCTTTACTTATGGCATATACCAGCTGAAGGCGGGGACAGAGGAACAGCGGGGAACCTATATCACCGTTTGGCGAAAACAGCCTGACGGCGGCTGGAAATATGTGCTGGACAGCGGTACACAGGGCCTCGAGCAGCCCACGCGGGATAGCGCCGCGGTGGAAGCCAACTGAGTCGTTTTACATCTTTATTAATTTCTTTTTCATTTTCTTTGCCAAAATTCATCCTGCATGCGCAAACCACGCATCGCCCTGGTGACAGGGGGATATTCCTCAGAAGCCGTCATATCCTATAAAAGCGCCGTTACCATTCAACAAAACCTGGACACCGGTAAATACGACGTATACAGGGTGGACATCACCCCGGAAGCCTGGTTTCACCCAACGGCAGACGGGCAGAAGATAGCCATAAACCGACAGGATTTTTCGCTGCCCTTGCCGGGCGGAGTTATTCACTTTGACGCCATTTTCATTGGCATCCATGGCACGCCGGGAGAGGATGGAAAACTGCAGGGTTATTTCGATCTCCTGGGTCTTCCCTATACCTCCTGTGACGCCGCCTGTTCCGCCATCACGTTCAACAAACGCTATACCGTAGCCATAGCCGCATTTTCAGGGATCAAAGTGGCAAGGAGTCTTCACCTTTTCAGCCACAGCCCGCTGCCTGCCGGCGAGATCCTCAAGGAACTGAAACTGCCTGTTTTTGTAAAGCCAAACAATGGCGGGTCCAGCATCGGTATGAGTAAGGTCAATCGGGCGGACGAATTGCCGGCCGCTCTGGACAAGGCTTTCAAAGAAGACAGCCAGGTACTGGTGGAAGAATTTATCCGTGGCCGCGAGTTCACCATTGGTGTGTTCAGAAGTGGTGGTGAAACGCTCACCCTCCCATTTACCGAGGTAATCACCCACAACGAATTTTTTGATTACCAGGCCAAATACGAGGGAAAGAGTCATGAGGTGACACCCGCGGAATGCACAGAAGAGATTGCGGAACAGGTGCGTTCCACCGCCCGCAAAGTATATGATGTGTTCAACTGCAGGGGAATCGTACGCATGGATTTTATTTATGAAGAATCTGTCCAACAACCCTACCTGCTCGAGATCAATACAGTGCCGGGGCAAAGCGAGGCAAGCATTGTGCCTCAACAGGTAAAGGCGAAGGGCTGGGAACTGAAACAATTCTATACGATGCTGGTGGAAGAAGCACTGAGCGTGCGCAAGTCTTCCATCGCTTAAATTCATCGCGTGATCGGATACCTGCAAAAGAAATCGATCTGGTTTAACCTGCTGCTGGCCATCGGCATTTCCGTGCTGGCGGTATTCCTTTTTTTTCAGAGCCTCGAGTTCTGGACCAATCATGGGGAATACCTGAAAGTGCCGGATGTCAAAGGAAAGAACTACCAGGAGGCTGTGGACGCCCTGGAAAAGCAGGGATTTGACGTACTCGTCCAGGACTCCGTCTATTATGATACGCTGGCGCCGCTGGTAATCATCAAGCAATTCCCGGATCCGGATGCAACGGTGAAGGTTAACCGAACCATTTACCTGACCATCAACAGGGCCATCGCGCCTGAGATTGATATGCCCAACCTGGTGGGTATGAGTTTCAGAAATGCGGAACTGGAGTTGAAATCCAGGGGTTTGAAGCTGGGCGATACCACCTATGTGCCGGATATTGCCAAAAATGCGGTGAAGGAGCAGTTGGTGGGCAGCGAGCCTGCCCGGCCAGGAATGAAAATTGCCATGGGTACCCGCGTTTCCTTGGTGCTGGGTGCGGGCATCGGCAACGAGGATATGCCGGTACCAGATCTGTTTGGCCTGCCTTATCCGGAGGCCCTGGCCCTGGTGGAAGCTGGTGGGATGAGTTTCAGCGTGGTCTTACTGGATCCTGACCTGAAAGATACTACCACGGGTTTCGTATATTGGCAGAATCCGGAGCGTCTCAATGAGGAGAAGAAGATCAACCGGATCCGTCCGGGACAGATGATGGATATCCGGCTGAGCCTGAATAAACCGGAACGCATCACGGATTCGCTGCCACCGGTTCAGGATACACCACAGGAGTACTGATTTAAAATGATTTTATATGCAAAGTATTACGCCTGAAGAAGTCAAGGCACGCATGGATGCCGGTGAGTCCCTGAACCTGCTGGATGTGAGGGAGCCGTCTGAGCACGCCGAGTTTAACATCGGAGGGACCCTCATTCCGCTTGGACAGATCATGCATTACGAAGTGGAAGAGATTGACGCCCTGAAAGACCAGGAAGTGATCTGTTATTGCCGCAGCGGCAACCGGAGCGGACAGGCCGCCATGATCCTGGAATCGATGGGATTTGGCAATGTCAAAAACCTCTCAGGCGGCATGCTGGCCTGGCAGGAAAAATTTACCGGATAATACAGTTCCGTAAGAATTTACCATTTGATAACGCGGAGTTTCTTCCGGATGATTTAACTAACGGTTCCATCCGGGGGTTTTTAAAACCGGGTGCGCACTTATGCCTACGGTTGAATTGCCCAAACTGCTGAAAAAGGTCCGGGAGTTGCATGCGCTGGCTTTGGCCACGGAAAAAAAGCAGGCTAAAAGTCTTCAGAAAGTCCATCCGCTTTACCAGGCTTCCGCGCGCAACCTCATGCACTATATGGCCATCCGTTCCGTTGACCTCAGGCAGGTTCAGGAACAGCTTTCTGCCCTGGCCATTTCCTCCCTTACACATTCGGAGGCTTATACGCTTGAGAACCTCGAGAGGATTGAGGAGTTGATCCTGGCTTTGATGGGCGAGCGGAAAAAAAATCAGAAAATCAGCAGGACAGGGGGCAATGCCAATGGCTCGCTGCTTCAACAGAATACCGCCCGGTTATTTGGCAAGACCAACCATCCCGGTCACACCAGGCTGATGGTGACTATGCCCTCTGAGGCGGCCGAAGATGAATCGCTTATTCATGCCCTGGTCAGGGATGGCATGCAGATTGCCCGGATCAATACGGCGCACGATGATGTGGAGGCATGGAAGAAGATGATCAGCAATATTCGCAAAGCCTCTCATCGGGCGGGCAAGAAAATCAGGATATATATGGATCTGGCCGGACCCAAAATCAGGACCGGGGAAATCCTCCTGAATCCCATCGCAAAGAAAGCCAGCAAAGTTGGTTGTTACCTTCCGGCTGGAAGTCGCATCTTATTTGTTGCCCCCCGGACAAAGCGATCTGCCTATGCATCCCAGCCATACCCAGTGATGAGCGTTGGACTCTCCGCTGTTTTTCCCTTTGTGCGTTCCGGCGATCCCATCTCCATGGATGATGGCAAATTCAGCGGTAAAGTCCTGGCATGCAATGCGCACTCTATGCTGGTTGAAATTCTGCGCGCTCCACTCAAAGATCCATTGCTGGCGCCGGAGAAGGGCATGAATTTTCCAGAGACCCACCTGGATATTCCGGCGCTTTCTGCGGAGGACCTGCGTCATCTGCCCTTCATTGTCAAATATGCGGATATGATTGGCTTCTCTTTTGTACAGAATACCCAGGATATCAGCGGACTGGAAAAGCGACTAAAGAAGCTGGGCGGTACCATGCCTGGCTTGATCCTCAAAATAGAAAACCGCAAGGCATTTGAAAACCTTCCCAGGCTGATGCTGGCAGCCATGCGCATGCCCAAAGTGGGGATCATGATCGCGCGCGGAGACCTGGCCGTGGAGCTTGGTTTCATGCGCATTGCGGAAGTGCAGGAGGAAATTCTCTGGCTGGCGGAAGCTGCGCATTTGCCCGCCATCTGGGCTACCGAAATCCTGGATAGCCTGGTGAAGAAAGGCAAGCTGACGAGGGCGGAGATTTCAGATGCCGTGAAGACGGTCCGTGCGGAATGTGCCATGCTGAACAAGGGTCCGTTTATCTCCGAAGGGCTCAAGTTGCTGCGCGACATTGACATCCGGATGAGTGCGCATGAGCAAAAGAAAATGAAAACCCTTCGCTCCCTCCACATCGCTTTTCAATTTCTGCAGGACTAAGACAGTACCAGGCACTTCCCGGAACAAAAAAAAGCCGCCCGTATCCGGCGGCTTCATAATATCAAAGGATGTGTTATCGCTTCATGCGCAAGTCTTTTTGTGCCTGTTCCAACATCGTGGCAGTGAGGCCCTCGCTGAGTTTTTCCACACTGGAGGGGTTGTAGGCCTCTGTCTGTACAGACCAAATCAGGGTCTCTGATTTGGAATCAAAGAGGTTCCCCTCGAAGAAGTAGGTTTTATCCGTGGTATAGTATCCCGGGTCATAAGCGTAGGGTGCCCAATACCCGTAGTAGCCCCGGAAACCCATACGATATGCGGGGTAGGGTGCATAGGTAGAGCCAGGAACATAGCGGGTTTCGCTTTGCTTGTCCACCAGGCTGATGGTATAGATCAGGTCGCACCCAGAATTTCGGATCTTATTGAGCACATCTTCATTGGATGGTGCGTTGGCCTTGGTAAACGTGGGCTGGAAGATGTCCGTGCTTTTGATCACCTGGTAGCCCTTTGACCTTACGGCTGCAGCCATATTGTTTTCCAGGTTTTGTTTCAGGCTTTGATTCTGCACCAGAGCGGATACGAATACTTTCTGGTATCGGCCCTGGGGCGTGAAGTTGGGGTTTTTCCAGGAGGAGGTCACTTTTTGGGATGGACCGCAAGCTGAAAGCATGAGTGCAAAGCATGCAGCGGTTATTATTCCATTAGCGAAATTTTTCATAACAATAGTTTTGAGGTTATAATTATTTCGGTTGACTTACAGGGCGATAACCATTTGGTAAGGTAGACAATTTTACATTTTCAACAGGAGTCCCGCCATAAAATTTATACCTGCCATGGGGTAGTAATAATTTGCGGCGATGGTTTCCCCGTTGAGGATATAGGAAAAACTGTACCCGTTGGGTTCGTACCGTGCGTTCAGCAAATTATTGACCTGCAGGGTGAGACCCGCTTCCCGGATCCATGCCTGGGGGATTTTATAAATAACCCGAAGGTCCTGGACGAAGTAGGGGTCGAGGCTCCTGCTTTTGCGTGAGGTATTGTCCAGGTACTGCCGGCTTACATATTTGGGCAGCAGGGTGATCTCCAGGTTTTTCATCGGGATTAAATTCAGGGTAGCCGCTGACGTGAGGGTGGGGCTGAAGGAGATGTCCGTGTTTTCAAAAAATTCGGTCTTCTGACCACCCTGGTCGTAGTTGTCCGTATAAGCCGTAAAATTCCGGATGCGGTTCCTGCTCAGGGTCAGGTTGGCCAGGGCATTGAACCAGTTGGCGGCTTTCCAGCCTCCCTGCAGTTCCAGCCCCAGTCGGTAGCTTTCCGGAATATTTGTCCGGGCATAGGCACCTACGTCATTGATGGCGCCGGTAAGCACCAGCTGATCCCGGTAGTTCATGAAATAGCCGGTGACACTCCAGGAAAAATTCCCTTTTCTTTTTTCAACGCCCAGTTCCAGGTTTTGCATACGCTCCGGCCTGGGTTGGTTTTGCAGGCCAGCTTCGAAATCGTCCCGGTTGGGTTCCTTGTTGGCGATGGCAACACTCAGGTAGGCGTGACCGTTTGCCAGGCGGTACCTGACCCCCGCTTTGGGATTGACGAAATTCCAGGTATTGCTCACCCGCAGGTCCGGGTTGTTGCGGAACCCGTTGAGATCGTAACGGACATAGCGGTACTGGATATCCGCGAAAAGGGTCCATCGTTCTTTCAATTCCTGCTGCCATTTGACAAAAGCGCTGGCTTCGTTTTTGAGGGCATCCAGGTTGTACCAGCGCTGGTTGTTTTCAATACCCCCGGATGAAGCCCAGATGATTTTTCCGTAGTGTTGGCCCAGGTACTGGCTTCCGCCACCCCCCGCGATAATCTCTTTGTGTTCATCCTTGTATTGGAGAGAAAGATTCAGGCCATAATAGTGGTTATCCAGCCAGAGTTGCCGGATGAGGTCTGTCTGCTCCAGGGTATCTCCACCCACCACCGGTGGCTTCAGTCCGTAGTCTGCATAAGCGGCACCGGCCTTATATTGTTCGTAGTAGCCCAGGCCGCGGGTATAGAAGGCGGCCGTTTGCAGATTAAGCCCGGACCCCAGCGAACGGTTGTAAAAAAGCTGGTAATGGGTTTGTTGGTAGTTATCGGTTTCATTTTCATAAGGGCTGCCCGGTTTCTCCGTGCCGGCGGAATTGAAGGTCCGGTTGCTTTCCAGGAATTCCTGTGGAATGCCATACCAGGCCTGGTAGGTTTTTTCTTTGCCCGAGAAGACATTTGCCCTCAGCGAAGATCTGTTGCCAATCCAGGAGCCGGAGAGGAAGAACGACTGAAGATTGCTTGATGCACGGTCGATGAATCCGTCTGATACAATCCGGGAGAGCCGGGCGTCCAGGCTGAAATGGTTGCCGATCAGGCCTGTTCCGGCGCTGACCGTGTTTTTCCAGGTGTTGAAGCTGCCCCCGCTGTTCTGGATCTCGGCGTAGGGTTGGGTTCGGGTGTCATGGGTGGACATATTGACGGAGGCGCCAAATGATCCGGTACCGCTGCTGCTGGTCCCTACGCCCCGCTGGATCTGGATGCTGCTCACGCTGGAAGCGAAATCCGGCAGGTTGACAAAGAAAACCCCCTGTGATTCCGCGTCATTGTATGGGATTCCGTTCAGGGTGATATTGATCCGGGTGGGATCGGTTCCCCGGATGCGGATGCCCGTGTAGCCCACCCCGTTGCCGGCGTCAGAGTGGACCACTACGGAAGGGGTCTGGTTGAGCAGGAAGGGGATATCCTGGCCCAGGTTGCTTTTTTCAATGCTGCTTTTGAAGACCATAGTCTGGGTAAACGGTGTCCGCTCCCCCGCGCGGACGGTTTTGATTTCGATGGATTGCAGCGTAAGTCCCTTCGGTTGGCTGCTGTCCTGGGCAAAGGCGGCGGATAGAGAAATGCTGGCAATCGCCCCCAGCAAGGCTTTTTGAAAAAACATACTGTTTTTGTTTTACCCGTCCTTCTCACCGGGACGGGCAGGTTCACAAAAACAGGAAAGGAGAGGAGTGAGGCTCTGACCTTCCCTGCGCAGGCATTACCCTGATCAGGTTCTACGGGTATAATCTCAGCCCCTGTTTTCAGGAGCACCCCGGGAACTAGGTTGGCAATCTTTTGACCACCAACCGGACAAAAATAAAAAAACTCCTTTAAACTGTAACTTTTGTGGAACCCCGGCGTATCACTAAAAACCATGAAGCTTCTGAAAGGATGGATTTGGGCCATATGGCTGATGAGCCTGGCAATGACTACTTTAGGACAGGACAAAGCGGTTTTTAATGATCCCAACGCGGTGGTGCGGGAGGTAGACGATTTCGACGCCATTGTAATTTCCGGCGCCATCGAGCTGATTTTCATGCAGGGGCCGGAACACAAAGTAGCCATCGGGGCGGGCGATCCGGACGATGTTGAGAAGATCTCAACCGAGACCCGGAATGGCAAACTGTATATTAAATACCGGAATGGAGATAACTGGTGGCAGAACCAGTGGAACACCATGGGCCGAAAATTCAAAGCCTATGTTTCCGCTCCACGGATGAGGGAGATCAGCACCTCCGGCTCAGGAAGCATTCGTATTCTGGGCCTTCTCAAAGCCGAGGGTTTCAAACTGGATGTTTCCGGTTCAGGCAATGTGATTGGGGAGATTGAAGCGGATGAATTCGAAATGGATCAGAGCGGATCTTCCAATATCCGGCTTTCCGGTAAGGTTGGCAGGGCGAGTGTGCAGTGCAGCGGTTCCGGAAATATTCAAAGCAGTGATTTGTTGATTGATTACCTCGATATAGACATCAGCGGCTCCGGAAATGCGGAACTTTGGGTGAACAGGGAGCTTTCTGCCCAGATCAGCGGTTCCGGGAACATCCGTTACAAGGGCGATGGATCGATCAAAAATATGAGCGTTTCCGGCAGTGGGAAAATCCGTAAAATCTAGTTGTTCAGCATCTTCAAAAACTTGTTTATGAAAAAGCAGATTCTTTCGCTCTTGCTTCTGGCAGGATCCCTGGCTGCATTCTCCCAGGATAAAGTGGTGGTCAATGATAAAAATGCGCAACAGCGCAATGTGGGCGCTAGTTTCACGGAGATTTCCGTATCCGGGGGCATCGATTTGTACCTTTCACCGGATAACCACGAAGTGGTGGTGGTCAGCGCGATGGAACCCAAGTACCGCGACCGGATTGTCACCCGCGTGGTAGGCAATAAGCTGGAAATTTATTTTGACGGGAAAGGGATGGTGCGTTGGCCGGACAATACCAAACTCAAGGCCTATGTGAGTTTCCGGACTCTTTCGAAACTCCATGCATCGGGTGCTTCGGATGTTTTTGTGAACGGTGTGATTCGGGCGGACAATTTCAACATGCATCTTTCCGGTTCTTCTGATTTCAGCGGTGCTTTGCGCGTGGGCCAGTTCGAATTGCACCAGAGCGGTGCTTCGGATTCCAGGATCAGCGGCACTGCAGAACGCCTCAAAGTTCATGTCAGCGGGTCCAGCGATGTCAAAGCCTATGATTTTGCCGTGAATTTCTGTGAAGTGGAAGCTTCGGGTGCATCGGATGTGCAGATCACCGTGAACAAGGAAATCAGCGCACGTGCTTCCGGATCAAGCGATATCAATTACCGCGGCGATGGCCTCATGCGGGATGTTAAAACCAGCGGGGCGAGTTCTGTCAACAGGAAGGGATGAGAAGAGGATTAGCTAATTAGCTCATTGCGGACATAAACACAAAAAAAGAAAGCCACCTTTTGAGGTGGCTTTGTTGCGAAGGGGAGGATCGAACTCCCGACCTTCGGGTTATGAGCCCGACGAGCTACCGCTGCTCTACTTCGCGATCTGGGCTGCAAATATAAATATTTTGCGCTTCCCCGCCAAACAAATTCAAGGGTTTACCTTTGCGGCATCATGAAATCAGGATTTGTGGCCATTTTTGGAAAGCCCAACGCAGGGAAGTCCACCCTGCTGAACGCCCTTGTGGGCGAGAAGCTGGCCATTGTTTCCCATAAGTCGCAGACGACCAGGCACCGGATCCGTGCTTTTCTGAATGGACCTGATTTTCAGATCATTTTTTCGGACACTCCGGGCATCATCACGCCTGAGTATAAACTACATGAAAAGATGATGGGCGCCGTGAAGTCGTCGCTCGAAGACGCGGACCTGGCGATCTTGCTCGTGGATGTCCGGGACAACCCGGAAGACATCAGTCCTGTTTTTGAATCCCTGCGCCTCAAAGTCCCCGCCATCGTGGTGTTAAACAAGACGGACCAGTGTAGCAAAGAACGCATCGAAGCCATGGAAACCGCTTATCGCACCCAATCCTACTGTAGAGAAGTGGTGGCTGTCTCGGCCCTGAAGAAGGCCAACCTTGCCTTGCTGCTGGAGAAAATATTGGGTTTCCTTCCGGAGGGACTGCCCTTTTTTGACCCGGAAGAACTGACGGACCTGCCTACCCGTTTTTTTGCGGCGGAAATGGTCCGGGAGAAAATATTTGAACTGTTTGAACAGGAAATCCCCTACCAGGCTACGGTTATGGTGACCGCTTTCCAGGAGCAGCCTAACCTCACCAAGATTTCCGCGGACATCATCGTCCAGCGCGAATCCCAGAAGGCCATACTCCTGGGTGATAAAGGATCCATGATCAAGAAACTGGGCATGGAATCCAGGAGAGA
>Ga0114939_10000366_pt1 | contig 38045 bp, 20 predicted proteins | sample AshMeaCrysSpring_FD_87196 | JGI IMG/M metagenome (GOLD analysis project Ga0114939, IMG submission 87196) | Groundwater microbial communities from Big Spring, Nevada to study Microbial Dark Matter (Phase II) - Ash Meadows Crystal Spring | ecosystem: Environmental > Aquatic > Deep subsurface >...
CGCCCGTCGAGCCTCCCGCTGCCGGAGCCGGCGTCCCGCTCGAACGGTCGATCGAACGCAACACATAGCCCCACAGCAAAGATGTGATCAAGAGGATCGCCATCATCGTAGCGAAGCCCTCGAGCAGTAGTCGATCGACCAGCGCAGCGACCGGACGCACGACTTCCGCCAATCGATATTGAATCAGGACCACCAGGCCGGTGTCTTGTATTTCCGCGTTCGCGGCTTGCCGTGGCAGTGCAATTGGCTCAATCGCTGATAACCAATTTCCCTCTAGTTCTTCGCCACCCGGGGCTTGCGCCAGCGGATCGGCGTGGATGTCCGAGCCATCCTTGAGCAGACGATCGAGCACGTCCGCGGGTAAATGGAATGCGGCGGTCCGTCGATTGTCCGCGCGTGCCTCTTCCAAGAGTGGATGTTGCAGAATGGTTCCACGATTGGCTCCTCTGCGGACGTCTACCACCAAGGCTAATTGATTTCCGCCGCTGCCCCTGTTTCCCAGTAACTCAAAATCGCCGAAGTTCACGGTGATCACGAAGACGCCGATCGGTGATTGGACGTCCGGTTGAAGAATTGGTGTCGCGACCGCAATTTTCCAGAGGCCGGTCGCGCTGCTTTGGAAGGGTGCCGAGAGTCTGGTGGATGTCAGTGGCGGAGGGGGCACGGCAGATGATGACGGGTCAAGATCCTTGGGCCCCCCGTGAAAATAGGAACGGAACGCGAAGTTCTGGCCGTCGGAGCTTTGGATCGGCGTACCGTCTGATCGAAAGGCGCTCGCCAGAATCGTCCCGCGATCATCCATGACGAAGCAACTTGCCAGTGATGGCTGACCGACTCCGCGAACCGACTCGTAATGGAGCAATCGCTGCTCAAGAAGGCTCTCCAGGGACTTCCGTTCCGAGCTGGAAAGGAAATCGGTTCGATCGCCAATCCTTCCGCGATTTGCCAGATACGGCGTCAGGGTTGGCGCGCTCAACACAGCTTTCAGCCTGGAATGGAGCTCGTCCCGCGTTGCCTCCTGCTGCGCGAACGTGAAGCATTGGTCGATCTCGGCGGACATCGTCGAGGCAGCGAACTTTGCCGCGAAGCGACTGCTGCTGAGCGCTTCCCGCTGCAAGGCTTCGGAACTTTGTTCCCGGGCCTGACGTACGGCTCGCAATCCGAACAGTCCGGTCAGCAGCAGCAGTAGCAGCGGACCGACGATCCCCAGCAGCAGCAAAGGCCGACGTGCCCGCTGACGCTGTCGTGAATCCAGTGCCTCAAGCACTTGTTCGACGTTGCCAAACCGCTTGCGTGGGTCTGGATGCAGGCATCGATCGATGATCGATGCGAGCGGGCGATCGACACCCTTCAATCGATGATGTGACGGGTCGACCGGCCGTCGCTTCAGCTCCTCCCGGTAAATATGGAGTCGCTGGGAAAGTTCGGTACATTGAGCCAAACGGTCGACGAATTGCTCGGTGCGGTGGGGAGGATGTCCGACGAGCATGCGGAACAAGATGGCGCCCAGTGCGTAGACGTCCCATCGCGCTTCGGGAACCGCCTCGAGATCCGCCTGCTCGGGGGCCATGTAGAACAAGGTACCCAGCGCGGGCAGTTGTTCGCTGGACAGCCGGCTTTGCCCAAAATCAGCCAGCCGCGGGCGAAGCTGTGCATCGAGCAAGACATTTGCGGGTTTGAGGTCACAATGCAGCACGCCCCGTCCATGCGCGTGGTTCATTCCCAGGCACAGTTCATGCAACAGGTCAACAGCCGCCGTGGCCGTCATGGTTCCTCGTGCCTGGAGGAGTTCTTCCAGCGATCCGTTGGGCATGAACTCCATCACGTAGTAGGGCGGCTCAGCCTCCCAGCCCACGTCCAGCACTTGAACCACATGTCGATCGGTGGACAGTGCAACGAGCGTTCTCACTTCGCGCCGCAGCAGGGACCAGTTGACTCCGCTGCGGTGCAGGTAGAACTTCACGGCGACTTCCCGTCCCGTGTTCAAGTCGCGGCCAACCCAGACCTGTCCGAATGCTCCACGTCCCAGAAAACGGTCCAGCCGCACCCCGGGAACGAAGCCAGGGGCGGTTGTGCCGCGGAGGCTCATCTGTTCCGCCTCAGCGCGCTCCAGAGCCGATTGCGGTTGTGTGCGGTCGTGGTTCATCAAATCCAGTGCATCGTGAAACGCAGGACCAGCAGCCTGTCATGCCTGTTTTCAGGGCTCCCTCCAAGGCTGCTGAAAATCTGCTGCGTCCTGATCATCTTCCCCGTAGGCTCCGTGGCTGCCCAGGGTGTACCGCCACAAGGGGCCAGCGAATCCTCACCCCCCACCCCAGCCAAGACAACAGGTCCTGGCATCCGTTCCGCGGAATCAGCAGCAGACACGGAACTCCCCCTGTTGTCATTTCGACCCCGATCTCAACTACGGGTTCGTTTCACTCCACGGTCACAAGCCAAATTTCCCGCCGTCGACGTCCACACCCACTTCGCATTCAAGGGTCGTGAAAATCCTGAAGTGCTGGCCGATTACTTGGAATTGATGGATCGCAACCGGATCGCCGTCTGCGCCAGCTTGGACGCGCGGCTGGGAACCGCCCCATCGCGACATTTCGAGTTTCTGTGGTCCCGTGCCAAAGATCGCTTCGTCGTCTTCGTGCATATCGATTGGCAGGGCAGCGGCAGCACCGACCAGCCGGCCACGTGGGCCTGTAACCAACCGGAGTTCGGCAGGCAGGTTGCGGCGCAGTTGGCCGAAGCCAAGGCTCACGGAGCGAGCGGACTGAAAGTCTTCAAGCAACTGGGGCTTGGGTACCGAGATCCAACCGGCCGCCTGCTGAAGATCGATGACCCACGATGGGATCCGATCTGGGAAGCTTGTGGCCGGTTGGGCTTGCCAGTTTTGATCCATGTTGCCGATCCGATCGCATTTTTTGATCCGATCGATGAGACCAATGAGCGATTTGAAGAGTTGGTACGACACCCGGAGTGGAGTTTTGCGGGGCCCGACTTTCCGCCTCATGCACGGTTGCTGGAGGACTTTTCACGAGTCGTAGAACGGCACCGAGATACGGTGTTTATCGCAGCCCATCTAGCGTCTCTGGGCGAGGACTTAGCGGCCCTGGACCGGATGCTTGAGGCGCACCCAAACCTGTATGTAGACCTCGCCTCACGGATCGCGGAACTGGGCCGACAACCGTTTACGGCAAGAGAATTCCTGATCCGCCGGTCGGATCGTGTCCTGTTCGGGACGGATGGCCCTTGGCCGGAAACCCGCGTCCAGCTGTATTGGCGGTTCCTGGAGACCAATGACGAGTACTTTCCCTATTCCGAAAAGGAGTTCCCACCCCAGGGATTTTGGCAGATCTATGGGGTCGCTCTACCAGACGAGGCATTGCAACACATCTACCACAGGAACGCGGCTCGATTGATCCCCGGCGTTCGCGAGCGATTGCAGAGTTGGGAAGCCGGTCATCGGGCCCGCGAATCCAACGAAGTAAACGGCAAGCCAGACGCGATTCCACCGGGTCCTATTGGACGTTGATCACGGCCTTCGTCTGCGAATCCCCATACTTAATCATTGCCTGCTCAAAGGTCGGAGGCCCCCGTTTCCCACGAGCATCGTTGGAGAACGCATAGACTTCAGTGGGGATTCCCAGGATGTTCCTGTCCAGCATCCCGTTGTCATTCGCGTCGTGATAGACGGCGATCGCGTACGTTCCCGCCGCGAGTCCCGAAAACAGGGCGTTCGCATGGCCGCCGCTGATCACGACCGATTGCTTTTGAACCGCATAGTCAACCTGATTGAAGCCGAACGCATCGCGATAAATGGCGATCATGCAACGCCCCTCGTCGCTCGGCAACCCATTCACTTCGATCTGCAGGGGCGGTGGATTGGACCTCGAGTCGGGCCCCCCATCAATACGGTTCGTGCGACTGCCGGGGGAGACACCTGACTGCCGCACGTGACTACCAATTCCCGTCGCATCACGCGGCGGCGGCGCGCTGGTCGGCGAATCGGCCCGAGCGACGGCAGCGGGAGTTGCCTCTCCAGCGCCTCCATCGCCTGAGGCTCCGTCCGTGGGCTCGAACAGTTCAAGAATCGATGCGTTTTTCGGCAACGCATTGGCGTCTTCGGCCATCCAAGTCTGATAGGAAAAAATCAGAATACAGCCGAACGCCGCAATGGCGGCCGCCAACCCCAGCAATTGAGGCCCGTAATTCTGCCGAAAGCTCTCGCGAAACATCATCTTCCAAGCCAGAAATCCGGGCGTCCTCGAAAGCCGGTCGACGCCCCCAGGTCTTGATTCACTCTGCCAGTCGTGCCCCACCGGCGTATTGCATCTTCGATCCAGCCCTTGTTCTAGTTTACCCAACCGAGACTTCCCAAGGCGAATCGGTCATCCTGTTGCCGCCTGCTTGCCACGCTTTCGCGGCACATCGACAGCTTCTTGGCGGCACCCCTACTATCGATTCACGGATGCCAGACCATGGCAATCTGGGTAAGCCAAGCTTCAGTTGCCTGTATTGATCCAGACTGCCACAATCGGGACCTTCAATCGACCGTCGGTTTGCAGCAGTATCCTGCCGATCGAGTGCACGGCGTCCGTGAGCGACGGCTGCGCCCGAGTGGACAAGGGAATGCACGCGGGTGGTGATGGTGGTCGCATCGTGGAGTCGCGGGGCCATGATCCGCAGTGCTTGCGGAGCGGGGCTGAGGATTGGATGTGCATGACGGCACTGCTTGAGGTCTGCGACCTGAAAAAGTCCTTCGGCGCCGTGCCTGCGCTGGTGGGTGTCACGTTCTCGGTAGCGGCCGGTGAGCGGGTCGCGCTGCTGGGACCCAATGGGGCCGGCAAGACGACCTTGATTCGTTGCTTGAGCGGTTTGGCTCGGCCCGACGCAGGCGAAGTCCGCTTGCAGGGTCGTTGCTTGTCCAGAAATGGGAACCGGCTCGGACTAGGCTTGGTTCCACAAGAGATTGCTCTGTACCTCGATTTGACAGCGCGGGAAAACTTGATCGCATTCGGTCGTTGCCATGGCCTCCGCGGTCGGCGTTTACAAGATCGCGTGCGATGGGCATTGGAATGGACACACTTGAATGATCGAGCCGATGCGCTTGTCGGTGGCTTTTCCGGGGGCATGAAACGACGGATTAATATCGCTTGCGGCGTTCTTCATGAACCCGACTTGCTGCTGCTCGATGAACCCACGGTTGGTGTGGATCCGCAAAGCCGTGAACGCATCTATATGATGCTCGAATGCCTGTCTGCGGAAGGGACTGCGTTGCTGCTCACGACTCATCACCTGGACGAAGCCGAATCTCAATGCGGTCGGATTGTGATCATCGATGGAGGGCAAGTTGTCGCCTCGGGCACACTCACGGAACTCATTCAGCAGACCGTGGGTACGGGCCGCCAAGTACGCCTCCAGGTAGAAAACGAATATGTGAAGGATGTTCCAGGTTGGACTTGGGATCCACGGGGACGGCGCTTTGACGCGTGTGTCGAAGACGTAGCCGACCAACTGCCCCAGCTGCTGCACAGGATGTCTACGGCGGGCTATTCCGTCACCGATGTCGAGGTTCATGCACCGCGTTTGCATCAGGTATTTCTGCATCTGACCGGACGCGCGCTGAGGGAGTAGCCTGATGATGATTTGGACGGTCTTTCAGATCGCCGTCCGGCGACTCCTGCACAATCGGCTGGAGTTGCTGCTGAACTTCGTCGTGCCGGCGGCGTTCTTCAGCATTTTTGCCTTGATCTTTGGCAATGGCATCGGTTCGGGGGCGACGCCCCGAGTCCGCGTTGCAGCCGTTGACGAGGTCGGAACTGAAGAGAGCGCTCGATTCTGGAAGCAATTGGACTCCACCGCCGGGCTGCGATTTCACAACTCCATTGAGCCGCCTATCCAACTGTCGCGGGTAGACGCTGAACAGCTGGTTCAACGGGGGCTTGTAACCGCCGCGATCGTGCTGAAACCCGGGACGGACCCGCCCGATTCCGCGGCGGTCGCATGGCCGGCGGCGGACTTGCTGGTGGATACGAGCGATGTCGTTGCACCACCTATCGTCGAAGCCCTCGTATACCGCGCGCTGGCAGAATCCTGGGTCGCGTCCGGCCCGCCTCAATCAAGCTGGCCCACGGGTCCCGAAGCGGTTGCGAGCTGGCGTTCTCGGACGCTTGAGCCGGTCGTGCGACAGGCAGCCGCACAGTCCGAGGACCTGGAAGCACAACCAGTACGCAGCGCTGCAGGGACTGATTATCCGGGCCGCGAATTGCTGGGGCGCAGCCCGGATCGGGTTGCAGAACCGCCGGAACGATCCAGCTACTCTGCGATCACGGCAACATTGACGGACCAACAAGCGACATCGCCGCAAGTCACGATCATCGACAGCCTGGGGCAAGGCAAGACAAACCCATTGATCGCGATGTACGCGGCCGGCATCGCCGTCATGTTCTTGTTGTTTTCCGCGTCTGGGGGAGGCGGCAGCCTGCTGGATGAACAACAGAACCAAACGCTGGAGCGATTGCTGGCAAGCCGCGTCACGATGGACCAGTTGTTGCTGGGCAAGTGGATCTATCTGACGGTGCTGGGAACCTTTCAAACCACCATCATGTTTTTATGGGGCCAGGTCGCGTTCGGCGTCGAACTTTTCAAACACTGGGATGGATTCTTCGTCATGACGCTGATCACAGCAGGCGCAGCAGCCAGTTTTGGTCTGCTGCTTGCCACTGCCAGTCGGACACGCGGCCAGTTGAACAGCCTCTCCGTGGTTTCGATCCTCACCATGTCGGCACTAGGCGGCTCGATGGTGCCACGCTATTTGATGAGCGACACCCTGCAAGGTATTGGACGCTGGACGTTCAACGCTTGGGCGCTTGACGGGTACAACAAGGTCTTTTGGCGCGATGCCCCGCTGTCAGGACTCGGGACGGAACTGAGCGTGCTGCTTGCCAGCGGATTCGTGTTTCTCATGCTGGCACGGATCCTGGCGATTCGCTGGGAAAGGGCCTGATCGCCATCCGCACGGGGCTGCCCTGGGTCCGTGCCTCAGGACTGGCTGCACACGGGAGCAGGCCCAATCAGCTGGCTTGAGCCGCGCGTGCCAGCGCGGCGCTGGCAATCTGACCGTCTTCTGCTACATCTTCAAAGCGGACTGAAACCTGCATCGACACCCCTGACTCCTGCATCGTCACGCCGTAGAGCGTGGTTGCGGCTGTCATGGTCTTCTTGGAATGGGTGACGATCACGAACTTGGTTTGGCCCAGAAACTCATTGAGCACCCCGATAAACCTTCCGATATTCGCTTCGTCAAACGGCGCATCGACCTCGTCAAGGATGCAGAACGGACTGGGCCGATATTGAAAGATCGCCATCAACAGCGCCACTGCGGTCAGGGCTCGTTCACCGCCGGATAGCAGAGAATTGGCAAACGATGGCTTACCGGGAGGCGTCGCCACGATCTCGACCCCGGCTTCCAGGGGGTCGACGCCTTCTTCGAGGACAAGATCCGCAGTGCCACCGCCGAAGCTCTTGCGGTACAGAACGCGAAAGTTCTCCCGGATCGCTTCCAGCGTATCGAGGAACAGACGACGGCTGTCGCTGTTGATTCGGGCAATGATTCGATCCAGGGATGCCTTGGCTGCCGTCAAATCCTGGTACTGTGCATGCAATCCATCGTATCGTTCTTGCAACTCATCGACTTCACGCAGGGCTTCAAGATTGACGGCTCCGGTGCGCGCCAACTGATCGCGAAGCGAAGCGAGTTCGCGTTCCGCCTGTGCGCGATCATTGACGGGCTGCCACCCTTCCGCGGGCGTCGCCTGGGTGAGGTCCAGGTTCAGGTCCTCCAGCGTCCGCTGGGCGAGCGTGTCAAGATGCAGTTGTTGCGCGTCGCGATGAGCCTCTGCCTGAAGATATTGGGTCTGGCAACTCGCCACCTCGGAAGTCAGTCGTTCCGCATCTCGCACAGCGCGAGCAACTTCCTGACGACGTCCGACAAGCTGCTGAGCCAAGCCCAAGTGCTCTCCTTTCAACGCATCACGCTGCTGGGCGAGAGTGGATAGCTGGAGACGAACTTGGCTCGAACGATCACGCAATCGGTGCAAATCGCGGCGTGCTGACTGGATTCGGGCATGCGACTCATCCCAGGCTACAGTCCGCTGCACCTGATCGTGCTCCATCTGGGAGAGTTCCAACTGCACTTGTTTCCGATGCTGCTCGCTTGCAGCAGCGGCGACCCGGGCTTGTACGAGGTCCGCATTGCTGGCTTGCCATGCGTTGGTTTGCTCTTGGAGCGCGGTTGCAGACTGTTCCAACGCAGTGGTCAGCCCGGCAAGCTGTTCCTGCGACTCGCGGAGTTGATGGGCCAGCTGCTCCAGCCGCTCCCGGTGCTGCGTCTCCTGGACTCGACTCAGTTCAAGTTGACGAAGCAGCTGCTGGCTATCTCGGGCCGTGGCCTGGGCCTGGGTCGCCAATGCTTGTGAGCGCCCCATCGCGTCGGCCCGCTCGGCGAGGCGCTGGCTGTGTTCGGCTTCGAGCTGGGTGAGCCCTTGATCCTGGTGCTCGACGGCGATCGTCAACTGCTGCAGGCGAGCCGATTGTTGTTCGCCTGTCAGCCGAGTCTGCTCCCACTCTTCCCGCGCCGCCTGCAGCTCGCTGCGTCGCGAAACCAACCCCGCGGCAGCCTGGATCGGTCCCAGCATCAAGCTGCCATCTCGGTCGAGCAATTCGCAATGTTTGGTGACGAAGCGCAAACCGGCTCCCGAGAGCTTGTGGAGTCCCAACGCGACAGACAGCGAATCGACAATCCACGTGGTGCCCAATAGATGGCGTGCTAGATCCTGAAGCTCTGGCGTGGTTCGAACCAGTCGATCCGCCCGACCCAGGACTCCCTTCAACCCGTCCAAGCGGAGGCGATCGCCGGGTCGGCGTGGCGGAATCTGATCGAGCCGCAATACCCCAACTCGGTGTGTCAGCGGTAATCGACCCGCTTCAATCTCCTCTACGAGACGGCCGTCGGTAACGACCAGGTATTGTGCTAACGGGCCCAAGGCCACATCGATCAATGGTGCGATCGGTACGTCTGCCGCCAGCAACTCGGCAACCATTCCGCGGACACTGCCTAACGGTCCTGCGTTGGGACTTCGCGCCAATTCAAGGACAGCACGCACGCCACTGGCCACACCTTCACCGCGTCGTTCCAGGGATTCCAGAACATCAATCCGTTCCTGCAATCCCTGCAGGCGGCCCTGCAGTGCGGCGGCTTCAGCTTGTCCGCGGAGCAGTTCGCGACGTGCAGCGACCAACTCGCCCCGCAGTTGATTGAGTCTTGCTGCAACTTCGTCCGCAGCAGCTGCCGCTGTCTTGGCGACCCGTCCTGCTTGCTCGGCGGCCTGCGCTTCTTCGGAAGCTCTTTGCTGAACTTGCTCGCTTCGCTGAGCAAGTTCCTCCAGCAGGGTCCGGTCGTTCGCCAAACGGTTCCGCAATCGGTCCTGCTCGCCTTCCAACTCGGTACGCCGCTGAAGCGTGGCGTGATGGAGTCCGCGAAGTCGTTCGACTTCGGCTTGCAGCGCCGCTTGCCGCTCCCTGAGCTGAAGTTCACGTTGCCCCGCTTGCTCCGCAGCTGCCGCCCGCAGAGCAAACGTCGCTGTCGCCTCACGGACGGAGGCTTTGGTCTGCTCATAGGCAGCCTGCATTTCCGCGGTGGACTGGCGGAGGAGTCGACAGCGCGAAAGTTCGCTGCGCGCCTGCGCGAGCGCTGGTGTACGTCGCTCACCCGTCATCCGTTGCTCAGCCTGGTACTCTGCCTCCCGTACCGCCAGCTCGTTGAGCTTCTGATCGATTGCTGAAGCCTGGCTGGCCAGTTCCTGCAACTCCAATTCGGCGGCTTGACGGGCCTGGACCGTGGTTCGCGCGGACTCTTGGCTGGCGAGCCATTTCTCGTGAGCCAGTCGGCTTTGATCGGCCGCCGCTTGCAACGACGACGTCAAGTGAACCCAATCGGTCCATGCCAGATCGGTTCGCACGGCCCGCATCCGGTCGGCCAGCCGCTGGTACCGCTCAGCCTTGGAAGCTTGTGACCGGAGATTCTGCAGTCGGGCAGCGACCTCATCGACAATATCGCCCAGCCGCAGCAGGTTCTGCTGCACGCGGACCAACCGCCGCTCGGCTTCCACCTTTTTCGCATAGAAGCGACTGACACCCGCGGCTTCTTCGAAGATCGCCCGACGCTCTCGCGGATTGGCTTGCAGCAGCCGATCGACCTTCCCTTGCTCAATCAGGCTATAAGTATCGCCCCCGATTCCACTGCCACGGATCAGGTCCTTGACATCTTTCAGCCGGCAAGGCTGACCGTTGATCAGATACTCACCCTCACCGCTGCGATAGACCCGGCGCGTCAGGCGAACTTCATCTGCGTCAATCGGCCATTGCCGCTGTTCGTTCGAGAAGACCAGAGTCGCCTCGGCCGCGCCGGCAGGACGCCTCGTGGCCGAACCCTTAAAAATCACGTCGGACATTTCGTGCCCGCGAAGCGAGCGGGCACTTTGGGTCCCCAGGACCCAGCGAATCGCATCGACGATGTTCGACTTCCCCGAACCGTTCGGGCCTACGATCACCGTGATGCCAGACGGGAACTCAAACCGCGTACGATCGGCGAAGCTCTTGAAGCCGATCAGTTCGAGCGCGGTGAGCATGCCAGGTTTCCGCGGGTTCTCATGGCTGAGCAACCGCTCCCAGCCCCATGCCCCGAATTCTACTTGACCAGCCCCAATTGACCAGTCACACCGCAGAGTCGGCCCAACCGCCCTGCATTCCCAACCGTCGGCCTAAAGGTTGGGGCACCGCGGGCGGGAGCCACAGGGCGAGCCTCAGTCGTACCAGTAGCGACGAGCATCCCACCACCGATATTTGGGTGCTTCCGGTTTGGCTGTAATGTTCGTTGGAGGTGCTTTCGCATCCTCGGCATCTTCCGCGTCTTGGAGTGTCGGGCGGCGGAACTCTGCCTGCGGGTCGGGCAGGGGGTCAACAACCAGTTGAGCAGGAATCAAAGACTGCTGCTTGAGCGTTCGCAGCGTCTCGACGGCGTCTCCATAGCTTGCCTCGACCTTGACCAGCGCCTGCAACAACCCCGGAACGGAAGCGCTCGCGGTTGCTCGCTTGTCTTCGTGACCGACTCGGAAATGGCTGAGCGCCAACTGCCCATCAGGCAAGTACCGGGCCACCAAGCCATCACGAACGACAAAGGAGTCAAAAGGAAGGATCGGTTGTGGAGGCCCGAACGTCACAATCTCCGCGTGCTTGACTCCCGAGATCACGACCAGGGGCATCGCCTCACCGGGGATTTGATAGAGGCGATAACCGTCCACCATGACCTGCCCAGGAACTGTCAGGTCCGCGTCGGCACGATTGGCCAGGGCGCGAAATGCGGCATACCGCGTCTCAATGCTGTCAACCTGCATGAGCCGCAACAGCGCATCGCCGGCTAGCATCGAATCCATCGATCCGAGCGCCTTGATCGCATGAAACCGAAACGCGGGTTGAATGATTGTCAACTCTTCCAGCGGACCGATCGCCTCCGGGGCATCGAGATAGGCCAGCGCCTGCGCATGGTAGAAGCGATGCTCGGGTGAAGGATGCTGCAAGCCCTCTCTCAGCTTTTCCAATCCAACTTCGCCAAGCGCCTCGAGCTCAAACGTTGCTTCCTCGGTCGTAGTTGGCTCGGACAACCTCAGTTGCAGCTCATCCATCCGAGTGGTCATGTCGACCGCGTTGGGGCGGATCGGCATCTGCCGGATCACAGCCATCAGTCGGGACACGTTCTGACGGTATCGGGGATGGACGTCAATTTCGACCAGATCATCCTGCTTGGCCGTGGCTATCCCGCGGCGCCGCGTACCGTCGAAAAAGTAGAAGCGTTCATTGATAATTTCCGCGATCTTTGCGGCCAGCATGACATGTTGGCAGTTCGACCGTAGCCGCAGCGCCAACGTGCGAGACTCATTGACGACGGCACCCCCAAGCACAATCCCCGTTCGCAACTCACCCTCGTCGGATGCCCCCGAGTACTGTTGGTGGACGAGGACGGGACCACGGGCGATTGCTCGCACATCCCCTTGCCGAATCGAATCTCCCAACACACGCAGCTCACGGAGCCGCGTCGGCATCAGCCAACCCCCTTTGAGGCTTTTGGCGTTCGCCTTGTCGCTGATACGAAGGAACACATCCAGCCGATCTCCCTTCCGCACACCAGGTGGGAGGTTGACCTGCGTGGTCACCATCGCCGTCTCGAGCGAATCGATCACCGAGTTCGGACGGTCGACGTTGTATGTTTTCAACTCACTCAACAACTCTTCGCGCTGTGGGCTGGGTTGAGGCGCTCCCCCGGTGCCGATCAGTCCATTGACCAACGCGACACTTTCGATCTTGATCCAATCCAATCCCAACGGTTCGACGGCGTCGCCAATCCGCACAGGAGCGTCAGCGCCGGAAAGGATGTCCTCTAACTTTCGCGTTTCCTTGATCGGCTCGCCGTCTTCGCCCAGCCCGTCAAGCGATGCGCTGCGTCCTGGCCAGTGGATCCATGAAGAGGCACATCCGCTGGTAAACAGCAGCCCAAGGCTCACGCTCAGGCATCCCCGTCGCGAGAGCAACGGCTTTCCCATCCTTGCCGCCATGACGCGTTCCCATCCGTCCGTGGAAGCTGCTCGATCCTTCGCTCCGCGACGGGACCCTAGGAAATCCGGGCGAATGCCGTCAATCTCAGCCCCACAGGGTCGTCCCGCCCGCTTTCCGTGCCTCCGTGCCCGCCCGCATCGCCCCTCTGGCAGCCCGCGTTGCCCCCTGAGCCAGCCCGAACGGCCCGTCGGGAGGCTGCTACTGCGTATTCCGTAGTAGCGGGAACAGGATCACGTCGCGAATGGAGCGCCGATCGAGCAGCAGCATGATCAGGCGATCGATCCCGATTCCCAGGCCACCGGCCGGGGGCATTCCGTGTCGCAGGGCGCGAATGAAGTCGTGGTCCATGCGGGCCATCGACTCATCGGCTGCGAGACCTGCCAGCTGAGTCTGAAACAGCTGTTCTTGCAGGTCGGGATCGTTCAGTTCCGTGTAGGCATTCGCCAGTTCCATCCCGCAGGCATAGAGTTCGAACCGTTCCGCAACTTCCGGGTTCGTGGCTTTCCGTTTGGTCAGGGGACAGATGCTCGCCGGATAATCCATCACGAAGATCGGGCCCACCAGGCGATCTTCGACCAGCGCTTCGAACAGTTCACTTTTGATGACATCCGGATGTTTGTCGGCCACCTCGATGCCAGCCAAACGGGCGCGATCGGCAATTGCCGATGCGCTGGTGGGATCGATCTGCAGGTGTTCCGCAATCAGCCCATCGTAGGTTGCCCGGCGAAACGGTGGCGTGAAATCGAGCTGCTGGCCGTTGAACTGCCGTTGGTGATTGCCATCGACCGCTTCGATCGCTGCCAAGATCACGCTTTCGGTCAAATCCATCATCGTGCGGTAGTCGCCGAACGCCTCGTAGGCCTCCAGCATGGTGAACTCGGGGTTGTGGCGCGGACTGATTCCTTCATTGCGATAGACCCGCCCCAGTTCGTAGACGCGTTCCAACCCGCCGACGAGCAACCGCTTCAGGTGCAATTCCAAGGCGATCCGCAGGACGAGCGGCATGTCGAGCGCGTTGTGATGTGTCTTGAACGGTCGCGCGGCGGCGCCTCCGGCGATCGTGTGCAGTGTGGGGCCTTCGATCTCGATGTACTGCCGATCGTCAAGCGTCTGGCGAACCGCTTTGATGATCTTGGTGCGATTGAGGAACGATTCGCGCACGCCATCGGTGTAGTTCAGGTCGAGATAGCGGAGGCGTTGCCGAAGCTCGGGGTCGGTCAATCCCGCATGCTTCTCTGGCGGTGGTTCGAGCATCTTCGTCAAGAAATGCAGCCGTGACGCGAAGACCGTGAGTTCCCCGGTGTTCGTATACCCGAGCCGGCCGTCGATCCCGACCCAATCGCCAAGGTCCAGCAACTTGGTGAGTTCGAAATCGCCCTCAGCAACCTGTCCCTTGCCGACCGCCACCTGGATGACGCCGGTCCAATCATGGATCGTGAGGAAGATCAGCTTTCCAGCGGTCCGCTGCAGGTAGATCCGTCCGGCGACCCGAACATGGGGGCCCTGTTCTTCACCGCCTCCCAAAGCCGCTTTCCACGCTCGGTAGTCCGGACGCGGATCGAGGTTGAAGTCGGGCAACGCGTGAAGTTGTCCGTCAGCCGTCTGAAACTGCACGTGGCGGGAGAGCCGGCGAACGTCACCGATCCATTGCCGTTGATCAAACCGGCTGCCCCACGGATCAATGCCGAGCGCACTGATCTTGCGAAGCTTTTCGCGACGAGCGGCTTCGTGCACACCCGCGGCGGCGGGTTCCGATGGGCCGGGCGGGGATGTCATGGGCAGCCTGCAGAGAACCTCGGGAGGGAAGTCGAGCGATTGTAAGGATCAACCGGCAAGGATGGCAGGTGACATGCTTGCCGAACGCTCCGGTTGAGCGCGATTGCGAGCGTTACACGGGGAGTTTGGCTCAGAGTCCTCTGCCCGCCATCGACGGACCGATGAACAGGCATCGAGTCAGTTCGCGGGTGGCGATTGTCGGCGGGTGTTTCAGGAGGGATGACCAGGATGTTCGATTCTCCGCTCCCGTTCGGACCACCTGCTCGCATTCTGGTCGTCGGCTCGGCGGAAGATGTGGCAGGGGCGATCACCGTTCTCCTGGAGGACGCCGGTTTCCGTGCCGTCACTGCCGGCGACGCACCGACGGCTCTGAGGTTCGCCGCTGCGGACCCCTTTGACCTGTGGCTGGTCGACACGGCCGATGAGACGTTGGACTCCCCGCGGCTGGTCGATGCATTGCGAAGCGATCGTGGCAGCATGAGTCCGCGCTGCCTCGGGCTAGTCCCCGGTTCGACGGACGTCTCAAAGCCGGCGTGGGCGGATGGTGTGATCTGCCTGCCGATCGATCGGGAACGATTGACCGATCTGGTGATTCAGGCCCTGTGGCTACCCCAACTTTTTCGGGGTCGTCGCCGCGGGTGTCGCCCACTGAAGAGTCGATCTCGAACGCCATCGGTGGGAAACAGGCTGACGGATGCCTGAGCCGGGTCGATGCGGCAGCGTCTCGCAAAGCGGGCGGCTCGCACAGGTCGTAGGTCGGCTGCTTCCGGTTGTGACAGTCCGCGCGGCTGGTTAGGCTTTTCAGGCATGCCGCGGGGGCTTCCTCGTGGCTCGCCGGACAGGTGGATTGGTCTGACTCTCTGACAATAACGCCCCGTCGACCGCTGACGGGTCTTGCCCCTAACTTACTGAACGACTGCTCATGACCGTCTCGACCATCAGCGTCAAGCAGCAAGCGATCGACACGATCCGGACCCTGAGCATGGACGCGGTCCAGACCGCCAACAGCGGTCACCCTGGAACGCCCATGGCGCTCGCTCCAGTGGTCTATCAGTTATGGCAGGAGCAACTACGCTACGACCCTTCTCATCCCCGCTGGCCGAACCGGGATCGATTCGTTCTTTCCTGTGGCCATGCTTCGATGCTGCTCTATTCCATTCTGCATCTGACGGGCGTCCAGCAGGTGGACAAGCAAGGAGAGCCCACGGGCGACCTGGCGATTTCGCTGGAGGACATCAAGAACTTTCGACAGCTTGATTATCCCACCGCCGGCCACCCGGAATACGGTTACGCCGAGGGGATTGAGATCACGACAGGTCCCTTGGGGCAAGGCGCCTCGAGCAGCGTCGGGATGGCGATGGCATCGCAGTGGCTGGCAAAGCGGTACAACACGCCCGACCACAAGCTTTTTGACTTCGACGTCTATGCGTTGTGCAGCGATGGGGACTTGATGGAAGGTGTCTGCTGCGAGGCTGCCAGCATTGCGGGCCATCTGCGTTTGGGCAACCTCTGCTGGATCTATGACGACAACCACATCACGATCGAAGGTCACACAGACCTGTCATTCAGCGAAGACGTTGCCCGTCGCTTCCAAGCATACGGGTGGCACACGATCCATGTGGATGACGCGAATGATGCCACCGCGCTAGCCCGAGCGCTCGCCCATTTCAAACAGACGGACGATCGGCCCACGCTGATCATCGTGCGAAGCGTGATCGGCTATGGTGCTCCAAACAAGGCCGACTCTCATGATGCGCACGGCAGTCCGCTGGGCTGGGATGAAATCAAGCTGACCAAGCAGTTCTACGGTTGGCCCGCCGAAGAGAAGTTTCTGGTCCCCGAAGGCGTCCGCGAACACTTTCAATCGGGCGTAGGCCGCCGCGGACGTGACGCGTACGAGCAATGGCGGAGCAGCTGGCTGGAATATCGTCAGGCCCAGCCTGAGAAGGCCGCGGAGCTTGAACTGCTGTCGCAGCACCGGCTCCCCGAGGGCTGGGATCGTCAGTTGCCGTCGTTTCCGGCCGATGCAAAAGGCAAGGCCACACGCGTCAGCAGCGGTGAGGTGTTGAACGCAGCGGCCGCTCAAGTGCCTTGGATCATCGGCGGCTCCGCAGACCTGGCGCCGAGCACCAACACGCTGTTGAAGTTCGCCGGTGCCGGACACTTCGGCCCGAAGGATCATGGTGGCCGAAATCTGCACTTTGGGATTCGCGAGCACGCGATGGCCGCCATCTGCAACGGCCTCTCATTGTGCGGCTTGCGGGCCTACGGCGCGACCTTCTTCGTGTTCACCGATTACATGCGCGGTGCGATGCGGCTGAGTGCGATCATGCACCAGCCCGTCCTGTACGTCCTGACGCATGATTCGATCGGGCTGGGCGAGGACGGGCCGACGCACCAACCGGTCGAGCACCTGGCCGCCTGTCGAGCCATTCCGGGGCTGGATGTCTACCGTCCGGGCGACGCGAACGAGGTGGCGGAGTGCTATCGAGCAATCCTTAACCAGCATCACCACCCCGCGGCGCTCGTTTTGTCACGACAAAATGTGCCTACGCTCGATCGGTCTAATCTGGCACCCGCCTCCCAGACGCAGCACGGAGGCTATGTGCTCAGTGATGACCAGGGCGTCCCGCAGGTCATCTTGATGGGAACGGGCAGCGAATTAAGTCTCTGTGTGGAAGCGGCTCAAAAGCTGCGCAGTCACGGCAAGCGAGTCCGCGTTGTGAGCATGCCCTGCTTTGAGCTGTTTGAGCGGCAAGACCGGAGCTATCGCGAACAGGTATTTCCGGCCAGCGTGACGGCCCGCGTCGCCGTGGAAGCTGGAATCCAGCAGCCATGGGATCGTTATCTGGGCAGCCACGGACGTTTCATTGGCATGTCCGGTTTTGGCGCCAGCGGACCTTACCAGGCTGTATATGAGAAGTTTGGGATTACCGTGGAGCGGATCGTTGAGGCCGCGTTGGCAGCGATCAGCGAAACGGCCTGATGGGTCCCCGCCGTCGCGACGCAGCACGGAGGCTCCGTTCACCTGCGGGTGAATGGCGCTCGGTCAGCATTCGGTCACGTTGACGTGGACAGCCAAGCCACCAAGGCTGGTCTCTTTGTACTTGGCCTGCATGTCGATCCCGGTTTGACGCATCGTCTCGATCACACGATCCAGTGCTACGCGATGAGTCCCGTCGCCATAGAGCACCGCGAGCCGCGCGGCATTGACGGCCTTGACCGCGCCCATCGTGTTTCGCTCGATGCATGGGACTTGGACCAAACCGCGGACCGGATCACACGTAAGTCCCAGATTGTGCTCCATCCCGATCTCCGCCGCATTTTCAATCTGCTCATTCGAACCGCCCATCGCGGCGGCTAGCCCAGCGGCAGCCATCGAACAAGCGACGCCAACCTCTCCCTGGCAACCCATCTCGGCGGCCGACAAGGAAGCATTCCGTTTGTAAAGCATGCCGATGGCGGCCGCCGTCAATAGGAACTGCTGGCGACCTTGTTCCGACGCCCCCTTCCAGAATGTCAGGTAATACATCAGCACGGCCGGAATCACACCCGCGGCGCCATTGGTCGGTGCTGTGACGACACGTCCTCCCGCCGCATTTTCCTCGTTGACTGCTAACGCATACATACTCAACCAATCGAGGGCCGCCTCGGGTGCCGGAGGCACCGTTTTGGTCGCGTGGAGTTTCCGATAAATCGTTGCAGCCCGCCGTCGGACATGCAGACCGCCCGGCAGTTCGCCTTCCACTCGACAACCCCGCTCGATGCTGGAATGCATCGCCTGCCAGATTCGATCCAAACCGGCGAAGGTTTCTTCAGCCGGCCGCCAACTGGCCTCATTTTCGAGAACGATGTCGCTGATCTTCAGGCCTGTCGCATTTCCGATCTGCAATAACTCGGCAGCGGTCGAAAAAGGAAAGACCAGGGGGCGGGGAGGCGGATTCGCACCAACTTGCCCCGCAGCTGCCTCGTCCTCGCTTACGACAAATCCACCACCCAGCGAATAGTACCGACGTTCAACAAGACAATTGCCCGCGAAATCGTTAGCTTTGAAGCGCAACCCATTCGGATGCTCGGGCAGAGACTCGTGCATGTGAAACTGAATATCCGATGACGGATCGAACGCGACGCGATGTCGACCCGAAAGTTTCAACTGATGCGTCTGGCTCAAATGTTCGATGCACGCCGCCGCGCCTTCTGGATCGACTTCATCGGGAACTTCACCCGCGAACCCGAGAATCACCGCCCGATCTGTTCCGTGCCCTAGACCTGTCAGCGCGAGGGATCCGTACAGATGGGCCTCAAGCTGATGAACCTGACCGATCAGTCCGCGCGTCTCGAGCTCATCCACGAATCGCTTCGCGGCCACCATCGGTCCGACCGTATGGGAACTCGACGGACCGATACCGATTTTGAACAAATCAAAAACGGTGAACATAAGTGTTGAAACGATGGGCTACAGGGGTTCGCTGCACGAAGAAGATTCGGCAGGCGTGACCGGTCCACCGACCCATCCATCGGCAGAAGGTTGTTGCAAGTTTTGGCTTGCAGACTGCCGCATGGCAAGGATCGCAGGGTGCTTCAGGTGACGGTGCCGACCAATCAAGTAATAGCGCTCTCGAAGTGCAGGGACCTCTCCCAAATACTTCACGTGATACTGGCGACAGATTTCCGTGGCGATCGAAGAAGGAGCCGGGAAGATTCCCTCCCCAGCCTGGCCGAGCACTTTGAGCAGTCCGCTGTCGCCAATCTCGTGAGCAATCACGGGTCTTAAGCCGGCCCAATCGAACCAACTGTCTAGCGTGCGCCGCAAGTTGCTGCCTGGAGTCGGCAACAGCAAGGGTCCCGCGATCAAGCGACTTCGCAGATCGAGGGTCGGATCGGTCAGCAGGGACTCGGCGGCGAAAAAACCGACCGTCGTTTCACCGAGCAGTTGGTTGAACAGCCGCGAAGCGCCTGCGGGTGGAACCGGAGCATCGGTCAGGACGATGTCCAGTCGCTGCATGGAAAGGTCATCCAGCAGCCGCTCAAGTGAACCATCCATGCAGTACAGGCGGACGGGAGAATCCAGGTCGAGGGCGGGCCTGAGCAGTTGGTGGATCGCAAGTTTCGGCAGAGAGTCCGTGGCGCCAACCCTCAACTGTAACTTGGCACCCCCCCGCGCCTCGGACAGAGTCTGCCAGAGTTCGCCACCGAGTGAGAAGATTTCATCGCAGTAGCGGAGCGCGAGCTGTCCTGCCGGGGTAAGCGTCAGGCCTCGCCCGGATTGGCGAAAAAACCGGCAGCCCCAGCGCTTTTGCAGGACACGAAGTTGAGCGCTGATAGTGGGCGGCGTCACATGCAGCTGCTTGGCGGCCGCGGCGATGCTACCCACCCGGGCGACGATCCAGAAGTAATAAAGATGGTTGTAGTTCAGCTCGGTGTCTGGCATCCGTCCCCCCCCAAGGCCCGCGCAATCATTACGCTTAGAAAAAACCTCACAGTGAGACTCGCATTTCTTGGTCACCCGGGCGACCTCGATCCGCCGTAAGGTAGACTAGCCAACCCCCTATCGACTTTGGGGTTTGGCAAGTGTTGAAACAGCGGATTGGGAAAAATGTAGGGGCCCGACGATTCTCCGGACGGGGTAGCGTGGGGCAGGACGGGGGCGGCAGGGCTTCCCGAAGAGGCGATACGCGGGTTCGGGGGGAGGATCGAAGTGGCTGCAGATGGGGCGCCTGTCGCAATCCGTGCCCCCAGACGGGAGAGCGACGGCCTGTTCCGGCTATTGGAGTTGTGGTCGGTTCGGCAGGGGGGGCCCTGGGACCCCGCCGCGACACGAAGGGCTTTGGCGGATGCGCAGCGCGACCAGCCCGACGATGGTTTTGACGTGTCGTTGCGGAGGCTGGTCGAATGCGGAGCCGGCCTGGGGATGCGAATCGGCCTGTACGACGGCACGGTGCAGGACGGCTTGCAATTCGTCCGGCAAGGACAGCCCATCGCCTATCGGATCGATGATCGCGAGGCCGCTTTTCCCTGGCTGATGGTGACCCGGCTCGGCTGGGGTCGCGTACGAGTCTGGGACGGCAATGAAGATGGACGCGAGCGGTGGTGGCGAATCAGTTCGCTGAAACGTTTTCTCCGCCGCCATGAGCAGAAGAACGGTCCATTTCTGGTAGCGCAGGCGTGCTTGCCGTGCGACGCGGCGGGCCACGAAGCGGCGGTAGCCGACCATCACGACGACGGACATGGGCGTCTTGCACTCCATGGCCATAATTCGCTGGTGCCTCCCCTGCAGCGCCTGCTCGGGTTGATGCGGACCGACTGGCCCGACATTTTGACGCTGTTGATCTTCGCCGTCGTGATCGGCGTGTTGTCATTGGCGACGCCGTTGGCGGTCGAGGCCTTGGTCAACACCGTCATGTTTGGGCGGTATCAGCAGCCGCTGCTGGTACTGGCGGTCTTGCTTTTCGTGTTTCTGGGATTCGCGGCGGCTCTTCGCGCAGTGACCGTCGTGGTCGTCGAGATCATGCAGCGGCGGGTGATGATTCGCGTTGTCAGCGATCTGGGCTATCGCCTGGCTCGCGTCCGCCAGTTCGCCTTGGATCGTGTGTACGGCCCTGAGTTGGTCAATCGTTATTTCGACACGATGACGGTTCAGAAGGTCGTGGCCACGATGCTGCTCGATGGGATCTCGTTGGTCGTTTCCACCGTGATCGGTCTGATCGTGCTGGCCTTCTATCACCCATTTTTGTTGGGCTTTGACCTGGTCTTGTTGATGATGCTGGCGGTGCTCGTGTTTGGTTTGGGGCGCGGCGGAGTCCGCACGGCGATCCGCGAGTCATTAGCGAAGTATGCGATCGGACAATGGCTCGAGGATGTCATCCGCAATCCGACGGCGTTCAGACTGCATGGGGGCCAGCAATTGGCTTTGGACCGCGTCGATCGCTTGGCCGTTGAGTACTTGGACGCGCGGCGGCAGCATTTCGCCATTCTGATGCGGCAGATCGTTTCTGCACTGGCCATCCAGACCATTGCATCCACGGCGCTGCTTGGTCTTGGCGGGTGGCTTGTTCTGCGTGGTGATTTGACGCCCGGCCAGTTGGTGGCTGCTGAGCTGATCGTGACGGTCGTCGTGGGCTCCGTTGCCAAGCTGGGTAAGCAGTTCGAGGCGTTCTATGACCTGCTGGCCTCGGTCGACAAATTGGGCCATCTCTTCGATTTGCCGATCGAGCCGCAGGGCGGGATCACTGCGCCACAGTCGGCAGGTTCGGCCACCCTGCGAGCGGTCGATATGAGCCTGGAGATCGGCGGTCGCTCGGTCTTGCACGAATTTCAGTTCGATTGTCGCGCCGGTGAGGTAGTTGCCTTGACCGGCCCGAGCGGCTCCGGGAAGTCGCTGTTGTTGCAGGTGTTCAGCGGCGAGCGTCAGCCGTCTTCGGGCTGGGTTGAATTCGATGGCGTCGACATGCGACTGCTGTCCCCGAGCAGTGTTCGTGAACAGCTCGGTGTGGCTCGCCAATTGGAGGTGTTCGAGGGGACTCTGGCGGAAAACGTTCTGCTCAATCGGCCTCAGCTCGACGAACGCGATGTGGTGGCGGCACTCGAACTGGTCGATTTACATGATGAGATCCGGAACCTGCCCGATTGTTTGCACACGCCGCTCTGCAGTTCCGGGGCTCCGCTCTCGCAGGGCCAGCTTGCCCGCTTGGTCCTTGCCCGCGCCATTGCCTCGCGCCCTCGGTTGCTGCTGATCGACGGGTTGCTCGACGGACTGCATCCCGAAACACTTCAGCATGTGTGGCGGAAGCTGTCCGATCCGCCGCGACCCTGGACGATGGTTGTCGTCACCAATCGCGAGGAGATCCTCAGTCGATCGGATCGAGTCGTGGTGATGGCTCCAAGTGAAGAGCCTGCCGCGGCCGGCAGTCACTGAACTCGAGGCGATAATCAGTCAACGGCGATAATCAGTCAACGCAGTGATCGAGGAACAGATAGGATAAGGCGATGGTAATGACGGTCGATCGTCCCGCGAAGACAAACGCACGATTGGAAGTGCTGCGCGCCGGTCGCCCCTCCCTCTCGGCTGCGCGGCTGATCCAGTCAACCGGAAAGGCTCGCCGATTGGGCAAGTATCTCTTGGGCTTGCTGGTGCTGGCGATTGCCGCCTGCTTGTTTGTTCCTTGGCAGCAGACGGCCCGGGGCACCGGTCGCGTCGTCTCCTATTCGCCGTTCGAACGAGAACAGACAGTCACCAGTCCGGTCGAAGGTATCGTCCTGGAAGTCCGACCGGATCTCCGCGAAGGCACGTTTGTCAGGCAAGACGAGATCCTGCTGCGGATCCAACCGAAGGCAGCAAACCTCTTGGAACAGCTGATCCGCCAGAAGAGAGACCTGGAAGACAAACTGCTGACGGCAACCAACAAGGCGGAAGCCTATCAAGACAACGTGGTTGCTTACGAAGCTGCTCGGGATGCGGCCGTTGCCAGCGCCCAGAACATGATTGACGCGGCGCGCGCCAAGCTGGATGGAAAGACTCGCGGGCTGGAGGCGTATGTTGCGAAGGAAAAGCAGGCCAAGCTCAACTACGAGCGACAACGGAATCTGGAAGGCAAGGGTGTCACCGCGCAGCGGCAGTTGGAAATCGAAGAACGCAGTTGGGAAGTGGCGAAGGCCGAGCTGGCCGAGGCCCGGCAACTGATTCTCGAGGCAGAGCAGGAACTCGCATCCAAACAACAAGAACTTGAGCAGAAACGGCAAGAGTATCAGGCAAAAGTGGATTACTCCAAGGCGATGGTCGAAGACGCGAGCGGACACGCGGCGACCGCCCGCAAGGAGATCCGGGAAATCGAGGTCAAGCTTTCCGAACTGGAACGGCTTGAGATCCGCGCCCCACTGGACGGCTTTCTCCATGAAGTATCCGCCTTCCCGAGCAGTCTGACCGTCAAGGAAGGGGATTACCTGATGACCATCGTGCCGCGGATTACCCAGCGGGCCGTGGAGCTGGAAATCAGCGGCAACGACATTCCGCTGGTTCAATCGGATGATGAAGTCCGACTTCAATTCGAAGGCTGGCCGGCGCTCCAGTTTGCCGGTTGGCCAAATATCGCGTTTGGAACGTTTGGAGGTGTGGTTTCACAGGTTAATCCGACCGATAACGGAACTGGCAGATTCCGTATCGTCGTTACCCCGGACCCGAACGACCCCACGCCATGGCCCACCGAATCAGAGCGATTCCTGCGGCCGGGCGTGCGTGCCAACGGCTGGGTGATTTTGGGGCAGGTTTCGCTTGGCTACGAAATCTGGCGTCAACTCAACGGCTTCCCGCCGGTCGTTCCGCGGACGAAGGACAAGGCTTCAGAAGAAATGAAGCCGATCAAAACTCCCAAGTTGCCCAAGGCCTAAAGTCCAGCTCCAGCCCCGTCCGCGTCTCCTCGCGGTCTTGGGACGCGTCCCGCAAGGCCGGGCTGCTGTTGACGCTCGTCGCGACATCCATGGCGGGGTGTCAGGCTTCGCAACTCGCCTCACGCAGCCTCGTCGCGGCCGGCCCGGAGATGCAGGCCACTGGGAACGGATCCGCGAGCCAGTCGGGAGGGACAACCGATGAGCGGGCCTTGGCTCAGGCGGCGGAGCCAGAGCCAGCTATCTCGGATTTCGGAGTAGCCGAGCGAGCTGCGGTTCAGGTGGTGACTTACTTAGGTGCAGGCCAGCCCGCAGTGACCGGGCCCGCTGAGCCACTGAATGCGCAGCATCCCGCCGAAGAGCTGCCGCTTCCCGATGACCCCTCGGCAACACGGCCGGAGGATGTGGACCGCGCCAGCGATCGCACGATTGATCAGTTGTTGGAGTCTGCCCAGCCGCAAGATGTCGAGCGGATTCTGCAGACACCAACCCCCGCCAGCCGTGATCCAATCGCCTCACCCGAAGTGATTCTGGAACAAGTGCTCGGCGCGCAAGCGGATGAACCGCTCAGGCTTGGCGAGGTTCTGGGGGCGACGCTGTCGGCATTCCCTCCGTTGCTCGAAGCTTCTGCGGTCGTCAATGCAGCACGCGGAAACGAGCTCGCGCAGTGGGGTGAGTTTGACACCAAGCTCGCCGGCAGCAGCCTCAACCAGTTTCTCGGCTATTACGAGAACTACCGCCAAGGCGTCACGTTGGAGCAGCCCTTATGGTGGGGTGCCGACGTATTCGCAGGCTATCGGATCGGTGATGGGAACTTCGAGCCTTGGTACGGGAATCGAGAGACGGATGAGGGCGGCGAGTTCAAGGTCGGCATGTCGGCGCCTTTGCTGCAAGGGCTGGCGGTCGACAAGCGACGGACGAACGTGCGCGCGGCCACCTTTGATCGGCAGGCCACGGATGCCCGATTGCAGTCCTTGCGTTTACTGGTGCAGCGCGATGCAGCGGCCGCATATTGGGATTGGGTCGCGGCGGGTCGAATTCTGATGGTTCAGCAGCGGCTGTTGGAACTGGCTCTGGAACGTGTGCAGCAGATCGAACTGCGAATTCGACAGGGCGACCTGCCGAGGCTGGAATCGGTCAACAATCAGCAGTTGATCGCCGCTCGGCGTGCCAAAGTGATCGATTCGGAACGGAAGATCCAGGCGAGCGCCATCAAGCTTTCGGTGTTCTATCGAGATGAAGCAGGCGGCCCGCTGCTACCGCCAACGCCGCGTCTGCCACGCGACTTCCCCAAGGTCCAAACGCCCCAGGCCGAAGAGTTGCTCAATCAGATTCCGCTCGCCTTTGAGCGTCGACCGGAGATTGCCCAGTACCGCGCGAAAGCCGAGTCGCTCCGCGCCAAACTGGCGCTGGCCCAAAACGAACTTCTGCCAAAGCTCAATGCACTCGTCGATGCAGGGCAGGACATCGGTGGCCTGACCAGCAGCAAGGGGGACAAGCAGGAACTGGTACTGATGGCTGGGGTCGCCGGCGAGGTGCCGATCCAACGGCGGATGGCTCAAGGCCGGATTCGGGAGTATCTCAGTCTGCTCCAAGCCAACGACGCGAATCTGCAGTTTGCGCAAGACAAGATCGCTGCGGAGCTCCGCGACAATGTCTCCAAGATCACGACCACCTATGGACGAATCCAGCAGGCCGAGCGCAACGTCGAGTTAGCAGCTGAGACCCTCCGCCTTGGCCGAATCGCGTTCGAGCAAGGCGACGCGGATGTACTGATTCTGAACCTCCGTGAGCAACAACTGGCCGACGCCGCACTCGATCTGATCGCAGCTCAAGCCGCCTACTTCGAAGCAGTCGCGACCTACCAGGCTGCCCTGGGCTTCGACATCGAAGACCCGATTCGCTGAGCGATCCGCCGCTCGCGAGCATTGGCCATCCGCGGCTCTCTGTCCTTCGCTGGCCTCCCTGGCATCTGGGTAGTTTAGGAAGGTTTTGCGGATTATGTCGATTTTCTGGCCCATCCGGCTCATCCCTCCATCGTGGGCCGGCCGATAGGGTCCAAGAGGACTGTGTTTCTGTGTTGAGGAGTTGCCGGCATGCGCAGGCGAGAAATGCTGATCGCGCTGGGCGTCTTCAGCTGGAGTGGGTGGGCCCGAGTCCACGCCGCGGACTGGCTGAGCCTGATGCCCGCGTTTGGTCAGTCGATGCCTCCGGTCACTACCGCCTTAGCGTTCGCACCGGACGGCCGTCGATTGGCGGCGGGCGGCGACGACCATCTGATTCGAATCATCGATCTTGCGACGCGGCAGGAGGTGGCGCGGATCGATGGTCACCAAGATTGGGTACGCACGGTCCAGTTTTCACCAGACGGCTCGCAGTTAGCCTCCGCAGGCAACGACGGTCGGATCTGTTTGCGTCCAGCATCCTCCCCCTGGACGGTCCGTCCATTGCAGACTCCCATGCCGGCGATCGCAGCCCTGGTCTACCAGCCGTCAGGCGATGGATTGGTGGCCGTCGGGTTTCAGCCGGAAGTGCTTTTGCTGGAGGCCAACGGATCGCGCCGGCAGACGATCGGATGCGATTGCAGCGACCTTCGGGCAGTCACCTTCGCCGGTGATGGCAAGCCATTGCTGGTTGCTGGGCGGTCCGGGTCCCTGTACGTCATCGATGCGAGTTCGGGTCGTGTACTCGACCAGCCTCAATTGCATCGCCGTCCGATCCGCGGGCTGGCGGCTGTTCCCGATTCATCGTTAGCAATCTCAATTGGTGAAGACGGACGAATCGTCGCCTACGACGTTGCCCAAAACGATGTCTACAGACAGTGGCAGTTGGAGGGCACCAAGTTGACGTGTATCGCCGCCATCGATGCGCTTCGCTTTGTGGTCGGTGGAACGGATGACGTGGTTCGGGTGTTTGACTTGCAGCACGATGATCCACAGGCGGAACTGGCAGGTCACCGTGGGACGATTTCCGCTCTGGCGGCCTCAAATGAGCTGATCGTTTCGGCAGGGTTTGATGCGACCCTTCGCTTCTGGCCACTGCGAGCGACGAGTCCATTGCAGGAGGCGCGGCTGCCGGCTGACGAGGAGCCCGTTGTTCGAACCAGTGCCTTGCCCGCGGATCAGTAAGGTTTTCAGCGGGCCTTGGTAGGCTTTCCGCCAACCGATTTTCCGTGGAATCGCGCACCGATCGAACAAGCACACGGAGGTGCTTGGGAATGACTTGGAACTCTGATGCTCGACGCCGCTACCTGCAGCGGTCGCCAGCGCTTCCGCGCCGGTCGATGCGTCGAGGGATCGAGGTGCTTGAGCCTCGGTGCCTGTTCGCTGCCGACCCGCTCCGCGTGGGACTCAGCTATTTAGAAGCCGACCAGGGCAACGACGCTCACGGCGACCATTTTGAATTGACATTCCGCGGCGGCGCCGAAGGTTCGGAACTTACCCGAGTCGTAATTGACCTGGATAAGGACGGTGATGGTGCCACGCGGGCAGACTTGGTGTTCGATACGATCGCCGGAGGCCGCGGCGCGGATGCTGCCAACAACTTTGCCCTCGAATCCCTGGTTGCCGCCGACCCGCGCGCCAGTGTCACGGCCTCGGTGGACGACGGCGGGTTTCAGTTGATTCTCGAACTGCGGCATTTTCGCGCTGGTGACAAGCTGATCTTCTCGATCGATGTCGACGAGATCCAAAAGCTGTACAGCGATCCCTCCGAGTTCAACGCAGGTCTGGATCCGATTGCCTCGGGGCTCGAGTTCGAAGATGTGATCCTCCGCGTTACTGCCACGGCCCCGCACTACGAGCCCGCTTCGGGAGAGGCAAGATTCTTGAATCGCTTTGGGGATCCCAAGGCGGAGTTCGGACTGGACCTTCCCCCCGATGATCTGCCCGGAAACGAATCCGTTCGCGACCGAAATGCGGCAGCCACTGCCAGTTTGACGCAAATCCCCAAGCCAGTGTCGATCAGCGGCCAGGTATTCGTTGATTCCAACTTGAATCTCCGCCGCGATGCCCAGGATGCCGGTCTCGCCAATGTCCGTTTGTCGTTGTTCCGACAGGTCGAAGGCATTTGGCAGGACACAGGGTTCCGAGCCACCACGAATGCGGATGGACGGTACGAGTTTCCAACGTCTTTGGGCCTGATGCCGGGGGTCTACCAGGTTCGTGAGCAGCAGCCTGAGGGATATCTCAGCGTCGGTGCCTCGACGGGCGAGGTCTCAGGAATCGCCAGTGGCGTAGTCCAGAGTGCCGATGTGATCACGAACATCGTCATTCCCAAGGGCGATTTGTTTGCGCGCGAATACAACTTTGCGGAAGCACTTCCCGCGACGATCAGCGGTTATGTCTATCAAGATCTGAACAATGACGGCGTGCGAAACCCCGGCGAACTGCCGGTCGTGGGTTCTCAGATCCGAATCATCCCGCTGGACGTGATCGCTCCTATCGAGCCGCTGATCGCAATCACGGACGCATCGGGTTTGTATCGGTTCAACCAACTTCCTCCCGGTCGTTACCAGCTGGAACAGATCGAACAGCCTGCAGGCCTGTTAGATGGCCGGGAATCGGTTGGTACGGTCGACGGTGCGCGAAGCGGTTCGACTGCGGACAGCGGCGACCGGATCGACAATATTTTTCTGTCCAGTGGGGCGAGTGGCATCGACTATAACTTTGGCGAGTTGCCACCCAGTGAACTGAGCGGCCACGTCTATTACGATGCCAATGCCAATGGTGCAAGAGATTCCGAAGATGGGCCGCTCGCCAACGCGATCGTGCGGTTGCTGGATGCATCGGGACGGGAAATCGCCACCACGGTCACCGACAGTGAAGGCCGCTATCGATTCACAGGTCTCACGAGCGGCACCTACATTTTGGAAGAAGTAACGCCCGCAGGATATCTCGATGGGGCCGATCAGGCGGGCAGCATTGGCGGACGCTTCGTCGGTCAAGCGCAAGCGAACGGAGATCGAATCGCAGGGATCACGCTGGGCTTCGGGCAAACGGGCTTCGACTACAACTTTGGCGAGTTGCTTCCCAATTCGATTGCCGGTCGCGTTTTCCTGGATTCAGACGGCAACTGCATCTTCGAAGCCCATGAACGCGGTCTGGCCGGCGTGCAAATCGAACTGCTCGACAGCACGCAACGGGTATTGGCCCGCGTGGTAACCGACGAGAACGGTCGGTATGCGTTCAACAATCTGCCAGCCGGCAACTACACGATTCGGCAGATCCAGCCGACGGGGCTGTTCGATGGGGGTGCGAAAGCAGGGACCGCAGGCGGAAACACGTCGATCCCCAACCAGATCTCGGGCGTGATCATTCGTTCCGGGACTGAGTCGGAAGACAACGACTTTTGCGAAGTGCAGCCGGCAAGCATTTCCGGTTACGTCTTTCAGGACGGACCTGCAATCCTCGGCAACATTACCTCCGCCGACCCACTCGGCCCTGCCGTCCGCAATGGACAACGAACTCCTGACGATCGGCCGCTCGCCGGCGTTGTCCTTGAACTGCGCGACGCCCAAGGTCGACCCGTGGATGCCCGGTCACTGCTGGAAGGCAGCTACGGCCCAGGCGCCGTACGCGTGGTCACCGATGAAGCGGGCTTCTATCAGTTCGTCGGACTGCCACCTGGCACCTACCACGTCTATGAAATTCAGCCGGCGGGGTTCCGCGACGGGATTGACACACCAGGTTCAGCAGGCGGATTTGCCGTCAACACACTTCAACCATCCGCCGACCCGCGGATCGATGCTCTATTGAAACTGCTCTTGGGATCGCCCGCGACGAATCCAACGTTCGACGCGATCCTGGCGATCGATCTTGCTCCTGGCCAGACATCGGTCGAGAACAACTTCAGCGAGCTGTTGGTGGAGCAACAGCCAGTCCCGCCTATCCTGCCGACGCCGCAAGTTCTTGAGGATCCGGTTGCGAGCCTCTACATCTTCCCGCAAGACTTGGCTGCAGTCAGTGTACCGCTGCTTGCGAATCGCAAGCCGATGGGCCTGTGGGATGTCTATGAGCGACGAGCGTCGTGGCACTTGAGCATCATCAATGCGGGCCAAGCGCGACTGGCACAAGCAAGTCAGCTAGAGGTCGTGCCCTTCTTGGCCCAGCAGTCGGCGGTGCCGATCAACACCTGGTCGCAGATCAACGTCAGCCAAGGACGATGGCGTTTGAAGGGCATGACGGTCGACAGCTTTATGCTCGGGCATGAAGATGGGATTCCCGTGGCGGGTGATTTCGATGGGGATGGACGCGACGAGCTAGGGATTTTCGTCGATGGTCAGTGGTTCATCGATCTGAACGGCAACGGCAAATGGGATTCAGAAGATCTTTGGATCGGGCTCGGCTCGCGTGGTGACCAGCCTGTGGTTGGCGATTGGGATGGCGACGGCAAGTCTGACATCGGGATCTTCGGTCAGGAATGGGAATCGGACCCGCCGCGAATTGCTCGCGATCCTGGCTTGCCAGATCCCGCGAATACGAATCGTGATCGACCCAAGAACTTGCCGCCCAACGATCTCCTGGCTGCGACCGCCCAACGCGTCATGAAGCGGACAGAAGACGGGCAGTTGCGAGCCGATGTAATCGACCATGTGTTTCGCTTCGGCGCGCCGTCCGATCAAGCGATCGTCGGGGACTGGAACGGGGACGGAATCGACTCGCTGGGCGTGTTTCGAGACGGCCGATGGCTGTTGGACATCGACGGTAACGGTCGGTGGAATTCAGAAGATGTTCTCACCGAGTTTGGCCAGGCGGGCGACGTTTCCGTCGTGGGCGACTGGAACGGCGACGGGATCGACGACTTGGGGATCGTCCGGGGAGATGAGTGGTGGTTGGACATGGACAGCGATCGCATGCTGACCAACCAGGACCAACACTTGAAATTCGAAGTTGGGGAAGGCCAACCGGTGGCGGGCGACTGGGACGGCGACGGAGTGGATGAACCGGGCGTCTTTTCCCCCGTGGACGTGAAGTTAGCCGAAGGCGGTAGCGATCAACCGGCGACCCGCTGAGCAGCATGCGGACCACAGTCTGTGGCTTTCCTTGCCCATAAGCCACTAGAACTCGAACAGCGCCGTGATGAAGTGAACGACGAGCACATAGAGAGTGCTCCAGAGTACGGTTGCGGTAATGCCGTGACTGACGGCAGCGGCGCTATCTTTTCGTCGGATCCCCTGCCAGTAGGCGATCAGCCCCGTTCCCATCCCGCACAGCAGCGTCTTGACCAGCAACCAGCCGCTGCCCGTCAGCCACCATGTGCCGGGGCCACCGAGCAACCGATCCAGGTGGAGCTGCCAGAAGAAAGGGCCCGCTTGTGGATGCGTTGCCATGAACGTTGCCAGGCCCGTGATGCGAGCGCTTCCATAGGCGAGCAAAGTCAACAGCGGAGTACCGATCAGGAACGCGTATAAGATCGGTGTCAGCAAGTAGCTGGTTGGCCTGACTCCCAGCGTCTGCAGGGCATCGGTTTGGTGACCGTACTTCTTGACGCCCACATCGGCCGCGACCGCCGCACCGCAACGGGCTGCGATAAGCACCGTGGCCAAGACAGGGACCAACACGCGGTAGAGCGCAAAGCCAATCGAAGCGATCAAGTCTTCCAATAACAACGGCTTGGTGTAAAGCGCAAACGGAATGAAGCGAAGTGTGAAGTAACTGGTAACGAATCCTGCGATCATCCCTGCGATGACCAGGTACAGCCAGGCGGACGCTCCGGCAACCAGATGCAAATAATGAGCCGTGAAGCGGAGGCCCCAACCCGTGCGACGCCAAGCGGGCAGCAGATCCAAGGGCAATCGAAGGGTCGTCAACGCCGCATCACCGATTTGAATCAAGGCCCTCTCGCATATCGATCGGAATGTGGCGAATGTCCCACCGCTCGCCCATGGATTTGTACTTGGGGCCTCGGGTTCAGGCAGACGAACCGGATGCAGCAATTCCGCGACGCGATTCCACTGATCTCGTGGAACCTCGATCAGGGATTGATGTTCCGCGTCCAGCAGCAGGACATGGTCTGCGACGGGGATCAGTGTGTCGTAGTCGTGAGTGACTACCAGGGAAGTGCGATGGTGTGACTGTTGTGTTCGGCGGATCAACTGCGCGACTTGTCGGCCGCTGGCCGCATCCAATCCTGAAGTCGGCTCGTCGTAGAGGATGACATCGGGATCTCCGGCCAGTGTTCGGGCGATCGCAAGTCTCTGTTTTTGGCCACCGCTGAGCAATGTGACAGGCAGGCGTTTGGGGACCCGCAGTTCTTCCAGCCACTGGTCCGCGGACTGCTCCGGCGGTTGTGCCCGGTTAGCCCGGTGATCGATTGCGAACTGCACATTGGCAGCGGGCGAAAGTTCGTCGAACAGCGCGAACTGCTGGAACACAATCCCAATCAAACCCAGCGGCTCTCCATTTCGATGCTGGCATGCGCCGCTCCACTGGACTCCACTCCCGGACGGAGGCATCAGTCCCGCGATGATCCTCAGCAGGACGGACTTCCCGGCTCCGCTACCGCCGATCAGCACGGTGATTCGGCCGGCCGGTACAACGACCGTCGATTCCCGTAGCAAAACCCGCTCGCCGGCCTGAACTTTCAACCGCTCCAGCACCACGTCTCGAGCCGTACTGGCTGGTGGCGGAGGATGTGATGCGAGAGGGTGCTCAGTCGAGTTTGTCATGGGCCCGTCGGCGGATCAGTGGCTTGCGGAGTATCGTTTGTCCAACCGACCAGCAGAGGATACGGTTCGCCGGGAGCAGCCAATTCCAAGACGGGCCTGAATCGGTCCTCGTCGACAGTCGACGATTGCGGAAGTAATCCGCTGTCCTTCACGCGCTCCGAGACGACGATCCAGCGGCGATCCTTTTCCAGAATCGCCAACCGCAAGACCCGTGCAAACTCCGGCGTGATCCCTCCTTCTCGCGTCCCGAACAGTTCATCGCCGATCGCGCGAATGGCAGGCTCAAGCCGGTCGGCCGCATCCGCCAATGCAGCGCTCGCCCGCTCAGAATTCCAAATCTCCCGCCACCGTTCACGGAGTTCCTCGTTCTCAAGCACACTCTCGCGGAGAACTTTCAGAAGAAATCGACGCAGTTCCGCGTCCTCCAATAGATCACTGCCCACTTCGGTGAGGACTTTGTGAATCTCGGCGTTTTCTGACAAGGACTCCATGATCCGCCCGTTTGCGACGATGAAATCTTCTTCATGACTGCGGACGACGGGGATCACTTCCTGTTGGACGAACCGCTCCCATTCGCCGCGTACCAAAGCACGCTCGGGCAACGGCGACGTGTCATAGAGATATCGCCAGCCAAATCGCCACAGCGAAGCGCGATCCCATAATTCGCGTCCGATCTCTTCCGCTAAAGGCTGTGCGTATTGCTGCACCACCGGCAGAACTTCCGTGCGTATGAGTGGCAACAATCTTTCTCTCACGATCTCCTGTCGATAACGCGCGGCGATCGCATCCAGCTCTTCGCGATGACGATCGATGGATATGGAGACTCCGCGTTGGATCAGCGGCAGGCTTTCGCGAACCGACTCGAGAACCAGGGGTTCCAGCGACGCCTGAATTGCGCCGCCATGCTCGCGGAGGGCCGCCCGAATTTGCGATTCAATGGCGGCCCGGCGTTGCGGAGGCGCCAGCAGGCCGAGGACATGTCGCAAATCTCTCGGCGCCTCGTGGTACTTCCACTGCTGTCCTTCGGTGGGCCAGGGACGCTGATACCAAACCACCGTCGCCGGCGAGAGTTCAGCGACATGGCCGACCTGCTTCCAACGGCCTCCGCCATCCAGCTGGAAAACAGGATCCCCATGCACCAGGCGAAGGTTTTGAGGATCGATCCGGATGTGGCGGGTCGGCTGGAATGTAAAGCGAAGAAGGCCTCCCAGCCATTCACGGGCCGTCACGCCCCGGGGCCCCCAGAACACCCAAGCCATCAGGCAGAGCGCCGCGACCGCGACAAACCCTCCCATGAGCGAAGCTCGTTGGCGGTCGGTCATCGGCGCGACTCTTCCAGGCGATGGAACGGCTAACCCTATTTATATACATCGCCTTCAAGACAACGGTTTCCACAGACTCGTTCAAGCCTCGAGGTGCTGCCTCGAAATCGACATCACCTGCCGCACGCGCTGGAAGGGAACCCTCGCAACCGTACCGGTCACCGCTGGATCCCGATTCGCAGTTCGGCAAGCTGGCTCGGATCGACGTTGCCGGGAGCCTCGGTCATCAAATCGGCTGCGCGCTGCGTCTTTGGGAAGGCGATCACATCCCGGATATTGTCCAAGCCGGCAAACAGCATGACCCACCGGTCGACACCCAATGCGATCCCGCCGTGCGGAGGTGCACCCAACCGAAGCGCATCAAGCAGGAATCCGAACCGGTCGCGAGCCATCTCGGGCGTGATGCCCAACAGGTCAAACACCTGCTGTTGAGTTTCCGGATTGTGAATTCGAATCGTGCCGCCGCCAGCTTCAGAGCCGTTGATAACCAAGTCGTAGGCCTGCGCTCGGCAGCGACCGGGGTCCGTTTTCAGCAGCGGCAGATCCTGCGTCCGAGGAGCCGTGAACGGGTGGTGCATGGCGACCCACCGCTGGGTGTCCGGGTCCCAATCAAACATCGGGAACTCGACGACCCAGGAAAAGTGCATGGCCGTCGGATCGTACAACTGGAGTTCCGCGCCCAGTCGCTTGCGCAGCCCATGCAGGGCTTTGCAAGTAACTGACCAGCTATCGGCAATGATCAGCAACAGGTCACCGGGCTTGGCGGACATCTTTTCTCCGATGCCGCGCAGAGCCTCGGCGCCCACATTCTTGCTGACTGGCGACCAAAGACTGCCGTCAGGCTCGACGCGAAACCAAACCAACCCTTTCGCTCCGAAGTCTTCTTGCACAAGCGCGGTCAGCTGATCAATTCGGCTCCGCGAAAACTCCGCAGCTTTGCCCTCCACATTGATACCGCGGACATGTCCGCCATTGGCGGCCACCTGCTCAAAAACACGGAACCCGGAACCGCTTGCGAACGCCGTCAGGTCGACGATTTCCAGTCCGAATCGCAAGTCGGGAGCGTCGTGGCCAAAACGCGCCATCGCCTCGTCGTAGGTTATCCGGGGCAAAGGAGTCTGCACCTCAAGCCCCAACACCTCGCGCGCCAGTCTGGCGACCAGTCCGTCGATCATCGCAATCACGTCCTCTGCGTCGACGAACGACATCTCAAGGTCGAGCTGCGTGAACTCTGGCTGGCGGTCGGCCCGCAGGTCCTCATCGCGAAAGCACTTCGCGACCTGCACATAGCGGTCGTAACCGGCCACCATCAAGATCTGCTTGTAGAGCTGTGGCGACTGTGGCAGCGCGTAAAACTTACCGGGATGCACCCGACTGGGAACCAGATAATCGCGAGCTCCTTCCGGCGTGCTGCGGCCGAGAATCGGCGTCTCTACATCGATAAAGTCATGACCGGCGAAGTAATCGCGCATCCCTTTGACGATCCGATCGCGGAGCAAAAGAACCTGCTGGGCGGCCGGACGTCGCAAATCCAGAAACCGGTACTTCAGCCGCAAGTCTTCACCCGGCAGCTCGGCCTGACTGGGCAGAAATGGAGGAGACGGGCACGCATTCAACAGTTCGACGCGCGACGCGCGAACTTCGATCTGGCCCGTCGGAAGCTTGGGGTTCTCCTTTCCCTGAAGCCGCGGGGCCACCGTGCCCTCGATCTTGACGCAGCTTTCCAATCCCAGGCGACTGGCGGCAGTAACTTGAGACTCGCCGGCTTCCGGCCCGACCACAACCTGAGTCATGCCGTAGCGATCGCGGAGATCCAGGAAGACAGCACCGCCGTGATCGCGCTTGCTGTCGATCCACCCACAAAGTGTCGTCGTCTGACTGATATGCTCTGGCCGCAATTGGCCACAAGTGTGCGTACGTAACAAGGTCCGATCCTTGGGCACGTCGGACGGACGGTCCGACGTGAGTAATTGACAGAACTAGGGCTGGGAAAGCCCTGGATTCTAGTGGCTTGGCCCATTCAGAAAAGCCGGAGTCTCCGGGCCAAGCCACGCTTTGCCGCCCCCGCGGATCTGGACCCTAGGCCTTTTCCGAGTCGCCGATCGTCAGCTTGCGGTAACCACCGATCCGCCGGAAGTAAACCAGCAAGAACAGGTAGATCAGGGCCATCGTCAGGGGGATCACCGAATCGAGCCGCAAAACCCGTCGATCGGCCTCCCGGTCGGCCCGATAAACGATCGATTCGGCATCGGGCAGGTTCTTGTTCGCGCGCACCTTATCGCGGATCGCACTGACTTTTGTTCCGTCCAATCCATCCACTTCGCGGAACATCAGGAAGCGGCTGGGCTGTTCGTTCTTGAACTGATTGATCAGCTGGCCGTCGGGCGATTTATCCATCACACGCAGGGTGTCGGACACCGAGCGGTCTTTGATATAGCCCAATCCTGGAGCTCCCAGCAGTCCCGCCGAGGCCATCCCGATGCCGCCCATCAAGCTGATGGCGATTGCCCCAGTTCTTGGAAAACGGTCACTGGCAACCGCCAGCATCGTGGGCCAAAAGAATGTCTTGCCGGCGCCGTAAACCAGCAAGGCCGCCATCGCCACACTGGTCGTTTCCGCGCGGGCGATAAACTGCAGACCGATGAATGCCAGGATCGAACATCCAAGCAACAAGCCCACCGGCGAAAGCTTGAGCGTCTTTTCGATGGAGTGCGCGGTGAAACGCAACAAGAACATGATCAATGAGGTGTAAACGAACAGCCATTTGCCGATCGTGGGGCTGAGAATATTGCCGGTAATGTTCTGAATCCAAGAGTCGGTCCCCAGTTCCACTGCCCCCACCAGCGCGTGCGTGACAAACAGCAGTGCAATCAGCCAGTGACCGGGCGAGAAGCCGGTGATTACGGCGATCGCCAACCAGAGCAACCCCGCAATCGAAGCGCCGAAGTACCATGTGCCGAAAATGTTCGTGTCGAGCAGCCGGTCGAGCGTCGGCCCGAAGTCCTTGAACAGCCACAAACCGACGAACGCCGAGGCGATTGCACCGCCCATCAAGCCGATGTCCTTGAGCATTTCCCCGAGCGACAAACCGCTGCTGGACGCTTCGCTCTTCGGAAAACTCTGCCCCAGGAACATCAAGCCGTAGCCCACGGTCGGCACCAGAAACAACGCCATCTGTTGTTTCCAAGTCAGCATCTCTCCGAACAACGCCCCAAAGGCGCCGCCGATGATCAGTCCCAATGGCCAACCCGCGTGGAGAATGTTGAGGTAATGGGTGCGATCGTTCGGAAACAGGGTGGCAACCAACGGGTTGGCAACAGCTTCTAGCGTGCCGTTGGCGATCGCAAAGATGAACGAGCCCCAGAACAGATAGTTGAACGCCGTGGCCGGAGGTGTCTCCGCACCCGGAGCAAATGTGATGATCGCTGACAAGAGATGGAGCAGGAACGCCACCACGACCAGCGTTCGATACCCGATCCGGTCAACAACCAACCCGCCGATAAAAATGCCGAAGCAGAAACCGGTCAATCCAGCGCCCGTGATTTGCCCGAGTTGTCCCGCGCTGAAGCCGAAATCCGTCTCCCACTGCTTGAGGATCCCACCCCGAATCGCAAACCCGATACCCGCGGCAAGGATTGCAAAGAATCCTGCCCAAAGCAGGCGAAAGGCGTTCGCAGCACGTGGGGGCGCATCGAGCTCAGCCGCGTAACTCATCCGGGACTTCCTTCTCGGGGCGTGGGAAACCAGCGGGAGGGGCAGGGGATAACTCGTCGGAAGACGGTCCGGCCAAAATGCTGGCATTCCGGCGAGTTCGCGTCAAGATAGTTGCCCGTAGCTTCAGGTTTGTGGATTTTCACCTTCCACTGGCGAGTTTTTTTCCGACCCGGGTCGAACGGCTGTCAGGATCCGTCAGGTCCACGCGATCGGTTGGCTTCCATCGGCCGACCATCCCGCCTACTGGGGTGGGCTTTCCCAGCAGCCCCAATCCCTGGCCTTCAACCCGTCGGGGCATCTTCATGATCGGTGGGCCGACGCGCACGGGCAGATCGGGCATAATGCGGGTCGTCGGCAGGCTGACTGGTCGGCTGGTAATCATGTCAGCGAGTGCCCCCGGGGTGGGGCGCCAAGCCGCTTAATCAGGGAGAACCGTGCGATGTCTCGCTCTTGGATTCGCATTTCGGCAGTTGCATTGCTGGCGTTGGGAGGAATTGCCATGACTCAGGCGGAGGATGACGTGC
>Ga0114939_10000367_pt1 | contig 38000 bp, 36 predicted proteins | sample AshMeaCrysSpring_FD_87196 | JGI IMG/M metagenome (GOLD analysis project Ga0114939, IMG submission 87196) | Groundwater microbial communities from Big Spring, Nevada to study Microbial Dark Matter (Phase II) - Ash Meadows Crystal Spring | ecosystem: Environmental > Aquatic > Deep subsurface >...
GGCCCGGCGCAACAGGCCTAGGCGGAACATCTGCGGCGTCTGCGCCAGCCATTTGTCGCTGCGCTCCAAGGTGGCGGCGACGCGACCACCCTGCTCCTGCTTGAGCGTGTCGGGCAGCTGGTGCGCCAGCAGACCGCCCACCTCGTCGTGTTCGCAGGCGGCCATCAGGTGCTTGATCTGTGCTGGTGTCACCAGGCAGCGTGCAGCGTCGTGCACCAGCACCCAGTCCTGTTCCGCGGCGCCCAGCGCCACCAGGGCCGACAAGCCGTTGAGCACGCTCTGCGCCCGGGTGGCGCCACCGCAGTCCGCCAGCGCAAACGCGCCGGCGTGCGGGCGCAGGACATCGTCGCCCGGCGCCACCACCACCAGGATGCGGTGCAGGCGCGGCACGGCGGCAAAGGCGGCCAGGGTGTGCAGCACCAGCGGCCGGCCCGCCAACGGCTGATACTGCTTCGGCCCGGCGGTGCCGGCACGTGAGCCGGTGCCGGCGCAGGGAATCAGGCCCCAGAAACGGGGGGCGGAAGTGGCAGCGGGGGCCACAGGTGAGTAAGCAGACGTGTCCATCGGAAGACCGCCATTCTAAGAGCCGGCCCGCGCCGGTCTGGCCTCGCCGCCTTACTGCGGCAGCTTGTAGCCTTTTTCCCGCAGCAAGCGGCCAAAGGCGTCGATCGCCGCGCTGTCGTAGGTGGTGCCGCGCCCCTTCTCCAGCTCGTCCAGCGCCACATCCAGACCGCGTGCCGGGCGGTACGGGCGGTGTGAGGCGATGGACTCGATCACGTCGGCCACCGCCAGCACGCGCGCTTCAGGCAGGATCTCGTCGCTCTTGAGGCCGCGCGGGTAACCGCTGCCATCGAGCCGTTCGTGGTGCTGGTAGATGATCTCGGCCACCGGGAACGGGAACGGCACGTCCTTCAGGATGTCGTAGCCGGCCTGGGCATGGCCGCGGATGAGCTGCATCTCCACCGGCGTCAGGCGCCCGGGCTTGGACAGGATCTCGGCCGGCACGGCGATCTTGCCGATGTCGTGCACCAGGCCGATCAGCTCCAGCCGGTCGCAGCGCGTCTCGTCCCAGCCCAACTCGCGCCCGATCGCTCCAGCGATCAGCCCGACGCGGCGCTCGTGGCCAGCGGTGTAGGGGTCGCGCTGGTCGATCATGTTAGACACCGCCTGCAGCGTGCCTCGCATCGAGGCCTCCAGCTGCTTCACATAGCTGGCGATCTGCTCCTCGGCCAGCTTGCGTTCGGTGATGTCCTCCGCCACCACAATGGTGGCCGGCGCGTCGTCCCACTGAATCACGCTGGCGTGCAGCGCCAGCTCACGCACCTCGCCGCCTTTGCACAGCAGTGGCACGTTGTAGTGCACGCTGTGCTCACCGGCAGCAAGACGGCCCCAGGCGTCGCGGATATGGTGCACGTTGTCCGGATCCGCCGTTGTGAATTTCCAGACCTCCTGCCCCAGCAGGTCTTCGCGCGCCCAGCCGGTCATCTCGCAGTAGCGCGGGTTGACGTAAACAAACCTGCCATCGCGCCGCACATAGATGCCCAGCACCGTGTTCTCGATCATGGTGCGGAAATGCTGCTCGCTTTCGCGCAGCGCCTGCTCGCTGCGGCGGATCTCGGTCAGGTCGGTCCAGGCGATGATGGCCTCTTCGCCCAGCAGCGTCATGGTGCCGGTGGCCAGCCGCTCGCTGCCATCCTTGCGGCGCAGCCGCAATTCGGGCGACTGCACCACCCCACCCGAGGTGCGTGCCACCTCGATCGACTGCTGCCAGTTGGCCATCACCGTGGCCCGCAGTGCCGGATCGGCATAGACGCGCTCCAGCCAGTTCTGCTGGGACCGGATATCTTCCATCGCATAGCCCAGGAACAGCTCATGGGCGTGGTTGATCGCCCGGTTCTCACCCGTGGCCAGCGCCATGATCTGCATCGGCGTCGGAGAGTTCTGGAACACCTCGCTGAAACGCGTCTCCGACACGGCAGCCCGCCGCTCGGCAGCTTCACGCCGCGCCTGCGTGGCGATCGCATTGAGCGCGAACGACAGGTCCTCGGCCATCTCGTTGAGCAGCTTCAGCTCGGCCGCGTCGAACGTCGCAGGGCCCGCCGCATAGAGCCCGATCACGCCATACAGCCGGCCATCGCGCAGCATCGGCAGCACGGCCCGCTCGGTGATGCCGTGCCGGACCAGCTCGGCATTCCATGCGTCCGCGGCGGCATCCTGCGGCACAGGGACTGCAACGACCCGCCCGTGACGGAACTGGTCGTAGGCGCGGCCGAAGGGGCTGTCGCGGTCGGCCAGGATGGTAGCCAGCAAGGGCAGGCTGTGCGCGTCGATCCCATAGCTGTTGTGGATCTTCAGCGGCATCTCGCCGTCGTCGCTCAAGGCGATGACCAGGCGGGGGAAGGTGCCGTGCTGGATCAGCGCCTCGAAGACCTGCGCCAGCAGCTGTTCGTCGGTACGGCAACGCACGATGGCGCGGTTGGTCGCGCTCAGCATCTCGTACAGGTAGGTCAGGCGGCGCACCTGCCGGTCGGCCAACATGCGCTCGACCGACTCGCCGACGCGCTGTGCCACCGTACCCAGCAGGGCATGCTCCTCGGCCAGGAACACCTCGCCCACGATACGCAGGTCATCCGGGTACCACACGTGCAACTGGCCGACCTGCCGGCCCGCCACCAGCAGCGGCTCGGACAGACGGCGCGCCGCGCCGCCGACCGGTGAGGGGCCGAAACGCCCCCAGTCGCTCTCGACGCAGGCCTGCGCGTGCGCCGCGTGGGCAAAGCCGGACGGCAGCGCCTGCGCCACGCCGTGCATCAGCTGCGGGATATCCAGATTCGGCTGGTCGATCAGCTGTGTGACGGCATAGAGCGCACGCAGCTCCTTGACGCGCTCACCCAAGCTCCATACCAGTTGCTCGCGCTCGGCCGCCAGGCGTTTGCGTTCGGTGATGTCGCGCACCACCTGCACCAGACCATGACCGCCCGGCAGGAAAGGCGCCACGGCGCACTCCACCGTCCCCTCGCCCGCGCCGCGGTCGATCTCGACCGTGAAGCGGGTTTCGCCGCGGGCCATGCGTGCGCAGACCGGGCACTCGGTCGGATGCACCGCCGAGGCATGGAACAGGCTGTGCACGTCATGCCCGACCAGCCCTTCGACCGGCAACCCTGCATAGCGGACCGCCGCGTGATTTGCCTGGCGAATCAGGCCGTCGTCGCCCAGCAGCACCACCGGGTCCGGCACGGCGTCATAGGTGCTGGCGGTGCGCGTGAGCATGCCGAAGGGCTCGCGCAGCGTGCTCTGCACCAGCCCGACATAGACGAACCAGTAGGCCGCCACCTTGAACAGGTGCCCCACCAGGTTGGCGTTGCCATAGACGCTCACATAGCGCGTGAAGGCGAACTCCGCGGCGACCATCGCCGCCAGGGCCAACTGCATCGACAGGTGCAAACGCGGCGACATCAGCTGCCGACGCTGCCACAGCAAGCCGCCGCTGAGCAGCAAGACGGCAATGATGACGTACTCGGCGTAGACCTTGAAGGGCGTCAACCCCTGCCCTTCAATGAAAACCTCAGGGAATGTGCCGCTGAAAATCCACAGCGCCGCCACCAGCGTGACCAAACCCATGACCGCGTGCAGGCGCCAGATGTGCACCGAACGCCGCAGGAACCAGGCCGCCCCCAGCAAAGCAACGGCCTGGATGCTGCGTGCTGCAACCCAGAACTGTGTCGCAATGTAGGAGTTGTCCTGCGCCAGCAGGTTCATCCCCCGGTAGGTGAGCGTGTGAATCAGGTCCAGCGCGCCGCACCAGCCGATCACCACCGCCACATAGACGGTGAAGTGGTTGCCCGTGAAGCGCCGCGAGGTGGTGGCCACCACCATGGCGGTCAGCGCAATGATGATGGAGATGAGTTCGGCGACCGTGTGGAACAGCAGGAAGTGCGCCTGCGCCGCCAGCACACACAGGGCGGAGACGATCAGCGGCGGCACGAACAGGTGGCCCAGCGTGGCCCACGAGGGGCGGGCCGCATCGGGCGACAGAAGTTCCAGACTTTCGAAGTTCTTGTTGCTCACGCGACGTCCCAGTTGCTCATCCCCGACAGGCATGGCCTTGCGCCATTCAAGGCCAGAGTTTCAAAATTATCAATTTTAGCCATCATAGTCAAAAGCGCTCCGCCTTTCCATCGGTAAAATCACAGCCTGACCGATGACACACCCCCCGTCCCTGTGGCGGGGGGTGTTTTGTATTTGTACTTTCGATGGATCTGCCCAAGCTACACCCCGGCAAGCGCTACACCCTGCCCCGGCCGCCCGGCTCGGCCGACGCCCTGCTTCTCAGCATGCTAGGCCAGCGCGAAAAAGCCGCCGGCAAGCTGCTGGCCGTGGTCACCGCCGACGCCACCGATGCCCAGCGCCTGATCGATGAGATCGCCTTCTTCGCGCCGGAACTGCGTTGCGCCCTGTTTCCCGACTGGGAAACCCTGCCCTACGACACCTTCTCGCCGCACCAGGACCTGATCAGCGAACGACTGGCCACGCTCTGGCGCCTGTACAACCACGGCAAGCGCAGCAGCGAAGAAACCGCCGACCTGGTGCTGGTGCCGGCCACCACGGCCCTCTACCGGCTGGCGCCGCCGAGCTTTCTGGCCGCCTACACCTTCGAGTTCAAGGTCAAGCAGAAGCTGGATGAGGCGCAACTCAAGTCCCAGCTCACCCTGGCCGGCTACAACCACGTGACGCAGGTGGTCAGCCCGGGCGAGTACGCGGTGCGCGGCGGTCTGATCGACCTCTTCCCCATGGGCTCGGCCGTGCCCTACCGCGTCGACCTGTTCGACGACGAGGTCGATTCCATCCGCACCTTCGACCCCGACAGCCAGCGCAGCCTGTACCCGGTGCCCGAAGTGCGCCTGCTGCCCGGGCGCGAGTTCCCCATGGACGACGCCGCGCGCAAGCTGTTCCGCCAGCGCTGGCGCGAGCTGCTGGAAGGCGACCCGACCAAGAGCCGCATCTACAAGGACATCGGCAACGGCGTGGCGACCGCTGGCATCGAGTACTACCTGCCGCTGTTCTTCGAACAGACCGCCACCGTGTTCGACTACCTCGGCGCGCAAGCCACCCTGGTGCTGCACGGTGACCTGGAGCCCGCCTTCCAGCGCTTCTGGCAGGACACCAAAGAGCGCCACCGCCTGGCCCAGGGCGACCCGGAGCGCCCGGCCCTGCCGCCCGAGACGCTGTTCCTGAGCGCCGAGCAGTTCTACGGCCAAGCCAACGCCCATGCCCAACTGGCGTTGCGTACCGGCGAGCCGGTCGATGGCCTGGATGCCGCCTGGGGCACCGCCTTCCAGAAGCTGGACGAACTGGCCGTGGTGCGCGGTGCCGACGATCCGCTGGCGCGCCTTAAGGCGCACGTGCGCAACACCCAGCACCGCGTGCTGCTGCTGGCAGAGAGCGACGGCCGGCGCGAGAGCCTGCTCGACTTCCTGCGCGCCAGCAGCCTGGTGCCGCCCGCCTTCGACTCGCTGGCCGAGTTCCAGGCCAGCGAAGAAAAGATCGGCATCGCCACCGCCGCGCTCAATGTCGGCTTCGGCTGGCTGGAGCCCGGCATCGACCTCGTCACCGAAACCGAGCTGTTCGCCGCCGGCCCGACCACGCGCCGACGCAAGAAACAGGAACAGGTCAGCGACGTCGAGGCCCTGATCAAGGACCTGTCGGAACTCAACGTGGGCGACCCGGTGGTGCACGCCCAGCACGGCATCGGCCGCTACCGCGGTCTGGTCAACATGAACATCGGCGGCGGCACCAACGCCGACGGCAGCCCTGAACTGCAGGAGTTCCTGCACCTCGAATACGCCGACAAGGCGGTGCTCTACGTGCCGGTGAGCCAGCTGCAGCTGATCAGCCGCTACACCGGTGTCAGTGCCGACGAGGCGCCGCTGCACAAGCTCGGTTCCGGCCAGTGGGAAAAGGCCAAGCGGCGTGCGGCCGAGCAGATCCGCGACGCCGCCGCCGAGCTCCTCAACATCTACGCCCGCCGCGCCGCGCGCGAAGGCCACGCCTTCCGCTTCTCGGCCAAGGACTACGAGATCTTCGCCAACGATTTCGGTTTCGAGGAGACCGCTGACCAGCGCGCCGCCATCCACGCCGTCATCCAGGACATGATCAGTCCGCGCCCGATGGACCGGCTGGTCTGTGGCGACGTCGGCTTTGGCAAGACCGAGGTGGCCCTGCGCGCGGCCTTTGTCGCCGTCACCGGCGGGCGCCAGGTGGCTTTCCTCGCGCCCACCACACTGCTTGCCGAACAGCATTACCAGACGCTGGTAGACCGTTTCTCCAAGTGGCCGGTGAAGATCGCCGAGATGAGCCGCTTCCGCTCCGGCAAGGAGATCACGGCGGCCATGAAGGGCATTGCCGACGGCACGGTGGACATCGTGGTCGGCACCCACAAGCTGCTGAGCCCCGACACCAAGTTCAAGAACCTCGGCCTGCTCATCATCGACGAGGAACACCGCTTTGGCGTGCGACACAAGGAGGCCATGAAGGCGCTACGCGCCGAAGTCGATGTGCTGACCCTCACCGCCACCCCCATCCCGCGCACCCTGGGCATGGCACTCGAAGGCCTGCGCGACCTGAGCGTGATCGCCACCGCGCCGCAGCGCCGCCTGGCCATCAAGACCTTCGTGCGCAACGAGGACAAGGGGGTGATCCGCGAGGCGGTGCTGCGTGAGCTCAAGCGCGGCGGCCAGGTCTACTTCCTGCACAACGAGGTGGAGACCATCGAAAACCGGCGCGCGCGGCTGGAGGAGCTGCTGCCGGAGGCACGCATTGCCGTCGCCCACGGCCAGATGCCCGAGCGCCAGCTGGAAGCGGTGATGCGCGACTTCGTGGCCCAGCGCTTCAACCTGTTGCTGTGCTCGACCATCATCGAGACCGGCATCGACGTGCCCTCGGCCAACACCATCGTGATTTCACGCGCCGACAAGTTCGGTCTGGCCCAACTGCACCAACTGCGCGGCCGCGTGGGCCGCAGTCACCACCAGGCCTATGCCTACCTGCTGGTGCCCGACAAGGAAAGCCTGACCAAGCAGGCGGCGCAGCGGCTGGACGCCATCCAGCAGATGGAGGAACTCGGCTCCGGCTTCTACCTCGCCATGCACGACCTGGAGATCCGCGGCGCCGGCGAGGTGCTGGGCGAGAGCCAGAGCGGCAACATGCTGGAAGTGGGCTTCCAGCTCTACAACGAGATGCTGAGCGAAGCGGTGAAGAGCCTGAAGGAAGGCAAGGAGCCGGACCTGCTCTCGCCCATGAGCGCCACCACCGACATCAACCTGCACGCCCCCGCCCTGCTGCCGGACGACTACTGCGGCGACGTGCACATGCGCCTGTCCTTCTACAAGAAGCTGGCCACGGCCAAGACCACCGAGCAGATCGACACGCTGATGGAAGAGATCGTCGACCGCTTCGGCAAGCTGCCGGCGCAGACGCAGACGCTGATCGACGTGCACCGCCTGCGCGTCATCGCCAAGCCCTACGGCGTGGTCAAGGTCGATGCGGCGCCGCACCTGATCACCATCACCTTCAGGAAGGATGCGCCGGTCGATGCCATGCGCGTGATCGAGCTGATCCAGAAGAACCGTCACATCAAGCTGGCAGGCAACGAGAAGCTGCGCATCGAGCGCGAACTGCCCGACCCCAAGGCCCGCGCCCACCTGGTGCGCGACGTGCTGCGCTCACTGGGCCAGCCCACCACCGAGACAACCCCTGCCTGAGACTTTCAACATTCCATGAACGCCCAAGAAATCGCCCCCGGCCTTGTCATCCAAGGCATCACCGTCCCGCAGCGCCTGAGCGACTACAAGCTCATCGCCTTCGACATGGACTCGACGCTGATCAACATCGAGTGCGTGGACGAAATTGCCGACGCGGTTGGCCGCAAGGCCGAGGTGGCCGCCATCACCGAGGCCGCCATGCGCGGCGAGATCACCGACTTCAAGGAAAGCCTGCGCCGCCGCGTCGCCCTGCTCAAAGGTGTGACGCTGGCTGACATGGCCGCCGTCTACGAGCAGCGCCTGCGCCTGAACCCGGGTGCGGCCGATCTGGTGGCCGCTTGCAAGGCCGTGGGCATGAAGGTGCTGCTGGTCAGCGGCGGCTTCACCTTTTTCACCGACCGCGTGCGTGACCTGCTGACCATCGACTACACCCGCTCCAACGTTCTCGACGTGCAGGACGGCGCCCTCACCGGCCGCCTGGTCGACCAGCCCTGGGGCGATATCTGCGACGGCGCTGAGAAACGCCGCATGCTGCTGCAGACCTGCGAGCAGATGGGCATTGCACCGAAGCAGGCCATCGCCATGGGCGACGGCGCCAACGACCTGCCGATGATGGGCGAGGCCGGCCTGTCCGTGGCCTACCACGCCAAGCCCAAGGTGCGCGAGCAAGCCCTGGTGGCCATCAACAGCGGCGGCCTGGACCGCCTGCTGGAAATCCTGCACTGACCTATCCATGCGCGCCCTGCTGCACCGCACGGCCCTCGGCCTCTGGCGCTGGCTGACGGACTGGCGCTCCCACGCGGGGACGGTGCTGCTGGTTCTGGTGGTGGGTTGGGGCGTCAACGCCTGGCAGACGCGCCACATCCCGTCCGGCCCGGCCCCGGCCTTCAGCGCGCCGCTGGCTGGCACGCCAACAGATATCTCACTTGAGACCTGGCGCGCGCAGCACCCGGGCCGCGCCGTGGCCCTGCATGTCTGGGCCGAGTGGTGCCCGATCTGCCGCATGGAAGAAGGCAGCGTCTCGGCCGTGCAGCAGGACTGGCCGGTGCTGACCATCGCCATGCGCTCGGGTGACGCCGCGCGCGTGGCGCGCGAGCTGAATGCCCGTGGCCTCCCCTGGCAAACGGCGGTCGATGCCGACGGCAGCTTGGCAGCGCGCTACGGTCTCAAAGCCGTGCCGGCCTTCATCGTGCTCGATGCCGACGGCCACATCCGCCACGCGGCGGTGGGCTACACCACCGAAGCCGGCATGCGGCTGCGGCTGTGGTGGGCAGAAACCTTCTGATACGTCTTCGCCCCTTATCGACGCCGGCCTGTCGCACTACACTGAGCGATGGCAGTCTTCAAGAGCCTCATGTTGCGAAAGGTGCCGCGATGAAGTTGTTTGCGCGTTTTCTGGCAGCTGCCCTGGGCTGCGCAATCCTGCTGCCGGCCCAGGCCCTGGTGATCGGTATCACCGAAGGCGTGACCTACCGCGCCACCGACAACCAGATCGAGGCGCGGTTCGAGGCCATTGCCAAGGTACTGTCCACCGTCACTCGCCAGCCGGTGCGGCTGCAGGTGATCAGCAGCTACAACGGCCTGCGCGAGGCGCTGAACAAGGGCCAACTGGACCTGGCCTTCGTCCACCCGGCCCATGTGGCATTCGAAGCCGTCAAGGCCGGCCGTTATCGCACCCTGGCGTGGACGGGCGGCTTCACCGAATACAAGGTGTCCTTCCTGTGCAAGGACGCCCAGCCGATCCAGAACTGGACAACGGTGGCCGGCAAGGCCTTCGTCACCCCCGATCCCGACTCCATCACGGCCGTGATGACGCGCGCCATGCTGGCAGAAAACGGCCTTAAACCGGCCGACGTAAAGCTGCAGACCACGCGCTACCAGGACGCGGTGCCGTTTTATGTGGAAAACGGCTTTGCGCTTTACGGTGCCACCGCGTCGGCCGGCGTGATCCGCGACTGGAAGGCCAAGGGCGGCAAGACATGCGCCGAATCCCGTCCCGTTCCGATCAAACAATGGATCGTGTCCGGCCAACTCGACCCGGCCACGGCAAGCGCCCTGGGTAACGTGCTGCTGACGCTCGACCAGACCGAGGCCGGCAAGCGCGCGCTGGAGGCCTCGGGCTACAAGGGCTTTGTGGCGCCCTCCGCCGAACGGGAAAAGAACCTGATCGCCTGGCTGGGCCTCTGAACCGGCGCCGTTCAGGCCGGCGCAATCTCCGAACGACCAGACGGAACCTCGAAGCGCGCCAGGGTCTTGAGCGCCGAATCGCGCCGCGTGGCATCCTCCACGCCGCGCAAGGTGGTGGTCAGCCGCGTCGGCGTGAACTCCGCCACGCCGTAGCCGCGGTGCTGACCGTCCCCAAAGACAAAATGCGGGTTCTCCGCCAGCCGCTCGGCCACCTTGCCCGCGCCGCCGGCCCGTGAGCTGATGCTGGTGCCGCAGAACTCCACGCCCACCGCCGGGCTGGCCGGGTTGGCGTAGTCCGCCAGCACATGGCCGACCCAGTTCTCATGCACGTCGCCGCCCAGCAGCACCGGGTTGCTGACGCGGTGCTGCTGCAAGGCATTGGTCAGACGGGTGCGCGCCGCGGCGTAACCGTCCCAGCCATCGTTCCACAGGCGCTGGCCGGCACCGGGCTGGGCATCGCGCATGCCAAACAGCGTCTGCTGGCCCAGCACGTTCCACTGACCGCCGGAACGCGCCAAGGCCTGCTCGACCCATTGCTCCTGCGCCGCGCCCAGGTAGCTACGCTGCGCATCGCTCCAGGCGGGGCAAGCCGCCGGGTCGACCAGGCTGCCACCCGGCTTGCCGTTCTTCAGGCAGGGCTGGCGGTCGCGGTACTGGCGCGAGTCGAGCAGGTAGAGCGTGGCCAGCCGGCCGAACGGCACCTGGCCGTAGAGGCGCATCTCGGCGCCGCGCGCCAGCCCGGCCAGACTGCGCGTCAACACCGAGGCGCGCAGTGGCATGTGTTCGTAATAGGCCTGGTAGGCGGCAGCACGGCGCGCGGCGAAGTCCGGTACGCTGCCCATGCCGAGCACGCCGCTGCCCTCGTGCAGGCCGGCATAGTCGTTCTGCACCTCGTGGTCGTCCCAGGTCATGAGCCAGGGGCAGGCGGCATGCATGGCCTGCAGATCGGCATCGCTCTTGTGCAGCGCATAGCGCTGGCGGTAGTCGTCCAGCGTCAGCACCCAGCCCCCCGTCACTTGGCGTACGGCATTCGGCAGGCTGGGATATTCGTAGATGTAGTCGCCCAGGAAGAGCACAGTGTCCAGCTCTTCGGCGCGCATATGGCGCCAGGCGGCGTAGTAACCGTGCTCCCAGCGCTGGCAGGAGGCGTAGCCCAGGCGCAGGCGGTTCACGCGCGCCTCGGCCGCTGGGAAGGTCCGGGTACGTCCCGTGTGGCTGACAGCATCGCCCAGCATGAAGCGGTAGAAGTACCAGCGGTCCGGCGCCAGCCCCGTCACCTCGGCATGCACGGCGTGCGCCAGTTCCGGCAGCGCCTGCACCTGGCCCTGGTGGGCGATGCGCGTAAAGCCTTCGTCATGCGCCAGTTCCCAGCGCACGGTCACCGCGCCGGTGAGCGGCTCGGTGTTCAGCAGGCGCGTCCACAACACCACCGAGTCGTGCAGCGGTGAGCCGCTGGCCACGCCAAGCGCAAACGGGTCGGCTGTCAGGCGGGGCTGGCTCCAGCTGCTGCGCGGCAGCCAGAGCGTGCTGGCCGAGGCTGCGGCGAGTCGTATCAGATCACGTCGATGCACCATTTTCTCCCTTCAAATCGGCCCGGACACTTGCCTTGACAGCCCTGGAGCCTGACCTTACAGTGTTTCAGCAAGATTAACGTTTGGGACGTACCGCACCATGGAAATCTCCTCCACCACTCTGATCGCCCGCGAGACCATGAAGGCGCAGGCCGCCGAGAAGAAGCCGGAAGAAGACATGGCTGTCAAGGCGCAGGAACGCCGGCTGCAGGCCGAAGCGCAGATGCTGAACAAGGAAGAGCCCCCCAAGCCCGTCGTCAACGCCCAGGGCCAGACCACCGGCCGCCTCCTCAACGTCACCGCCTGAACACCCATGTTGGGTCTTGCTCCCACCTCCGACGGCCTGCCGAGCCAGCAGCTGAGCCTGTACCAGGCCAAGCTGCAGGCAGCACGGCGCGAGGCTGCGCAGGCCCAGGCCAAGGTGCAATCGCTGGAAAGCCAGACCGAAACCGCACGCCAGGAATCGGCCCAGGCGCAAGGTGAAGTGCGACAGCTCGAAGATCAAACACCGCAGCGCAACCGCACCAGCGTCAACACCCGCGGCGAAACCACCGGCCGCCTGCTCAACGTCCAGGCCTGAGTCCCTGCTGTGACCTAGCCGCGCTGGCGCAGCGCTTCGTACAGGCACACGCCGCTGGCCACCGAAACGTTCAGGCTCTCGACCCCCCCCTTCATCGGTATGCCGACCAGCTCGTCGCAGGTCTTGCGCGTGAGTTGCCGCATGCCCTGCCCTTCAGCGCCCAGCACCAGCGCCGTCGGCCCCTTCAGGTCCACCTGGTACAGGGTCTTGGGCGCATCGTCGCTGGTGCCGATGACCCAAATGTTGCGTTCCTTCAGCTCGTTCAGCGTGCGCGCCAGGTTGGTTACCATGAAATACGGCACGGTCTCCGCTGCGCCGCTGGCCACCTTGGCCACGGTGGCGTTGATGCCCACCGCATGGTCCTTGGGTGCGATCACGGCGTGCGCCCCGGCGCCATCGGCCACGCGCAGGCAGGCACCCAGGTTGTGCGGGTCGGTCACGCCGTCGAGCACCAGCAACAAAGGCGGCTCGCTCAAGGCATCGAGCAGATAGTCCAGCGAATGCACCTGCTGGATCGCCTCCACCCGCGCCGCCACGCCTTGGTGGCCGTGGCTGCCGGCCAGTTTGGCCAGCCGCAGGCCGTCGGCCTCGATCAGACGCACCCCGGCCTCCTTGGCCTTCTCGATGAACAGGCGCATGCGCGCGTCACGCCGCGTCGGCTCGAAATAGATCTCGATGATGGATTGCGGCGCCGTCTTCAGACGCACGCCCACGGCGTGAAAACCGAACAGGACTTTGGGGGAGGACATGGAGGGGATTATCCCCTGCTCCATGCTTTTGCCCTGCAGCAACCGTTCAGGCACTCAGGCGTTGCTCATACTCTGCCTTCAAACGCTTCCACCCACTCCAGAACGAGCCGGGCCGGGTACCATCGCACAGCGCTTGCAGGATGTCCAGATGCATGTGCCACCCTGCGCCGACCATGAGGGCCATGGCACGGTCGGCTACCTGGCGGTGGGTGACGGTGAGCAGCACCTCGTCGCCTTGCTGCTCCAGATCGAACGTGACCTCCCCTACGCCGGGCCAGCTGAAGCTGAGTTTGCGCAGCGGCTCCATCTCGATGATCTGGCAAGTGGCGCGCCCTTCAGCAGCAAAGCCATCGGGCCGCTCACTGGGGGAGGCTGACAGTTCGTCGTTACGCCACACCAGTTCAAACGACGTTCCTGCCGCCAGGCGCATGTCACCCGCGGCGAGCCAGCGGCGACGCAGATCGCTCTCCGTCAAATAGGCCCAAACGCGCTCGGCCGTCCCGGGCAACAGGCGTTGCAGGACAAGGATGGCTGGGTCTAGCCGGGTTGCATAGGGTTGGGGACGAACTTGGGTGCTCATAAAGATGTTCCTTTTCTGGTGGATGACTTGGGAGACTGCGCGCTCCCCTCTTCTCGCAGGAGTTGCTCCAGTTGGTCGAGGCTGTTGTTCCAGAAGCGCTCGTAGTACTGCAGCCACGCATGGGCGTTGGACAGGGGTTTGGACTCCAGCCGGCACAGATGCACGCGGCCACGCACCTCTCGACGGATAAGGCCCGCGCGTTCCAGGGTCTGGATGTGTTTGGACGCAGCCGCAAGCGAGATGTCAAAGGGCTCAGCCAGCTCGGAGACGGTGCGCTCGCCCTGCGCCAGATTGCGCAGCATGCGCCGACGGGTACTGTCGCACAGGGCGTGGAAGACAGCGTCGAGTTTCTCAGCTTTTAATTCAACCATATTGTTGAATATATTTACCACCCATTCTTTTGTCAATCATTTGGTTGAATATTTACTGGAGGCGAAAAAAAGCCCGGGCAAGCCGGGCTGGGATGTTGGGGCCGTGGACGATCAGCCGTGGGCCTGTCCCGCCTCAATCGTGATCTGCCACTCACAGCGGCGCGCAATGCCGGCGTCGTGCGTCACCAGGATCAGCGTGGTGCCCTGCTCGCGGTTGAGTGCGAACATCAGCTCCATCACCTTCTCGCCGGTGGCGAAGTCCAGGCTGCCGGTCGGCTCGTCGGCCAGCAGCACGGCCGGGCGCACCACGAAGGCCCGCGCCAGTGCCACGCGCTGCTGCTCGCCGCCGCTCAGCACCTTGGGGTAGTGGCCCAGGCGTTGGCCCAGGCCGACGCGGGCGAGCATCTCGCTGGCGGCCTGGCGGGCGTCCTTGCGGCCCGCCAATTCCAGCGGCAGCATGACGTTTTCCAGCGCGGTCAGGTGCCCCAGCAGCTGGAAGCTCTGGAACACAAAGCCTAGCTTCTGAGCGCGCACCGCGGCGCGGGCGTCTTCGTCGAGGGCGAACAGGTCCTGCCCGTCCAGCCGCACGGTACCGCGCGTGGGCGTGTCCAGGCCGGCGATGATGGACAGCAAGGTGCTCTTGCCCGAGCCCGAGGCGCCAACGATGGCCACGGTCTGGCGCTCAGGCACCGTGAAATCGATATCGCGCAAAATGTCGAGAGTGCCGGTGGAGTCGGTGACCGACTTGTACACGTGCTCAACGGAGATGATGTTTTCAGCCATGAGGTTTGCTTTGTTACGACGCTACTTTATCGCGACCGCCCTGGTGGCCGCCGCTGCAGGGTTATCGGCGAGCGCATGGGCGGCGCCGGCCGAGCGCACCCTGCTGGTGCTGGGCGACTCGCTGAGCGCCGAATACGGCCTCAAGCGCGGCAGCGGCTGGGTAGCTCTGCTGGAGCAGCGGCTGGCGCGCGAGAACCGGCCGGTCAAGGTGGTCAATGCCAGCATCAGCGGCGAAACCACGTCCGGTGGCCGCTCGCGCCTGCCGGCGCTGCTGGCGCAGCACCAGCCCACCCACGTGATCATCGAGCTCGGCGGCAACGACGCGCTGCGCGGCCTGGCCCTGGTCAACACCGAGGAAAATCTGGCCTGGATGACGCAGGCCGCGCAGAAGGCCGGTGCCCGCGTGCTGCTGGCCGGCATGCAGGTGCCGCCCAACTACGGGCCAGACTACAGCCGCCGCTTCGCGGCCCTGTTCGCCAGCGTGGCGCGCCAGCACAAGGCGGCCTTGGTGCCCTTTCTGCTCAAAGGCGTGGGTGATGTACCGGATGCTGCGCGCTGGTTCCAGGCCGATCGCATCCACCCGAACGAAGCGGCCCAGCCGCGCATGCTGGACAACGTCTGGCCGGAACTGAAAAAGATTTTGTAATGCCCCTGTTCACCATCACCGCCGAGGACGCGCTGCGCCAGCTCGACAGCTTCGACACCGTCATCGACGCCCGCAGCGAAGGCGAGTACACCGAGGACCACCTGCCCGGCGCCGTCAACTGGCCGACGCTGAACAACGAGGAACGCCAGGCCATCGGCACGCTGTACAAGCAGGTCAACGCCTTCGAGGCCAAGAAGCGCGGCGCAGCCATTGCGGCGCGCAACATCTCCGCCCACATCGAGCGCGAGGTGCTGGACAAGCCCAAGGGCTGGAAGCCGCTGGCCTACTGCTGGCGCGGCGGCAAGCGCAGCGGCTCGCTGAGCCTGATCCTGAGCGAGATCGGCTTTCGCGTCACGCTGATCGAAGGCGGCTACAAGGCCTTTCGCAATGCGTTGCTGGAGGACATCCCGCGCCTGGCACCGAAGTTCGACTGGCGTGTGGTCTGCGGCACCACCGGCTCCGGCAAGACGCGCCTGCTGCAGGCGCTGGCCGCCGCCGGCGCCCAGGTGCTGGACCTGGAGGCCCTGGCCAACCACCGCAGTTCGGTGCTGGGCGCCCTGCCCGGCGTACCGCAGCCCTCGCAGAAGCGTTTCGACACGCTGATCTGGGATGCGCTGCGCCGCTTCGATCCGGCTCGCCCGGTCTATGTGGAGAGTGAGAGCAAGAAAGTTGGCAATGTGGCCATTCCGTCGGCGCTGATCGAAGCCATGCGCGCCGCCCCCTGCCTGAACCTCGTGCTGTCCGACGAGGAGCGCGTGGCGCTGCTGCTGGAGGACTACGACTTCTTCGTCCAGAACGGCGAGGCCTTTTGCGAACGGCTCGATGCGCTGACCGAGCTCAAGGGCAAGAAGGTGGTTGAGGCATGGAAGGCCCAGGTGCGCGGCGGGCAGATCGAGGCCGTGGTGCGCGACCTGCTGCTGAGCCACTACGACCCGGTCTATCTGCAGTCGATGGCGCGCAACTTCAAGCAGTACGCCCAGGCGCAGGACATCACACCCCAAGACCGTTCGGAGCCGGCCATGCGGGCCCTGGCCGCCACGCTGCTGACAAGGGATGCCGCGGCAGCCGAGGCATGAGTCGGCGCCGGTCAGACGCCGTCGATCAACGCCATCCTCAGCGATCGCCCCGAAACGCCGTGCCCGTCACGTAGAACTGGCCACCCGCCACATAGTGCAAGGTGCGCAGGTCGTCGGGCGCATCCTCGAAGTGCCAGCGCCCCTGGCTGAACACGCGCGGATCAGCCCAGGCCGCCACAACCTCTGCAATAAAGAGGTCGTAAGTCCGCTGGTTGTGCGGCTCGGGAAGGATGCGGCAGGCCAACCACGCGACGCAACCGCGCACCAGGGGAACGGGCGACTGCGGCACGGCGAAGATCTCGACGTGATGGCGTGCGAGCTTGTCATGCACCGTCTTGCCACTGTCGCTCCCCACGCCCAAGGTCAAGGCGGCCGAGGCACGGCTCGGTACATTCAGAACCAGCCAGCCGCTGGCCTCGACCAGTTCGCGTGTCAGGGTTGCCTTGTCGATCACCACCGTCACCTTGGGCGGGGAAAAGTCCAGCGGACAGGACCACGCCGCCGCCATCACATTGCACCGCCCCTCGTGGGCCGATGACACCAGGACGACAGGGCCGTGGTTGAGCAGGCGGTAGGCCTGGTCAAGCGCGACGGGCGCGAAAAATTCGGGCGTGGTCATACCCCACTGTAGCCCGACGCCTGCTAAGCGGCCGGCTCGTTGTCCAGCCAGCGTATCGACCCCCGGTAGGCATGCCAGGTGGCGTGCCCCAACCAGGGCCCGATGAGCAGCAGGCCCAGACCCCAGGGCCACAGCGCCAGTCCCACCAGCAGGGTGATGAGCAACCCCCACAGCAGCAGCACCGGCAAGTTGCTGAAGAACACCTGCAGGCTGGCAATGGAGGCCGAGATGGCGTCGGTGTCGCGGTCCAGGATCATCGGAATCGAGACCACCGAGGTGGCGAACACCAGGCCGGCAAAGACACCGCCGACCACGGTGTAGACGGCGACGAACTCCCAGTTCTCGGGGTTGAAGACGGCCTGCAACACGCCGGCGGTAGATGGCATGCCGGTATTGAAAAACACCGCAAACACCACCAGTGAGGCCCGGCCCCACAACAACTCCAGCACCACGAGCACCAGCACCAGCAGACCCATGCTGCCGATGTGCGTATCCCAGCAGGTCAGTGACGAGGCCAGATCCGGCGCCAGACCCTGCTCGCGCCGACGGCTCACCTCGTACAGCCCCATGGCGAGGAAGGGGCCGACCAGCAGGCAGCCCGACACGATGGACATGGTGTACTCCGGCAGGTGGCGGAAGACCAGGCTCAGCGTGATGGCCATACCCCAGAAGCACATGCCGTAGAAAAGGCCGATGCCCATCTCGGCCTGCAGGTCGCGCAGGCCGCGTGCCAGCCAGCGGAAAGGATCGGCAAACGACAACGCCACGATCTCGCGTTTGGGCCCGACCGGCGGCGGCGGCACATAGGGTTCGGGGCTCACTGGCAGGCTGGCGGACTCAGGCGCGGACTTGATCTCGGTCATGGGGTAAGCCTACCCAGCGCCGGCGTGGCTGGCTACTCAGGAAAACACCAAGTGTTGTAGGGGTAATCCGCGCTCAGCACAAGGCGCTGGCCAGCGCCTGCGCCAGATCGGCCTGCAGGTCGGCCGCGTGTTCCAACCCGACGGAAAAGCGCACCAGATGGCCATGTGCCAGGTGCGCTGGCCAGCCCATCCGCATGCTCGCCAAATCGTAGGGCACCACCAGGCTGATCGGCCCGCCCCAGCTGTAGCCCAGCTTGAACAGGCGCAAGGCGTTGCAGAAGGCATCCACCTGGGCCTGGGTGTAGCGTGGATCGAACACCACACTGAACAGGCCGGCCGCCCGCCCTTCCCCGTCACCGCACAGGGCCTGCCAGTGCATGTGACCAGGCGAGTCCGGCAGCGCTGGGTGCAGCACCTGGGCGAACTCGGGCCGTGCCCGGCACCAGTGCGCCAGGGCGCGTGCCGTACGGTCATGCGCCGCATAACGCAGCGGCAGACTGGGCAGCGCGCGCAGCACGGCTTCGGCATCGTTGGCGCCGACGCCCAACCCCAGCCGCATGTGGGTGAGCTTGAGGCGGATGTGCAGCGCCTCGTCGCGTGTGACGATGGAGCCCATCAGCACATCACCGCCGCCGCTGGGGTACTTGGTGAGCGCATGGATCGAGATGTCGACCGCCAGCGTGCCCGTGCCGTCGCCATCCAGGTCGAAAGGATTGAAGGCCAGACCGGCACCCCAGGTGTTGTCCAGCGCGCACAGCACGCCGGCGTCGTGGCAAATGCGCACTTGGCGAACCAGGTCAGGGAACTCCAGCGTCACGGAACCGGCCGCTTCCAGCCAGACCAGCCGTGTCTTCGGGCCGATACGGCGTGCCAGGTCCTGCGGGTCCATGGGGTCGTAGTACTGGTGCGTGACGCCCCAGGCCTGAAGTTCGCCTTCGGCCAGCGCCTTGTTGGGACCATAAGCGTTGTCGGGGATCAGTACCTCGTCACCGCTGCCGAGCAGCGACAGGCCAACGTTGGCAATCGCCGCCAGCCCGCTGGGCACCAGGATGCACTGCGCGCCGCCCTCCAGCGCACACAGGCGCTCTTCCAGCAGGTAGGTGGTGGGCGTGCCGTGCAGGCCGTAGGTGTAGCCCGTCTTGTCTTTCCACTCACGGCTGCGCAGCGCCGCCACATTGGGAAAAAACACCGTCGAGGCCTTGTGGACCGCAGGCTGCGGCGCCGCAAAGCCCTCAGGCGGCACGTAGGGATGGTGGATCAGGCCAGTGGTCTTGTCGCTCATGTGGCGAGCTTAACGCGATCCGCGAAACGGTATTCAACCTTGGGCACCCGCGGAACCGGCTTCGCCGGTCCGCTGGGTGCGCCCCCTGCAAGGGGGGTGGCGTAGCGACACGAAGTGCGCGCAGCCTGGGGGTGAGCCTATCTCAAACTTTCCACTTATCCAGCACATCCTCGATGCGCATGCGGTCATAGACCTCGAAGGGCTGGTGGATCCAGGGGTTGGTAGGCAGGAACTCGACCGAGTAGTCGGGCTGGAAGGCCGAAACACCCTTGGTCCAGATCACGGCGGTGCGCAGCTCGGTGATGGGCGAGTAACGCTCGCGCAGCATCTTCACCACCGCCTGCAAGGTGTGGCCCGAATCGGCCAAGTCGTCGACCAGCAGCACGCGGCCGGCAATCTCGCCCTGGGGCGTGGTGATGTACTTGGCAATGTCCAGGTGCCCCTGCACCGTGCCCGCTTCGGCGCGGTAGGAGCTGGTGGACATGATGGCCAGCGGCTTGTCGAAGATGCGCGAGAGGATGTCGCCCGGCCGCATGCCGCCACGCGCCAGGCAAAGGATGGTGTCGAAGGCCCAGCCGGACTGGTGGATCTTGATGGCCAGCTTCTCGACCAGGTTGTGGTACTCGCCGTAGCTCACGTACAAATGCTTGCCGTCTTCGGTCAACATCCATCTGCTCCTGTTTTGATAGCTGACAGCGCTTTATTTACCAGCTCAACAGCCGCTTTTCGTTCAAGTTCTTCAGTCGGCGACATACGGATGCCGCATCATGATGGTGTGGTCGCGGTCCGGGCTGGTCGAGATCAGGTGGATCGGCACGCCGGTCACCTGCTCGATACGCTGCAGGTACAGACGCGCATTGATCGGCAGCTTGTCGTACTGCGTCACGCCCACGGTGCTTTCGCTCCAGCCGGGCAGGGTCTCGTAGATCGGCTTGCAGCGCGCGATCTCGTCTGCGCCCATGGGCAGGATGTCGATGGTCTCGCCGTCGAGCTCGTAGCCAGTGCACAGCTGCAGCTCCTTCAGGCCGTCAAGCACGTCGAGCTTGGTCAGGCACAGGCCGGTCAGGCCGTTGACCTGGGCCGAGCGCTTGAGCAGCGCCGCGTCGAACCAGCCGCAGCGACGCGAGCGGCCGGTGGTCACGCCCTTCTCGGCGCCCACGGTGCTCATGTGGTAGCCCGGCGTGCCGGGAGTTTCCCAGTCAAGCTCGGTCGGGAACGGGCCGCCGCCGACGCGGGTGCAGTAGGCCTTGGTGATGCCCAGGATGTAGTGCAGCAGGCCCGGGCCGACGCCGGAGCCGGCGGCGGCATTGCCGGCCACGCAGTTGCTGGAGGTCACATACGGGTAGGTGCCGTGGTCAACGTCAAGCAGCGTGCCCTGGGCACCTTCGAACAGCAGGTTGGCGCCGTTGCGGTTGGCTTCATTGAGTTCGCGCGAGACGTCGGCCATCATGGGCGTCAGCAGTTCGGCGTGGCGCATGGCCTCGGCATAGACGGCGTCATACTGCACTTCACCGTCCTTGATGTAGGGCTTGAGCGCGTCAGGGAAGGCGAAAGTCTTCGAGCCCAGGAAGGTTGTCAGCACATGGTTGTGCAGCGTCAACAGCTCCTTGAGCTTGGCGGCAAAGCGCTCCGGGTATTTCAGGTCCTGCACACGCAGGGCGCGGCGGGCGATCTTGTCTTCATAGGCCGGGCCGATGCCGCGGCCGGTGGTACCGATCTTCTCGGTGCCGCCTTGCTCACGTGCCGCCTCGCGCGCCACATCGAGCGCCGCATGGAACGGCAGGATCAGCGGACAGGCCTCGGAAATGCGCAGGCGCGAACGCACTTCGACGCCGGCCTTCTCCAGCCCTTCGATCTCTTCGAACAGCTTGGCAGCCGACAGCACCACGCCGTTGCCGATGTAGCACTTGACGCCCGGGCGCATGATGCCGCTGGGAATGAGGTGCAGCGCCGTCTTGACGCCGTTGATGACCAGCGTGTGGCCGGCGTTGTGGCCGCCCTGGAAGCGCACCACGCCCTGGGCGAACTCGGTCAGCCAGTCGACCAGCTTGCCCTTGCCTTCGTCGCCCCACTGGGTACCCACGACAACGACGTTACGTCCTTTGGTTGCATTCATTTCGGTTTTCTCTGATGGCTCAAATCGCGCTTACTACCCACTGCCCGGCAACTTCCGTCAGCTCCCGGTCGCATTGGAACTCGTCAATCTCACTCTCATGGCCCGGCAGCACACAGACCACGGTTTCGCCCTGCCCGCGCAGGCGGGCAATCGCCTGGCGCAGCGCCGGCGACTCGCCCCACGGCGCGCGGATGGCGGCGCGCAGCGCACGCGCCGGCACCGCGCCGACCAGTGTCTTGAGGTCCAGGCTGAAGCCCACCGCCGGGCGCTTGCGCCCGAACACGGCACCGACCTCGTCGTAGCGGCCGCCGCGCAGCAGCGCATCACTGATGCCCGCGGCATAGACCGCAAAACGCACACCGCTGTAGTAGGCGTAACCACGCAGGTCGGCCAAGTCGAAGCTCAGCGTGGTGCCTTCGAGCTGGCTGGCGAGCCACTTCAAATTTGATAGCGCCTCACGCACGGCTGGCAAGGGCGGAAGCACTTTTTCGGCCTTGTCCAGCACGGACACGTCGCCATACAGGTCGAGCAATACCAGCAGGCCCTGGCGCGAGGCGGTTGGGAAATCGCGGGTCAGCTGCGTCAGCGTGGTGACGTCCTTGGCGCCGAGGGCGGCATGCACCTGGGCCCGCGTCTCGTCATCCAGGCTGACATCGGCGAGCAGCGCGCTGACGATGCGGACATCGGCCATGTCGACAGTGAACGACGGCAGGCGCGCCGCCTTCAGGCAATCCAGCGCCAGTTGCAGGGCTTCCAGGTCGGCCTCCAGGCCAGCGTGGCCGTAGATCTCGGCGCCGAACTGCAGCGGTTCGCGCGTGGCGTGCGGGCTGGCCGGGCGCGTATGCACCACCGGGCCGCAGTAGCACAGGCGGGCCACGCCGCGGCGGTTCAGCAGGTGGGCGTCGATGCGGGCAACCTGCGGCGTGGTATCAGCGCGCAGGCCCATGGAACGACCGGAGAGCTGATCGACCAGCTTGAAGGTCTGCAGGTTGAGCGCCTGGCCAGTGCCCGTCAGCAGAGACGCCAGGTGCTCCAGCAGCGGCGGCATGACCAGTTCGTAGCCATAGCAGCGCGCCATGTCCAGCAAATCGCGGCGTAGTTCTTCGATGTGGCGCGCCTCGGAAGGCAGGACATCGGCAATGTGATCCGGCAGGACCCAGGCAGACATGGAATTGGGGGGTGCTGTTAAAAACGTGATTTTACCGGGCTTGAAGCCCGGTTCCCGCCACCGACAGGGCTCCGGCGCCCTGCACGGGACTCAGCTCAGGGCAACTGCCACCAGAGCCAGGCCAGCCCGGCCGCGATGCTGCACAGGCCGAAGAAACGGATCTGGCCGTCGGTGAGCTGCAGGATCTGCGCAAACATGCGGCGCCAGCCGCCCGGCGAGACGAAGGGAAACAGCCCCTCGACCACCAGCACCATGGCCAGCGCCAGCCAGAAGACGTCGCTGTCCACGCCTTATTTCTTGGCGCCAGCCGCGCCCTGGCCGCGGAAGACCTTGAAGAAGTCGGAACTGCTCGGGTCCACCACCATCACGTCGCTCTTCTTGCCGAAGCTGGCCTTGTAGGCCTCAAGGCTGCGGTAGAACTGGGCAAAAGCGGGATCGCGACCGAAGGCATCGGCATAGATGCGGGCCGCCTCGGCGTCACCTTCACCCTTGATCTTCTGCGCATCGCGATAGGCGTTGGCAATGGTGATTTCTCGCTGGCGGTCGGCGTCGGCGCGGATCTTCTCGCCCTCGGCGCCGCCGGTGGAACGCAGCTCGTTGGCCACGCGCTTGCGCTCGGCTTCCATGCGGCGATAGACCGACTCGGTGATGGACTCGACGTAGTCCACGCGCGTGATGCGCACATCGACCACATCGATACCCCAGGGCTTTGCGCCGCGCACGGCCGTGAGCACCTCGTCCTTCACGTCGGTCATCAGCGCCTCACGCTTGAGCGACAGCAGCTCCTTCACCGTGCGCTTGTTGATCTCCTCCTGGAAGGCGTTGCGCACCACGCGGTTGAGCTGGCTGGCGCCGGCCGCCTCGTTCAGGCCCACGTTGCGGATGTACTCGGTGGGATCGGTGATGCGCCAGCGCACATACCAGTCGATCACCACGCGCTGCTTCTCGGCCGTCAGCATCGGCTCGGTGTCGGTGCTATCGAGCGTCAGCAGGCGCTTGTCGATGTAAGTCACGTTCTGAAACGGCGGCGGTAGTTTGATGTTGAGCCCCGGCTCGGTGATGACTTCCTTGATCTGACCCAAGGCGTACACCACGCCGAACTGACGCTGGTCGACCACGAACAGCATGGAACTGGCCAGTGCGAGCAGCACCAGCAGCGAAGAGATAACGAATCCAACCCGGTTCATACTGGGCTCCTATCGGGTTTCACGGTCGCGCGAACGGGCGCCATCACGGGTGCGGGCATCCAGCGACGAAGGTGCCGGTGCCGGCGGCAGGGTCGAGGCAGCCGGCGCCGGGGCGACCGGCTGAGCGGCGGCCTCACTGGCGCTGAGCTGCATGATCTTGTCCAGCGGCAGGTACAGCAGGTTGGAGCCCTGGCGCGACTCCACCAGCACCTTGGTCACGTTGCCGTAGATTTGCTGCATGGTTTCCAGGTACAGGCGGTCACGCGTGACCTGCGGCGCCTTCTGGTACTCGGCCAGGATGGCGCGGAAGCGTTGCCCGTCACCCTGTGCTTGCGCCACGATGCGCGCCTTGTAGGCTTCGGCCTCCTCCTTCAGTCGCGAAGCCGTACCCAAGGCACGCGGCACCACATCATTGGCATACGCCTGCGCCTCGTTCTTGGCACGCTCGCGCTCCTGACCGGCCTTGAGCACGTCGTCGAACGCGGCCTGCACCTGCTCGGGCGGGCGCACACCGCCTTGCTGCAGGTTGATGCCGACCACCTCGATGCCGACCTTGTAGCGGTCCAGGATGGTCTGCATCAGCGCGCGCACCCGCGGCGCGATCTGGTCACGCTCCTCGGACAGGGCCGAATCCATCTTCATCTTGCCCACCACCTCGCGTACCGCCGTTTCGGCCGCCTGCACCACCGCATCCGACGGGCTCTTGCTCTCGAACAGGAAGGCACGGGCGTCGTTCAGGCGGTACTGCACGGCAAACTTGATCTCGACGATGTTCTCGTCCTCGGTCAGCATGGCCGACTCGCGCAGGCCGGTGGCCTTGATCACCGTGTCGCGACCGACATCGACCGAACGGATCTGGGTCACGAACACCAGTTCATGGCGCTGAATCGGATACGGCAGGCGCCAGTTGAAACCGGCACCGACGGTGGACTTGTACTTGCCGAACTGGGTGATGACGGCCTGCTGGCCTTCCTGCACGATGAAGAAGCCGGTGCCGAGCCAAATCAGCAGCAGCACGCCCACGATCAGGCCGGCGCCGATACCGGCGCTTTTCATGTCGGGCTGGAAGCCGCCACCACCGTTGCCGTTACCGGCCCCGCGCCCGCCGCGCCCAGAGCCGCCACCGAACAGGCCGCCGAGCTTGCGGTTGAAATCGCGCCACAGTTCATCGAGGTCCGGCGGGCCCTGGTTGGGTCCACGCCCCTGGCCGTGTGGCGGCGGGGGGGTCTCGGGCTCCGGCCGCGTCGGCTCCGGCTTGCCCGCATCGGCCGGCTTGTCGTCGCCACGACCCCAGCGCGGATCGTTCAGATTGAACATACCCCGGATGCGGCTCGGCCAGTAGGCCCAGCGTAAGGCGCTTGCGTTTCGTTTCATCGTGTCGTCTCTTTTTGCTCTCAGGCCGGATTGTGCCCAATCAAGAGGGGCTGGGAAGATTGTCGCTGCAAAGCGCCCCCGACATTTCGGGTAATTCCTGAGCCGCGGCGCTGGCGCGGCGCGCCAGCAGTTGCCGCAGCGCCGGCAGGCCTTCGCCGCGGCGGGCACTGACAAAGACCCGCGGCGTCGGAGCACCATCGAGGTCGTAGCTGTCTTCCAGCTGCGGCGGGCGGCGGTTCTCGTCAAGCGCATCGAGCTTGTTGAACACCAGCACTTGCGGGATGGCGTCGGCCCCGATCTCGGCCAGCACACGCTGCACCTCGGCGATCTGTTCCGGGAAGTTCGGGTTCGAGGCGTCGACCACGTGCAGCAGCAGGTCGGCATCAACCGCCTCCTGCAGCGTGGCCTGGAAGGCGTCGATCAGGCCGTGCGGCAGGTCGCGGATGAATCCCACCGTGTCCGACAGCGAGACCGAGCGTCCGGCCTCGCCCAGGTACAGCTGGCGCGTGGTGGTGTCCAGCGTGGCAAACAGCTGGTCGGCCGCGTAGGCGCGCGCCTTGACCAAGGCATTGAACAGTGTGGACTTGCCGGCATTGGTGTAGCCGACGAGCGAAATGTTGAAGGCGTCGCGCCGCTCGCGCTGGCGCCGCTGCGTCTGGCGCTGGCGCTTGACCTTGACCAGCCGCTCCTTGGTGCGCTTGATGGCCTCATTGATCATGCGGCGGTCCAGCTCGATCTGCTTTTCACCCGGGCCGCCGCGCACACCCGCGCCGCCGGTCTGGCGCTCCAGGTGCGACCAGCGCCGCACCAGCCGCGTACTGAGGTACTGCAGGCGCGCCAGCTCCACCTGCAGCTTGCCTTCATGAGAGCGTGCACGCTGCGCGAAGATTTCCAGGATGAGCAAGGTGCGGTCGTTGACCGGCAGCTCCAAGTGTCGCTCCAGGTTGCGTTGTTGGGCCGGGCTCAAGGCCTGGTCGAACAGCACCTCGGTGGCACCGAGCTGCTGCGCCAGCAACTTGATTTCGTCAGCCTTGCCGCTGCCCACGAACAGGGCGGCGTCCGGCGCCTTGCGCTTGCAAGTGATACGGGCTACCGGCTTCAAGCCGGCGGTTTCAGCCAGCAGGCCCAACTCTTCGAGCTCGGCATCGAAATGGGGCAGGCCAAAGTCCACGCCCACCAGAACAGTGGGAGCGGGAGTCTTGTCGGGCAGATCAGTCAATGGGAACGCAGCCTGCGCAGAGGCTCAGAATAACCGTCATCCAGGCGCCAACGCCCCGCAAGGGCAGCGTTGTCAGGCAGCGCCGGTCGACTCGGCGTCGCCAGTCGAGAAGTTCACAGCCCGCCCCGGCACGATGGTCGAAATGGCGTGCTTGTAGACCATCTGGGTCACCGTGTTGCGCAGCAGCACGACGTATTGGTCAAAGGATTCGATCTGGCCCTGCAGCTTGATGCCATTCACCAGGTAGATCGACACCGGCACATGTTCGCGCCGCAGGGTGTTCAGGAAGGGGTCTTGCAAGAGCTGACCTTTGTTATTGCTCACGATATTCTCCGTGTTCAAAAGTTATGTTGGGTTACCACCTTACCACAGTGGGCCAAGTCGCGCTTGAAATTGATAAAAACCCAAGACACTGCCGGGACTAGCCGCCATCCTTGTCGGCGTAGGGATTGTGGGACGTTTTCATCTCAATGCGCAAGGGCGTTCCCACCAGGTTGAACTCCTTGCGAAAGCGCCCTTCCAAGTAGCGCTTATAGGCATCGGTGACGTGTTCGAGCGAGTTGCCATGCACCACGATGACCGGAGGATTCATGCCGCCCTGGTGTGCATAACGCAGCTTGGGACGGAACATGCCCGACTTCTTGGGCGTCTGGTACTGCACGGCCTCCTGCAACAGCTTGGTCAGCACAGGTGTCGGCATCTTGCAATTAGCCGCCTTGTGCGCCTGCACGATCGACGTCCACAGCGGCCCCAGGCCCAGGCGTTTCTTGGCCGAGATGTAGTGCAGATTGGCGAACTTGAGAAACGCCAACCGGCTTTCGATCGAGCGTTGCAGCAGTTCGCGCTGGTATTCGTCCACCGCATCCCACTTGTTGACGGCCAGCACCACCGCGCGGCCACTTTCCAGAATGTAGCCGGCAATGTGGGCGTCCTGGTCGGTGACGCCCTGGGTGGCATCGAGCAGCAGCAACACCACGTTGGCCGACTCGATCGCCTGCAGCGTCTTGACGACCGAGAACTTCTCGATGGCCTCGAAGACCTTGCCCTTGCGCCGAAGGCCGGCAGTATCGATCAGCTCGAAGCGTTGGCCGTTGCGCTCGAACGGCACGCTGATGGCATCACGGGTGGTGCCCGGCATGTCGAACGCCACCAGCCGCTCTTCCCCCAGCCAGGTATTGATCAGTGTCGATTTGCCGACGTTGGGTCGGCCGGCCACGGCGAGCTTGATCAGACCAGGATCGTGCTCCTCCTCGACCTCTTCCTCGTCGGGCAGGTTCAGCGGCGCCAGCGCCAGCTCCACCAGCAAACGAATGCCCTGACCATGCGCCGCGGAGACCGGATGCACTTCACCCAGCCCCAGTTCGTAGAACTCGGCCAGCTGCGCCCCCTCCTTCATGCCCTCGGCCTTGTTGGCCACCAGCACGCAGGGCTTGCCCAAGCGGCGCAGGTAGTTGGCAATGTCGTGATCCTGCGCCGACAGGCCGGCACGCACATCGACCACGAAGATGACCACATCGGCCTCGGCCACGGCCTGGCGGGTCTGCGAGGCCATCTCCTTGTAGATGCCGGCCTCTGCCGTCGGCTCGAAGCCGCCGGTGTCGATGACAATGAACTCGTGCTTGCCCAGCCGACCATTGCCGTAGTGGCGGTCGCGGGTCAGACCGGCGAAATCGGCCACGATGGCGTCACGCGACTTCGTCAACCGGTTGAACAGGGTCGACTTGCCGACGTTGGGACGACCCACCAGGGCCAGGACAGGTTTCATGGGAAGCGTTCCAGGTTCACTCGGGGCGGAAGCCGTACACGCTGCCGGCACTCGTCACCACGACCAGGGTGTTGCCGGCCAGCACCGGCGTGACCGTGATCGGCTTGCCATCGGTTGCCACGCGCGCCAGCAGGCTGCCGTCGTCGCGCGACAGGAAATGCAGCCAGCCCTGGGCATCTCCCAACACCACCGAACGCCCCGCCACCAGCGGCGCGCTCAGCTCACGGTAGCGCAGCTTGTCCTGCGCCCAGCCGCGCTCGCCGTCGCTGCGGCGCCATGCCTGCACCGTCGCATCGGACTCGACGCCAACGACGTATTCACTGTCGCCGTGCACCCCGGTACCGCTGGCGGCCGGTTTGGTCCACAGCAGTTCGCCGCGGCCGGCCTGCACACAACCGACCGCCGCCTGGAAGGCGCGCACGCACACCACATCGCCCTGTCGACTCACGCCGGCGACCAGATCCACCAGACGCTCGATGTCGTTGATGCCGCGCGGCGAGGCAATCGATGCCTCCCAGCGGGTGCTGCCATTGAGCGGATTGAGCCCGACCAGCTTGCCCGAGAGACCCACCACCAGCGTGTCGCCGACGGCCAGCATGACCCCGGCCTGGCGCAGCACCAGGGCTTCGCCAGTACGCTGCTGCTGCCACAGCCGGCGGCCGCTCTGGCCGTCGAAGGCCGTGACCGTGCGATCGGCCGTGAGCACGAAAACCCGCGCACCGGCAACCAGCGGCGCGGTCTGGCTGCTGGCGTTAAGACGCTGACGCCAGAGTTCGCGGCCGCCTTCCAGCACCACCAGCTCGTTGTTGCGAGTCACTACCGCGGCCCGCTGCCCGTCATAGCCCACGCCGGCAGCCAAGCCTGCGCCCACCGAGGCGCGCCACAGATCGGCGCCGGTCTGCGCGTCCAGAACCGCCACTGTGCCGTCGGACGAGGCCAGCGCCACCTGCTGCCCGACCACACGCACCTCCAGCGGCATCGCCACCGCACCCACCTTGGACAGCCAAGCCTGCCGCACACTGAGCAGATTCGCAGTCGGCCCCAGTTCGGCCGGCCGGGGCTTTTGCGGACTGCTGGAACACGCCGCCAGCACGGCCACCAGAACCAAGGCCAGCAGCGGGCGCATCAGACGAGAACCGGATGTAAGAAAGTTCACTTCTTGTCCCCTGTCGCGGCATCCGCCTGCGCACTGGCGCCCAGCGCGGCCAGCTTCACATCCACCAGGCGACGGTAGTCGCTGCCGGCGTCCAACGCCTGGTAGGCCTTGCGGTACTCCAACACGGCCTCGGCCTTCTTGCCCTGCGCCTGGTAGATGTCGCCGCGACGGTCAGCTGCCAGTGCCGCCAGTTCAGGGGGGAACTCGCCAGCCAACTGCTTGAGGCCGTCGTCATAGGCCTTGGCATCGAGCAGCACGCCCGCCAGGCGCAAGCGCGCCAAGGCCTGATAGCCCTTGTCCGAAGACTGCTCGGCCACCCACTGCAGGGCCGCCTTCGCGACATCCATGCGGCCGGCATCGGCATTCACCTTGGCCGTGAGCAGGCCGGCCTGCTGCGCATAGGTGGTGGAGCCGAACTTGTCCTTCATGTCGGCCCAGGCCCGGTCGAGCTTGGCCGGATCACCCGCGCGCGCCATGCGCTCGACTTCGTCGTACATGGCGGCCGCCTGGGCCGCCTGGCTGCGCTGCCAGTACTGGTAAAGGTTCCAGCCGGCGAAGGCCGTCAGCACGACGATCAGCACCCAGGTGATGGTGCTGCCGTACTGGCGCCAGAAGTGCTTCAGCTGGTCAAGCTGTTCTTGTTCTTCGAGGTCGAGATGTGCCATGGGATAGAGAGGTGTTAAGCGTTCGATTGTAGGTGGGTCGCCCAGTCGGCCACCTGTGCCAGCGGGCGGCAGACCTGCGCCCCGCTACCGTCGCGCAGCGCCTTGACCGTGACCTCGCCCCGGGCCAGTTCATCGGCGCCGAAGATCAGGGCGTAGCGGGCGCCACTGGCGTCGGCCTTCTTGAACTGTGACTTCATGCTGCCCATGCCTTCACCGGTACCGGCATGCATCTGCACGCTGACGCCAGCGGCACGCACCGCCTGCAGCACGGCCAGCACCTGCGGCAGCGCGGCAGCGTCCGGCACGATGGCGTACGCGTCGGGCTGCGGCAGCGGATGCTCGGCGCCCTGCTCTTTCAGCAGCTCCAGTACGCGCTCCACACCCAGGGCCCAGCCCACGGCCGGTGCGGGCTTGCCGCCGATCTGCTCGATCAGGTAGTCGTAGCGTCCGCCGCCGCAGATGGTGCCTTGCGAGCCCAGGTGCGTGGTGATGAACTCGAACACCGTGAGGTTGTAGTAGTCCATACCCCGCACCAGGCGCGGGTTGAGGGTGTAGGCCACGCCGGCCGCGTCCAGCATGGCGCGCACCTGGTTGAAATGCGCCAGCGAGGCCTCGCCCAGGTAGTCGATCAGCTTCGGAGCCGCCTCCACCAGCGCCTGCATGGCCGGGTTCTTGGTGTCCAGGATGCGCAGCGGGTTGCTGTGCAGGCGGCGTTTCGCGTCTTCGTCGAGCTGCTCGGCGTGCTGCTCAAAATACGCGATCAGCGCGGCGCGATGCTGGCGGCGCTCCTCGGGCTGACCCAGGCTGTTGAGCTCCAGGCGCACGTCGGAAAGGCCCAACACTTTCCACAGCGCGTCGGCCAGCAGGATCATCTCGGCATCGACTTCGGCGCCGGCAAAGCCCAGCGCCTCGGCCCCGATCTGGTGGAACTGGCGGTAGCGGCCGCGCTGCGGACGCTCGTGGCGGAACATCGGCCCCATGTAGTACAGGCGTTTGCCGCCTTCGTACAGCAGGTTGTGCTCGACCACGGCACGCACCACGCCGGCCGTGCACTCGGGGCGCAGCGTCAGTTGCTCGCCGTTGAGGCGGTCTTCGAAGGAGTACATCTCCTTCTCGACGATGTCGGTCACCTCACCCAGGCCGCGAATGAACAGCGGCGTCGGTTCGACGATGGGGGTGCGGATATTGCGATAGGCAAAACGCGCCATCAGGGCGCGCACTTCCTGCTCGAACCATTCCCAGCGCGCCGAGTCCGGCGGCAGGATGTCGTTCATGCCTTTGACGGCCGTCAGCTTCTCGGCCTTGGTGGCCTGCTTCTTCTCGCTCATGGGATGTTTCAGGCAGCTTCGGACGTTTTCGCCGTGCCGAAGCGGTTTTCAATATAGGTTTCGACCACATGCTGGAAATCGCGCGCGATGGCATCGCCGCGCAGCGTCAGGCGCTTCTCGCCATCGATGAACACCGGCGCCGCAGGCGCCTCGCCGGTGCCCGGCAGGCTGATGCCGATGTCGGCATGCTTGCTCTCGCCCGGGCCGTTAACGATGCAGCCCATGACGGCCACCTTGAGGGTCTCGACCCCCGGGTATTGCTTGCGCCACACCGGCATCTGCGCGCGAAGAAAATCGTCGATCTGTTTGGCCAGCTCCTGGAAGGTGGTGCTGGTGGTCCGGCCGCAGCCCGGGCACGCGGTGACGCTGGGCACGAAGACACGCAGCCCCAGCGCCTGCAGGATTTCGGAGGCAATCACCACCTCCTGCGTGCGCGCCTCACCCGGCTGCGGCGTGAGGGAAACCCGGATGGTGTCGCCAATGCCTTCCTGCAGCAGAATGGACAGCGCCGCGGTGGACGCTACGGTGCCCTTGGTGCCCATGCCGGCCTCGGTCAGGCCCAGATGCAGCGGGTAGTCGCAGCGCTTGGCCAGTTCGCGGTAGACGGAGACCAGGTCCTGCACACCGCTGACCTTGCACGACAGCAGAATCTGCTCAGCCGGCATACCCAGTTCCTGGGCAAAACGCGCGGAGTCGAGGGCGGAAGTGATCAGCGCCTCGTACATCACCGCCTTGGCGTCCCAGGGTTGGGGGCGACGGCTGTTCTCGTCCATCAGGCCGGCGAGCAGTTCCTGGTCCAGGCTGCCCCAATTGACACCAATGCGCACCGGCTTGTTCCACTTCAGCGCGACCTCGACCATCTGGCCGAACTGGCGGTCGCGTTTGTCGCCCTTGCCCACGTTGCCGGGGTTGATGCGGTACTTGGACAGCGTCTCGGCGCAGGCGGGATATTGCGTCAACAGGGTATGGCCGTTGTAATGGAAATCCCCCACCAGCGGAACGTAAACGCCCATGCGGTCCAGCTGCTCGCGGATATGCGGCACGGCCTGCGCGGCCTCGGGCGTGTTAACCGTGATGCGCACCACCTCGGAGCCCGCCTGGGCCAGCTCCTTGACCTGGATCGCGGTGCCGATCACGTCCACCGTATCGGTATTGGTCATGGACTGCACCCGCACGGGGGCGTCGCCGCCGATGGTGACGACGTTGTCGCCCCAGACCACGCGGGCCTGGCGGGAACGGCGCGGCTTGGGCGCCGACTGCTCGATCGGAATTCCAGACTGCACTTACTTCACCTCGAACCGGGCCACGTTCTCGCGCGCCACCGTCTCCAGACTGAAGGGTTTGCCGCGGACCATGACATCCGTGACATCGGCCCGCCCCACCACCACCGACAGCGGCAGGGCACCGGAGACACCAACCGTCTCGCCTGTCACCAGCGTGCGACGCAGCTGTACCACGCCTTGGGCGTCCGTCACCTCGACCCAGGAAGTACCCCGGGCCTTGAAGGCCAGCACACCGCTGCCCACGGCTGCGGCGGGCTGCGGCGCAGCGGACGCGGCCACCGGCACCGGCGGTACAGGGGCCAGAACAACGGCAGGTGCCGGCGGCACAGCCGCAGGCGCGGCCACCGGCGCGGGTGCAGGCGCCACCGGCTGCGGTACCGTCGCCTCAACCTGCTTATCAACAGCAACGGGGGCCTCGGCAACCTTGATCGCCGTATCGGGCTGCGGCGCCATGGCCGGCGGCGGCAGCGCCACAACGACTTCGGAAGCGCTACCACCGGCGCCTTCCTTGCGTTCCATGGAGGGGAAGAAGATCAACACCAGAGCCGCCGCCAGCAAGACCAGCGCGGCCAACACACCGGGGCGCGAAAGTTGGCTCCACATCGACGCGGTGGCGACATCACCGGGCGCCCGGAACGGCGCATTGATGCCCCATTCATCCGGCTTGAGCTGCGGCGCGGCGGTCTGGGGCAGCAACGCCAGTACCGGCGCGGCATCGATCTTGAGCGTTCGGCAGACGCTGGACGCCAGGGCGCGGACAAACACAGCGTCCGGCAGCAGGTCCAGCCGGTCTGCCTCCAGAGCCTCCAGTTTCTTGACCGGCACCTTCATCGACACCGCCAGCGCCGCCACATGCAGGCCCGCAGCCTCACGCGCCTGGCGCAACAGTTCGCCAGCCGTCGGTTGCTTCTGGGCCGGTGTCTCCTGCGTTGCCGGCTCCGGCACCACCTCGGCTTGCGCTTCTTCACTCATTGAATGCCCCTCGCTCATAGGCTCCTGCTTCACGCGATTGTGGATAGCGCCTCTTGAGCTGGGTTGCCAACTGCTCCACGGCGTCCCTGTTCCCTTGGCGCTGTTCGATCTTGATCCCTAACCAGAGCGACTCGGCGTTCGCCAGCTCACTGTTGTTCAGGCGCCGGATGTAGAACTGGGCACGCCCCAGTTCACCGCGCTGGTATAGCAGAGCGGCCAGGTTGTAGCCGGTGACGGGATTGCTGGCGTCGAGCTCGTAGGACTTGCTCAGGCTGTGCTCCGCCTCGGCCTGCAGGCCGGCGCGCAGCTGGCACAGCCCCAGGGTCATCAAGGTTTTTGCGCGCCCACCGTAGGTCGGGTTGGCCAGCGCCTGGTTGAAGGCCTGAAAGGATTCGGCATAGCGCGCCTGCTGGCACAGCAGCCAGCCGTAGTTGTGCGTCACATTGGCATCCCGCGGATTGAGCGTCATGGCGCGGCGAAAGCTGTCTTCCGCCAGACGCAGGTCGTTGAGCCGCATGTAGATCAGGCCGCGCAGGTTGAAGGCATCGGCGTAGGACGGATCGACCGCCAGCGCCTGCTTGATCTCGTCCAGGGCAATCGTGGTCTGCCCCTGCTCAAAGTACCCCACCGCCAACTGGAGCCGGATGCGCGCACGCTTGCGCGCCTCGGGCTCGTCGGATTCGGTCACGATGTCCACGTGGCTGTCCGTCCCGCCCGCGCTGCCCGTGGTGGCGCAACCGGCCAGTCCGGCCAAAGCCACCAGGGCCCAGCAGACGGCCCACAGGCCCGTTGCCCAACGCTTCAACCCTGTCCCGCTTGTTTTCATGCCTTACAACTCCTGCGACTTGTCCTGCTCCGCCGCCACCGGCGTGAGCATCACGGTGCGCCGCTGGGCCATGCGTTCGCTCACCCGGGTGCGATCCTTGACGTCACCGGCCAACTGGCCGCAGGCGGCATCAATGTCGTCGCCCCGTGTCTTGCGTATGGTCGTCACGATACCAGCATCCGCAAGGATTTTGGCGAAGGCCACCACCCGGTTCTGCGGCGACCGGTGCAGGCCGGATTCGGGAAAAGGATTGAAGGGAATCAGGTTGAACTTGCACCAGACACCGCCGGTGGCATGTCGGCGCACCAGCTCGACCAGTTGCTGCGCATGCTCAGGCTGGTCGTTGACGCCGTCCAGCATGCAGTATTCGAAGGTGATGAAGTCGCGCGGCGCGTGCTTCAGATAACGATTGCAGGCCGCCATCAGTTCGGCAATCGGGTACTTCCGGTTCAGCGGCACGAGGTTGTCGCGCAGGGCGTCGTTGGGCGCATGCAGCGACACCGCCAGCGCCACCGGGCAATCCTGCGCCAGACGATCCATCATTGGCACCACCCCCGAGGTAGAGACCGTCAGGCGGCGGCGCGACAGGCCGTAGCCGTGGTCGTCGAGCATGATGCGCAGGGCCGGGATCAGTGCCGTGTAGTTCTGCAGCGGCTCCCCCATGCCCATCATCACCACGTTGGTGATGACGCGGTCCTGCCGCCCCAGGTGCTTGCGCAGGAAGTGTTCGGCAAACCAGAGCTGGGCGATGATCTCGCCGGTCGTGAGGTTGCGGCTGAAGCCCTGGTGTCCGGTGGAGCAGAAGCGGCAACCGACGGCACAGCCGGCCTGGGAGGACACGCACAGGGTACCGCGGTCGTCTTCGGGAATGAAAACGGATTCGACCGCATTGCCGTCGCCGACGTTGAACAGCCATTTGATGGTGCCGTCGGCGGACATCTGCTGGGACACGACTTCGAGACCCTTGATGTGGGCCGAGGTCGCCAGCTTTTCCCGCAAGGACTTGGCCAGATCGGTCATCTCGCCGAAACTGGCCGCCCCCTTCTGGTGTATCCAGCGAAACAGCTGGGTGGCGCGGAAGCGCTTTTCCCCCAGCCGCTCGCAGAAAAGGGCCAAGCCCTCGAGATCAAAGTCGAGAAGATTGGCCGTCATCGCATGTTTCAGCGGGAATAGATGTTCATGCCGGGGAAGAAGAACGCCACTTCCACAGCCGCCGTTTCAGGCGCGTCGGAGCCGTGCACCGCATTGGCGTCGATACTGTCGGCGAAATCGGCGCGGATGGTGCCCGGGGCTGCCTTCTTCGGGTCGGTCGCACCCATCAGGTCGCGGTTCTTGAGAATGGCGCCTTCGCCTTCCAGCACCTGGATCATGACCGGGCCGGAGACCATGAAGTCCACCAGGTCCTTGAAGAAGGGGCGCTCCTTGTGCACGGCGTAGAAGGCCTCGGCTTCACGACGCGACAGATGGGCCATCTTGGCGGCAATGACCTTCAGGCCGGCAGCCTCGAAACGGGCATAGATCTGGCCGATCACGTTCTTGGCAACGGCATCCGGCTTGATGATGGAAAGAGTACGTTCGATAGACATGAAAGTTTCCTGAGTGTCTGGGTTATTGCTGCTGTGTTTTACCCACTGGGCAAAGCCTTGAATTTTAACCTGTAAGGCTCGGTGCGACGGGTGCGAGGCACAAAAATCCCCTCGGCGCGCCGATCACGCCGCGCCCGGCGTCGCCCTCAGCGCCCGCGACCGCCGCGACGTTGACCGCCACCACCGCGGCGCTGTTCCTGGCGCTGGCGCGTGAAACTGTCCGCGCCGATGTAGCCGAAGGCCGTCTTCATCGGATCGGGTTGCCCCTCGCCACCCTGCCCTGAGGTACGCTCCTTGCGGTTCTGCGATTTGTTGCGCCCCCCTTGCTTAGCGTTCCCCGACGCGCCGCCGCGCGGCCCATCACCACCGCCACCACGCCGCTTGTTGCGTCCGCCGGCAGCCGGTCGTCCATTGGCCTGCGAACGGCCAGCGCCCTCGCCCGACTCGGCGCGCCCCGGCTCGCCGGCCGGCGCGTCCCGGCGATCCGCCGCCCGCACCAGGGCCTTGATGTCGGCCTCATCGAGTTCCATCCAGGCGCCGCGCTTGAGGCCGCGCGGCAGCAGCATGGCGCCGTAACGAATACGGATCAGGCGGCTGACCGCATGGCCGACTGCTTCCAGCATGCGCCGGACTTCGCGGTTGCGACCTTCGGAGATGGTGACGCGGTACCAGCAGTTGGAACCCTCGCCGCCGCCATCCTCGATGGAACCGAACTGCGCCACACCGTCGTCCAGCTGCACACCGTCCAGCAGGCGCTGCTTCTCTTCCTTGCTCAGGGCGCCGAGGACCCGCACCGCGTACTCACGCTCCAGGCCAAAGCGCGGGTGCATCAGCTTGTTGGCCAGTTCGCCCGAGTTGGTGAACAGCAGCAAGCCCTCGGTATTCAGATCCAGGCGCCCGACGGACTGCCACTTGCCGTGCCCGAGCTTGGGCAGCTTGCGGAATACGGTCGGGCGGTTCTGCGGGTCGTCGTGCGTCACGACCTCGCCGACCGGCTTGTGATAGGCGATCACCCGCGAAGGCGGCGGCTCGATGCGAAAGCGCACCGGTTTGCCGTTGACCTTGATGTGGTCGCCGAACTGGATGCGCTGGCCGATGTGCGCCGGCTCGTTGTTGACCGAGATTCGCCCCTCCATGATGAGCTGCTCCATCTCGAGACGCGAGCCCATGCCCGCCTGCGCCAGCACCTTGTGCAGCTTGGGCGTCTCGGCCTGCGGCGCCAGCACCCGCTTGGCGGGCAAGGCTACGTCCGGCAACTCCTCGTCAGCATCGAACTGGCCCGACACCACATCGTCGAAGCGCGAGCCGCTCGGCGTCGCCCCGCCGGCTCGCCCACCGCTACGAACCGCGTCATCAGACGCAGTCCCCACGTTGGCCGCCGCCTCCACGGTTGCTGCCACGGCAGCAGATTCCTCAGCCGGCCCGGCATCGGGCACTGAAGGTGTGTGATCAGTCATGGCTGGTTTCCACTCAAGACAAAGGTTTCTTCCGGGCCCGGCTCGGGCTGCGCCGCCTGTTCAGATTCCGGCGCGACCATGGCCTCGCCCTCTGCGGCGCCGACAACGACCGGTGGCTCCTGCGCCTCGACCAGCAGGTCCAGCATGCCCTCGTGCGCCGGCGTTTCCATCAGAGGCAACTGATCCAGCGAGGCCAGGCCGAGGTCATCGAGGAAATGCTTGGTCGTTGCGTACAGTGCGGGCCGACCGGGCGCCTCGCGGTGACCGATCACCTCGATCCAGCCGCGGTCTTCCAGCTGCTTCAGGATCATCGAATTGATCGTCACCCCGCGGATGTCCTCCATGTCGCCACGCGTCACCGGCTGCCGGTAGGCAATGATGGCCAGGGTTTCCAATGTAGCGCGCGAGTAGCGCGGCGGCTTCTCCGGATGCAGCCGATCCAGGTACTCACGCATCTCGGGACGGCTCTGGAAGCGCCAGCCGGTGGCAACGCAGACCAGCTCCACACCGCGCAGAGCCCATTCCTGCTGCAGATCCTGCAACAGCTGTTTGATGGTGTCCACGCCCAGTTCGTCGTTGAACAGCGTCCGCAACTCACGCACCTGCAGCGGCTGCTGAGAGCAGATCAAGGCCGTTTCCAGCACGCGCTTGGCATCCGCCGTATTCATGGTCTTGCGAATCCAGAAAAAAGCATCATGGAGATGCGTGTATCAGGGTGATGGCGAGGTGAGGCTCAGGGACGTCGCGTCCAAGGCCTGGGGCAACCCGACAGCGGCCGGGGCCGAGGATGATCCTACCGGTCTTCCTGTGGTTCATTGTAGCCCAGGCCCA